>ERZ778518.77-NODE-77-length-95208-cov-8.722962_pt1 | contig 95208 bp, 78 predicted proteins | sample MGYA00510340_ERZ778518 | MGnify/ENA primary metagenome ERZ778518 (study PRJEB29527, sample SAMN07138967) | mouse gut metagenome | material: feces | host: mouse | place: China:Nanjing | collected 2016-01-25 ...
AACACTGGGGTTGTGGGTATTTTTTACCCACCATCACCCTTGAAGAGCCTGTTTTCTTTAAAGTTTTGAGGTATGTTCCAAAAGCTGGCATGGTACTCAAATTGGTAATCACAATATTTTTTTAGAACATCCATTATGCGGGTCACCAATTCGGATGTCCTTTGTATACTATTCCCATCCTTATTTCTGGCACTGCTTTTATTACCGGCCTCTTTCATCATCTCGATATACATTTTCTCTATGGTCAATATTGAAGCCAATTCATCTTTGGGAAGTACAACACCTTTTTTGCCCGGAAAGACCCATTTCAAGATGTCGTTGATGAAGCAATAAAACAAATCATTAAACTGTCGATTATACTCTACATATAATCTTCGTGGAGTTAAATTATTCATTTTGACAATCAGCGGGGTCAGTTTTCCGTCAACCTGTATGTTATAAAAGTGCTCTCTGCCCCTGATTAATTTCATCGTATTGCCTGACATTTGAAAGGCCACCTCACAAAGGCAGGCATCTTTTTCCGCCTCGGAATCAAACTTCCACATTATTTCTGTGACATTGTCTTCGCCATAATTTTCTCTGAGTTCTTCACCAACCACAGCAATGCCAAACGCAAAATACCCTTTGTCCCTATCATTTATCACATCCGCGAAGTCTCCAAGGGCAACATATTTTCCCGATAAAAGCAAATCAATATCCGGACTGTTACATTCCACCGTCTGCTTAATTGCAAGAAGAGGCTGCAAAGCCGTACTTTTGCCACTGCTATTAGCACCCATAAATACACTTAGATTCATTATCGGAACTCTTGTAATATCTTCATATGATTTAAAATTTTCAACTACGATACTGTCCATCCTAATGCTCATATAGCCTCCTTATTAAGAGCACCGCATCCGCACTCCAAGTACCTTTTCAGGCATTATACGAATAGATGCTAATAAAACAGCCAACTTTTAATAAGTTGACTGAAAATATCTTTTTATTTCGCTGTTTTTGATGCCGACATTATCAGAATATGCTTTTATCCATGGTTTCTGTGTATGAGTGAGTTCAACTAATTCAAATGCGCTGCTTGAGCAATATCTTTCCCACACAGCATCTAATGTTTCCCTTGCGTCATCATCCATTCGGGGGATGAAACGTCCTTCACTTTCCGGGATCTCCGCTCTTCCATATCTCTTATAATACTCATATACTTCTACATTAACCGGTCCATATTGCCATGCCTCAAACTCATTCTGAAACAACGGTCGGTTGTCCCACACATAACTCCATCCCTGCGCCAAATATAATAACTTCTGTAATTTGAGGGGAGTTAAAGAACCTTGAAGCTTGTGGTAGGATAAAAAGACAAGATAGCGAGAAGCATCCATGATATCAATCATACTTACACCTCCAACTCTTTTCTTCATTGTCAGTATAAATGTACAATTACATTATCACATCTGTATCCATTTTGCAACACTTTTGTGACACTGCCAGAAAATATCTTTTATATATTTACTCCCATTCCTTATTTCATATCTACTTTTCCGCATAACTGTAGTCTGGTTAAGCCAAACTCACGTCGGGCCTGTGTTTTCAGACTCCCACATTGCCGCTGTTGATCCCTGCCTTACTGTCCTCCTCCAATGGCAGCCAATCAATCACCTTCTTGATATAGCGGTTCCAGAAGTCCCACTCATGTCCTCCCGGCCCCTCCTCGTAGGTCACATTCACGCCAGCGCCCCTTAAGTAATCCCGCATCTCTCGATTTGCTTGGAGTAGAGAATCCTCCGTGCCGCAGGCCAGATACATCTTGGGAATCTCCGCCTGCTGTTCCCGGAGCTTTTCCACCAGCCACTTAGGATTCATATCGCTGTCCTTTGCCCTCGCCAAATCCCCAAAAATTCTTTCCGCAAAATCTTTGCGCTCAATCAGATTGGGAGTATCATTTGTCCGCGCCTCCAGACCGTCAACGATCATTGCGGAAGACAAACCCGCAATACAGCCAAAGGTATCATGATACTTCAATCCATTGCGTATTGCCCCATAGCCTCCCATTGACAGCCCGGCTATAAATGTATCCTCCCTCCTGCGGGATAGCGGGAAAGCCCTTCTTGTCAGTTCCACAAGCTCTCTTCCGATAAACTCACCATAATAATTCAGACTTTCTTTTTGATCCACATAAAACATATTGTCCCCGGAGGGCATTACTACCGCCAGATCCCTTTCCTCCGCCCACCGCTGAATATTGGTTCCTGATACCCAATCCGTATAGTTGCCAAAAATACCATGCAGAAGGTATAACGTTTTATAAGCTGTTATTTCCCTGGAAACCGCTCCCGGAAAAGCAAGCTTGTCAACCGGAAGAATGATATTTACCGGGACTGTTCTCATCAGTGCCCCCGACATAAAATTTGCCTGTATCAGTGCCATAATTTCCCTCTCTTTCTCACCTTAACCTCCGCCTGATGGTTATTAAGTACTTATCCATGGTCTTCTTCTTTGCATTTAGTATAACTGATTCACAGCAGAATTACAATCCGGACCTTTCAAGTCAGCCAAACAAAATTTGCCACCAACTCCCATCCGCCCGCCTCAGCGTGTACTCAAATTGGGAAAAATCGGGAATTCACAGGGTATTCTTTAGGTTCCCCCATAGGGAGAAATATTCTAATAGAAAAGTAAACCTTGCGATATATATAAAGACTAATGTATAATGAATAAAACGCTTTGCGTTTGACTCCTACCATTACAGTAAACAAATTCATGGTATATGAAAAGAGGAAAAAAATGAGTAAAACAAAAATTATCGCCCTCTCCGGCAAGGGCGGCGTAGGCAAGACCTCCCTGGCGGCGGTTACGGTCAAGGTCCTGGCTGAAAAGTATCCGGACAAAAAAATTCTGGCCATTGACGCGGACCCGGCAGTGGGCCTGGCCACGGCCCTGGGCGTTGAGGTACCGCTGACCATCGACGATATCCGCAGGCAGGTGGTGGCCTCCGTGGAGGACGGAGACACCAAATCCGCCGTGGAACTGCTGGGGGAGGCAAAATACCATATCTTTGACGCCATGGTGGAGACGGATGCTTTCAGCTTCATCGCCGTGGGACGCCCGGAAAGCGCCGGCTGCTACTGCAAGATCAACTCTTATCTAAAAGAAGTCATCGCCCTGGTGGCGGACAATTTTGACTATATTGTAATCGACGGGGAGGCGGGAATCGAGCAGATCAACCGCCGGGTTATGGAGAAAGTAACCCACCTGATCCTGGTGACGGACGCCAGCAAAAAAGGAACCCAGGTGATCCAAACCATCAAGTCTGTGGCTGACACCCTCGTCATGTATGAAAAACTGGGCGTGATTGTAAACCGCCTGCCGGATGAATCGGTCAAACAGTATCTGGAACTGGGCGGCCTGCCGGTGCTGGCCTACATCGGCCAGGACAGCGCTCTGTCCACCTTTGACATCACCGGGCAAAATGTCTTTTTCATGCCGGAGGATTCCGTGATGGCACAGGGAGTACATCAGGCGCTGGAGAATCTGGGGGTATAAAACAGAGACTCCTGAGCTATGACAGAGGAGGATATCATTTTATGGACAAACTATTGGATGTCAATTGAAGGAAGTGGGAAGAATTGTGATTGCGTAGAAGAGGAACATAACTTATGAAAGACTTAAAACATATCTATGATCTGGAGGCCCTGCTCCAGGAAGCCCATAACGACTTGGTGCGGCAGGCCGCAGACCGGGGAGAGATTGCCATCGGCAATACCTGCTCCCTGATCCCGGAACCGCTGCTGAACCTTCCAGGTTGTTTTTCCGTGCGGCTGAGAGCGCCCAGAACCGGTTCCATCGAGATGGGTACTTACTATATGACCAGCATCATGTGCGAAGCCTGCCGGGCCATCCTGGAGCGGGCCATCGAGGGCGGCTACCAGTTTCTGGATTGTATGCTGACGCCGGACTCCTGCGCCCAGATGAATCGCTGTGTGGAAAATATAGAACATCTGAAGCTCTGCGGCAAAGAAGGTTTTTTCGTGACCTATGCGGATGTGCCCATGAAATCGGACGAGACGGCCCTGCGGCACTATGTGCGGCAGATGCGTCAGTATGTGCTGGATCCTTTAGAAAAGCGCTTTGGCATTGCCACGTCCGATGAGGCGCTGCTAAAAGCAGTTGAACTGCACAACCATGTATGCCTTCTGATTAACAGTATCGGGGATTTCCGTATGGAGGAAAATCCCCGGATCACAGGCTATGAGTTCGCCGTGCTCTGCCTGGCCACCTACTGCTGTCCAAAGACACCGCTGATTCCCATTTTGGAGAAGACTCTGGCGGAACTTCAAAACCGCCAGCCGGACCAGCGCTCCAAATACCGTGCCAGAGTTGTGCTGGCAGGTTCGGAGATTGACGATCCCGAACTGATACGGATGATCGAGGAGGCAGGAGCCCTGGTGGTGGCGGACCGCTTCTGCCTGGGATCCCTTCCCGGCCGTGAGGAAATCCGGCTCAGGGAGGGCGAGGACGTGCTTACCGGCATCTGCCGCCATTATATGGAGGGTGGCCAGTGTCCCCGCTTTATGAATACGGAAAAGATCAAGGAACGCCACGAATATATGAATCGGCTGGTCCAACGTTTCCATGCGGACGGCATCATCTACCAACAAATCAAGTTCTGTGACTATTGGGGCTATGAGAGAGCCTACGCCAGCCGGGTCATGCGGGAGGAGTACGGCTGCCCCGTGCTGAGTCTTGACCGCCCCTACGCCGTGGGCAATGCCGGGCAGCTGCGCACCAGGGTGCAGGCTTTTGTGGAGAGCATGGAAATCAAGAAATTGAAGAGACAATAACTGTATTATCTCTTCTGCCGGGATCCGCATGTCCGGCGGGAATATACTAAGCTTAAATTAAGGAGAACCTACATATGGGCAAGGTCATGGGAAGCGAGCCGCTGGGGAGCTTTTACTGCGGCAAAAAAGCGAAGAAACGCCGGGAATGGCGGGGACTGAAGGACACCTGGTACGACTATATACACTGGCTGGGCATCTGGAAAACCCTCATCGGCTTCATGCTCCATCTGAACAACTTAAGAGCCTTTTTCCGCTACCGCTGGATGGTGAACTATCTGGCGGTGCCGGATTTTTTTGACAGGCATACCGAGGGACTGCGGGGCACCCAGCTGCGCATCACCCGCACCGCCCTGGAGCTGGTGGTCACGGACATGTGCAAGAGCATGGGCGTCATGTTCCGGGCCGATCCCGCCCTGGGCAATGACAAGGCGCTGAATGATCGGCTGGTAGTCTTTGACGAGAATATGATGAGCGAGATCATGAACGGCTTTCCTAACCTGAAATGGGTGTCTGTGGAGGTTCCGGCGGTGTACACCTGCGCCATGATGGCCCAGGACAGTCTGTTCTACTATCTGGATAAAGCCCAGGAGTACGGTATCCCCAATGATGTGTGCCCCATGCCTGCGGCGGAGTTCGGCGTATCTCTGGAAGACGATTATCCCCGCATCGGCAAGTGCGCCGTCCAGTGCAATACCACCTGCGACGGGAGCCTGATGGGCAACGGACTCATGGCCGCCCGGATGGGCATCCCCACTTTCCAGCTGGCAGTGCCAATCCGCCACGACGAGGACAGCGTACAGCAGTATGCGGCGGAGGAGATCCGCAATGCCATCGCCTTTATCGAGGAGCAGACCGGCGAGAAATTTGACTGGGACGCCTTTTTTGCCTCCATGAAAGATTTCAACCAGGAGACCGCTCATCTGCTGGAATGGTACGAGGTGTCCCGCTCCCCCTACCCTCAGTTCACGGACAACAGCCTGTCCCTGTACCGCTATGCGGTCTATATGGCGGCGGGGGGCAGGGAAAAGGAGTTCCTGCGCCGGGATCAGAAGCTCACCCAACTGGTGATGAAGGGCTATGAGCGCAAGGAACCCTGCGCCGTAAAGCTGCGCCACCGGGCTATCACCTGGGGCGTACAAGCCGCCTACTACACGGCCTTTGCCGGGTGGCTCACCAACTGCTGGGGCATCGTGCCTCTGGTGGATATGCTGACCCTCTGTTCCACCAGGGAGATCAACACCGATGATCCGGAAAAGGCCATCTATGACCTGGCCTATCTGTACGAGAAAATGATTATGCGCAGCCGCTCCAACGGCGGCTACGAGGTAGGGGTGGCGGATTTATGGCGCTACTGCGAATACTTCCATGCGGATATGGTCATCATGTACGCCCATATGGGCTGCAAGTCCATGTCCGGCTATCACGGACTCTTTGAGGAAGAAGCCCGGAGGCATGGCATTCACCTGGTCTGGGCCACCCATGGCCTGATGGACGCCAGAGGTGTGGGCCGCAGGGACATGCGCACGGAGGTCAACCGTTATATGCGCACCGTACTGCGGGAGGAGCCCCTGGACCCCAGCCTGGAAGACTTTGATGACGAGAGGGCGTGGTAGCGTATTTCTCATTGACCACGGTCAAGTCTATCTTATCAAAAACGGGGATGTGGTGTCTTGCTGGTACAATAAGTAAAACGCAATCCGATTGGAGGACATACCTATGAACTATTATGGTGGCTGTGATGCCGGAAGTACTTATACAAAATGCGTGATTCTTGACGAAACAGGTCACATTGCCGCCCATGTGACCACCCGGAGCCGGATCAATCCCGTTCTCAGCGCCCAGGCGGCGCTTCAGGAGGCCGTGGCCCAGGTGCCGGATCTGGACCGTGCGGAGGATCTGGCCTACCTGGTGGGCACAGGCTATGGCAGAAACAAAGTGCCTTTTGCGGACGAAAATATCTCGGAGATCAGCTGCCACGCCATGGGTGTGCATGTGGCCAATCCACAGATCCGGGCCATTATTGACATCGGAGGCCAGGATGTAAAGGGGATCGCCGTTGACCGGGACGGCACTGTGCTGGATTTTGCCATGAATGACAAGTGCGCCGCAGGCACGGGACGTTTCTATGAGACTATGGCCCATGCCTTTGAGATGTCCCTGGAGGAATTTTCCAATCTGTCCCTCTCCGCCAAAAACGTGATTCCCATCACGGCCCAGTGTACAGTCTTTGCCGAGAGCGAGGTCATCTCCCTGGTGGGCGAGGGCAAGCCCATGGAGGAGATTGCCGCCGGAATCCAGATGTCCGTGGCCAAGCGCTGCTTTGTCATGGCCAAAAAAGCGGGAGCCACGGACAGCCTGGCCCTGACCGGCGGCTGCGCCAAGAATGCGGGACTGAAGGACGCCATTGAGAAAGTACTGAAAATTAAAGTCATAGATCTGGAGATTGATCCCCAGCTCATGGGAGCCCTGGGCGCCGCGGAATTTGCCAGACAGCAGATGCGGGGCTCTATTAAGAAAGGAGCAGACGCATGATTGTGCTGAAAATTGTTCTGATTGTACTTGCCGTGCTGTTTGTGTTGTTTCTCCTGAGCCTGGTGATCTACTTCTTTAACCTGGATATGAAGTTTGCCGCTGCCATGACTCCGGTGATGAATAAGTATTATGACTGGCAGAAACATAGACGAGAAAAAAATAAGAAGAGATAACTTAGGAGCGCACAGCTTAATGGAGCTATGGACGTAAAAGCAATAATTTTGGGAGAATGGTATGGATTTATACGACACCTTGATTCAAGAATCTCTCGGTTTGATAAACGAAGCCCCTATTCGCAGCCTGCCCTTGGCCGACAGTCTGCCGCTCTGGAAGACGGAATCCGAGCAGCAGCTGATATTTCAGAAAGACATGGCTTATGAGCTGGGCGGAGGCGGACTGCCTGCCGTCAGCGCCCTGGCCTTTACCTCCCAGCCCGCCGAAGCCGACCGGCTTTTGCTCTATGGCCCGGATCTGCCCCAGCTGCAGGCAGACTCCCCCTATGCTCGGCTGACCATACTGCATATTGATGATCGGGACTGGCAGGACGACCAGCAGGCTTACCAGCTTCTTCGGCGGATGGAATACACCAGATACCATGTGCATCCCCAGGGCTTCATGATACGGATTTCCACCTCGGCGGGCCGGGAACCTGTGCGGGTGAGCCGCAGGGCCCTGCAGAACGGTCTGGATTTTTCCCGGGTGGGACAGTTATTCCTGGATGCCTATCACCGACATCCCCAGGTACAGGCAGCAACATTACTGTTTGTCACTGCCCCGGATTTCCCCTATGAACTGCTGGCCCAAAAAGCTGCCCGCATGGAAACCGTCACAAGTTCTCTGGATCAAATCTTCAATAATCTGGTCATGGACTGCCGCAGCTGCAGCTTAAAGCCGGTGTGTGATGAAGTGGAGGGACTGCGGGAACTGCATTTTGCAAGGCAGAATAAATCTTTTTCTTAACTGTCGAAGGAAACCTTCACCATCTCTTCAAAGGATGTGGTGCCGTCCAGCACATATTCCGTGGCGCTCATGCGCAGAGTATACATGCCCTCCTGCAATGCCTGTTCCTTGATGGCGTCGGCCCCCTGGCGCTTGCTGATGATGGTCTTTAGCCTGGGAGACATTTTCATAATCTCGTAGACACCGATACGTCCCTTGTAGCCGGTATTCTCGCATTTGCTGCACCCGCAGGGCTCGTAGATCGTCACATCCTCCTCCATGCTGCAGCCCATCAACTCCTTCTCGTCCGCCGTAGCCAGCCTGGGCCTCTTGCACTCTTTGCACAGGCGGCGCACCAGGCGCTGGGCGATAACGCCGATGACGGAATCTGCAATCAGATAGGACTCAATCCCCATATCCTCCAGACGGGTAATAGTGCTGGCGGAGGAGTTGGTATGCAGGGTACTCACCACCAGATGGCCCGTGATGGAAGCCTGTACGGCGATGCTGGCGGTCTCCCGGTCACGGATCTCACCGATCATAATGATATCAGGGTCCTGACGCAGAATGGAGCGCAGAGCCGTGGCAAAAGTAAGTTCCGCCTTAGGATTCACCTGCACCTGGTTGATACCGTCGATATTGGCCTCCACCGGGTCCTCAACGGTGATAATATTTACATCCTCTTTGTTCAGTTCACTTAATGCAGTATACAGGGTGGTAGACTTACCGCTTCCGGTAGGTCCCGTCACCAGTAGGATACCATGGGGATTCTGCAATATGTAATCAAACTGCTCCATCTCCCTGGGCTTCAGTCCCAGCTGGCTCTTTTCCTTGGTCAGCCCCGTCTTGGAGGTCAGACGCATAACGACCTTCTCACCGTACACCGTGGGCAGCACGGATACACGGATATCATACTCCATCCGATCCACCACCTGGGTGATACGGCCGTCCTGGGGCTTTCTCTTCTCGGCAATATCCATACCGCCGATAATCTTGATACGGGCCACCATGGCATTTAACACATTGATGTCATACTTTGCCTTCTCATACAGGGCGCCGTCAATACGATAACGCACCCGGACCTTTCGCTCTGTGGGCTCGATATGGATATCGGAAGCCCTCTGACGCACAGCCTTGTCGATCATCTCCTTGACCAGCATAACGATGGGGGAACTGTTGATGTCTTCCTCGGCGGCATCCACCTCCTCCACATTCAGGTTCTTCTCCTTGGCATAAGCTTCCAGAGCCGTGGTCACTTCGTCCTGTCCATAGTATTTGTCTATCGCCAGCATGATATTGCGGGTGGTGGTCACTGCGGGCTCCACCTGACAATTGGTGATAATGGAGATATCATCCTGGGCGTACATATCCATGGGATCCGCCATTGCCACCCGCAGGACATTCATGCTGTCCGCATATTCTATAGGAAAAATTTTGTTTTTCTTCAGCACATTCACCGGGATCAGATCCAGAATATCCTGGCTGACCGCGATGGTAGTCAAATCGATCAGTTCAATATGCAGCTGAGTACTCAGCGCCATGGCAATCTGCTCTTCCGTAACGATGCCTTCCTCTACCAGCACCTCGCCCAGCTTCTTGCCGCTTCCCTTCTGTAAATCCAACGCCTGCAATAATTGTGTATTGGTGATCGCCTTGCTGTTGACCAGCACATCACCCAAACGCAATTTTTTTCTGCTATGATCCATTGTTCTTCCCTGTCCTCGCACTTCCCGGCGGCGGCAAGACTCCGAATAATCAAAAATTGCCGCTCTTTCTGTTTATTATAGCACAACCGCAGGAATTCGTATATGTTTTTTTGGCGAAAAACAAAGGCGGCACCTATACCTCTTATTCCTCGGCAGGCGTATCTGTATCAACCGTCTCTTCCTCCAGCAGCTCCTCCAGACTGTAGTCCATACCCGTTCTAAAGGACGTGGTCACGGCATACACCGTATTGGAATCCGGCTCACAGATATAATATACACTGCCCACGGAATTGTAATCCCCCACATTGTAGGTATAAGTTCCCTGGGCAGTCTCACAGTGTACCACATTGCAGGGTTCCTCCAGGCCATATTGTGATAAGTCCGTCACGTCTGTTATGGTCTGCTTGGCTATGATACGGGTGAATTTGCCCGCCATGGAATTAATACGACTCTGCATCAGGTTCAGGGACGGGTCCGCCGTATACACCCAGCGGCTTTCCACGGTAGGTTCAGCGGACACGCTGTCAGACTGTTCCCCCTCCTGGTCATTCGATTCCGAAGGATCCACCGTTACCTCCGTCTTTTCAAACACATAGGTCTCTCCTTCATATACATAGCTGAAGCGGAGTATATCATCCCTGTCCATCTCCACCAGCACTTCGCCGTCCACCTGGTCCGATTCCTGTTCCTCCCGGTTTTCGTTATATCGGACCAAAAGAAAATATCCTGCCGTCAACACTGCCAAAACAGCCGCCAAAATGATAAAATTTCTGCCTTGTTTTTTCATAGATCACCATTTCCTTATTGAAATCTCACCGCCGCTTATCCGGATAACCTATTTCCTCCTGCGCCGGAACCAGACTACAAAACCAATGACCAGGCTGCCCACGGGCAGAACAATCATAGTGATCAGTCCCAACATCAGTGCGCTCCTCTGGGTGAGCATCAGTGTGGATACCTCGTAGTCCTTTGCCGGGACGGATACGGTAGTCTCATGGTCCACAAACTGACTCACCGTATTGGTGAACAGCATCTGGTTTGCGCCGCCCACCATCAGGCTGGCGTTATCCGTAAAGATCTGGTCACTGGAATACACCACCATGGTGGCTTCTCCTTCCTCCAAAGTCTTCACCGCTTCCACACCCAGGGAAAAAGGCCCTTCAATATCTCCCTCCTGCCTGCCGTACTCCGTGGCGCTCTCAAAGTTTTTCATAGAGTAAGCATCGGAAGAGGTATGCAGGAAATCATTATAGTATATAGCTGCGCCCTATCCGAGTTCTTGGATAGAGCACATTATCCGAGATAAAAACTTATCCGAGGTAAATTGATTAAATCCGATGAATACAGCATTTGAAAACGATTATCTCGGATAATTAACCCCGCTTTCAATTGTGGGTGATTTGTACTTATCCGAGATAATTGGGTAAATCACACCTTTGCCTCTGATAATTTTTGAAATGGCAGTTGCTCTTTTCATAAATAATTATCCGAGATAATTTCTTTGAAAGCCTTTCATATCGGCAGCTTTGAGAGTTACCTCGGATAATTGGAAATCTCGGATAATGCGTCCTCCTGCTCCTCCGGAACCAAAATACCCTGGCTGTAAGGAACAAAGACATAATAATTGCCGTAAATGCCTGCGGTATAGGTGTTGGATACCACTGTGGGCAGCAGGTAGAAAGGAACCTGGTAATAATTATTAGGATCTTCCTCCATCACAAGACCGTCGGCAATGCTCAGATCCATATAGGCCAGCACCGTATCCAGATTGGGGGTTGCCACTTCCCGGTAACCTACCACCAGGATCACCTTGCCGCCCCGGTCCAGATAGGCAATCACCTTGTCCCTGTCGTCCTCGGACAGATCGCTGGCGGGACCATTGATCACCAGACAGGCGGCCTTATCCGGTACTGCCTCATAATCCATCAGGTTAATGGTTTCATACTCCACATTTTCCTTGTCCAGGCCGGCCCTGAAGGCAGAACTGAGACTTTGTTCCCCATGTCCCTCCGTCATATAGACCATGGGGATATCATCACTGAGCACATAGTCCAACGCACTGGTGATCTGCCCTTCCCCGTCGTAGCCGGTAACGGAAGAACTGTAATTGTAGCCGTCATAGCCATAACTTGTGACATAGATATCGCCCGCGTCTATGACCTTGCTGCGCTTGCTGCTGACCACAATCAGGCTGTTGGTGCTGACGCTGCCTGATGTATACTGAGTGTGAAAACGAGGATTCTGTATAGGATCCACATACTGCACCGTGATATGCTGGGACAGATCCTGATAACGGTCCAGCGTCTGCCCCAGCACCGTATCTTCATTGTCCTCATTGACCAGCACATAGATGGTCACATCTTCGTTCATCCCCTTCAGGTATTCCTTGGTCTGATCCGAAAGGGAATATAGCTTGTTACCGGTCAAATCCAGAGATCTCCAGGTACCGGGCAGCTGCCCCACCACCATATTCAGCACGATGGTCACCGCCACCGCCGCCACGATCATACCCGTGCTGTAAGCGCCGGTTTTGAACGCTTTCACCGACATACTGTAGCGCCTCTTCTGGATGGACTGGGTGGTTAGAAACAGCGCTAACGCTGTCAGAGACAGAAAGTATACCACGGACCCCATATCCAGTGTGCCGTTCAGCATCATCACAAAGGGTGTACTCAGGTCATACAGACTCAGAATACGGGTGAGCACATTGCCCGTGGCGGAAATAATACTGCACAGGGAGGACATCATATATCCCAAAAACAAAGCCACAAAGCCCAGCACCGCCGCGATGACCTGACTCTCCGTCAGGGAGGACACCAGAATGCCGATGGCGATGCAGACCATTCCGTACAGGAAAAAGGCCAGCACTGCCAGATAGCTCTCCCCCAGGGGCACGGATCCAAACCTGGTCAGTATCAGCGGGTAGACTGCGCTGATGGCTGTAGGCACGGCCAGAATCGTCAGCAGAGCCAAAAATTTTCCCATGACAATCTTTCCTACAGTTATGGGGGCTGTCAGAATTAACTGGTCTGTCTTGCTGCGCCTCTCCTCCGCCATGATACGCATGGTCAGAACCGGTACCGTCAGCATGAACAAAATAACCACACTGTTTACCACGTAAGAAAAATAGGGATAGCCATACAGCAGGCAGTACACAAAATAATACAGGCCGATGAAAAACAGGCTGACCCCGATAAACAGAAATCCGATAAAGGAGTGAAAATATGATTTTAATTCTTTTTTATATATGGCTAACATTTATGCTTCCTCCCTGCTATCGCTTTTACCCTGGGCCGGCTGACTGCCGCTGCCTTTTCCGGCCTGAAGTTCCGTCGCCGAGGCGCCACTGTCCTGCCCGGCCTGAAGCTCTGCCGCCGATTCGGCCTGGTCGTCACTGTCCTGCCCGGCCTGGGACTCCGCCGCCAGGGCACCACCGTTCTGCCCGGCCTGGGACTCCGCCGCCAGGGCACCACCGTTCTGCCCGCCCTGGGACTCCGCCGCCAGGGCACCACCGTTCTGCCCGGCCTGGGACTCCGCCAGGGTGTCCTGGGTGTCACCTGCCTGGGCCGCTTTCTTACGTCTGCCCCAGGCTTTTTTGACAGGTTCCTTTGACGCGGGCGCCTCTCCTGTCAACTCCAGGAAGATGTCCTCCAGGGACCGCTCTGACAGCGTCATGGAGAGAATGGGCAGTCGCTTCTCCGCCAGCAGATAGAACAGCGCCTCCCGGATATCCTGCTCCTTGTCCGTCTTGATCAATACGCTGCAGCAGTCTCCGCCGCCGCCCTCCGAGGCCACGGTCTGCTGCTCCATTCCCTGTATCCCTGCCATTTGAGCCACCGCCTCCTGCAATGCCTCATAACTGCCTTTCACCGTCAGTTTCAACTCTCCGGCCCCGCTCATAAGCTTCTGCAGCCCCTCCGGGGAATCGCTGGCCACCAATTTTCCGTGGGAGATGATCATGATATGGTCGCACACGGCACTGACCTCCGACAGGATATGGGAACTTAAAATAATGGTATGATTCTTTCCCAGTTCCCGGATCAGATCCCGGATCTCGATGATCTGCTTGGGGTCCAGACCCACACTGGGCTCATCCAGAATCAGCACCTCCGGAGATCCCAGCAGCGCCTGGGCCAGGCCCACCCTCTGGCGGTAACCCTTGGACAGGTTCTTGATCAGACGGCCTCTCATGTCCGCAATCTGAGTCATGTCCATAACCTGCTTCACCTGCTCATTCCGCTCCGCCTTGGGCACTTTTTTCAGTTCCGCCGCAAACCGCAGATACTCCTCCACTGTCATATCCATATACAGCGGCGGCAGTTCCGGCAGATAACCGATGCGCTTTTTAGCCTCCTCCGGTTCCTGCTGCACGTCGTGACCATCTATGGTCACCGTGCCCTCACTGGCGGCCAGATAGCCGGTGATAATATTCATAGTGGTGGACTTCCCGGCGCCGTTGGGCCCCAGAAATCCATAGATCTGCCCCTTCTCCACCTTGAAGGACAGATGGTCCACGGCGGTGTGATCCCCATACCGCTTGGTTAAGTCAGTTACTTCAATCATAATATCCTCCTGTTTATACTGACGGTCACTAAAACCTGCCCGGTAACCCGACTCACGAGCGAAAGCTTTCAGGGACATAGCGACATATTTCATCGCTCGTGAGTATAGAGTTCCGTATTTTCCCTTACTGCACACAATTCAGTGATGAATGTCCGGCCGCTTCCGGTGTGCAGACATTCATCAGTGTACAACTCACGTTCCAGCTTAATGGGAAAATGTCATAAAAAAGTGATGAAATTGTGAAAAAACTGTGAACCCCGGCGAAAAAACCCAGACTAAAAGCCCCGGCGCACGGCCAAAGGGCTTCCTGCCGGAATATGACTTTAATATAATTCATATTCCTCCATATAGCTGACCTCCTCCCGACGGCATCATTCAAATATGTTCCCGGAAAAACGCCGCAAATCCCTCATACCCCACCAGATCATCCGCATCATGGGCATTCAAATCGTAATAGTACTCCCCGGTGTCCAGTTTTTTGGAGATGCTGTCCAGAGGAAATCCCGGACGGCGGATCTTGTGGGGCTTCGCGGTGAGTAGAAAACGGTGGCTGGCCAGGCTCTCATCCATGGACTCATAGATATGCTCCCGGTCCACAACCAGGCAAATGGCGTTGTGGTAGCGGGCGGTGATGTCCCCATAGCGGGCCGCCAGCCCTCCATAGTAGTCCTGCATGGCCTGATCATCCAGATAGACACCCTGGGGCGACCGCACATGCAGACCTGGCTGCAATTCCCGGGGCAGATTCTCCAGATACAGCCCGGAGTCGCAGGAAAACAGCGGGATCCCGTAATGATCATAGTAAAAAAGCGCCTTCTGGCGAGCATTCTCCAGAGGGCTCTGCCCCTCTTCCGGAGCCACCGGCACCTGCTCCATATCCCTGAGGCAAAGGAGGCTGATGTCCAGAGGCTGTAAGGCATCCCGCATGGCCGTGTATTTTGCCGGATTGGATGTGGCATATAATAACTGCATGATTATGTCTCCTTGTGTTCAATCAGCGTACCTCAGTACGCCTCATTCCTCCGCTGGCTGCTCTGGCCTTTTCCACATAGTGCTCCGCATTATGGCGGCTTGCCCTGATCTCCTCCTCTGTCACCGCCCGTTTGACGCGGCCGGGACTGCCCACCACCAGGCTGTTGTCCGGAACCTCCATGCCCTGCGTAACCAAGGCTCCCGCGCCGATGATGCAGTTACGCCCAATCCGGGTATGATTCATCAGGATGGCCCCCATGCCGATGAGGGTGTTGTCCCCCACTTTACAGCCGTGGACGATAGCGCCGTGGCCCACGGTCACATATTCACCCAGTTCCACTTCGCCGCCGGGATCCATATGCAGCACCGCGTTGTCCTGGACATTGCTGCCCCGCCCTATGCGGATAGGACCATCGTCCCCCCGCAGTGTGGCGTGATGCCAGACGCTGGCATCCTCCGCCAGCGTGATATCCCCGGACAGGGAGGCGCTGGGGGAGATGTAAGCGGCTGCATCGGAGACAGCGTCACTCTTCCCGGAAGCAATGGTATCCTCCCAAGCCAGCCGATGCAGCGCTCCCTGCTCCTGCAGGCCCGAAAAGCCCTGCTGACGCAGGGCCTCATAGAGCACGATAGCCACCGAGTTGGACAGATTCAGGGAACGGATATCCTGTAACATGGGAATGCGGATACAATTCTCCTCATGCTCCACCAGAAGTTCCTCCGGAATCCCGGCGCTCTCTTTGCCGAACATAATGTAATCGTCCGGCCCGAACGCCGCCTCCGTATAACATCTTCTTGCCTTGGTGGTGGCCATCCAGATCTTTGCCCCCGGATGTTTCTCCTCAAACTCGGCAAAATTCATATAGCGGCTCACATCCAGCTTTGCCCAATAATCCATGCCCGCACGGCGGATGGATTTCTCGTCCAGATGAAAACCCAGCGGCTCAATCAGATGCAGGCTGGTGCCCGTAGCCACGCAGGTGCGCCCGATGTTGCCTGTATTGGCCGGAATCTCCGGCTGGTGCAGTATGATGTGCATCTCTATCCTCTTCCCGCATATCCCGGAAGATACCGTGATATGACAGCTTATTTCTGTGCCTGCCAGAATGGGCTGCCCTTTTCCAGGGCAGTCAGGATGAACAGCCTGTTTTTCGGATCTTCTCATCCCGGCAGGCATGACTGCTTTTACTTACTTTCCCGCAGTTTGGTGACAAACCGATTCAGTCTTGTCATGGCCTCTCTTAACGTGTCCAGCGAATAAGCATATGATATTCTCAAAAAGCCTTCTCCGCTGTCTCCAAAGGCGGTGCCGGGCACGGCGGCCACCTTCTCCGCCTCCAGAAAAGCGTTGGCGAACTCATCGCTGGTCATGCCAAACTCTTTGATACAGGGGAATACATAGAACGCTCCAAACGGCTCGAAGCACTCCAATCCCATCTCCCGAAAAGCATTGAGCAGGAAACGTCTTCGCTGGTTGTAGGAAAGTTTCATCTCCTCCACGTCCGCGTCCCCGTTTTTCAGCGCCTCCACTGCCGCATACTGGCTGGTTGTGGGAGCGCACATAATGGCAAACTGGTGGATCTTGGTCATCTGCGCAATGATGGCCTCAGGCCCGCAGGCATAGCCCAGCCTCCAGCCCGTCATGGCATAAGCCTTGGAAAATCCGTTGATCAGGATAGTTCTCTCCTGCATACCCGGCAGGGAGGCGATGGACACATGCCTGTCTTTGTAGGTCAGTTCACTGTATATCTCATCAGACATAACAAATATGTCATGTTTAATGATTACCTCCGCGATAGCCTCCAGATCCTCGCGCTCCATGATTGCCCCGGTGGGATTGTTGGGAAAAGGCAGGATCAGAACCTTGGTCTTCTCCGTGATAGCCTCCTCCAGTTCCCGGGCAGTCAGGCGGAACTCATTTTCCGCTTTCAGATTGAGTATCACCGGCTTTGCCCCCGCCAGAATGGCACAGGGTTCATAGGACACATAGCTGGGCTGGGGGATGATCACCTCGTCCCCGGGATTGATCATGGCCCGCAGACCTATATCAATGGCTTCGGAACCGCCCACTGTGATAACCACTTCCTTGTCCCATGCGTACTCGATACCCTGCTTTCTCTTTATGTAGCTGCACACCTCCTGACGCAGTTCCTTCAGGCCCGCATTGGAGGTATAGAACGTCCTGCCCCGCTCCAGGGCATAGATACCCTCGTCCCGGATGTGCCAGGGCGTGTCAAAATCCGGCTCGCCCACACCCAGGGAAATGGCGTCTTTCATCTCGCTTACAATATCAAAAAATTTACGTATTCCAGAGGGTTTTAACGCAACCACCTGATCTGACAATGGATTCCTCATGGCGTAATCATCTCCCTTTCGTCTTCTGTTTTCTGTACAAAAATGGTCCCGTGATCCTTATATTTTTTCAGGATAAAGTGCGTGGAAGTGCTGAGTACCCGGTCCAGAGTGGACAGCTTGTCGGACACGAAGCTGGACACCTCCCGCAGGGTCTTGCCCTCCAGAATTACCATCAGGTCAAACCCGCCGGAGATCAGATACACGCTTCTTACTTCCGGATAGCGATAGATCCGCTCCGCCACACTGTCAAAGCCCTGGCCTCTCTGGGGCGTCACCCGCACCTCAATCAGCGCCGTGACCTTCTCGTTGGAGGTCTTCTCCCAGTTCACCAATGTGTGATATCCGCAAATAACGCCCTCCTTCTCCATGGTTTCCAACTCGTTTACCACATCCACTTCCCGGACGCCCAGTATCACAGCCAGTTCCTTCAGATCGATACGGCTGTTCTTCTCAATAATGGCTAACAATTCTTCTCTCATAATTTCCTCCTATTTGAAGTTCCGCATATTCCCTACTCTATATTTTTTTATATATTTCATCCTGTGCGGGTTTATCCAGATAGCGTTTTTCCTCCGCATTGTAGATCAGCCTGTCATGGCTGTCCGTAATTTGGCCGATAACCGCCGCCGGAATGTGCTCCCTGGCCAGCTGCCCCACCAGTTCCTCTCCATGGTTTGCCGCCAGCACCAGACAACCGGAGGACGCAAGCATATAGGGATTCACCCCACATAATTCACAAACCTCCACCGTCTCCTGACGAATGGGGATCTTCCGTAAATCTATGGTCAGTCCGACACCCGAACTCTCTGCCAGTTCCCAGAGAGCGGTCAGTATGCCGCCTTCAGAGGCGTCATGCATGACACGAATGCCGGACTTCACGGCGACTGCGGCCTCCGGGATAATAGACAGATAGCGGTCAAAACCTGCCGCCTCCTCCACCAGATGGGCCGGGTAGCGTTCCAACAGCCGTTCCCTGCCGCGCCTGGCCAATATGGCCGTACCCTCCAGGGCAATCCATTTGGTCAGCACAATGTCCTGCCCGGGCTTCGCCCCCCGGGTGGTGAACATGGAGGACGCTCTACCCATGCCCCCGCCTTTCGCCAAAATGCCCAACGCCGCATCCTGAGATGCTGAAAACTCCACGTCAGGCATCGGAACCCCGTATGCCGTGACACAGGCCATGGGACAGTCCACATGAGGGCTCACGGCGGTATGCCCTCCCGCAATCTGCATGCCCAACATAGCACAGGTATTTTCCGCCGCTGCCATCAACTGTTTCAGCAGCTGTTCCTCCGCTTCCGCAGGCAACAGCAGTGTCAGCAGCGCCGCCGCGGGCCGGGCGCCTGCCGCTGCCAGATTGTTGGCACACTTTACCAGCACTCTGACCATGTCCGCTTCCTCCAAAACCGCGGCCTGGGAGACAGTACAGGCAGAACCGTCAGACGGCGCAAAAATGGCGCAGTCTTCCCCTATCCCTGCGCCACTTAATACTTCCTGCCTTTTTGTCCTAATCTGTTTTAATACAGAGCGTTTCAGTACGCTGTCCGATATTTTTCCCAGTCTCATCCTCTGACGCCCTCTTATGTCTCATTCTAAATTTATTGTCCGGCAGCGGCGGCCGCCATGGCTGCTGCCTGCTGTTGGGCCACAATGGCAATCACATTCCGTACATTGGCCACGCTGCCGCTGTTGACGGCGTCAATGATGGCCGTATAGGCATTGGGGTCTGCCGTGGCCACGCCCACATGGTAACTGCTGGGAACCATCTTGTAGGAACTGCTGTTCACCTGGGTGCGCTCTACTTCCACACCATTCTCCGTAACTACCTTCCACAGCTGTGCCTTGTAACCGATATGGGCGCTGTCGCCCTTTACCAGATAGCCGATGGGCTGCGATGCCTCCGCATACAATATTTCCCCGGGGGGATTGATCACTTCCAGCACTTTGCTCTCATATGTTACCTGACGGTCACTGCTGCGGGTCTCCTGCCCGTAGATATTGAAGGTAATCCTCTTTCCCTCAATAATACCCTCTATGTAGATGGGAGTATCCAGATTGTTCACAAACTTGAAATCCTTGCCGGAGGATTCCGCAATGGCCGCGTCCGCCGAAGGATCCACATAGGTTACAATCATGGAGTGGTTGTACCGCTGCGTCACCTCCAGTTCCGCGCGCAAAACGGCATTGTACAACGTGGTAGACACCTGGCATATGCCGCCGCCCAGACTGTCAACCACCTTGCCGTTTAAGTAGGAACCTGCCATATAATAACCATTCTGCTGGGTAAAAGGAGCCACTGCCTCATAGGTGGAAAACTCCTGCCCGGGATACAAGGTGGTGCCGTCAATCAGCTTACATCCGTTGGATACATTGGCGCTCCTGTCCGCTCCCGAGGAGGAAAAGGAGGTGGTGAAACTGCCCAGCACGTCCGTCACTTTTGCCAAATCTTCCGCCGTTCCCAGAGGCTGATCCACTTTCACGTCCAGCGCAATGACGCAGGGCTGCAGATCCCACTTCTGCGTCATATACTCGTATACCACGTCGATGGATGACTCCACATCCAGCCGATATCCCACCTGGCCCTCGATCACCGTGAACTTGTCGTTCTCCCGCTTCAGGACAGCATTGACCACTTCCTGGTCATAAAGGCTGCACTGTTCCATCAGCACCTGGTTGATGGCATTGATATCAAAATCAAAAGTAAGCTCATAATTTACTGACTCACGCTGCAGATCCTTAAGCACCTTGTACCGGGCTATCACATTGCCCTCTGTGCCGATTGCCAGCGCCTCGTCCAGAATCTCCGGATTGTTCCAGCGTATTCCCAGATCCCCCGCTGTCACCTGGACATCTGTATTATTGGAGGTCTGCAAAATAATCTGCATGGGCCGCAGAGTCTCCTCTATGTATTGCTCCACCGCCTGAGCAGCTTCCTGTTTATTCATACCGCTCAGGTCCATGCCCTGGATCAGCACACCCTCTTTCAAGGTGGTCTCCCCCGCAGCTCTTACAGGCAGACTTATACTGCATATTAAAGCCAATGACAAAAATGCCAGCTTCCAATGTTTTACCCATTTTTTCATATCAAATACCAGCCTTTCCCGATAAACCATTGAAAAATCAGATTAGATATGCTAATGTAGGAATGATCATGGCCAACACAATCAATATGACTATGATGGCAGATACGATCCTCTTTGTTTTTTTATTGTTAAAATTCATAATTGGATCCACCTCCTTGCCTCAGACCCTAACAACTCTGAAAGGATATTATAAATGAATTTCATTATTTTTGCAACCTTTATCATCTTTACGAGCATACTTTCCATGACTATTAAGCGCCATAACCGATCCGAGAAAAACCAGCAGGAACAGTTCTGGGAGCGGGAAAAGCGGGCGAACCAGGTGCGCCGCAAACCCTTGGACGACCTGGACTACGTGACGATCCCGCTGGAAAATCTGCCCACGGCAGTCCTGGCCGAGGATGTTATCGTTCAGGACTGTCTGAATACGCTGGTTTCCCTGTCCCGGGAAAAAATCGTAAATCTGGCAGGATACACCAACACGGATCTGAAGCTGACCTATGGCACGGCCAATATCACAGCCCTGTCCCAGTATGACCAAAACTTTACCCTGCTGGCCCAGACACTGCAGAAATGGGCCGATACGCTGCACAATGCCGGATACATGGCGGAGACACGGCAGATCCTGGAATACGCCGTTCTATCCATACGCACCGATGCAGGCACGTCCTACCGCCTGCTGGCCTCCCTGTATGATCAGGATGGCGAACAGGAGAAGGTGGCGGCGCTGTATGACACTGCCCTGTCCCTGACCTCCCCCTCCGGCAAGACCATTGCGCGCACTTTGCTGGAGGCTTATCCATATATCGGCTCGCTTCGCTCCATATCTTAGAAGGGAAAGCAATCTGAACCCCCATCAATACTATTACTAAATATATGCTTTCCATACGGCTCGTATACTTCCGTTCGCAATCTGAATGAAATTTATGGAAATATTTTTACAGTTCCAGTCTCTCCGCCACCTGCCGCCACACCTCTTCACTGGTGTCCGGCAGCGCCTTGCGGCTGATCTTGCAGGCTTCACACACCGAGTAGTAAAAATAATTGTGCCCTGTCACCAGGGTCTTTTCAACGGCTTTGGTTAGATACAGTCCATACTCCTCAATGCCGCTTTCCCGGAAGTCCCGCAGAAAGCCTTCCACGTCATAGTCAATGGTAAGCAATTCTATCTCCCAACTCTGAGAGTTTCCCTCCATCAAAGCAAATTGGGCATGTCTGCCCTGTTCGTCGATGGGCATTCCCAGGGATCCGGGATTAAGATATGTCTTGCCGAATAGACAGTTAAGTTCCTGGTGATGAGTGTGTCCCCCCAGCAGATAGCGGGTCTGCAGCTGCTCCATGGACTGCTCCCGAAGGGGCTCGTCAAACTGAAAATTCCCCCGAATCACCCCGGGCGCCCCGTGGCACATAGTCAGCGCCGGGCAGTCTTTCAACTGCAGCACCCCTTCTGAGGGCATAGCTTCCATCCAATCCAGATCCGCCGGGGTAACATTCCGGTAAGTGTAGTACAGCGCCCCGTTGGGCGAACAGATATGCCATCCCTGATCCTGCCTGCGGTTGTCCAGCAGGTACTCCTCCCGATTGCCCCGAAGCAGATAGCAGGGATATTTCTTCTCCATCTCATAGATCATGGACAAGGTCCGCTGCGGATAGGGGCTGTCGGTTACATAGTCCCCCAGGCCAATGATGGCATCCACGGAGTGTTCCTCTATATAAGACAAAAATGCTTCCAGCGCTTTGTAATTGCCATGTATGTCACTGATTACCGCAACTCTCATATTCAACCATCCTCATACCTGAAGCCTGGCCGAAACCAAGCCGCCGCCCCCCGGGATTCCGCTATGCAAAAGGAGCCGCTCTCTATAACTTGCAGGGGCCATCTCCGATCTCCACCACATAAAAGTCGGCTGCATACCCTATTTTGTTCTGATAAGCGCCGCCTACCCTGGCAATAAAGTTATCAATGGCCTCGTCTTTCACAATGCTCACAGTGCAGCCGCCAAAGCCGGCTCCGGTCATGCGGGAGCCGATGACGCCCTCCACCTTCCAGGCTTCTTCCACCAGCGTATCCAGTTCTACGCCCGTCACCTCATAGTCATCCCGCAGGGACACATGGGAAGCGTTCATCAGCTGCCCGAATGCATCCACATTGTTATCTTTCAGGGCCTGCACCGCCTGGATGGCGCGCTGGTTCTCATATACCGCATGTTTTGCCCGCCTCCGGCGCACCTCGCTCTCTATGCTGTCCTTGTGTTTTTCGAACTGTTCCTCCGTCAACTCGCCCAGAGATTTTATCCGGCACACCTTCTGCAATTCCGCCAGAGCGGTCTCGCACTCGCCGCGCCGCTCATTGTACTTGGAATCCCCCAGCCCCCGCTTCTTGTTGCTGCAGGCGATAACAATCTTGGCATTCTCCAGTTTAATGGGGGCATACTCATACGACAGATCCGCCGTATCCAGGAAGATGGCATGACCCTCCTTGCCCATGGCAATGGCAAACTGGTCCATGATACCGCAGTTGACTCCGTTAAACTGATTCTCCGAATACTGGCCGATCAGCGCCAGATCCTGATTAGTCACATCAAAGCCAAACAGATCCCGCAGAATAAAGCCGGTGAGCACCTCCACCGAAGCGGAGGAGGACAGCCCGGAGCCATTGGGAATATTGCCGTTTAGCAGAATATCCATACCCGCAGGCGCCGCCATGCCTTTCTCCCCAAAGGCCCATATGACCCCTTTAGGATAATTGGTCCAATCCGCCTGAGGATCGGGCTTTAACTCATCCAGAGAGGACTCAAGTACACCCAGTTTCTCAAAATTCATGGAGTAGAAACGCAGTTTCCGATCCTGTCGCTTTCTGGCCACTCCATAGGTTCCGATGGTCAGCGCGCAGGGAAATACATGGCCGCCGTTATAGTCCGTATGCTCCCCGATCATGTTCACCCGGCCCGGAGCAAAGTAGACCTGCGCCCCCTCCGTGTTTCCAAATACCTCCGCAAACTTTTGTAGTATAACCTCTTTCATGTCGTTCCTGTCCTCCTTATTCAGAGTTCCGATGTCTCCCTGCCAGCGCCTCCCGGCAGAGCAATTTCCGGCCGCTTCGGCGTCCTGAAATTCTCTGGGCGCTGTCCGCGAGACATCTGTTCAGAGTTCCGATGTCTCCCTGCCACATTAAACAATATATACATGCGCGTCCAGATCCGCCTGGGCCCGCTCCAGGTCATCCCGGATATGCAGATGCTGGGGGCAAACCTGCTCACATTTTCCGCACTTAATACAATTCTTTGCCTGTCCCGCGTCTCCCAGATCATTCTCCCAATGGTGCTTCACCACATTGTAGTTCTGGTACATATGGTAGCGGTTCCAGCAGCCAAAAGTGCCGGGAATATTTACTCCGGCAGGACAGGGCATACAGTACCGGCAGCCTGTGCAGCCGTTCTGAACCCGGCTCTTCATCAGTTCCACCACTTCCTTGACGGTGGTCTGCTCCGCTTCGGACAGGGGCTTGAAATCACCGAAGGTCTTCAGGTTGTCCTCCACCTGCTCCATGGTGCTCATACCGCTGAGAACCACCTTCACATTGGGCAGAGACCCCACCCAGCGCAGGGCAAAGGATGCCATGCTGGCCTGGGAATCATGGGCATGGAATTTTTCCGTGATATCCGACGCAAAAGCCGCCAGAGAACCGCCCTTGACAGGCTCCATAATCACCATGGGGATACCCTTCTGCTCGGCCAGAGCATAACCCTTCAGTCCGGCCTGCTCCTCTGTATCCATATAGTTCAGCTGAATCTGGCAGAAGTCCCAATCCCTGGAGGACAGAATTTCCTCAAAAGCCTCATAGCTGTCATGGAAGGAAAAACCCAGGTAACGGATCTTGCCCTCCGCCTTAAGCTGCTCCAGGCGCTCCACCACGCCCATCTTCAGCATTTCGCCCCATCTGCCCCCGTTCAGTGCATGCATCAGGTAGAAATCTATGTATTCCACCTGCAGCTTCTCCAACTGCCGGTTGAAAATCCTGTCCACATCCTCCAGGGAATTTACCTCCCACAAAGGCAGCTTTGTGGCCAGATAAAAGCTGTTTCTGGGATGCTCCTTCAGCACCTCACCCACAAAAAGTTCACTCTCTCCCCCATGATAAGGATATGCGGTGTCAATATAATTAACCCCTGCCGCCATAGCTTTTTCCATCATGGCCTTGGCCTGCACCCGTTCAATCCTGCCGCTTTCGTCTGTGGGAAAACGCATACAGCCAAATCCCAACAGGGAAGTCTCAATGCCTAAATTCTCCATTTTTCTCTTTTCCATATTATTCATCCTTTCTTATTTAGAGTTCCGCAGACATCCCTACAGTACCCTTACTGGCAGAGCAATTTCTGGACGCTTTGGCGTCCATAAATTCTCTGGGCACTGCATGGCTGTCTGCTGTTTAGTGTTCCGCAGACATCCCTACAGTACCCTTACTGGCAGAGCAATTTCCGGACGCTTTGGCGTCCATAAATTCTCTGGGCACTGTATGGCTGTCTGCTGTTTAGAGTTCCGCAGACATCCCTACAGTACCCTTACTGGCAGAGCAATTTATGGACGCTTTGGCGTCCATAAATTCTCTGGGCACTGTATGGCTGTCTGCTGTTTAGAGTTCCGCAGACATCCCTACAGTTCCTTTACTGGCAGAGCAATTTCCGGACGCTTTGGCGTCCATAAATTCTCTGGGCACTGCATGGCTGTCTGCTGTTTAGAGTTCCGCATGTTCATTGTGCCAACATTCCATCTTCCCCAAAAACTACTCCGAAGTCTTTGCTGTAGATATTGATCCGCCCGATGATGCGGGTGGCCTCCTCCCCTTGGGCCGGAGTGGGTTGGAAATTGTTCCGATCTTTCACAGAACTCACCGAACAGGGGATGATCTGAATCTGCTGATCCTCCTGCTTTACTCCGTCTATAAAGGTAAAGGTCTGCTGAAAAATCATGGTATCCTTATCCGCCGGGTTCCGATTGGCTCCAAAACAGAAATTCGCCAGACTGTAAATAATGAATCTACCGTTGTACTCTTCCACCCCCTGAAGTACATGGGGATGATGCCCAATGACCAGATCCGCCCCCAGATCAATGCATTTGCGCCCCAGATACTTCTGGTTCTCCGTTGGATAGTTCTCCCTCTCAATTCCCCAGTGACAGCAGGCCAGGATCAGATCCACCTCCTGTTCCTGCAGCTTCCCAATGCCTTCCGCCAAAAGCTGTTCACTGCCCAGCCCCCAAGCCACTTCATTGACGGAGACAATGCCGATCCGGATTCCCTTTTCCGTCTCATAGATACAAACGTTTTTGTCATACGCGTAGAGGATTCCCTCCGCCTCCAGGGCCGCCACCGTATCATCGCTGCCCCGGGTGCCATAATCCAGCCTATGGTTGTTGGCAAAACTCACTGCCTCTATGTTCCCCGCAGTCAGCAGCCGGGCGTATCCCGGATCTCCCTTGATGTTGTAGGTTCTGGTCTCATCCCGCTCCTCGCTGTAGGTTAACACCCCCTCAAAATTGACGACAGTCATATCATCGCTGCCAAAATAGTCCTGCACATTGGCAAAAAAATACCCCTCGTCCTCAATCTGGTCATAAGCCTGCCGAAAGGAATACGCATACTCCTGATCCTGGTGGTTGCCCAGGGAACAATCCCCTGCCGCGGAAATTGTGATAGTAAGGATATTCTCCTCCGGCAAAGGAGTGTCCTCCAAATCCGTATTTTCCTGCGCCTCTCCACTGCTCTCTTCCACTGGCATGTCGGTGGGGATGGGTCTTCCGAGGAAATCATATGCACTTTGGCTCTCATCCGCTTCCGGCGTCTCCTGGGGAACGCTCCCCTCGCCGCCGAAAACCATGTTTGTAAAAGGCAGATCCGGCCCGCTGCCGCAGGCAGTCAGCGCGATCACCATCAGAGCGCATATGCCGAGCCATAAAATAAGCTTTTTCACTGCATTGCCTCTCCTTGCAACTCCCTATTTATGGTCAATGCCATAGACCAGCTTTTCAATCACACAATTGTGCGGTTTATTTCTGTTGTCCTTATCATAGTTTACCCCCACAAGCAGGATTTCGCCACAATAACCTTCCAGCGCCTGGGCATACCTTCTGTCCTTAATCTGCTGCAAGGCAGTGTCGGCAGTCTTGTCATACTTCAGTTCTATCACCAATGCAGGCTTTCCAGCCGAGGGCAGCGGCAGAAATACAATATCCGCAAAACCGCAGCCTGCAGGCAGCTCCCGAATAATCTTGTAGTCCTTTCTTGCGCTGTAATATGCAAGACCGATGGCACAGCCCAAGGAATTCTCATCGTTATAGGTCAAAATAGAAGCCACCTCTGCATGGGCCTTATCAAGCCCTTCCGCAACACTTTTTGCGTCGCAGCGGAGCGTATCTTCCAGCAGTTTCTCAGATGATTTCAGTATGCGCATGATCTCCGACCACCCGCCTACGCTCATGGCATTTTCAAATTCCCCGATAATTTCTTTGTTAGGAATGAACGCTTCCTTCGACTCGGCATCATATGCAAGATATCCCAAATGGATCAACAGAGTCAGCACATCGTCCTTTGTCTTGAATGTATGCATATCATTCTGGAAACTGAGCGTATTTATCCTGACATGTTCGCCGCCAAGCATCCGCACTATATCCGAACGCAGCCCGTCGAAATCCATGTCCATATATATTTTCAGCGCCTCATAGGTCTCTGTGGATGTCCAGAAATTGGAAAAGTAGCCACAACTCATTGCCGCCACAACTGACCTGGGATTATAAATATGCCGAAACAGCCTGAACCGATAGCCATCATACCAGCCGCTTGTCTGTGCAAAGTCCATACCGTACCGCTCGCACAGTTCTTTCACTTCCTCTTCCGTGAAGCCCGTATACTCTTCAAAAGCATTTTGATCCGTCATAGAATATTCCCAGAACATATTCAGCGCGGAATGCTGCCCGTATTTCTTTACAGGGAGAATGCCCGTCATATAGGCAAGCGCCACATAGGGCTGATCCTTCAGAAGATTGCGCAGGAAATCCAAATACCGCTTCTGCAGTTCCTCCGATTCCTGCCGCTCCCGCATCACGCAATCCCACTCGTCAAAGAGGAGAATAAACTTTTTTCCTGTTTTGGCGTAGATCCTTCGGAGCGCGTCGGCCAGTCCAATATCCGGTCTCTTTATATATGAACCATATTCTTCCAGAAGTTCTTCCAGAACCTCCTGTTCCAGATACTCCGTCACTTCACAGTTTTTAGCGCCGATCAAGAACTGCTGCATATTCAGGAAAATTACATTATATTGATTCAAATGTCCTTCAAAATTCGGATCTCTTTCAATTTTCCACCCTGCAAACAGTTCCCTTGAATTACAACCACAGCTGTAATAGGCTGCCAGCATCTTGAGCGCCATGGATTTGCCAAAGCGACGTGGTCTGCTGACACAAATGTACTTTTCTTCTGTATTGATACGCTCATTTGTGCATGAAATCAGCCCCGTCTTGTCTACATATATTTTGGAGCGAACCGATTCCCAAAAACCGTCATTGCCCGGATTGAGATAAATCCCCATAAATACACCTCCCACAGACAAGCATCTCACCGGAAAACTGTAAACAAATGCCCTGCCACGCATAATCATCTTACCACAAACCTCTTTAAATGTCATTCCCTTTCTAGGGTATTTCATTCAAAACCGACGGGGGAAATCTGGAGAAAATGAGGGTAACTCTAAAATGCATAAATTGTATTAAACAGGAACAGCAGCTACGCATGGGACTCAGCAGGAACTACTATTCGAGAACAATGTAGAGTTAAAGAAGGTTATTATAGGTTGCAAAATATCTTTCAAGCCGAAATCTCATAAATAGAGGCGGAAAATCACCCGCCGATCCGGCGTTGTGTAATATCAACGCCGGATTCGCTGTTTTATTATGCAATTAATTTGCTGTCCAACCGCTTCCGTTCCAAGTCAGGTTAACGACAGTACTCCATGTGCCGCCAACCAATTCCTGGTACTGAGCGGTCGCCGCCTGTATGGAAAAGCGTGTATTATCGTCAATATAGTACAGCGGCCCATACTCCGCAAGGGTAGGACAGTACATTGCCTTAAGCGCGGCGCCTGTGATATTCGGCTCCTTAAAGCAGAATACCACGTGCCCCTCGCAGCCCTTTATGCCGTCCATTATATCCTGGGTCAGTGTAACTCCCCCAACATTCAGCGGCATATCATATTCATTATACCAACGCGGATTCAAAGGATCCGCAGCAAGCGCGCTATTATAATTAGCCCAAAAATCTGCTGCCCATTCAGGGTTTTCCGCAAGTAATTCACTTTCCGTTTTTTGTTTAAGCGGCAATCTGCCAAGGAACGGATTATACTCGTAAATCACCGTGATCGTTCCGTCTGCTTTGTCCGCCAAGGCTTTACACTCAGCCTTATCCGCCGCCGTAAGGGTAAAGGTCAGTACAGAATCCCCATCCGGAACATCTTTCTTCTTATCGTTGCCAGTCACCGTAATATCCCTTCGGATATCATTAAGATAACCTGGTTTGTCAGCCACCACGCCTACAAATCTCTTAAAATCTATAAAATGGTAATCGTGGTCATCCTCATCCCATCCACGGTCAAATCGAAAATGAACCTTATAGTCCGTAATGCTGTCTGCCGTTGTTACAAATATTTTATTCTCTCTCTGCCAGGAACAACCCCCATCCAGCGCATTTCTATACAGAACAGAAACCTCTTCTACCTCATAATTTTCTCTGATTGTCTCGTTGACCAGGGTTCCGCTCTCATCCATATATTCATAATACAATTCTATATTATAACCGGCCACTCCCATCCCTGTATTGACAAAGGAAGGATTTGCGTTATATATATAAAAATTTCTGTCAAAAGTGCGGCCATCATAATAAGCCACAATATATGGCAAACTATAAGACGGTCCCCAGTCGTTAACCTGCGTTCCTTCTTTATAAGGCATTAGCGTCAAATCCCATTGGTCACGAACATTGTTCAAATCAAGATCCGCTTTAATAGGAAGATGCTGTTCTCTCTGCCAGGGATCAAACTCACCTCCCAGAGCGGGCAAAGGATTACCGGCACTGTCATAAGGGGTAAATTTTACTCGGGCATTCCATTTATACATAATCTGCCCGTCCCAAAACCAAAAATTTTCATCTCCCAGATGACGAATAGCAATATCCAATTTGCCATTTCTCTTCCATGCATGGTAATCCAGTACCCATACACCGTTTACCGTACTATACTTCAAACCTGACTTATTGGTTTGAACGGCTGCGTCAGCGGGACTAACTCCTTCCGGGTGCAGTGCTGTCGCTGTCACGCTTAATTTACAGCCCTGAGTCATGTCTCCTGTAAGTTTGAATATCACATAGGGTATATTATTCTCAACCCCCTGCCCAACAACCGTGATCATACTCTCGGCAGGTGTAGTGATTGTGTTTCCTGCGTCATCCGTCTTGGTAAACTCATAGGACCAGGTGGTTGTATAGGGATTAACATAATCTACATCATACCATACGCCCGGATCCCTTTCCAGATTCGTGCCCAGCAAAGATGCCGTAACTTTATAGGTCGCTCCCGCCTTGTTGACCTTGCCGCTGGTCTTGTACCCAGTTACATTGACAGAATTAACCCGTCTGACCAGAACTTTTACGTTTATCGGATTAATGGAAGAATCACTGGGCACCACATCAAAACTAAAGCCTGCGTCATCTCCCACACCCGTACCTGTCTCGTCCAATCCAACCTTAATCTGAGCCATACGGGAATTCACCTTAGTAACAGTTGTACCCGAACTGACATTGCCGGACAGATTAGCAATTGTATAATCCTGGTCAGATGTGCCCGTTATCCGCACTGCCAGATCATACTCTTGTCCCGGCTCCAAAATCAGCTTGTTCTCCACATAGAGACTCTTCGCTCCGGCAATCGCAGTGTTGCTTTCCTCGTTGGCGCCATTGCGGGGGGTGACATGATAGTCGCTCTCATAGTTTCTGTTGCCTTCCGTGACCTTCAAGGAGAAATCATAATTGTTCCCGGCAACACGCCTTATGGAAAACCCGGCTATATTCTCTGCCAGAATTTGGGGCGTACTGCCGTCCCTGCTGTACAGCAGCTGCTTTGTCGCACTGTCGTAGGTAACTTCATACCCCACCGAAACCGGCGTTCCCGATACTGTTTCCTCTTTTTTGATTCTGAGGATCGTTCCGTCGGCGTCACTGCTGGGCTCCTCTATCAAATTGGCATCAATAATCAGATTGGTCAGCAGATTGGCTGTAATCTGGGCCTGCTGCTGCAAGTCCAGTTCCACATTGCCATTTTGATAGCTTCTGGCACTGATTACCATAGCACTGCCCACACCGGTAATAATAATACTGAAAATGGCCACTGTACATATCAGTTCAACCAACGAAAAACCCTTTTGATTATTTCTCAATCTCTTCAACCAATTCATTATAGCATTCACCTACTCTCTAGATTCATATCTTGCTTCCGCAACGCCTACGGAGCAGATGCAGGAACTATTCTAACCTTTCCCGTAAGCGTCTCCAGAACTATCGTTTGCTTATATCCTGCAGAGGAATATGCGCCCTTGAAAATTTCTATTTTAGTACACACCACTCCTACCTCATTACCGACCAGCGCGCCACTGTCCCGGGCAAAGGCAATTCGCCTGTGAGTGCCATCCAACAGTGCTACAGAACCATCGCTGTAAGTCAGGCGCATGTTCACATCTTTGTCTCCAATAACCGATTTCGTTTCCTGCGGTGCAGCGCCCGTTCTCCCGCTCAGTGTATGTTCCAGAACAGTGACACGCCCGTTTTCAATAAAAAACTCCACCCAAGCCTCTTTCTTACCCATAGAATTGGTACGATTGCGATTAAGCGCCATCTCTACTTTTTTGGTACATTCCTGCACCGGCTTATTGCTGACCAGACTTAGTCCATAACCGGCCATACCCGCAATCACGGTCATGAGAGCTAATACAATGATGATCTCTACCAGAGTCATACCCCGGTTATCCTTTTTCCTTATTCTCTCACCCATCCAAACCAGTCCTTTACCGTTTTGTCCAGTTCATATAGTTCACACAGCTGCTAAAATTCAGACGTTCCTCTGTCCCTGCTCCTGCCGCGCTATAATGTCCGTTTGTGTCCGGCCACTGAAGCTCCGGAATTGTGATGCAATAGTCTGTGGAAATTATGGATGTATACCCCTCACTGCTGTCATACACAAACTCCACATTCCTCAGAATCAGCCATCCCTCACTGAAAATTTTACTGTCATCAAACTTCTCCGACGGAGCGACGGCAACGCTCCAAGTCCCGCCGTCTGTAGGCTGGGCCGCTACCAGGTGAATGCCCACCTCCCATTTACGGTTGCCATCCTCGTCATTCGGACAACGCCCCGCCCATATCTTGTTCATCTCCTCGCAGAAAAGCCGTCTGTAATTATCCTCCGAGTTCTGCGCGTCGACGAGGCCGGAATACTCCGACACGGCAACAGTGTAAGCCTTCGCAAAGGCCAGCTGCACATCCTCCACCAACTGTGCCCTCAGTTCCTCCACTGGTATCTCCGCCTGATAGAAACTCTCCTTTGTACGGTAATCAGCCGCTTTCATCTGAATATTGGAAGCTGATATGTACAACATGATCGTTGCCAGGATTGTAATAAAAGTCACTACCACCAGGACTGTCACTATCGCAGAACCCTTGTTATTCAGTTTACACCTTTTAACCGCACACCGCCTGTTCATATTTTCCTCTGCTCCGCGCAATCCAATCCTACTCAACAATCGTACTGCTCAATGCATTCAACCTCTCCGCCGCAACTACCGGACCGTCTATCGGGTTGCCGTCAGAATCTCTTGGGAACGCTCCCTCTTTATACACAGTTACAGTGATATCATACATCTGCCGAAAAACCTCGGATGTCGTGCCGGTAGATACTTCCGGCGGCAACGTCGGAGCCGGGTTGATGGCATTCGGATATTCACCGTTTTTGGCCACAAATCCGATACCATATTTGCGATGGCCTTCCATGTCCCCATAACCCCCAGGAGCCACAGAAGTGGAACTTCCCAGAACCGTATCCAGATTGTCGTCATAAATATTTACGTTTGCCGCCAGATTCAGATTCAAATGATATCCAAGTTCCGAAAAAGACACTCTGCTGTCACTGACTGACAGATTCTTTTGCTTATACAGATAACAACGAATCTCTTTATCGGTACCATTTTGAATGGTAATCTTATCGTTGGCAATTTTCACGGCAGATCCGGTTCCGCGACTGTAAGCCGGATAATAGTAAATCGTCAAATTCAAATGATCTATGGCCGGATCCACAGGCTGATTAAAAATCTCCAAATAAAGTTCCGAACTGCTGCTATCCAAGTCAAACTGAAAAGAGGCAGAAGGAATGCTGAAAGTTTTAGCCACGCCGGTTTCACTGACGCCATACTGATAATCGTCCACCTGATATTGATACATACAACTCACATCAATTATGTATTCATCACTCGACGTCTTTTTTACATTAAATGAGATTTCTCTGCTGGTAATCTCTATCTTACTGGTATCCACTTCACTGCCGGAATGAGTGATAGCCGCAGTGGGTGACGCGGCGCTTTCTTCATTGCTCCATACCTCCGCCACCTTCTCGGCGATTTGTGACAGCGCGTCCGCGTCCATACTTTTTAAACCAATATAAGCCGCCGCATTCTCAGAGGAGCGGTTTTCATAAATCAACGTCTCCATGTCCGCCGCCAGACTGTTATGGCCGCGCAGACTAACCTGTACATCATAATGCTCATTCTGATAGGTCATTCCATAAATCCGAAAATCAAGTTCTCCAGGTATCGGAGCAGGATCAGACGTAGGAGCAGGGGCAGGCAAAATACTGTTTGTGGCGGGATCGACCACTGCCGTGGTAGTCGTACCATTCACAATAAAGTTTTTCCCTTCAACATGGACAAATTGTTTACAAATCTCCTTTACCGAGTACGCCTTAAAATTCTCCAGCACTGTCTGAGCCGCCGCCGTGGTCTGCTGCCGCGAACGGGCTCTGGCGTTATACATGGCAGACGAAACGAAGGTATGAAGTACCGGCAGTATGACAATAGACAAAATAGCAATTGCCACTATCACTTCCACCAGCGACATCCCCGCATTATTCAGTTTTCTGTTTCGCCGTCTCCAGGTTTTCATGGATAAATATACCCTCTTCCCGCACTGTCAATATATCTGAACGCTTACTCCTCCGGAACTCTCTCTCCGGCGTTTTCAGTCTCCCCATTATTGTTATCAACAGATTCCCCTGAAATTACAATGTCGCCGAAAATATTATCCGTACCGGCAAGATAAGGCACCATATCCGGTGCCGCATACTCCTTACCCGTACCAGTTACACTGTAGAACACCAGATCCATATGGCCGGACAGCTTGGGATTCTCCTCATCCCCCCTAGTAAAAGCAATGTTCTGAATCCCGATTCTATTGTCACTGTCATAAATTCTCTGAATCATGCTTTTCAAACCAGGATAACTCACCTCGTTCACATAAGTGGCATACAAATCCTGAAACTGAATCGCCTGGGTGTATTTCACACTGGCAGCGGCAGCGACCGTCTCGGCGGAAACAGTATGGATAGCCTCTCCCCTGTCTGCATTGATCGTCAAAAACTCTCCGTCATTACCCTGCTGCATCTGCACCGCCAGCATGATTACATCCTCTTCTCTGGCATCTGCGGGATACCCTGTCAAAAGTTCATCAATCAGTTGTTCCGTTGTCTCTGTGTCTGCCTGATAAATGTACCTGTTGTCATAATATATCTCGAGTTGATTCACCCGCTGAGATAACTCACGGTTGGACGCCTCTATGGTTTCCGCCTCCGTTATCAGCCGCTGGTATGCAAACACATACACCAAAATCATCAGCAGCGCACCGCAAGCCGCCGTATATAAAACAACATTCGTGTTACCCTTTCCCTTTTCCGCTTTCTTATTGGCCATCTACTCCACCTGCCCTTCCGTCTACTGGCTCTCCGCCGCTGGTGTATCGGTTCCCGCCTGCGCCATAGACTCCTGCTCGGGCAGATAACCATTCGGATAATAGGTACAGATAACACCTAATTCCACATATCGACGCACTTCTTCCTGGTCATCTGTTTCCTCCTCCATCTCCTGCATACTGCTCATAGCCACATTCTGGAGGCTGGCAAACCCTCGAAGATTCTGTATGACTCCCGCCGCCGTATCTTTGTCCGCCACCTGCATCCGCAGCGCAGCCTGGACGTCATCAGACGAAAATTCCAGCACCGACACATCCGCAGGAAGTTTCTCCTCCAATTCGTTGAGGAAGTTCAAAATATTATCATTGGGACGGTTTGTCATCAAATGCCCCGTCAGCACATCCTGATACAGTGTCGTCATGGCATTATATTTCAAGTATATCTGCTCTGCCGGAAGATAGGTATTCTCCAAGCCCTTCAGGCGCTTTTGCTCATCCAACGCGCTTTGATAAGTGAGATATCCGTTGGCCGCCAGCGCCGCGGACGCCACTACAAAAAACACTCCCAGCAGCACTGCCAGAGAAGTACTGTTGGTCTCCTTTTTCTTTTTTTGCTGCCTCTCACTGCTGATAAAACTCACCGGGGCCATGGAAGCGCCGATACAGGCCACATAATTGAAGAGATCACCTTCTCCCACGGTGGTATGCCACACAATACCCTCTAACTTGCGGAATACTTTGGTAGGAATACCCAACTCATTGGTCAGCAGCTTGGACAGGTTATTCATCTCGCCGCCCATGCCCATAACATACGCCTGCTCGATATGCTCAGGGTTTCGGGAATTGTAGAAATCCACCACTCTGGACACGCTGTTGAGCAGAGGAGCCAGCGTCCGGGTTACATTGATCCTGGCCTGGGATATTTCCATATCGTCATCCTGCTGCAAATCCGGCTCCACGATCCGTGTATCATTATCCAGCGCCACCTTGATACAGCCTTGACGCTTAATCAACTCCCAAGCATCCATGTCCTCGATCACATCGAAAGCCGAATTGACCGCCACTTCATGAATGGCTTCATCAATACCATAGTTGACGCTTCTCTGAAGCATCATATTGTTGTCCTTAGCCACCGTGATAATAGTCTGGCTTTCCTCAATCTTCAATATCATGGTGGCGGTCTTGCTGGCCTCTTTCTTCACAGCCTGATAGATGCTGTTGCCCACATAATCCAAATCTATCAATGTCAGGCCGCAACTGGCAGCAAGCGCCTCATAGCTGGCCACCAGCGTCTTCTCCGCCGCCACCAGCAGTACCCGGGATCTGCCGGCATTCTCCCCATCTTTAAAGGTCTCCAACACTACATGGGATATCTCATGATTGCTCAAGTCAATGGGAAAGTAATCCTTAAGATTCGCCTTAATCACGGATTCCATCATGTTGGGCTTCACAGGAGGAAGCATCACCTCCCTGTTGATGATTTTGCTGGAGGCCACTGTGAAAATAACCCTCTTGGTCTTGATCTTATTGCGGTACAAAGCTTCCTTGATGGCAGTACGCAGTCCCGCGCTCTTCTTCAGGTAGCCATCCTCTATTACATTAAGCGGAGTCGGCACCATAGTATACCGATATACTCTGGGCGTCTTCACCTTATAATCCATCTCACATATCTTGATAAAGCTATATCCAACCTCAATACTGACAACTTTAGCCATCTGTTAGTATCTCCCAATCCCTTTTAATACAGGCGCAAAACAATCTCGCTCAGGTGGGTAATTGTTCCTGTGCGGACATGCTCTCTTAGAAAGGCCAAACAAGTCAACTCAGCCCTACAAATGATAAATACCAGGCTATCATCTGTTCCCCCCATATGGCGGAAATAGCGATACCCATGGCCAGATAAGGTCCCATGGCCAACACACGTCCCTCACCGGCGATTTTCATCCGGCAGACATGAATCACGGAACCCAGTATGCATCCCAGCAGAAAACCCAGTAAATTCAGTTTCCAGCCGAGCAGTAAGCCGGCGGCAGCCATCAGCTTCACATCGCCGCCCCCTATGCCCCGCCCCTTGGTGACGAGGTAAATCAACAATAACGGAATGCTAACCGAGAGGAGGCCGATTCCATAGGAGAACCAGTTGGACAGGTCCGTCACTATGTGGATCAGCCCCAGGGTTAGTATGAAGAAATTGATCCCCAGGGGGATCTCGTATGTTCTAAAGTCAATGACACTGAGCACAACCAGCGCACTGAACAAAAAGCAGTAGAGTAGGGAATCTATGCTTAACCCATACCTCCAGAACACCAGAAGGTACAGGCCGCCGTTCAGCGCCTCCACCAGGGGGTACTGAACGGAGATCCTACTGCCGCATTTGCGGCATCTGCCCCTAAGCACCAGGTAGCTGAAGAGTGGCACAAGGTCGTACCACTTCAGCTGATACCCACAACTCATGCAGTGGGATCTGGTGGTTGCTATATTCTCCTTTTTTGGTATTCGGTAGATACAAACATTTAGGAAACTACCGATAATAATTCCATATGCGAATACCAGTATGTATAATATTGTCAACATAGGGCATATCCTCTAAAGCGCCTCATTTATTTAGGGCAGAGTATCCAGTCCTGTAACTGCCCAATGGTCAGTCTGCCATGTCAATTCAAGAGAAATATCTGCATCTCTATAAGTCGTTGACTGCAATGTATGCGCAGCATCAGCTTCAAGATCCTCAAGCAATGTCTGTAATGCGCTAGATACGGTGATAGCATCACTATTTCTGGTCGATGTCACAGTGTAGGAGGCAGAAGTACTGAGCGTAACTTCAGTATCTGCAGCAAGCACCTGCATCGCACTAATATACGAATCCATGGTTGCACCATCTGCTGAAACCCTTCCTCTCTCCACGTATCTGATATACTGCGGAGCCAGCACACCGATCAGCACAGCCATGATAGCGATAACAATGATCAACTCCACAAGAGAGAAACCATTATTGTCCATTCTCTTTTCATTCTTCATAATAAACCTCTCCTTTACTTATTTATTTTTGTTTTATCTTATACACCCCGTCCCTACACGCGGTGAATAATTCATTTTACATGCTGTCCAGCGCTTCATACATAGTCAGCATAGGAGCCATACATGCGGCGATCAGAACCAGTACAATTCCTGCTAATATCACTATGATCATGGGTTCCATGGCCGCCATCACAGTGGCTACAGCCATCTCCACTTCTTCCTCGTAATAGTCCGCCAGCTTATCCAGCATTTCCTCGGTATTACCGGACTCCTCACCAATGCGGATCATATGGTAGGCCATGGGCGGGAACAGGCCGCATCGCTGTAACGGTGCGGACAATGGTTGTCCGATAATGATATCATCTTTGGCCTCCTCCAGCGCCTCTTTAAAATATACATTAGTCATGGTGCGGGATACGATCTCCACCGACTCCACCAGAGGAACACCGGAACCCATCAATGTACTCAGGGTACGGGCCATCTGGGCCGATGCCGTCTTTACTACCAGATTCTTAATAGGCTTAATACTTAATGTCAGCTTTCCAAAAAGGTGCTTGCCCGCATCCGTGCGGCTGAACTGCATAATCGCAACCACTACCACCGCAATACAGGGAGCAAGGATAAACCATTTATTGATAATAAAGTTGCTGGCGGCCTGTACCGCCTTGGTGATTCCCGGCAGCTCCGTGCCCATCTGATCAAACATGTTCACATAGGAAGGGATTACCTTTACCAGCATAACAATCACAACAATAATCGCCACAATAATCACGACAAGGGGATACATCATGGCCTTTTTGACCAAGGATTTGGTCCTGTTGGAACGCTCAAACTGCACTGCCATACGCTCCAGGGATTTATCCAGACTGCCGGATGCCTCGCCCGCGGCTACCATGTTTACCATCAGATCCGGAAACACCTTGGGGTGCTCCGCGATAGCGCTGGCCAGAGACTCGCCCTTCTCGGCGCTGATACGCACCTCGTTGATGGCCTCCTGCAGCTTTTTGTTCTCTGTGGCCTCCGTCAGCATCCGCAGGGCGTCCAGTATGGTGACACCTGCCCGGATCATACTGACGAACTGGCGGCAGAACACGCTCAAATCCCTGGCCTTGGGCTTTCCGCCGATATTGATATTGATATCTCTGGTCAGTATACTCTGCTCCTTCAAAGCCAAAACTGTCATGCCCTGGCTTTTGAGGTCGGATCTGGCTTTATCTATATTGTCAGCCTCTATACTGCCCTTGACCGGCTTACCGGCGGCATCTATCGCTTCATATCCGTAGCTTGTCATCTATCTCTCCCGTGCTTTTCTATCCGCATATCCATAAATCTAAAAGCATCAAAATACCACAAAGACGCAAGATGGTGGGGATATTCTATCACACCACCACTATAACTTGTATCCCATATTTTTATAGTCGGAATTGTAAAAAACGGTACTACCTGTCCATATGTATCCTCTACAGTAGTTATACTCCATTTTGCCCAAAAAGTCAACTATTCTTAACATCCTTTTGGTTAAAATTATCCTATTAATGGACTTTCTGTACAGGTTTTTTGTTATTTTCCGATACTCAACACTTTGTTACCCTGCGCATTGGTTGCGCCCAGGGGAACAGAATGGGGGCGGAATCATTCCGCCCCCTGGAAGAATTAATTTGTATTCAATGCTTGTTGCCCCTTCAAGCGCTCATATTCCTGCATTAGCTGCTCCATTTGCCGGGTCAGTTGCTTCTTCTCCTGATCCATCTGGTCCATCTCCTGAAGCAGATGAGTGTTCTCCTGCGCCAAATAAATACCTCGCTGTTTTTCCTCCTCTAACTCTCGAACTGCTTCGTCCCTCAACTGTACTGCTCTATCTCTCTCCTGTACCGCTCTATCCTTCGACTGTACCGCTCTATCTCTCTCCTGTACCGCTCTGTCCCTCGACTGTACCGCTCTGTCCCTCGACTGTACCGCTCTGTCCCTCTCTCTCAATACTGTCATTATCTCCCTCACATGTTTCTCTCTTGCCTTACACTGTTCCCTTATAGCTTCATCAGCCGTAAGCTCATATATAGTTTCAACTGCATCTTCCAGAATCTCACTTTGTTTCGCTAACATCTTCATTTCCTCCCATGTGGTGGCTTTGAAGAGGGATGCCCAATAATCAATCTGCCACTGCCGATCCTCCTGCGTTGCCAAATCTATTTGCTTTAAGTCTACCACACTTAGAATGAATTTGTCAGTAAGAATATTGTGGTTTTTTTCATTTATCATCTTGTATGTGGCATAAAATTCCACATGGTTCGGAAACAGTGTAAAATCAAGAAATCCTATATGTATGACTGGCCTGACCTGAGTGTAATCTTCTCCTCTGGATAATTGATCAAAATTGCGGCACAGGTATGACAACGATCTCTCTGCCCAGTTTTCATGATTAAGAACCTGCATCTCCAAATTTATGAGAGTCTTGTTATTCAATAATACATTGATATCCAGCACAAAAATTTTACTGTCAAAGTCTTCCGTAACAGCCTCGCCCAACACAATAGGATTTTTAACCTCCACACTTTCCACTTCTTCCAGCCGCAAATGCAGCATGGAACAGATCAAGTGCTTCAATACATTCTTGTTCTTCTGCAGCAGGGCCTTAAACATGTAATCATTGGTCAATGGATGCGGCAACACCCCTGTAGCCTGCATATAAAGCAATTTGCCCTTCTTTCCTTGTGTTACAGATGATTCCATCGCTTCTCCTCCTTATTTTAGTTCCGCATCTGTCAAACCGACGCTAAATTTTGGTAAAAAAAAGAGAAAACCTAGATCCGGCATCCGTAGATGCGAATCCATAGTTTTCTCTATCCTCTTAGTTTATATTGTAAGGATTCACCTGCGTACTGTCAAGGAAAATCTTAAAACTTACCTAATTCCCGCGCCACGGTTCTCCAGCAGCAGCCGATAGAAATCTTCCTCGGGCATGGGCTTGGCATAGTAGTAGCCCTGTACTTGATCGCAGCCCATCTGTTTCAGCATCTCCACCTGTTCCCGGGTCTCCACGCCCTCGGCGATGAGGCCCAGCTTTAGCTGCTCCGCCATGGTTATGATATGCTCCAGAATCAGCCTGCCTTTGTCGGACACCATCATGTTCTCCATAAACTTTCGGTCTAACTTCAACACATCAAAGGGGGTCTCCAACAGAATGTTCAGGGAAGAATAACCGCTGCCGAAGTCATCCATCAGCAGCTTAAAACCCTGCTCCTTCATCTCACGGGCCGCCTGGCTCACATGCTCCTCCATGGTCTCAGTGATCTCCAATTCCAGCAGATGCTTGCAGATCCCGGATTCTTCCACAATGTGCTCCAGCACCTGCATAAACTCCCGATCCTGCAGATGCCTCCGGGACAGGTTCACCGACAGGGGACAGTCCCGGATTCCCGCTTTCTGGCACCGCCCCAGAAATTCCCCGGCCTTTTTCCACATATAGAAGTCCACCTTGGTTATGAAGCCGTCCTCCTCTATCACAGGCAAAAATTCCATGGGATAGATCATCCCCCGCTGGGGATGGTTCCAGCGCACCAGAGCCTCCGCGCCGATAATACGGTTCTGGGATATGCTGTATTTGGGCTGCAGATACATCTGCAGCTGCCCCTCTCTGATGGCAATGTCAATATTGTCTTCCACAAACTTCCGGTTATACAGGGAAGTCTTGAACTGTTCCTGATAGAACACCACCTCGGACAACAGGCTGTTCTTGGCCGCCTTGCGGGCCATGGCCGCCCGATCCTCCATCTGGCGCAGTTCCATACCTGCATCCTCCACCAAATATACGCCGATGGAATACTGCAGCTTCACTGCCTTGTATACCTCCAACTCCCGCCCCATCGCCTCCATCATGCGGTACAGTTCCGATACCTCGTCGTATTCCGTCACCACCTGAAACACATCGCTGCGCAGATTCACAAAATACTGCCGTTCATTACAGAGTTCCTTCAGCTTCTCCCTAATCCAATATAGTACTTCGTCGCCGAACCGCTCCCCGTACAGGTCATTGATAATCTTGAACCGACATATATCGAACTGGACAAAGGCCACCTTCCTCTCTGTCTCATTCAGCAGCGCCCGCACATGCCGCCTGAAACGCTGCCGCCTGCTCATATTCTTGAGCATAATCTGGATTTCCTCGTCCTCGTTGATATCGATTTCCTCCAGATCCACGCTGAGCAATTCCCCGCCATATTCCTCCAACATCTTCTCCAAAATCTCGATGCTGGCAAAAAAAGCCCGGGGACATTTCTGCAGGATCAGACCCTCTTGGCGAATCACTGCCATTTCCTCCGGAACGGAGATATCCTTGCCCAGAATATCCCGGCAGTATATATCGCCCTGCATCCTCTCCCGAAAAGCGCATATGTACTCCTCTGTCTTGCGGTTGCCGTAGGTCTCCAGTTCCTTGTCCTGCGGATCGGTGAAGCCAAACGCCAGTCCCAGCACCAAAAGCCCGCCTGTGATACAGCCGCAGGTCGTTCCCTGCCGCATACCGCCGCCAAAGCAGGCGCTAATCTTGAACGCCGTCTTGAGATCCAGGCCAAAGTCCTCCGCAAATGCCCCCAAAAGCGCCTGGGAGCAATGATACTTTTGCTTTAGGAGTTCAATTGCTTTTTCCTTGTGTGTCATTTGCCACCCCCAGCTTATATCATGCTAATCTCCATGCCGCAGCAGCGCTGCAACTCAAATCAGGACGGTGAAAATCCTTTTTCACATCATTCCCGTTCATCATCTCTTTCAGATATAAAAAGTATATCATTACTTTCCAATAGTTTCAAACAGTATTTCCGGGAAAATGCCCATATTCTGCGCAAAATTTTATATTCGATATATTGTCACATTCCTATCTAAATAAAATATTCTTAACATAAAGCAATTTTATGCTTGCACATTCTGCCCGATTAGTATATTCTTTAATTGATACATAGCATAGCCGACACGAAAGGAGATTTGCAAACATGACAAGGCAGGAAGTGACAAGTAACTATATCATCAATATGGAGAGGGAACGGGTGAGTTGGGGCTACACCCAGCCCCAGATGGCTAAGCGGATGGGCATCTCCACATCGGGCTACAAAAAAATTGTGGCGGGAGAGACCAGCAAGATAGATCTATATGCCGCCTACCAACTCTACAAATTTACCGGTAAATTCATCTTTGAACTCTGCGGCGAACAGAGCACGGATCTGGAACTTTTCCAGAGTCTGCGAAGCCTGACGCCCTCGCAGAAGGCTTTTGTGGGCGGCATTATTCAATTCGAGCGGGATTTTCAGGAAAACAATACGGACACAGAGGAGTATATCAGCGTAATCGTGCCCAGCAGCAATATGGAAGACGGTATGATCTGGGATTCTGCCAGTGTCATTAAGGTCAATGCGGCCTCCTATATTCACAAATTCGGACATAGCCTTCACTGTGGGGTAAAGGTTACCTCCCATAACCTGCAGCCCGTTTACCACGATGGCGATATTCTGCTGATCAGTAAGCGGCCACCCCGGGAAGGGGATACGGTTATCTTTGTCAACCGGGAAAACGGATGTGCTTATCTGCGTAAGTTCCGGCACGGCAGTCCCGCCCGCCTGGAACCCATCAACGAGTATGGCGTCGCCTTTGAGATAGATTGTGGCAACGCGGCCGAAATGGACAAGTGGATTAAATTTGGATGTGTGCTGACGAAGATGCGCCAATCTGATGAGAACCAGCCCCCAAAGCAATGAATAAAATATGGACAAAATAGGCAGAATATGGTATTCTACATACGAAAAAAGGCTTTACTTCGGGAGTATAATGGATATGAAAATAAGAAAGAACATCGACGTGGCGGTTTTTTTGGACAATGTCAGGAAATGCGAGGGCAATGTATATTTTAAGACTATCGAGGGAGATCAGCTGAATCTCAAATCCCTGTTGTCACAGTATATTCTTGTATCCATAATCAACAATGAAGAACTGATGGAAAAGGGCGCAGTAGACTGTTCGAAGGCGTCAGACGCGGCTCTGTTGGCGCAGTTTTTGGACTGAGCGCCTATTTTCGGGAGTTCTTTACAGACAAAGAAAAGGAATCCGTCCGGATTCCTTTTCTTTGTATTGCATACCATATTCTTCCCGTAGATTATGCCCTGCCAATGACCAGATCCGGCTTCTTGTCCGCGTATAAGCCCTCCTTAATCTCCTCCAGCTTCTCCGCAATACGGCTTTTCACCAAATCCGCCAGCTGCTGCTTTGTCAGGTTTCCGTACTCCTCAAAAAAGATGGCTTTCAGAAAATGCACCTGGGTAATCACCTTTTCAAAGGTATTGCTGTTCATAGCCTTGTATGAGTCGTAAATCACCACCGGCACTATCGGTCCTTCGCTGCGCAGACTGCAGCTGAAACAGCCGCTCTGGAACTGCTGAAGTTCATTGTGGTTGTTGGTATAGCCGCCCTCCGGAAAAATCAGAAAATCTCTGCCGTCCTTCACGACCTCCGTCACCTTATGAATGCTGCGCACTTTTTCCCTGGGATCCGTCAGGTCGATGTCCACACCCTCCAAAAGTCTGCACACCTGCTTGCTCAACAGCCTGTTGGCCTGCTTTTTCTCCCACAGCACACCGCAGGGGCGCTTCAAGGCTAACAGGATACCCAGCGCATCATATTTTCCCTGATGATTAGAGTAAAAGATGATGCCCTTCTCCTTGGGAATATTCTCAACCCCGTACACTCTGGTTGCTGTGCGGCTGCATCTTCGCATGTGGTTTATCATCCTGCAGGCCAGTTTAAAACGCCGCGCCGCAGAATATTTTTCCTTATGGTCAATCACATGATTGGCAATAGGAACCGTAATCAATGCATACAGGCCGTTGATGGCCACAACCCATTTAAATCTTAAATTCAGCAATTCTATAACCTCAAATCCCTAAAAATATCGCCATAAGCACTTATATCTATTTCATCATACTATGTTTTAAACTTTTTTTCCAGTACAATTTAGCATATGCTTTTGTCAAAATTTGGGGATTTATGTTATTTGCCGGCTCTACTTGTCCTGCTCTTTGGGTTCAAAAAAGCTGTTAAGGTTTTCAAGGCAACGATATAAAATCTCCATCTCCTGCTCGCTTAAATCCTTCACAATGGCTTTAATCATCTTTTTGTGGAAATCGCGGTGGTGGTAGAATGCCTTTTTGCCCTTGTCTGTCAGAGTCACATACACCACCCGCTTGTCCTTCTGGCTCCGCTCCCGGCAGATATAGCCCTTTTTCTCCAACCCGTTCATGTTGATGGTCAGGGTGCTCACCGTGACATGGAGTTTTTGGGCAATCACGGACATGTTTCTGGGCGCCTCTATGCCAATGGCCTCTATGATATGCATATCATTGTTGGTAATATCCTTAAATTCCTCCGTGATCACTGCGTTGCCCTCCATGTCCATCACATGGTTGAACAGATTGACCAGCATCTCATTCAGAGAACGTTTTCTATTCTGCGCCATTTTGCCGTCCGCACCCTCTTTCTATATATAAGTTCCGCATATGTCCCAGTCCCAGGCAGTCCGGACTTCCGCAAGGCCTCCTGCGGATAAAACATCTAAGCATAAACTCCAAAAATATATTATACTGCTTAACAGTTAAAATTTCCCAGTAACCTGACTACATAACGCCAGCCATATAACGTTTAACCAATGCAGTACGGTAAATTCTGGCATTATGTAGTATAACACAATCTCACGAGTCAGGCAATGTATGAAAAACAGGTTCTCCTCACCACCGCAGCGCACATGCCCCATAAGTAAGCCCTGCTCCGAAGCCCGACAGCACCAAAGTCATACCTTCCCGCAGACGGCCCTCTCTGTTAAGTTCGTCCAGAAGCACCGGGATAGCTGCAGAGGACATATTTCCCACCCGGTCCAAATTCATGGGAAATTTCTCCATCTCCACAGACAGGCGCTTGGAAATGCCCTCAATGATGCGCTTGTTGGCCTGATGAAGCACAAATAGATCCACATCACCGGGAGTAAGCTGCACTTTCTGCAGAGTTTCCGTGATGCAGGCCGGCACCTGCCGCACTGCAAAGGCGAATACCTCCCTGCCGTCCATCTGCACATAGGGGAAATTAATGGGTTCGGAAATGTAAGGGTTCTTCAGCTGTCTGCTGTCACATTTCAGCACTTCGCCCTTTGTACCGTCCGAGTGCTGCACAAATCCCAGGATACCCGGCATATTGCTGCGCTCCAACAATACGGCCCCTGCCCCGTCGCCGAACAGGACGCAAGTCCCCCTGTCGGTCCAGTCGATAATTTTTGACAGTACTTCGCTGCCTGCTATCAGGGCATTCTCATAGATTCCCGCCTCAATATAGGCCCAGGCAGTGTGCAGGGCGAACAGAAATCCGGCGCAGGCGGCATTCAGATCAAAGGCCACAGCGTCTGCTGCGCCCAACTGGCTCTGCACCTGGCAGGCCGCACAGGGGATGCCCCGTTCCGGTGTACAGGTGGCCACCAGCAGCAGTTCCACCTCCGAGGCTGTTTTACCCGCATTTTCCAGCGCCTTTTCACAGGCTCTTACCGCCAGGGATACCACAGTCTCCCCGGTGGAGATGTGCCTGCTGCCAATACCGGTGCGCTCTCTAACCCACTCGTCCGAGGTCTCCACCAACTGCGCCAAATCCTCATTGGTTATTTCTTTTTGGGGGAGAGCGCTCCCTGTTCCGATTATTTTAACTGACATATTCTCTACCTTTCGTATTTAGAGTTCCGCATAGCTCCTAAAATTTGCGGAACCGCTCATATCTCCGCGCCGCAAGTTCCTCGCCGCTCATTCCCTGGCAGCGTTTCAGGAAGTCCGCAATCTGCTCCTTCATATAGCCGCCGATGGCCGCTGCCGTGGTGCTGTCCGCCCCGCCAAACTCAGGGATAATCTTTTCGATGACGTTCAGTTGTTTCAGATCCTGGGCCGTGATATGCATGATCTCGCTGGCCTCCCTGGCCCTGGAGGCGTCCTTCCACAGAATGGAGGCAAAGCCCTCGGGAGAAAGGATGGAATAGGTGGCATTCTCCAGCATCCACACCTCGTTGCCCACCGCCGTGGCCAGTGCGCCGCCGCTGCCGCCCTCCCCTATGAAAATGCAGAGCACAGGCACTTTCAGCGCCGCCATCTCCATAAGGTTCCTTGCGATGGCCTCACCCTGGCCCCGCTCCTCCGCTTCAATGCCGCAGAAAGCCCCGGCAGTATTTACAAAGCTGATGATGGGTCTGTTAAATTTTTCCGCCTGCTTCATCAGACGCAGGGCCTTGCGGTAGCCCTCCGGCATGGGCATACCGAAATTCCGTCTCTGGCACTCCTTGATATCCTTGCCCTTATGCTCGGCAATGACCGTCACCGGCTGACCGTCCAGAAAAGCCAGACCGCCGATGATGGCAGGATCGTCCCGAAAAGCCCTGTCCCCGTGGGATTCCACAAAAAAATCAAATATATGCTCCATATAATCCGGGGCCTGGGGCCGCTCTACTTTGCGGACCGCCTTTACCTTATCCCAGGCATCCATAGGGCGGACTTTAAAGGACTGCTCCTTTAATATCTCGCTGAGTACGAAATGGCTGTCCTTGCCCGGTGTGAATCCTGCATACTGACCCTCCTTGCACTGATGTGCTTTTATAAGGAAGTAAATAGTTTTTTTCAGTGTTTCACGCTTTACAATGCCGTCTATAATCCCATGTTCCACCAAAAACTCCGCAGTCTGGAAACCCTCCGGCAGTTCCTGGCCGATGGTCTGCTTGATGACTCTGGGCCCGGCAAAACCCACCAGCGCCCCGGGTTCCGCCATGATCACATCCCCCAGCATGGCAAAGCTGGCGGTGACGCCGCCTGTGGTGGGGTCCGTAAGTATGGTACAGTACAAAAGCCCGGCCTCCCCCAGCTTCTGGACAGCGGCGGAGGTTTTGGCCATCTGCATCAGGGACACAATACCCTCCTGCATCCTTGCCCCGCCGGAACAGCAAAAAATAAACACCGGCAGCTTATACTCGATGGCCCGTTCCATGGCGGCGGTGATCTTTTCCCCCACCGTCTGCCCCATGCTGGACATCAAAAACCGGGAATCGCAGATTCCCAGCACAATGTCTTCGCCGAACACCTTGCAGCGGCCCACTGTCACGGCCTCATCCAATCCGGTTTTTTCCCGGGCCTGGGCCAGCTTTTCCTCATAGCCCTCATAGTTTAACGGATTATGTACCGGCAGGTCTGTAAACCACGGCTCAAAGGTATGGGGATCCGCCACCATGCGGATACGGTTAGGCACCCTCACCCGGAAATACCCTTCGCATTCATAGCAGATATATTTTCTCTTTACTACTCTCTGCCTGTTTACCTGCTTGCCGCACTTGGGGCATCGAATCATATAGTTTTCCTGGTCTTGGGGGGATTGGCTCTGCCCAGAGGCATTTTCATTGACGCCATCCTCCTGTCTGCCGTCCTGCCGCTGAAAATTCCGCCGCTTCGCCTGTTCGCCGCTCTCGCCGGCGCTCTCTTCCCGCTCGCCCTCCTGCGTTGTGCCGCGGGCCCTGGAAGCTGCCAGAGACGCGTTTAGCTTACTGAGTTTTTTTTCAAAATATTCCGCTCTTTTTTGTTTCAACAGATCCATGTTTATTGCCATAACACAACCTCCGTCCCTTACCCGATGGAAAAGGTCAGTTCCGCCTGGGCCGCCACTTTGTCGCCCACCTTCGCCACCGCCCGGCCCACGCCAATGGGGCCTTTTACCTTGATAATCTCCGTCTCCAGCAGCAGCACATCCCCCGGAACTACTTTCTGGCGGAATCTGGCCTTGTCAATTCCCGCAAAATAAGCCGTGCGCCCCTTAAAGTCAGGCTGGGCCAGCATAGCCACTGCCCCCACCTGCGCCAGCGCCTCTATGATCAGAACACCGGGCATCACCGGATTGCCCGGAAAATGTCCCTGGAAAAAGGGCTCGTTCACGCTGACACACTTCCTGCCCAGAGCGCGCACCCCGGGATCCAGTTCCTCTATGGTGTCAATCAGCAGAAAGGGATATCTGTGGGGAATAATATCCATAATTTCCTGTGCGGTATATAGTGACATTGTTTTTCTCCTCTACTTAATTCTATTTGCTCCTGATCCTGATATCTCTGCCCCCAGGGCTATGTGGGGCGCCGCGCGGAACACATGCGGAAAACCTTCCACAGTGCCCCGGCGCAGCCGCCTCCTGTCCTTCTTTGATCAGTTTAGGCAATTGCGAAACTCCCTTTCCGGGAACAGTGGATGGGCAATATATACAAAATAAGGGCGACTGGCCACTGCATCGGAGCCCGTTTTTGTATATATTGACCAGCCACGTCACTTGCGGAGAACGTTTCGCAATTGCCTATTTGATCAGTTCCGCATATTCCCAAGTAAGATGCTGGCATTGTGGCCTCCAAAACCCAGAGAGTTGCTGAGGGCATAGGGAATCTGCGCCTGACAGCTCTCCTTGCAATAATCCAGGTCCAACTCCTCCTCGCTCTCCTGAAGGCCCACCGTCCGATGGATAAAGCCTTCCTGAAGCTCCTTGACGCAGGCGATGAACTCCACGGCCCCGGCTGCGCCCAGCAGATGACCGATCATGGACTTGGTGGAATTGATTTTCAGGTTCCTTGCGTGTTCCCCAAAGGCCAACTTGATGGCTCTGGTCTCAAACAGATCATTGTGATGGGTTGCCGTCCCATGGGCGTTGATATAGGTCACTTCCCCGGGTGTCACATTTCCGTCCGCCAGGGCATTGGTCATGGCTCTGGCAGCACCGCTGCCGTCCTCCGCGGGGGAGGTGATATGGTAGGCATCCGATGTGCAGCCATAGCCCAATACCTCCGCATAGATGTGCGCCCCCCGCTTTCTGGCATGTTCCAGTTCCTCCAGAATCACTACTCCTGCGCCCTCACCCATGACAAAGCCGCTTCTGTCCTTGTCAAAGGGGATGGAACACCTGGCGGGATCCGTGCTGTCCGAGAGAGCCGTGAGAGAGGTGAAACCCGCAATGCCCACCGGTGTCACCGCCGCTTCCGTGCCCCCCGCCACCATCACATCCGCATCCCCGTACTGGATGGCGCGAAATGCCTCGCCGATGGAGTTCGTTCCCGTGGCACAGGCCGTCACCACGTTCAGGCTCTTGCCCTTCAGGCCGAACGCTATGCTCACATTGCCTGCCGCCATGTTGGAGATCATCAGGGGCACAAACAGGGGACCTACTCGGGAAGGCCCTTTCTCCACCAGCCTGCCATACTCCCTTTCTATGGCCTGCAGGCTGCCGATGCCGCTGCCAATGCTGCATCCCACCCTGTAGGCATCCTCCTTCTCCATGTCAAGGCCCGCGTCCTGCAGCGCCTCCCCGGCCGCCGCCACAGCAAACTGGCAGAACAGTTCCATACGTCTGGCGGATTTTTTGTCCATATAATTCTCCGGCTGGAAGTCCTTGACCTCCGCCGCCAGCCTGCACTTATACTCAGTGGCGTCAAATCTGGTGATGGGAGCAAACCCCGTCTTTTCCTCCCTGATGCCCTCCCAGAATGCCTCCACACCGATGCCGATGGGCGTCACGGCGCCCATGCCGGTCACTACCACTCGTCTGCTCATATCGCCATACCTCCATCCACACAGATCACCTGACCTGTGATATAGTTCGATCTGTCTCCCACCAGAAACGCCACCGTCTCCGCAATGTCCTCCACGCTGCCCATCCTGCCCATGGGTACTGCGGCCACGCCTGCCTCCCGGGCCTTTTCCGACAGGGCCTGTGTCATCTCCGTGTCGATAAAGCCGGGGGCCACCGCGTTGACACACACCCCCCGGGATGCCAATTCCCTGGCCACGCTCTTGGTCAGCCCGATGAGCCCTGCCTTGGAAGCGCTGTAGTTGGCCTGGCCCGCATTGCCCAGCACACCGGAGACGGAAGAAATATTCACTATCTTTCCGCTGCGCTGCTTTAAAAAGTACTTGGCCAGGTGACGCATGGTATTGAAAGCGCCCTTTAAATTGATATCCAATACCTTGTCATAATCTTCCTCGGACATCCGCATAAGCAGGTTGTCCCTAGTCACGCCCGCATTGTTCACCAATATGTCCACATGGCCGTATTTTGTGATGATCTGCTCTACCATTCCGGCACAGGCGGTAAAGTCGGACACATCACAGCCGATGCATTCGGCGCATCCCCCGGCGGCGGCAATCTCTTCCGCCAATTCCTGGGCTTTTTGCTCGGATCCGTTATAGTTGACCAGCACCGTGGCTCCCAGGGATGCCAGCTTTCTGGCAATACCCCGGCCAATGCCCCGGCTGGCCCCTGTGATCAAAGCTATTTTGCCAGTGAGTTCCTTGGTATAATCGGACTTACTTATTTCTTCTTCCATCTATCTCTCCTCAATAAATTATACTGCATACCTTTGCTTATTTTCCTACTGTAAATTGCGGTGGTCCGCAGCATAAAATAACTGCTCCAGCTTCTCCAGATCTTCCACCTTCTCTACATTGTACGCTTTAGCATCCCTGTTGATCTTGCGAAGGAACCCGGTGAGGGTCTTGCCGGGGCCGATCTCGATAAAGGTGTCCACGCCGTCAGCCAGCATATGTTCCACAGTCTCACGCCACCTGACTGTGCCGGAGACCTGCTTTGCCAGCAATTCTTTTACCCGGGAACTGTCTGTCACGGGTGCGGCCTCCACATTGCACAGATAAGGGATGGCGGGATCCTGCACCGTCACAGCCGCAAGCTGCGCAGCAAGCTTCTCCCCTGCGCCCGCCAGCAGAGAGGAATGGAAGGGACCGCTGACCTTCAGCGGCACACAGCGCCTGGCGCCTGCCTCCTGCAGCTTTGCCGCCGCAGCCTGTACGGCATCTTCCTCCCCGGTGATCACAATCTGGCCAGGGCAGTTATCGTTGGCGATGGACACGACGCCCTCCGTGTTCTCACAGATCGCCCGGATGGTGTCCGCATCCAGACCCAGCACCGCCGTCATGGCGCCTCCCGTAGGATATGCCTCCTGCATATAGATGCCCCGGCTGCGGATGATTTTAAACAGATCTTCCGTATCCATGACCCGGGCTGCCGCCAAAGCGCCATACTCTCCCAGGCTGAGTCCGGCGCAGCAGTCCGCTTTAAGACCCTTTTGCTCCAGCACTCTCAGGATCGCCACCTCCGTGGCCAGCATGGCAATCTGGGTGTACTCCGTGATGTTCAGACGGTCATTTTCCTCAAAGCATAGCGCCGCCACATCCAGGCCGGTGGCCTTCCGCGCCAGTTCATAGACTTCCCTGGCCACCTCATATTTCTCATAAAAATCCTTGCCCATACCGCAGTACTGGGCCCCCTGTCCGGGGAAAACAAAAGCCGTTTTGCTCATTTTATCTCATTGACTCCTATCTACCCGCTTCAGCGGATCTTACAGGCACAGCCTTGGCTTTGGCCCGCCGCCTCCCTCATCACACATGGCGGTAAAATGTTAAATCTTCAACAGCGTTTCCGCCTGCTCCATAATTTCAAGAATCATCTCCTCGCAGGTCTGCTCCTTACGTACCAGGCCCGCAATCTGGCCCGCCATCAGAGTCCCGTTCACCACATCGCCTTCCACCACGGCTTTGCGCAGCGCCCCCAGGGTCAGCTGTTCCAGTTCCTCGAAGGGCGCTCCCCCCTTCTCCAGTTTCAAATATTCACGGGTCATCTGGTTGCGTAGCTGCCTCACCGGATGACCATGGCTCATACCCGTCACTTCGGAGTCAATGTCCTTGGCGGCAATCACCTTCTTTTTGTAGTTGTCATGGACAATGGATTCCTTGGCCACGATAAAGCGGGTGCCCATCTGCACCGCCTCCGCGCCCAGCATCATAGATGCCGCCAGACCTCTTCCGTCCGCAATACCTCCCGCTGCGATCACGGGAATGCTCACGGCATCCGCCACCTGGGGCACCAGCGTCATGGTGGTGGCGGCTCCGATGTGCCCGCCGGACTCCGCTCCCTCTGCCACCACGGCGTCAGCCCCGGCCCTCTCCATCATTTTTGCCATGGCTACGCTGGCCACCACAGGGATTACCCTCACACCCGCTTCCTTCCACATAGCCATGTATTTGCCCGGATTGCCGGCTCCGGTGGTCACCACCTTCACGCCCTCTTCCACGATCACCTGGGCGATGGCATCCGCCTGGGGGTTCATCAGCATCAGGTTCACGCCGAAAGGCTTCTCCGTCATCTCTTTTACCTTTCGGATCTGCTCCCGCACAAACTCGGCAGGTGCGCCCCCGGCGCCGATGATGCCCAGTCCCCCCGCCTCGGACACTGCCGCCACCAGATGGTACTCCGCCACCCAGGCCATGCCGCCCTGGATAACAGGGTATTTAATTCCCAACAAGTCTGTTACTCTTGTGTTCATACTTACCTCTTTCCCACACCAACTTTTTATTCTACGCCCTTATTTTTCAGATACTCCAACACATCCCCCACCGTGAGCAGCTGCTCCAGATCCTCGGAGGGAATCTCAATGTCAAACTCATCCTCCAGAGCCATCACCATCTCGAACAGATCCAGAGAATCTGCGTTCAGATCATCCTTAAAACTGGTGGCCTCCGTGATATCCATGCCGTCCGCGTTCAACTTTTCCTCAATGATTTCCTTCACTTTTTCAAACATGACTTCTTCTCCTTTTCACCTTTTCTTTTCATGGTTTTTCAAACTACATAAAATAGTCTGTCACTCTATTTGTTTGAGTATCAAATATTTTGACCATCAAACTATTTCAACAGGATAATACTACCAGAAAAAATAAATGTCAATATGCTTTTTTTAAAAAGAATATCCGGCAGCGGAAAAGAGGGCGGACCTGCATATAGGTCCGCCCTCCCGCTGTTTCAGTCTCTATATCTTTTTCCAGCCAAAAAGTGTCTTTTTAAAGTGCTTCTTATGTTCCGCCACCGCTGGATCCTGGGCAAATTTGTTCCAATAAACCATGCCTTTTCCTATATCCTCCGGTACACCCAGGCCATAGGCATAGATCTCCCCCAGTCCGATGCAGGACAGACGCGCGTCGGGACAGTTCTCAAACAACTCCTTTGCCCGGGCATAGTCCTGGGGAACGCCCAGACCATGCAGATAACAGGTGCCCAGCATATCACTGCACCAGTTATTGATATCAATGGCCTTAAGGAAACACTGGGCCGCCGCCTGGTAATTTACCTCCAGACCGTCCCCTCCTTTAAAATAGATTTCGCCCAGAAGGTTGTAAGAACCCACAGCCTCCGAGTTCATCTGGATAGCTTTCTCAAAATATTCCTTGGCAATGTTCAGGTTCCGCACGGTCTTGCTGCGATAGCTGTACATCCTGCCCATTTCATAGTAGCCGTTGGAATTTCCGTGCTCCGCCGCGCTCTTAAAAAGTTCCATTGCTTTGGTAGGCTGTGTGTCCACATACCGCAGTCCCACCTTAACTTCATATACGCCAACTCCCAACTCCGCGCCCCGCTCCTCCAGACGTCGGGCACGTTCCTTGTCCACAGGCATGCCATAGTCCCCGGAAGTGAGAATATCAATCAGATTACCCAGGCCCATGGCCATGCCCTGGGCCAGAATTTCCTCATAGATCTGGATGGCTTTGCGCTGCAGGGAGCAGACATCCTGTGCCCCGTTGATCTTCAAGCCCGCCAGTTCCACTGCGTCCCCATAGTAATAAGCGTTGGCAACCATGTACTTACAGAAAATCTGGCCCCCCCTGGCCAGTTCCACCACTTTATCCCAGATCTCCCTCTTGGAGGTGTAGGGCTCATGTACGAAGGAGCCGCAGCGGGGCTTGAAGCCGCCTACCCGCATGGCCCCCATCATCCCCACCGCGCTTCCCAGTTCGATGGACTTGTTGTACCACTCCTCCGCCTTATCATCGTCGCTCTCAAAGCCAAAGCCCGGATCCACATAGCAGGGACCGCTATAGCACCTGGCCAGGAAATAGCAGGCGTCGCCATTGCCCTCCTGTGCCGCCTCCTGCAATCCCCGCATGGCCTGCTCGCCGTTGCCGGATCTGAAATTTACCCAGATGTTCTGAATGGCATACTCCACCCTGTCGTCAAAAACTTCGCTCATGTTTTTCCACTCCTTTTTATTATAATGCAATAAGCCCCCTACAGCGGCACGGACGCAATCCCTTCCGCACATCCAAAATTCCGCCCAGTAGTGCAGATGCCAGCCCAGAGACGTTCACTATTACTTTATTAATACTATATACCTCTTTTTGCCTCAGATCAAGAAAAGGTCATTTTGAAATGACTTTTTCCTGAGAATTAATCATTCCAAAATGACTTTTCTGTGATTTCTGTCTATTTGTTCCTGCGGAACTGCACAGGGGTCATGCCATAGGCTTTCTTAAACAGCCTGTTAAAATGTTCCACGGTCTCATAGCCCACCTCCGCCGCGATGGACTCCACCGTGCGGTTTGTCTCCTTCAGCATGGTGCGGGCGCGCTTCATCCGGGCCACTTTTACCGCTTCCTGGAAAGTCGTTCCTGTATGTTCCCGGATATACTTGGACACATAGGGCTTAGACAGATGAAAAACCTGGGACATTTCCTCCAGGGTAACATCCTGGCTGTGATCCTGGATATATTTCATCATCTCCATGATCCGCTCCTGACGGCCCTGGGTCATGTTAGCGGCTTTGGCCAATTTGTTCACCGCCACCACCAGGGCAGCGATGGAACTCTTGATGATATCGCCGTCGATGCCCACTCCCCACTGGAAGCTGCCATTTTGCAGCACACCCACATAGGAGGCCGCCTTGGAAGAAGAGCCTCTGGAAACCGCGTGTTCCTCGTACACGGAGAGTTCATAGGAGATGCCGAAAAACAGCTTCAGCGCATTGCTGACAGCGTCCAAACGACCGTTGCCGTCGGCGTCAATCACCCGCTTTTCTTTGCCCTGCTGAATGGTCACGCTGGCCACAATTCCCTCCGGCACCTGCTTGAAATGGCACTCCGTAACATCAAATACCTCTCTGGGTTTGATGTAGGTATCCTCAAATATCCTGTACACATCTGCCGGAGCCAGTTCCTTGTGCCGCTGGTCCGAGACACCCTTCATCAAGTAGCCCACTTCCTCCCGCATCTGGACAGGCAGAGCCATGCCGAAATTCTCTTTCAGGATAAAGGCAATGCCGCCCTTGCCGGACTGGCTGTTAATACGGATCACGTCGGACTCATACTCCCGGCCCAGGTCCTGGGGATCGATGGGCAGATAAGGCACATCCCAGCGCTCTCCGCTTTTGCCCTCTTTTCTCCAATTCATGCCCTTAGAGATGGCATCCTGATGGGAGCCGGAAAAGGCGGTGAACACCAGGTCTCCCGCATAGGGAGAGCGCTCGTACACATGCATGCCAGTGAGCGTCTCATACTTTTCCCGGATGGGGTTTATATGGGAGAAATCCAGTCCCGAAGCCACGCCGTGGCACACCATATTCATGGCCAACGTCACCACATCCACATTGCCGGTGCGCTCGCCGTTGCCAAAGAGAGTGCCCTCCACCCGGTCGGCCCCGGCCAGTACGCCAAACTCCGCGTCGCTGATACCGCAGCCTCTGTCGTTGTGAGGGTGTACGCTGAGCACCACCGCATCCCGGTATTTCAAATGCTTGTGAATGTACTCAATCTGACAGGCAAACACATGGGGCATGGCAATCTGCACCGTGGTGGGGATATTGATGATGGCCTTGTGGGAGGAGACGGGCTGCCATACATCCAGCACGGCATTGCACACTTCCACCGCATAGTCCACCTCCGTTCCCGGGAAACTTTCCGGGCTGTATTCAAAACGGAAATCTCCCTCCATCTCGCCGGCAATCTCCAGCAACAGCTTGGCGCCGTCCACCGCCAGCTGCTTTACCTCCTCTTTGCTCTTTCCAAAGACCTGTTCCCGCTGGGCCACGGAGGTGGAATTGTACAGGTGAACGATGGCGTGAGGCACACCCTCCAGGGCCGCGAAGGTCTTGCGTATAATGTGTTCCCTGGCCTGGGTCAGCACCTGAACCGTCACGTCCTCCGGAATCATCTGCCGCTCGATCAGAGCCCTGAGGAACTGAAATTCCGTGTCGGAAGCCGCAGGAAATCCTACCTCGATCTCCTTAAAACCAATATCCACCAGCATTTGGAAAAACTCCAGCTTCTGCTCCAGACTCATGGGCTCAATCAGCGCCTGGTTGCCGTCCCGCAGATCCACACTGCACCACACCGGAGGCTTTTCGATAATGTCCTTATGCACCCAGTCGTAGGTTACCTCCGGGGGCATAAAATAAGATCTGCCATATTTTTCTGCTACATTCATGTCATTACCCTTTCCTATTTTGAGTTGTTATGAGTTGCCTATCCGGGTATCCATTAAAAAAGTCTCTACAAAATATCCACCCGGATATCCCATAGAGACGCTTTTTCAAACGCGGTACCACTCTACTTCATGGCTTTCGCCATGCCCTCGCCGACACTTACATGCCTGACCCCTTTGTACGGCGGGTGTTCCGTCCGAGCCTACTTACCATTGTCCTGCTTTCGGTCGGCTGCTCTGAGGCCAGTTCACTGACTGCTTCTGGCTGCCTTGCACCCCCGGCAGTTCTCTGTTGTCCCACACCCAGCTACTACTCCTCGTCACTGCATTTGTCTTATTTGGTTGAAGATATCTTAGCATAAAGTCTTATGAGACGCAAGATGCAAATTTAATCAATTTGATTGATTTATTTTGTCGTGATGTGGTTGTCATTTAAATTCTGCCAACTCTTGCTCCTTACTACGCATCTTACCTCTGCCTGCATATCGCAGATTTCATATGCGATATTGCATTACCGCGATTCTTCCTCCGGCCCGTAGGCCAGGGAGGAATCGCAATAAAGGCAGAATTTTGCCCCCTGGTTCACTCCGTCGCAAAAGGGGCAGACTGTATAATATTTGAGTCTGGCCTCTCTCTCCCTTTCCTGTCTCGCAAGCTGCGCCCTGTGGGCCTCCTCCTGCCTTGCCAGTTGGGCTTTCTGAGCCTGTTCCTGCTGATACAGGTGTTCTTTGGTGTAATCTTTCGCATTTACCGTGTGAACCGTGTTGTAGAAAAGCTCTGTCAATTCCTTACAGTCTGATGCTCCCTGATAAGCATTTTATTTCTATCTCCAAATTTCGAGTACTATACTTGATTATAAAATATTTGTCCGCTGTCTGCAAGGTAAAAATCCGTCTGAATCCCGCTATTTCCACACGCTTGGATTTGTGATAAAATAAGGAAGATAAAATCCAAACCCACAGCACAGACGCAAGTAAAAGAGGTAATGAGGAGACGAGCATATGAATTATACAGAACTGTTTAACAGTATGCACCCAGGTTTCTTTCAGGAAGAGAGCATTTGTACCATGCCCAGGAATTGGGGCTTCTGAATGATATTTAGAATTATGAATATACACAGTTCAAAAACAGTGGCATTTTATTCCTGATAATGCTATAATCTTCTCAAAAACAGAAGAAACGAGGAGTGAAACCATGAAAAAAGTATGGATTTGCGGCATTATAACTGTCCTCTGCATAATCGCGACAGTGCTTTTAAGAAAGCCTATGGATAATGCGGAGTTGGACTACCAGGAAGTTCAGGTAAGGGTCGTCAGTTCCGAATCCAAAGAGAGAACAGTGAGAACCCAGTATTCCACCAGCCGTCAGACGGTATACGAAGTCATTGTTCGCTATGAGGGAAAGGAATACGAACTGAAAAATGTTCACAACTCCTATTCCTATCTGGAGGGCCGGGATGTCACAGCCTATTTGTACAATGGCAAACTATACGCGAACGAGGAAGGCGTGAGAAGCGCTTCCACAGAGGGGATTGCTTATTCCGTGGCACTGATTGCCTCCTTTGGCATGTTCGTTGCCACCATGGTAATGCTCTCCAAATCCGGGCAGAAGAAATAGTAATACTGGGGCAAAAAACGGAGACCTTTCGGCCTCCGCTTTTTTTGCCTTATTTGGTTATTTTTTTCTTTTTCTTGAAGAAGTAGAAACCTGCTCCCGCACCTGCGCCGATTACTACTGCGCCTATGCCTATTGCGATAGGTACCGCGGAACTCTTCTTCTGCTCCTCCACCACCGGATTGGTGTCCGCCACAGGTTCTGCCTCCTGCTGTGTTTCAGGAACTGCCTCCGGCTCGGACGTCTCCGGGGTTGCTTCCGTCTCTTCTTTTGCTTCTTCCACAGGCTCCTCCTCCGTCCAGTCGGGGTCTACCATGGTGTAGTCCACCAGCGCCCAGTAGGAAGGCTTCACCTTGTAGTCGGAGTCAAACAGCAGAGGACATTGTGTCAATGTGCCGTCCGCGCCGCCTCCCACGCTGGAACTGTTCTGCAGCCAGGAATACTTATCCACTGTACCCCAAACGGTGAATCCGCCGATCTCAATGCCGTCCTCGGCATCCAGCCTCTTCAGCAGCTGGTAAATATCACGATACCGCTCAGCCTGGGCCAGGTACTCCTTCTCCTTGGACGCGTCATTGGAAATATCGCCGCTCACCTTCAGGTCAAACTCGGTGTACATCACCTTGCCGACAACTTCAGCGTAGGCACGGATTGCTTTCTCGATGTCCGCAGTATTGGGGTTGAACATATTGTAATGTCCCTGCATACCCATGCCGTCGATTCTGGTGCCTTCCGCAGCTTTTACATCATTCAGCAGCTTCACGATGCCGGCGGCCTTTTTGTTGTCGCACTCGTTATAATCGTTGTAGTATAACTCCACATCCGCAGGGGTGTACTGATTGGCATACTGGAATGCCTTGAGGATGAACTCGTTGCTCTGGTATACCGCCCACCAGCTGGAGTTACTGCTGTGGGTAGACTGGCTCAAAGGCTCCACCAGGGATGCCTTCTCCGTGCGGTATCCGTTTCCTCCGTTTGACACGGCCTCGTTCACCACATCCCAGCCGTAGAACATATCCTTGTAGGGACTGTCTTCGCCGGTAAAATGCTCCAGAACGGTCTTGATATACCACTCCAAACGCAGGTTCATCACTTCAGGAGTCACATAATTTTCACTGCCATCCGCGTTCTGGCCCACGGTGTAGTCCTCCCGGAAGAACCACTCGGGAGTCTGGCTGTGCCATACCAGCACATGGCCCCTCACCTTGATGGGATCCTCGGGATGATCCTCATTCCATTTCTTAAGCGTGTCCAGAATCTCTTCCGCCCGGCTATAATACAAGGTGGGCACTTCCAGGCTTTCCCCGTTAAAGGTGATGGTCTGCAGCGGCGTATGGGCGTCGTTGCTATAGTTAAACAACGCATCCGGCTTTAACTCATTGCCGATGGTCACGGCGTTGAAGTGCTTGTTTACCAGCATTTCTACGCCCAGATCTTCCATCTCGTTCACGGTTACGGCCGTACCCATAATGAAATCATCGCCAAAGACTTCCTTGGTCACATCCTTTAAATTCGGAACGTCCTCATCAATGGAAGGCGGATCGGGAATGTATCTTGACATCCGCACACCGGCCACATCATAGCTGCCCATTACGCAGTCTCCCTGTCCATAGTTCGTGCCCTGCTCCAGAATACGGATCATTACCTTGGAAATGGGGTTATCATTGGTTACTTTATAAGTCCCTTCAAAATAGGTCCAGACACCGGGCTCCAACGTCTGTGCATAATTGCCTTCCAGTCTGGGGTTGTAGTCCTCCTTGCCCTTTTTATCCACCGTGTACGGCGCAAACTGTACCACCCTCTGATTCTCGGGCGCGTTCTTGTAATCATTGGACAGCCTGGCCCAGAAGGAGAAGGTATAGGTTTCGTTCTGCTGTACCCGTCCCGTGATTTCCTGCGCAAAGCATTGATACGGGGAGGTTCTGCGGGAATAACTCGCATAAGTATAGGTATCGCCATATATCGGCTTGTTAGCGGTTCGCTGGGTGATGGTCACGCCGTCTCCCCACAGCGCCGCGGACCAGTCGCTCATATCCTCGTGTGCAAAATCACCGTTGATCACGATGCTGTTGGATTTTTCTTCCGGTTCCGGCTCCTGGGTGAGTCCGAAGGTGATGCTGTCAGTCAGCGCATAAGCGCCTGCCGGATTCGGTTTAGCCAGACTCATGATGCCGATGGCATCAATCATGCCCTCATATTCCGGCACCATCAGGTAGACTGACTGGATGTCGTTATAGTACGCTACATCCACCTGCTTGCCTTTCCAATACAGCTTGACAGCGATCGGCACATTTTGCGCCAGAACACTGACATTGACATATGCGCAGGTGGACATATCAAGGGTTCTGGGCAGCTTTAACCGCACTTCGTCATAATCGTTGGTAAAACTTAACTTGAGACCGCCGTTCTCCGTACCCGTCTTTGCGGAGGCCCAGTCAATCGCCAGATCCTTCAATGCATATATCACTTCGCAGGTCGCTTCCTTGGTAATCGTATTGCTGCGGTTGCCGCCACTGCTGCCGCTGCCGCCGCCCCAACTGGGTTCGGGGACAAGATCCGTGGGTGTCAGCGACACATTTGTAACTGCGTAACTGCCCTTCACACAGGTGCCCTGTCCATAGTTTGTACCCTGTTCTACAATACGGATAACGAAGCCCTCCGCTCCCGAGGGCAGATTAACCACGCCATAAAAATGCGTCCACACACCGGGATCCAACACCTGCTCGTAGGCTCCGGTACGATACATGCTATAATTCGTTCCACCATTTGCGTCAATATAGTAAGGTGAAAATGTCACTGTGCGCAACTCGGCAGGCGCATCCTTGTAATCATCGGACAATTTTGCCCAGAAAGAGTATATATATCCTGTCTGATGCTCGGTTCGATCACTTACATCCTGCGCAAAGCACACATAGGGACTGTTTCTCTTGCTGATCTCACCATAAGTGTATATATCTCCCGTGATAGGAGTATCGCTGGTCTTTGCGGTAATAGTCGTCTCCACGCCGTCCACACTGCCCCAAAGCGCAGCGCCCCACATGCTCACGTCTTCTCTGTCAAACTTGCCGTTTAACACAATCGCTTCAAATGCGTTGGGATCTATATTAAACTTAATGCTGTTTAAGGTCAGTACTGTATTATCTGCCAGACTTACCAGCCGAATATATTTTGCGTCCGGATTACAGTTTGTCTTAATCATACTGTCTGTGCCGCTTGCCAACACTTTACCCTTGGCACTTAGCACTTCCACTCTCACACCGCCGAGGGAAGGCAGGAACTGTATGGAGGGCATGTGATTCGTATCCACAGAATCAGGAATCTCATAAGTAATACTGTCATCCTTCTTGGGGAAAGTAATGGTTGCCGTACCGTGTTCGTCCACAACCTCTGTCACGCCGGTGCTTTTTGTATTTACCTCAAGGAAATCCATGGTATAGTTGTCATCCGCGGGAACATCTTTAGGCTCTGTTCCTTTCATCAGGAAAGAAACACTGACCAGTTCTACAAACGAACCAGGCACATAGGCATCCTTTTCCCGTCCGCACTGAACACCCACTTCATTGATCTTGGCAACAACACCAGGCTCCAAAGTGTATACGGTATTTCCTGCGTTATAGTAATAATCTTTCAGCTTGGAGTTATCCAGGCTTACATTAAAGTTTATCGGACCATTCTGTGTTGCCACGGTAAAAATAATATTCACGCATTTCTCCAGGTTCACGGATGCAGGAAGCTTGAAGTTTACGTTCTGATCCATGTCGGAGAATTTGATCATCCAATTGTTGTTCTCCAACTCGCAGGATGCCGCCTCACTGGATTTCAGCGTCAGTTCATTCGCCGGATATGTTATGGTATAGGTATCGGTAGCAGCATCGGAATCTATATCGAACATCACACCGTCGAATACACAGTAATTGGCCAAAGCCGCCCGCGCCGCTGCCACATCATCACTGTGCAGCATAATACCTACATATTTAACCTGTTCCGCACTGGAGATGTCAAATGTATATAATCCCCTGTCGTTCTGCTGATGATATTGAGCAAAAACGGGATTATCAAGATCACCTTCCTTATAAAGCTTAAAGGATAACGGCACTGTCTGCTCTGAAGCGGCGAATGTTACGCTCTTACACTGCAGTAGATTGACAGTCTCCGGCAGAGCCAGTTTAAGTTCGGACCACGCTCCGCTAAAAGTAATCTGAATCTGATCTGCGGTAGTCTTGTTCCACTCTGTTACATTTGCCGCGGCAATTTTCAACTCGCCCGCTGTAACTCTCACTGTATCGGGCTGAGCAGGTGTAATGTTTTCTGTCGCCGCCGGAACCTCGGGAGGCTCAGGATCCGCATCCTCTCCTGTGAGGAAATCGTTGGTTTCATCCATACCTTTCATGGTAAAGGTTATTTTTTCAACAGTGATCCCTGAATTAGGCGTATATTCCTCTCCGCCGCAATAAATCCTCAACTCATTAATACCGCCAGTGCTCATTTTGTATCTGATAATATGTACTCCGTCTGCACTTGGCGGATAATAATAATCTTTGTCTTTCTCAATGCCATCCAAGTCCAGATAATAATTGACAGGACCTGTCTGGCCGGAAACGGTAACTTTGATGCCGGTACAATTGGCCATATTAATGATCTTGGGAAGCTTGAGTGTGACACCCCTATTCATGTTTGCAAAAGTGATAACATATTTGCCATCTACCTTTTCACACGCAGCATCCGCTGTCACTGTACCAAGTTCCAGTTGATCCGCAGCATAATTCAGTTCATGTGTCTTCATATCGGGATCGTTCATCTTGAACAGAACACCGTCAAACAGGCACGTCGCGTCTCCGCTTTCAGGCACATATTTGCTGTGCAGCATAATTGCCACGCTGGCTATATTCCCCGATGTATCAGTTATCGCGCAAGTACCGGTACCGGCGCCTTCCTTTTCGCCATATCCTACTTCTTGTCCAGCGGCGTCATATAACTTAAACGCAAGTCCTTTTACGCTTTCATCAGATATGGCAAATATAACTTCCTTGATATTTGCCGCAGCTAAATCTTCCGGAAGCGCAAATTTAATCTCCGACCAGGCTCCGCCTGTAAACTTCAGTTCTGCTTTCTCTATGTCCTTGGCATTGAAGGTCACCTTTTCGCTGGGCTCCGCCGCCAGCCCACCGGTTGTAACCGTGTATCTCTTATCAAATTCACTCGTGGTTGCAGGAGTAATGTTCTCGGTCAGGTCTATGGGTTCGTCAATAGGATCATCACCATATACCTTATCCTGCTGGTCAGCCGTTTTTTTCATGGTGAACACAATACTGTCCAGCAGGATATAGTCATCTTCTTTTGTGTCGCCAGACACCTGTACACCTATTGCATTGATCTCCCCGGTATAGTTTGCAGGGGCTTGACTATCATTCACCATAGCGCTGGGAATAAGTGTATAGGAAGTCTTACCGGAATTATAGTTCCAAGTTCCACATGAACTTTCTCCTAACCAGGTCCTAAAATTGACCGGACCTGTCTGTTCTTTCACATTGAATATGACGCTTACACAGTCCTCTAACTTGATCTTGCCCCCGTTTCCAAATATGTCTTGCATATCCGGCAACATTATTCTGACCTGGCTGTAGGCCGCGCTGCTGAATACAACTTTAAATCTTTTGTCTTCCGTGCAGTCAGCGCTTTTTACATTTTTCCATCCTCCAACGCTTTCACTTGCGTCCAGCGCAGATGCATTTACGGTGATAGTGTAGGTTTCGGTTGGCTCTTCCGCCGCTTTTATGTCAACCATCATTCCGTGGAATATACCCTCAAAATCGGCGTCACCACTATATATTACGATTCCCTCCAGCTTTCCTGTCGCATTGACAGGAAAGGTATACATCGGATCAGTAATATTATATTTATCCTCTGTTGCCCCATCAATAAGCGCCTTATAGGCCCATGTCCCCTTACTGTCAGACATCGCAAATTTTATAGCTGTTACCATAGATGCGTCAATGGGCTCCTGCAGGGTGAACAACCATTCTCCTGTTCCGTTAAGACTTACTGTCTTATTGCTCTCATTAAGGCTAAAACCGGTTGTTGTGTCATCCCATCTTCTTTTTATTTCAGAAAAGTTATTGGCATCCTTGGCCGCATAAATATACTTATCTTCTTCCCTATTACCCCCAATAGCATCGGAATCCAGAATATTACCGCCACTGGGCGCATCATCCTTCAGATTCCCATCATCTACGAAGGTATATGTTACATCTTTGACTTTGAGCGTTAATGTTCCGGCAGTACTATAGTTATTTGAAATCCCAATACCAACCAGCCCTTCCGTGGAATCTGTTATTTTTGACTGATCCACAGCATGGTCCACACTTTCACTGGTGCTGTATTGAGTCCCTTGTATTGCATTCTGCCAGTTGCTGATATCGGTTTGGTACACCTTGTAGGCCACGTTTTCACTGGCGCCTGCACCCGCAGGAGCATCAAGGCGCTCTATATTAAAATGTACATTTCTTAGGTTGGCATAATTATCCTTTATATAATCAGGAAATATAAATTTAGCTTCCTGATACTGTGATTGGTATAGCAGTTCACTTGTTGCCTCGGTATATACATCGTCAGAACCGCTATACCACGTATGTTCGGCTAATGTATAAATTTTGTTGCAATACTTTTCATCATAAAATGTAAGTTCAATACTCTCAATTTCAGCCACGGCATCCGCATCCGCCACTGTACCGTTATATGTAACAGCAATTTTATTACCGGATAGGCCGCCCGCCTCGTATGGAGTTAATTCTACGGAATTGCTGTATGTCGTCTTTAACTGAGAGCCATCGGCATTTAATAATTTTAAGAAAACACTGCCCGAACTGCATGAAGTAACATTCACTTTGATACTTTTCAGGCTATTTAACTCAATTCCGTCAGGAAATAAAAATCTGGCCTCGGGATAGCCACTGCTTTTTGCATAAGTTAGAGTTATTTTTCCGTCATTGCCCAGCGCCGCAGTATAATTGTATCCACCAGATATCTCCTTAAACCCTGTGCTGTCTGAGGTAAATACATATATTCCGTCTCCCACTGCCTTCGCATTCCGCAGCATACTAAACATCTGCGCTTTATCAAGCACAGATGCCATGTCCCCGGAGACCGTATCTATATCCTCGATTACTCCCCCCACATCGTCTGAAACAATTCCGTCGGCGTCATTGCCAGTGACGGAATTTTCTGTTCCAACTGTACTTACAGCTGTAGCATTGGCCGCTAACGGGTTGTAACTGATCGAACCCAGTATCAGTGCAAATGCCATTGTCAATGTAAGCCATTTTTTCACTTGCTTTTTCATACATTTTCCCCCATAAAAGTTATAGTGCGACGATTTGATATTAGCATTTATTTGTGCAGATTACTCGTCACATATTGCTTATCTATAATCAATTCTTGCTTTTTTTTACAAATATTTACGAAAAAGCCACTTAACATTCGTGATATTGTATATTGCTCAGAAAAAAGGGGGCCACACGGATATCATATTGTACGTTTTGCCTGAATACCTACGAAATCATGGAAAATCTCTGTCAGATCAGGACAAATAGCAAGAGGGAACCGAAGATTTTCTCCGATTCCCTCTTACTACATTCACCCCATAAAGTTTTTGCTGATGATAACAATACTTATACCGTCTGTTCTGCATATAGGCAAAAGTATTCCTGGGCTTTCTGCAATGGTATATTCAGCTTTTCCTGTAGCTTTTCCAAAACGTCATCCTTTGACAGTCCGCAGTCTAAGCCCATCACAATAATCCCTTCCGCTTTGCCTTCCGTTTTTCCCTCTTCCCAAGTTTCTTCAAATACAGTACACATATCCGCATCCCCTTTCTTACTAAGCATATCGTAATCGACTTTATTATTTGTTGCTCCAGCCACAGTCATTACCACGGCCATGTCCACCTTGTGCTCCTGTGTATACTCTATCGCTCTATTTCGTATTTCTTTCAGTGACTTACTTTTATCCAGAAGAATCTCCAGCAGATTGAATAAATCCTTGTTGTCCATATTGTGCAGAACCAGGTTGTTCTGCCTTGCTTCTACAAGCCACATTTTATAATCATTGACAAACTTTCTCATCTGTTGAGTTCTCTCCCTTTTAGCATACTATTTCTTTACTGTTCTTTCAACAAAAAAGAGAAAACACCGATCCGGCATCCGTAGACGCGAACCATCTGTTTTCTCTATCCGTTGTGATTCTATTGTATGCCGGTGATATGATTCTGTCAAGATTTATTCTCAAATCACATCATTTATTATATAGCGTCTTCATCATATTCCTGACTTTAATAAAGGCAGGCTTGGGCTGATAAACCGCATCAAACAGCCGGGAGTTGGTGGTATCGCCCTGGCGGTAGTGGTCAATCAGGCCAAAGAATGTCACATTAGTAATATTGGCATTGCCGCCGCCCTCCGTGTCCAGTTTCGCCAGGGACATGAAAATGGCGCTATAGCGCTGGCCCTGTTTCTCAAAATTCTCTTCGTTTTCCTCGTCAACGGAAACAGACAGTTCCGTAATATGAATTTCCAGTTCCAGTTCTCCAAACTTGCGGATGGCACTCTCCAGTGTACCGATGGAAGGATGATTCACTCCCCAATATCCCTGCATACCGATTCCGTCAATTAATCCTTTTTCCTTCAAGGATTGGCAGAGCGCATAGATGGCATTTCTCTTTTCTATCTGGTAGGTATTAAAATCATTATAAAAAAGTTTTACGTCCTCCGCGGCATATTTCCGGGCATATGTAAAAGCCATCTCCACATAGTCCTCCCCTATGGTTACATACCAGGGATTGGGTGTACCTTCATTCTCCGTGCGGCAGAGGAAAAAGCTATCTTTATCCCCCTTGTCCGGATCCACGGCTTCATTCACCACATCCCAGCAGTACACCACGCCGGGGTAATTGTCCTGCACATGAGTCATCAGCTGCGCAATATAACTCTCCATGCGCCCAAGCATGGTTTCCCGATCCACATATCCGCCCTTATCACTGTATCCTTCCCTAAAAAACCAGTCCGGCGCCTGGACGTGCCATACCAGCGTGTGTCCCCGCATCCGCATACCATTGGCCTGACACCATTCCAGCGTAGGATCTATGGCGTCAAAGGAAAGCACAGGGCTTCCGTCCCCGCTTTCAGCGCTCTGCTGAGATCCCTGCTGATCCAGAATATAACTGCTTTTCATCAGATTCGTCATGGTACAGCTGCTGAAATGTCTCTTGGCCACCGCCATATATTCCGGCATATTCAGGGTCTGGTTCTCTAATGTGCTGCCGTTAATGCCCACTCCCAGAGTAAAATAATCACTGCATAGGTCTTTCAGCGCAGGCTCCGTCAGGGCTGCGGTCAGGTCATAGCGGCTGTTCCCAAACTCCTCCAGCACCTGCTGCCAGTAAAGATCCTCCTCGGACAGGATTTCCTCAGACAAATTCTCCTCGGATGTGGTTTCCTCGGGTTCGATTTCTTCTGATGCAGTTTCTTCTGATTTCGTCTCCTCCGACGCCTCATCCCGCATCTCACCAGTCTGAGAAGATGGCCGGGCTTCGCCGGTATCGCCTGCCTCTTGTGCCGCGCCACAACCAGTTGCCAGTATGGACAAACAGATTCCCCATATCAGCAAATGCCCCCATTTTGTCCTGCACTTTCTTCCCATGTATCGCACCCTCGTCTCTCCTCATATTCCACCTATGAACGGTTGCCCATTGCAATACCAGAATAACAGAACTATATTCGCATTACTCATCAGTTTTTGCTAACTTATTCCCGGTTTTTGCGAAGGAAAATGAGGATGCGATGATCTCCCCATCCGATCCGTAAAGAGATTATGGTGTCACACTTTTTGATACCGCGCAGCGAGAGTCCGAGAATACTGGATCGTGAATCCCTTGAAGAACGCTGTAACCGCTTATGACTTCGAGCATGAGATCGGTACGAATCAGTATGTTTTGACGATACCACTCCTGTCTGCATCTATGATGCTCTCAGCATCTGTATTTCCAGATTGCTGCAGGAAAGCTAAAACATATAACGCGGCAGTTGCGATGTCACAGCATATAGAAACAGCGGATTCCCTGTATTATACAAAGGAATCCGCTGTTTTAAGGATATCTCTTTTACTGCTGGTGGCCGGACTTGAACCGGCACGGTGTTGCCACCGAGGGATTTTAAGTCCCTTGCGTCTGCCTATTCCGCCACACCAGCTGACGCTTTGTACCGGGCAGATCATGAAACCCTGCCATATATTCTATGCATACCCCTGCGGGAAAATGCAGTGGATGGAGGTGGATTCGAACCACCGAAGCAATTTGCAGCAGATTTACAGTCTGTCCCCTTTGGCCACTCGGGAATCCATCCACAAAAAGCGCATCAACGCTTTAACCTTAGCCATTGTAGCATATATCACCCTAAAATGCAACTGCATTTTGCAAAAAATGCCTGACGGAAAATACTTAGCAGCGGCAAAAGAACAAACACCATATTATTGTTTCTGATGTTTTAATACCACCGCCGAAAATTTAGGAAGCAATATCTTAATCTTTCCGGCATAGATCCGGTGCTCCACGCTCTCTGTGGTATAACCGCCATCATGGGTCTGGATCAGCTGTACCATGGTGCCTGTGCGGGGAATGTTGGCCTCCCACACCGGTACTTCCTTCTCCAGATCATAGCAATTGTTGTTGACCAGAATCACACACTGCTCCTGCCGTGTGAAACGCCCGTAAGCCAGGTAATTATAGTCGGAATCAATATATTTGATGGAACCGGTCTTTAACTCCTGACAACTCTTGTGAATCCTGATGATTTGCTTATGAAAATCAATCAACTCATGGTCCTCATGTCCCCAGGGATAGGTTCTCCTGTTGTCAGGATCCGTGAAGCCGCACACGCCCGCCTCATCCCCATAATAGATGGTCGGAGCGCCCACCCAGGTCATCTGCATCACCACCGCAATCCGAAATACGGCTTTATTGACATCCTGATTGGCCGCCTCCGGCCCCAGGGTGCTGGTTCGGGCCACCTTATGGTTGGTGCGGGTCAGGAAGCGGGAATGGTCGTGGTTGGACAACTCATTCATGGCCACCTGCCAACTGGGCATGGCCAGGTTAGAACTGTGGTGCTTCATAGCGCCCCAGAAGCTGTCCGCATTGCCCAGAAGATCTTCCCGAAAGTCATCGCTGTGCTTTTCCATGCCCGTCAAAAACCACGTTACCGGCTCCATAAAGGCGTCATAGTTCATAACCGTATCCCACTCGTTGCCCTGGAGCCACTCCCTGGTGTTGCCATAATGCTCCGCCAGAATGATGGCATTGGGGTTGGCCTCTTTGACCACCCGCCTAAACTCCTGCCAGAAATGATGATTGAACTCAGGGCTGTGCCCCAGGTCCGCCGCCACATCCAGACGCCAGCCATCCACATTGTATGGAGGAGACACCCATTTGGCACCGATATACAGCACATAGTCCAGCAATTCTTTAGAACCCTCGTAATTCAGTTTGGGCAGGGTGTCATGCCCCCACCAGCCGTCATAATCTTTGTTATAGGGCCAATTGTTACTGTAGAAGGCAAAATAATCCTTGTAAGGACTGTCACCGGACACATGGGCACCCTTCTCATATCCCGGCGCATGTTCATAGATCCGCTCCCGATCCATCCACTTATTGAAGGAACCACAGTGATTGAACACACCGTCCAAGATCACCTTCATACCCCGGCGATGGGCCTCTTCCACCACCCGGACAAAAAGCGAGTTGCTGGCCTCCAGATTGGCCTTGTTGGTGACACGGTCAATATATCTGCTGGCATGACTGTTATCCTTGTCCCCGGGAGGGAGCAGTTCCCCTTGATCACTGAGAATCCGCCCGAAATGAGGATCGATATAATCATAGTCCTGAATATCATACTTATGGTTGGACGGAGATACGAACAGGGGATTAAAATATATCACCTCTATGCCCAGGTCCTGCAGATAGTCCATTTTGTCCAGTACGCCCTGCAAATCCCCCCCGTAAAATTCCCTCACATCCATCTGGGCGGGATAACAGTTCCAATCCTCCACACGATGCACATGAGCCCCGATATAGGCATACTCGTCCGTCAGCACATCATTGGACGGATCTCCGTTGCAGAACCTATCCACATAGATCTGGTACATAACCGCGCCCTTAGCCCATACGGGCGTCTTAAAGCCCGGCAGGATTACAAAATCATAATATTCATTTTCATCCCTGGCCAGACCCCTCACATCATAGATACCGGAAATCTTGCCTGTCACAACCTCAAAGTGGTATGTGACCTTTTCATTCTCCAGCTGGAGTTCATGGGTATAATAGTCAAACAGTCCGTCAGACTCCGCCCGATTCATCAGATAACGCTGCTGCTTGCAGATTAAGAATACACGATCTACATTGTGCCAGGCCGTCCTGAAACGTATGGTCACTCTGTCATAAGGCGCCGGTTCGGCAGGACTTAAATAGTCCTCAGTGGTATCCGTAAAAAGAGCTCGTTTATTAAAAACAGGGCGCATTGTCGCCATGTACACCTGACTTTGTTCCACCTTGCGTATATGATCTATATTCATGCCCTTACCTCCCGATTAACGTGGTGTGCATTACTTCTATTTTAATATTTTATGATTGCCAGCGCAAGTGTTTGATCTTCTCAGTTCCCCAGTACTATAGTACTAGTTAGCCACGGCAGGACTAGTAAAAAAGACAGCCGCTAAGCTGTCCTTTTTAGAGAAGGTATTTCTTTCTTATGGGGTATAGCAAAAAACTATATAATGTATTGGGGGGGTTACGCATATTATAATACCATGGGTCTCCGGTTTTGCATAGACTCAGATTTCACAAATATTACAAAATTGCCCCTGTATTTTTGTGTATTTTGCCGCATATAATATGACACATTCTCCTGTAATAACTATACCGCCTGAAATAGCGCCTCAAACTCTTCCTGACCGATCTTCTCCTTCTGCAGCAACAGTTCCGCACAACTGTGCAGCACATTCTCATGTTCCAGAATAAGCGCCTTCGCCTTGGCATAGCACTCGTCAATAATGGCCTTAACCTCTTTGTCAATCTCACCGGAAATAGTCTCGCTGTGACTCTTGGCATGAGCCAGATCCTTGCCGATGAACACCTCATCGTCATCGTCGTCATAACAGATCACGCCAATCTGATCGGACATGCCGTAGCGGGTCACCATACGGCGGGCCTCCTTGGTAGCTTTCTTGATATCACTGGAAGCGCCGGTAGTAATATCCTTGAAAATAATTTCCTCAGCGATCCGTCCGCCCAGAGATACCATGATATCCTGCAGCATTCTGCCCTTGGTCAGGAACATTTCGTCTTGTTCCGGCAGGGGCATGGTATAGCCCGCCGCTCCCAGTCCCGTGGGGATAATGGATACCGTATGCACCGGACCTACATCGGGCAGTACATGGAACAGAATTGCATGACCCGCCTCGTGATAGGCGGTGATCTTCTTCTCCTTTTCGGATATGATACGGCTCTTCTTCTCCGCACCGATGCCCACCTTGACAAAAGCGGCCTCGATGTCCTCCTGCTGTACATAGGCTCTGTCCTTCTTGGCGGCATTGATGGCGGCCTCATTCATCAGATTCTCCAGATCTGCCCCGGAGAATCCCGCCGTAGTCTGTGCCACCCTCTCCAGGTTCACATCCTCCGAAAGCGCCTTATTGCGGGCATGTACTTTCAAGATCTCTTCTCTGCCCCGCACATCCGGCCTTCCCACTGCCACCTTCCGATCAAAACGACCCGGGCGCAATATGGCAGGGTCCAGAATATCCACACGGTTGGTAGCCGCCATGACGATGATTCCTTCATTGACACCGAAACCGTCCATCTCCACCAGCAACTGATTCAAGGTCTGCTCCCTCTCGTCATGGCCGCCGCCCATGCCGGTGCCCCGCCTGCGGGCCACGGCATCGATCTCGTCAATAAAGACAATACAGGGAGAATTTCTCTTGGCATCCGCAAACAGATCCCTGACACGACTGGCGCCCACGCCCACAAACATCTCCACAAAATCGGAGCCGGAGATGCTGAAAAACGGCACCCCCGCCTCGCCTGCCACGGCTTTGGCCAGCAGGGTCTTACCGGTTCCGGGAGGTCCCTCCAGAAGTACGCCCTTGGGAATCCGGGCTCCCAGCTTAGTATATTTGGAGGGGGAACGCAGGAAATCTACAATCTCCTCCAGTTCCTCTTTCTCCTCCTTAAGACCTGCCACCATGCCGAAATTGGTCTTGTTCTCCCCGGCAAAGATCCGCACCGCCCGATGCCTGCCGAAATTCATCATCTTGCTGTTGCCGCCCCCCGCGTTCTGGGCATTCATCATCATAAAGAAGAAAATGAACATGGCTGCAATGACCAGCAGGGGCAGTATGGTGGTCAGAAACAGACTCTCCCTCTCGATATCCTCCACGGTGGGTTCATAGCCGTGCTCCCTGGCAATGGCCTCCACCTCACGGATATCCGTGGCGTACAGTTCCTTCACCACTTCTCCAAACACCACTTTAGCATATCCGGTGGGCGCTTCTCTGTTGGGCGTGATGATAACCTCACGAACCGCGCCGCTGTCCAGATCCCTGATAAACTGTGCCTGAGTGTAGTCATTTTCCTGCCTTCGAAACATGGAGATCACTGCCAGCATGACCAGCAGGAATGCAATTATTATAAAATATGAACTAAAATATCTGTTTGGTTTCAATGGACGCCTCCTAATCAAACTTACCTTGTCCCTGTATAATTATGTTTGGCTTTAACCAGACTCCTGCCGGGCCCGCGATATCGCGTTAATCAGTATCCGGTAGTTTCACTTCAAAACTTTACGACACCGATATAGGGCAGGTTCCGATATCTCTGGTCGTAATCCAGGCCGTACCCCACCACAAACTCATCCGGGATCTGAAAACCGGTGTAATCCACATGCACATCCACAACTCTGCGCTCCGGCTTATCCAGCAGAGTACACAGACGCAGGGACTTAGGCCCCCGGTCACGCAGCATCTCCAGCAGATAACTCAACGTTCTGCCGGAATCCACGATATCCTCCACCACCAGCACATCCTTGTCCTTGAGGGATTCATCCAGATCCTTCACAATCTTCACCACACCGCTGGACTTGGTATCCTTGCCATAGCTGGACACGGACATAAAGTCCAGCGATACGGGTACACTGATGCGTTTGGCCAGTTCGCACATGAAAAAGCTGCCGCCCTTCAACACACATACCAGATGCACCTGCCTGCCCTCATAATCCCGGCTGATCTGCTCGCCGATGGCCTGGATTCTGGCATCTACATCCGCCTCTGCTATTAACACCTCTACATGTTCCGCCATATTTGCTCCTTTCGTACCTTATATACTAGGCGTTTGCGAAACGCCTCTTTTCTGGAACAGGGAATGGGCAATATATACAAAATAAGGGCGACTTGCCACTGCATCGGAGCCCGTTTTTGTATATATTGACCAGTCCCGTCACTTGCGGAAATAGTTTCGCAATCGCCTACTTATATACTTTCGTACTCCACTTGAAGAATCTGCCTTGTATCTGCGCTAATCTTGCAGGACTCACAGATCCGCCCGCCCGCTACCCACAGGATATGACTGCCCTGCGCCAGCAGAGGTATATGGTCCCGCTCCCGACAGGGCACCTTCTCGTCGATAAACAGAGTTTTAATGGTCTTGCGGCCATAGCCGAAGGGGGTCCGGATCTCCAGATAATCCCCTGTTCGCCGGGTTCTCCATTCCAATAGTTCTTCTATTTTATCACAATCGAACCATTTCGTACACTGATTTTCCGAAAGATTCACACTTTTTTTCTCAAAATTTTCCGAATCTAACGCTTTTCCGTCCAGGTTTTCCCTCTCCAGACGCGTCAGCCGCAGCATACCTCCCGGTATCCGGCAGGTAAGACTCTCCCCCGGGCTTTGGGGCACCGGGACCGGAACGGAGACGGATATCTCTTCGCCACCGTCCGCCTCTTGCCGCCGCTCTAAAATAACCCTGTCATAGCTGCGCGCCGCCCGGATTCCCTGGGGCAGGTGAATCTCCCTATTGCCCGGCTGCATACACAGCGCCAGCATCTGTTCCACCTGCCCGGCGCCCATATCCTTATGGGCCGGGGAGAGTTCCTTCAGCACGGACAGAAGCATCCCCTTCTGTATGGCAGGATGCAGATTTCCAAAAGCGGAACATACCAGTGTGAGCCTTGATGCCGCTCCCTCCTGCCCGGCCTCTTCCCTGACAATACACAGTCCCTCCGCCTGCCTGATCTGCTCCTCCATATAATCTTCAATTTCCCTAAAAATATCCGCCGTGCGGCACAGATGAGCCGCTGCCCCGCTGCAAATCTCTTTCTCCACGTAGGGCAGGATATGACGTCGTATCCGGTTGCGGGTATAGGCATCCGTGTCGTTGGTGCTGTCCTGACAGTAAGAGATCCGCCGCTCCTTCAAGTAGTCTTCAATCTCCCTCCGTTCCAGCCCCAGCAGCGGCCTCACCACCCGCCCCCGCACCGGCCGGATGCTTCCCAAACCCCTCAATCCGGTGCCCCTGAACAGATTGAGCAGCATGGTCTCCGCCCGATCTCCCGCATTGTGGGCCACGGCTATCTTCTGTGCCTGCCGCCGCTGCATCTCCCTGGCAAAAGCTTCATAGCGCGCCTGCCGCCCCGCCTCCTCGGTGGAGCAGCCCTGCCGCCGGGCCAGCGCCTGCACATCCTCTTCCACCAATACAAAAGGTACTTCCAGCCCCCGGCACAATTCCTCCGCATAAGCCGCGTCCCGGCCCGCGTCGGGCCGGACGCCGTGATTCACATGCACCACATACAGCCGAATCCCCAGTTCCCCGCAAAGTCTGTGTAACGCAAACAAGAGGCAGACAGAATCCGCCCCCCCAGACACGCCCAGCACTACCCCGTCCCCCGGTGTAAACAGCCGATGCGCCCTACAGTATGCCATTACTCGCTTTTCCAAATCATAGTATTGCCCGTTCATATCCCTATGATAGCCACTTTATCACAAAATGTCAATGAAAGTTCCGAAAATCCCCCTCACCTGTGACTGTCAAACACCCCCAATACCAGCACGGTCATATCGTCCATAATGCGCCCCTGGCTGCAGCGAAGCACAAACTGCAGCAGGTTCCCGGCCATCTCATCCGGGTGCTGTTCCCGCATACTCTCCAGGTACCGGACCATGGCATCCTCATACCCGCTTTCCCGCAGCGCATCCAACACCCCGTCGGACACCATAATGATATAGTCGTTGTCAATCAGTTCGCGGCTCACGCTGCGGCGCAATGCCTCCTGGGCCTCCCGGTCTTCCCCAGCCGCCAAAATCCCCAGGGGCAGACCCGGCAGACTGATCTGCTCCACATAACTGTTGCTCTTCAGGAAGGAGGCCGCCGCCCCCACCTTGCGGAACACACACATCCCCTGATATAAGTTCAGGCTGCAAATATCCAATGTGGACATATTGCGCCTTCCCGACACGTCCCCTGATGCCAGCAGGGCGCTGTTTACCAGACTCACCGCCATGTCTGTCTCAAAACCGGCCTCCAGCATTTTTTCCATCATGTCCAGCACCTGGCTGCTGTCCGCGCCGGCCTCCTCGCCGCAGCCCATGCCGTCGGAGAGCAGCACAGTCAGCCAGCCCCTGTCTGACTGAATGATGGAATAATTGTCTCCTGAGACCGTCTCGTTTTCCTTCACCGCCCGGGCGCTTCCGGACAATACCACAAAACGGGGCTCCTCCACAAACAGATATGTGCCCTCCCGCTCCTCAATCTGCTGGGGGCTGGTCACGGATACAATAAGCCGCCGCCCCAACAGTACCGAGAGCATGTCCGCCACCTCCTGGCTGTTGCGGCCCACCATCCGCTGGGTGAGCATATGCAGCCCTATGATCATCCCCGGCCTGTTTTCGATTTCTGTATCATCCATATGCTGCGGATCCCCGTCCTGCACCGGCTGGTCAATATAAAATATATCCAGCACCGTGATCCCCTCCTGCTTTAGAGCTCGCATCACCAGCTTTTCCTCCCGCGCAGGAAGAGGCGTCAGACGGAATACTTCCGCCGCCAGCCTGGCCATGATCTGAGACATTTCATCCAGATTGTCACACAGCACCTGCCTGTTCTCCCAAAGCCTGCGCTCTTCCAGTACCTGCTGCCGGGATGCCCCCTCCCGCTGACCGGGCCTCCCGTGGGTAAAATCCTCCCGATAACTTCTGGACAGTTCCCGGAAACTGTCCGCGTAGGCCAAAAGCCTTCCCCTTCCATAGTCCGATAGCATTATGCTCAACTGTTCCTGTCTCTCCCTGCCTGCTGTCGTCAACATAACATCACCTGCTCCCTATCCTATCCTTACGCCGCATATCCCGGCTCCCACCGGCGGCATCGTGCCTGTGTACACGACCTGCCAAAGCCTGTCCCGTGCAGCATTCACAAGTATACAAAAAGCGGTCCATACTTTTTGTCAAAATATGGATCGCTTTCTTCAATTTTCATTGACAACTTTTCCTCATTAAGCCAGGATATCTAATTTCTTATACTCCTGAACCTTCTGCGCCACCAACTCCCAGGTGATATCTGTGCCTAAAAACCTGTAATCGCTCCAGATCCGCTCCAACTCCGCTTTGATCTGGGGGACCTCCTCCGGCTTTCCCGCACCGGTACGAACATAGTAGTCCGGCAGCAGCGCCTGGGCGATTACGCCGGTCTCCGGGGCAGGCGGCTCCTCTCCCCGGCTCAGGGCACACAACATTTGAAGATGCGCGTCCAGGTAGGCATCTATCTCCAGATGAGCCCCCATCAGCCCGTTGAGATCGAATACCTGAAAGGGAGCGCGGCCCGGAACCTCAATCGCATTTTCCCCATTGCAGAAGGTAGGGGCATCTCCCAACTGGTAGAGTTCGCTGCCCAGTGCCCGAAGGCCGTTAAACTCCTCCTCTGTGGGTGGCTCCTGGAAGGTCTTCAATACCACGTCCACGGCCCAGCCCAGCTTCCCCAGAGCCTCACAGCCCGGAAGGGCACCAAGCCGCTCCCCCAGTCTCACAAGCCTTGCCATGGAGAACAGACCCCATATCCGCACTTTGGCATCACCCAGTTCCCCGGCTACCTCCTCCAACTGAGCGGGAATATTGTTGTACAGCAGAGAAGCCTCCTCCAGCTGCCCCATGCGCTCGGAGCAGTCATCCATAAGCTTTTCGCCCACTTTTTTGAAAACTCTGTCATCGGCGCTGTAGATGGTGTCCGCCCGACTCAGCCACAGCTGGGCCTGGTTGAGTTCACCCTTCTCCATGGCGGCCACTCCCATCTGATAATAGGTTTTGGCCGCTCCCGCCCAATCCTTCTTCTGCTGGCACTCTGCCAGTTGGTCCTCCAGAGATCTCGCTTTCTTTCCAAATATATTAAGCATTGTTCTACATCTCCCTGTATATTGTATTATGCAAAGCTATTACTTATCCCTTTTTCTGCTCCGAACCAGAGCAAAACCCGCAATGCCGGCCACCAGCAGGCCGCAGACTGCCAGGATGCCGTACAGCCCTTTTCCCGGCCCCTTAGTCCCGGTTGTTTCGGACTGATCCGATTCACCTGATTCCTCCACCGGGGATTCTAGGCTCCCCGCCGCCGACTCCTGGGCAGACTCCCCAAAATTCTCTTCACCGGAGGGATCTGTCTGGCTCTCCTCGGAAGCTTCCGCAGTCTCCGGCGCGCTTTCCTCCGACATTTTCTCCTCCTCCAGCCTGCTGCCGTCCACAAAGGCCCAATAGGCGGGCTTAACCTGATAATCATCGTCAAACAGCAGTGGGCACTGCCTCTGTTTGCCGTCCGCCGCGCCTCCCACGGCGTTAAAGGTCTGAAGCCAGGAGTTTTTGTCCACCACACCCCACAGTGTGATATTGGAGATATTCACACCCTCTTCCCGCAGGCTCTTCACCGTGTCGTAAAGCTCCTTGTAGCGGCGGCCCTGGACGGCAAACTCCTCCTCCCTGGTGGCTGCCGTGCCATCGTATCCGCTGCTGGCTTTCATATCCAGTTCCGTGATCTGCACCTGTCCCACAACCTCCGCATAGGCCCTGGCTGCCTTGGAAAATTCTTCCATGGTGGGGCTTCCCACAGTCTGATAATGCCCCTGCATACCCATGCCGTCGATCCTGGTGCCCTCCGCCTCCTTCACGTCCTTGAGCAGCTGTACGATCCCCGCTCTCTTGGCGGTGAACCACTCATTATAATCATTATAGTACAATTCCACATCCGGATCCATATACTGGTTGGCATAGCGGAAAGCATTGATGATAAACGCATTGCTTTGATACACGGCCCACCAGCTGCTGTTCTCCCCTGCGTTGCGGTAACGGGAGCCGCCGTCGCTGACGGCCTCATTTACCACATCCCATCCGTAGAACATGCCGTGATATTTGCTGTCCTCTCCGGTAAAATGTTCCGCCATGGTCTTGATGTACCACTCCAGCCGACGGTTCATGGTCTCAATGTCGGCATAGGGCTTGTCCGCGTCATAATCCTCATGAAACCACCACTCCGGTGTCTGGGAATGCCACACCAGCACATGTCCCCGCACCTTGATGATGTCCTCCGGGTGACTCTGGTTCCAGTCGTATATGGCATCCAATGTCTTCTCCGCCCGGCTGTAATCCAGCTTGGGCACCTTGATCTGCTCTCCGTTTAGCGTGACAGTCTCCGTGCCGGGACATTTGTTATTGCTGTAGCCAAACATGGCATCCGGCTTCAGTTCGTTGCCCAGAGTAACGGCGTTGAAATGTCTGGTCACCAGCGCCATGGTATCCACATCCTTCAGATCGGAGTTGACAATGGATGTTCCGATAATGAACTCCTCACCCAGTTCCCCGCGCACCGCTTCTCTCAGCTTGGGCACATCCGTCTGGATAATGCTCTCTTTTGTTCCCTGTTCCCGCAACTCCATACCCGTCATATAGTAGGTTCCCATCACACCTTCTCCTTGTCCGTAATTTGTTCCCTGCTCCAGAATCCGGATCACCACCTTCTCCAGATTTCCCGACCAGGAGGGAGTGTATATCCCCGAAAAATGTGTCCATACGCCGGGCTCCAATACCTGGTTCACGGTACCGCTGCAGCCCTGGCTGTAGACGGTATTGCCGTCCGCCGTGATATAGGGAGATATCTCCACACAGCGCTGCTGCTCCGGGGCATCCGCATAATCCGCCGGATCCAGCATAACGTAAAAGCTGTAAATATAGTCCCTGTCCTTCTCCACCAGACCCGTCACATCCTGAGAAAAGCATTCATAATTGGAAGACCTGTCCGTGATCTTACCGTAGCTGGTCACATCCCCATAGATTGGTTCTGTGCCTGTCTCGGCGGTAATAACCGCATTGCCGCTGTCCCTGTACCACGGCGAGATGTCATCCCCCTGGGCAAAATCCGGACATTTGATCAGATTAGGGCCTGCCTCCGCCGCCATGCAACAGCCTCCGCAGACGGAGACCGCCGCCAGCATTGCGCCTGCCAGCATCGCAGTCCATGTTTTCCATGACCTTAAATACATATTGATTCATCCTTTCCAGAATTTTTTTGTCTAAAATGCTCTGTGACCTGATAATAACATATCTATTCCGAAAAGGCTTCTCGTATATTGTCATCTACTTGTTTAATATTGCTAAAAAGAGCTTCAGCATCTGCCAAAGCTCCCCATCCTCCTCAAAGCGCCATTCTCACTCAGCCTTAAAAACAATTTCATCCGCATTGACCAGGCCCAGCTTTTCCTTGGCGATCTCCTCATAATATTCCTTAGTCTGGGAACGCTTGCGCAGAAGTTCAATCTCCTCCGCCCGCTCCTTCTCTGCGTCAATCTGAACCTGCAGAAGGGCAGACTGGGCCTCCAGGGCATCCAGCCGATCCTGCAGCTTTATGCTGCTGACATAAACTGCCACCAAAATCATCAGTAACGCCAACATAACCAGGAACATGCTGAAACGGTTCTGTACTCTTTTGCGGTATGCTGCTTTCTTCCTCCTGGTCCGTCGTGCTGCCATCATTTCCTCCCGGGATTTATGTCCTATTGCTTCTTCAATCTTATTTTAAGTAATTTCCCATAATTTTTCAACTTGTTCTTGCCAGACACTCTTGCCTTTTTCAGCAAACGCCCCAGGGCGCCCCCTGCCGCGTGTCCCGCCTTCCCCACAGGACGCAGACAAAAGCCCAAGGCGCGGCACAGCTGATCCCTCACCCAGCACAAGGCCCGGGACACGCAGCGGACCAGAATGCCGCTGACTGTCTTTTTGTACAACAGCATCCCCGCCAACGCACCTGTCACGGCAAACCACCGCAGGCTGCCGTTGCTCTCCCTGTGCATCAGTTGAAAAATGTAAAGGGCACAGAATATCCAAAAGATCAGATCTTCCAGAGAAACCAACAATCCTTTATGGGGCTGTACCCTTCGCCAGATCCTCAGGATATCGTATATGAGAGTGATCCACATCCCTGAAACAAAAGCATGCAGCAGAAATACATTTTCCTCAGACATTTTCCGGCTCCCCCGCTTTTACCGAAACAGCCTGGAAAGCAGGGATTCCGACTTGCCCGGGGCGCCGCCCGCCACGTCCGAATAGGTGAAACTGTCGATCCTGCCGTCTATGTCCACTTCGCCTTTGTCCAGCATCAGTCTGCTCACATGCAGTTCCTGACCCTTGATCATCAGCATGCCCTGCTCCGTCTCCAGCAGAATCTCATGCACATCAAAGGATAACACGTCATTTACGCCCGTGATACCGCATATCCTGCGGTTGCTCATAGTAACCTTGTGTGTGCGCCCGCCGGCAGTATTCAAGTCTTCCATAGGGCCCTCCTCCCCATCTGCGATTCCCTATAAATATATGAGATAACAGAGAGGGATATTCCTGCAAAAGCCTACAGGTACCGGAACAGTTCTTTGGCCTCTTCCTTTCTCACGGTCTCCTGCACGTCCAGTACTTCCACCTTCACATCCTTGTTGCCAAAGGAGATCGTGATGATATCCCCGGCCTTGACGGTGGAGGAAGCCTTGGCAGGCTTGTCATTGATCGTCACTCTCCCGGCGTCACAAGCCTCATTGGCCACCGTGCGGCGCTTGATCAGCCGGGATACCTTCAGATATTTGTCTAATCTCATAGCAGTCTCCTAAAACAATAGAATCCACGCTTCGCGAGGATTCTATTGTCATGAATTAAAAGAGAACCTACTGCTAGGTTCTCTCGTGTATCTTATCTTACTAGTTCAAAGAATCCTTTAAAGCCTTGCCAGCCTTGAACTTGGGAGCCTTGGAAGCAGCGATCTTCATAGGCTTGCCGCTCTGGGGATTCCTTCCCTCTCTTGCGTTTCTCTGGGACACTTCGAAGGTACCGAAACCTACTAACTGTACCTTACCGCCCTTCTTTAATTCAGCCTCTACTACATCGGTAAATGCCTTCAGTGCCTTCTCTGCGTCCTTCTTGGACAGACCAGCCTCTTCAGCCATGGCAGCAACTAATTCTGTTTTGTTCATGATGAAACTCCTCCTCTATTGAGTATTCTGTTATTTTTTGACAGATTCTTCATATGCGAAACGTCTACATATATTTATATCTGCTTTTCCCCTGTTTGTCAAGGTGTTTTCATAAAAACAATGATTCCACGGCCATTTGCAATAAAAGCTCCGATTAATATCATATGAACGGTCTCCCGCCGCCTTTTGCCAAGAATACGGTCATGGTTTACTGTATTGTCGACGGATCCGGCACGGCAGTCGGATCGGGCGTGGCTGCAGGGGGCAGAGCGTCTGTATCCGTAGTATCCGCGCCCGGCAGCAGTTCCGCAAAGGAATAGGTGATATCCTTGTACTCTCCGTCGACGGAGATGGTGTAGCTGCGGGTCTGACAGCCGCTGCGGCGCAGGGTGATAATATGGCTTCCTTCGCTTTTGACAAAGCTGGTGGGCGCGATTCCTACATAGTTGCCATCCAGGTACACCTCCGCAAACTCCGGCGCATCCACAAACACCTTGTACTGGGCCAGCTTTTCCTTCTCCTCCTGCTCGTCATTTTCTTTATCAGCATCCACCGCATCCAGCGTGAAGCTCAGCCCCCCCGAGGGCTGTGCCACCTTGATATAAGTGGTAATAGTCTGGTAGCCATTGGCTCTCACCATCACTTGATGAATACCATATTCCAGGCTCACGGGAGCGGAGGGATCCGCCTTTTCCCCGTCAATATACAGCTTCGCCCCGGAGGGTTCCAGCGTGAACACAATGGTGCCATACTCAATCTCAGGCACCTCCAGGTCCCCTATGTCCAGTGTGGTTTCCTCTCCCCGCCGGATGGTCACTTCCTTGGTGCCGCCTCCGCCCCGTTTGCGCAGTCTTATCTCGTAACGGCCTTCCGGCACTGTCAGCAGCATGTCCTCCTCAATCCTGCGCGCAATGATTTGACCGATTTCCATATCGCCGCCTACAAACTTCTCCTCATTCTTAAGCCGCAGATAGCCATGGCCCCGCTCTACCTCAATGCTGTAGATGCTGCTGCCGATGCCCTTGAAAGTCAGCACGTCCACCGGGTTAAGTTCCATGGCCTCTATCCGCATCTCCTCAGATAGATAGATGGTATCATCCGTCAGCTTGTACACGTCCTCCCCGATGGTCACTTCCCCCCGCCCCAGATCAATCTCATAGCGGGAAGCATCGGCATACTCCCAGGACAAAGGGCTGATCTGCATGGTATTTACTCTCTTCTTGGAACGCAGAAATGTCACGTCCACAATGTCGCCCAGCCTGATCTGCTCCAGGGACATGGGCTCCCCGAATTTGTCATACAGGTTGCTGGTGCCCTCCACCGACAGTGTATAATTCCGGCCCAGATCCAGGTTCAGCAGCGTCACGGTGCTCTCCTTGGCGTCCCTTTTGACCACCACCGCAGTATCCGCCGAATCATAGCTGTTAGGGCCCGCAGGAACAAAGCCTGTGCCCGGCTGCTCCTGGGGAGCCGCGGGCGCAGGCTGTCCTGTCTGGCTGTCGGGCTTTATGCTGCAGGCTGTCAACAGTCCCAGCGTACATGCCAGTATAAGTATTCCCATGACGGTTCTCTTTCGTCTCTCTGTCATATTACCTCTTCCCTGCATAAGTCAGGTTTAACCTGACTTATTGCCATAATCAGCATATCTTAAACACATTCTCCAAAAAACTCTTTTTTTGCTGTTCCTGGGCCAGCAGCTTATCCAGCTTTTCCTGGTTGCGCTGGGGGATCCAGGCCTTGCCTGAATTGTAGTAAAAATTGACGATCTTCCAGAATTTTTCCGGGTAAGCCAGCCGGTAATACAAGTCAATATACGCATAAGCGCTGATGGGCTTTATCTTCTCATAGGCCGTCATCAGTTCCCGTCCCAGGGCTTCGGGCCAGTCGGTTTTCTCCAGCAGCTTGCGCATGAGCAGATAAAGATCTCTGATCTGTCTGTCCCGGAGGCATTTTTCAAAATTGACAATATACATGCCCTGGCTGCCCCATAGGATGTTGTGATACTGGTAATCTCCGTGGCAATAGGTATATTCTCCCTGAACCATGTGCGCTTCGGGCAAACTCTCCTCATAGGCCCCCCAGCCCTCCGTGACCTCCTTGGCCTGCCCGATAAAATAATCCATGCAGCCCAGCAGGCTGTACTCAAACTGAGTCTTCTGGCTCTTTTTGCGCAGGAACCTCTGCACCTTGACCAACTCTCTGTTATGCTTCTCATACTCCTGCAGCGGGGAAAACTGCATCAGCGCGGGACAGTCCTCCCGGGGCTCCAGCACCATGCACCGGTGCAGCTTTGCCAGAGTAGTCACGGCCTCCTGGCACTCTCCCCGGTCATAGATATTGCACTCCCTGCCCTCGCAGCAAGTCTTTAGAATGTAGGCCGTACCGTCGTTTTCCCGGACACACAGCGCCCCCTCCCGGGTGGGAACCAGCGTCTCCGCAGACACCCCGCCCTGACACTTAATTCGGGACAACAGCCTGTCAATCAGCGCCAGCTTCGCCTCGTTGCCTTCATACTCTTTAAATACCAGCAGACCCTTATCCGTGTCACACAGGATCACGCCCCTGCCCTTCCTCGTCCGCAGGATCTCCACATCATACTGCTCCAGCAAAGCTACCGCTCTATCATTCACGACCTTTACCTCCCATAATATTTGAAGTTCCGGCGCACCCCTGCCCCGACCCTATCCTATCTTATGAGAGCCCTTAAGAACTTATGTTACTTTCAGAAAAATCGTAAGCAGCTTTTCCCGGGTATTATCCTCCGGCACTTCCAACACATGATCTAACATTTGCTGCAGTATGGCGCCCAACTCCGGCCCCGGCTTCACTCCGGCGGCAACCAGGTCCTTGCCGCTCACAGCCAAATTCTTTAAAGAGATACACTGTCCCCTGGCTACAATGCCGCGGTATTCCCTGTCCCAGGCATCCACTAGTTCCAGCTTCTCCCTGCGTCGGTATTCGCTCTGGGCCATGATATCCGCCCGCTTGATAATGAGCAGCTTGGCAAAAATATCCTCGCCGATTCTGTTCATAGCACGGCGCACAATGGCGGGAGTGGGGGGTACATTGTTTCCATAATCATGAAATTCCACCAGGCGACGGACGGTGATAATCGTGTCATTGTCAAGCTTCAGACGCCGCAGGATCTCCTCCGCCATCCTGGCGCTCACCGCAGGATGTCCGTGGAAATGAGTGATGCCCTGGCTGTCTGTCTCCAGCGTCCGGGGTTTTCCGATATCGTGCAGCAGCATGGCCAGGCGCATATCCTTTACCGCAGGAACGCCCCAAAGACTGTGCAGGATATGTTCTCCCACTGTATAACAGTGATGGGGATGGTTCTGGGGCGTCTCCATACAGCGGTCCAGTTCCGGCAGGATCACGGCGGTAACACCCATGTCATATGCCTGACGCAGATAGTCGGGATGGGGAGAAACCAGAAGTTTTACCAGTTCTACCGCAATCCGCTCCGCACTTATGGCGGCCAGGCTGGGGGCAAGTTCCCGTATGGCCTGCCGCGTCCCCTCCTCAACGGTATAACCCAGCTGCGCAGAAAATCGCAGTGCCCGGAGGATACGCAGGGCATCCTCGGTAAAGCGCTCCCCGGCACGGCCCACGCAGCGAATCACGCCCCGCCGGATATCTCCCATACCGTCAAAGGCGTCCACCAGCCCTGATGTCTCGTTGTAGGCCATGGCGTTGATGGTAAAATCCCTGCGCCGCAAGTCCTCCACCAGCCGGGAGGTGAATACTACCTCCTTGGGATGCCTGTGATCCTCATACTCTCCGTCAATGCGGTAAGTAGTGACCTCGTAGCCTTCCCTGTCCAGCATCACCGTCACCGTCCCGTGGGCAATGCCCGTGTCCACCGTGCGGCTAAACAGCGCTTTCACCTGCTCCGGCCTGGCGGAGGTGGTGATGTCCCAGTCGCTGGGCTCCCGGCCCAGGATACTGTCCCGGATGCAGCCGCCTACCGCGTAGGCTTCAAATCCCGCCTCCGTGATACTGTCTATAATATATTTTACCTTTTCCGGCAGATTTATTACCATATCGCTCTCCTGTATTAACTCATAAATTCCCGGATGACAGAAACAATACCGTCCTCATCATTGCTGGCAGTGATATAGTCCGCCGCCTCCTTCACCGCGGGCTGGGCATTGGCCATGGCCACACCCAGTCCCGCGTAACGGATCATGGAAATGTCGTTGAAACCGTCTCCGCAGCAGATCACATGCTCCCTGTCCACACCTATGACCGGCAGCATCTGTTCTATGGAACTGGCCTTGTCCACGCCCCGGGGCATGATCTCCACAAAAAAGGGTTCGGATCGGTAGATGCTGGCCATTGAGTCATACTTCTCCTGAAGTTCCCGCTCATAGACGGCCGCCTGCTCTCCCGGCGCGGTCAGCAGACATTTCTGTATATCGAAGTCCACAAACTCCGGAAAATTCTCCACCACCTGGATGGGCAGTCCGTTGATTCTGGCCTCCAGCCGCACATATTCATCGGGTTCAAAGGCGGAGATCACCGTGTCCCACAGATAGGTGATCAGTCCCATATGGCGCTCTTTGGCATAGCGGTACAGCCCCGGCACCAGACTTAAGGGAAGATTTCTCTGGTAAATCACCTCGCCGGTGCGGCATTCCACGATCCGGGCGCCGTTGAAGGAGAGCAGATAGCCCCCGTACCGGGCCAGTTCCAGTTCTTCCTCATAGCGGCGCATGCCCGGCGTAGGTCTGCCGGAGGCCAGCATGACCTCGTGCCCTCTCATCACCGCATCCCAGATGGCCTGCCTGGTGTTGTCCGTGATCTCTTTTTTGGAATTGGTCAGTGTGCCGTCGATGTCCAGCACCAGAACTTTTTTATCCATACTTACCTTCCTGCCTTGTAAATCGGTTTCAGCGACAGAAGGGAATGCCTGCTGTCGCTGATCCTATTGTCATCCTGACTTTTTGTTCTGCCGGGAATCCCTTCCCGCAGGGTCTGTCTTTTATAGCTCTTTTTACTTACCCTACATCTTCTCCGGTGGAAGCCGCCGAATCCTCTGTGGTATCCGCAGGGGCGTCAGATGAATTTTCCGGAGCGTCCTCCTGACCTTCTGTGCTTTCCTGCTGGTCGGCCGCCTCGGACGCCGCCGCCTCCACCTTCAGGTAGTTCAGGTTCCCCTTGGGGTCCTCCACCGTTATGGGCTCGCTGATGCGTTCCAGATAATCCAACATGGTCTGGCTAAGCAGCAGATCGTGGATACTCAGCTTCCAGATGGGATCATTGGGAGCCACATAGTAAAATACATAGTTGGAACCGTTCTCCTCCGTAAAGGCGGCGGCATCTCCGGTCTGGCGGGCGGTATCACCTAACCATGCGTTTATCTCCTCGCTCATGCTGTCCGTGCTCAGGCCCTCATACAGACCGCCCTCCACATTGTTTTCGCCATATCGACCGCACAACTCAATGAAGCTTTCCTCCGTGGCCGGACCGCTCTGCCACTCCGTCAGAATGCTTTGGGCATCGGCGGACATAGTAGCAATGACACGGGCATCCACAGTGGGAGTCTCCACCCGATATCTCTGGTCAAAGCCCGCTACAAGGTATCGGTGGTTAGCGGAATCCTCCACCACAGTGGTGTCCCCCTTCACTCTGGCCTGGTCAAACAGCCAGTCGCCGAGAAGGGAATTGACGTAGCTATAGCTCTGAGCCTCATAGAGATCGCCCCCGGCCAGAATTGTGATCTCCGCTGTATCTGCCGTCTTCTTAGCCTCCTCCATAGCGGCGGCAATCTCCTCTTCTGTGGGCTGGTATGCCACTTCATTGCCATCCGCGTCCAGAGTGGGGGTTCCGTCCGGCGCCGCCGTGGGAAGCTGTGCCTCCACGATGGTCATATGGTAATCCACCACATCATAATCGTTCTTGTTCTCCTCGTAATAACTGTCAATCTCGGCATCGGAAGGTTCAAATGAATCCTCCATCTGCTCATAATAGGCGGTGGTCAGGATGCCCTCCCGGATCACTTTCTCCAGACGGGACTCCGTGGCATAGCTGCCGAACATGCTCTTGAGGAATTTGTTCAGGGACATACTGTTTTCGGCAGCGCTGCTCCTGAGTTCTTCCATGCTCTGCGCATACTCTTCGTCCGTGTTATAGGTAAATCCCGCCGCCTGGGCCTCGGCCTTCATAGCCTTGGTGCTTCGGATGTTATCCACGGCCTGCTGTTCAAAGTAATCCCGGAAAGTAAGATCAGTGGAGTACATCTGGCTGTCAATATTGCTGACATCCATTCCCATCATGGACAGGTAATAGCTGTATTGGGCTATATAACTGGTCCTGGCCATAGCATAGTGATAGTCAAATTCCACCTTGGTTACTTTCTCACCGCCCACGGTGATATAAGCGCCGTTCACAGCCACATAATTCCGAATGGGGAAGGAAAGCACCAAAGCCGCCACAAGCACCACTATAACGATGCCGATTATATTGCTCCACTGTTTCTGGGCTTTGGCCTTTTTCTCCTGTTCCTGATAAGCCTGCATCTTGCGGTCATACTTGGTCATGACCTTTGACTCCTTTTCGGGAGTTTCCTGTTGCGTGTTCTTTTTGGACATTTCTATTTTCCTCTCTGATTCCGGTTCAATATTTTATAATGACGCCTCCAGGCTCTCTACCAGGCGCTGAATGCAGCCATCCTCGAAGGGATTTTCCAACCCTACGGCTGGAATCATCCTGGTATAGAAATCGCTGGCGGACAGCTTGCAGAGCTTCAAATAGGAAGCCCATGCCTCCTCAAAATTCTTGTCCTTCCAGATCTTGTATTGCAAAGCGCAGGTCTGCGCTAAGCAGTAGTCAATATAGTACAGCGGCGCATTATAGATGTGCAGCTGCTGCTGCCAATAAGCGCCTTTTCCGAAGAAAGGATTATCCTCATAGTCCATGTGGGGTCTGTACTCCGCCTCCAGCTGGAGCCATGCCGTATGGCGCTGGGCCGGGGTCATATCCGGGTTCTCGTACACGATGTGCTGGAACTCGTCCACCATACAGCCATAGGGGATAAAGATGGCGGAGTCCTCCAAGTGCATGTCAATATAGTCCTGTTTCCTGTCGCCGAAAAACAGATCCATCCATTTCTCCGTGAGAAACTCCATGGACATGGAGTGGATCTCCGCCGTCTCCATGCCGATATCCGCATGTTCACGGATGGGATCCTGTCCGGACAGATAGCCCTGGAATGCATGTCCGCACTCATGGGTAATCACTTTCAAATCACCACTGGTGCCGTTGAAATTGGCAAAGATAAAGGGAGAGTGGTAATCCGGCATATAAGTCATATAGCCGCCGGCCCGCTTATTCTTGCGGCCCAGCACGTCAAACAGCTGGTTATCCATCATGAAATCAAAAAACTCACCTGTCTCCGGGGACAGTTCCCGGTACATCTTCTGGCCTGCCGACAGGATTTCCTCCGGGGTGCCTGCAGGGGAAGGATTGCCCTGGGGAAAAGACATATCCATATCAATATAGCTCAGCTTCTCCAGGCCCAGGCGTTTTCTGCGGCGCTCATGCAGCTTCTCCGCAAAGGGTACAAAGTACTGCTTGATCTGTCTGCGGAAACTCTCCACTTCCTTCTGCCCATAGCAGTTGCGGCCCATGCGGTAATAGCCCAGTTCCAGATAATTCTCATAGCCCATGGCCCTGGCCTGGGCAGTGCGGTTCTTTACCAGCTTATCATAGATCTCGTCCAGCTTCTGGGCATTTTGCAGATAGAACTCCGTTTTTTTCTGCCACGCCTGTCTGCGGACCTCCCGATCCGGACTCACCAGATAGGGACGCAGCAGAGACAGATTCAGTTCTTTTCCGTCAAACTGGATCTTGGCGCTGGCAATCAGCTGGTCGTACTCCGTGGTCAGCGCATTTTCCTCCTGGGACAGGGTGATCACTCTCTCGTCAAAGGCTTTCATGCCCACTTCCATATTTTTGAAAGCCACGGGGCCTATCTTGCTCTCCAGGTAATCCCTATAGGGGGATTCATAGAGCTTCTGCATGTATTCCAGCACCTGGTTCTGGAATATGGGCTCCATCTCATCGTAGTATTTGCGCTCTTTTTCATAAAATTCATCCACCGTGTTGATATCGTGACGGATATGGCCGATAGTCATCAGGGTATTCACATGGTCCGTCAGCGCATAGTACCGCTGGTGTACGGCAAATTGCTCCTCACCGCTCTTTGCCTCCTCCAGTTCCCGAATCAGACCGGAAAGCTCTTCTCCCACTTTTTCAAAGTCTACTCGCTCATAGGGCATATCACTGAATTTCATATGATTTCTCCTCTCATTGCCCGCTGATAGTTATGCAGGCTACTCTAACATAACATCATACCTTCTTTTCCGGGAATTGTAAACCTTTTCACAGAATTTTCACCTTTAAATTCTTGCATTTATCCTTTGTTTCCTTATAATTATATTTAAAACTAGGTAGGCAATTGCGAAATGTTCTCTGCAAGTGACGTGGATGGGCAATATATACAAAAACGGGCTCCGACGCAGTGGCAAGTCGCCCTTATTTTGTATATATTGTTCATCCACTGTTACCAGAAAAGGTGTTTCTCAATCGCCTATTAAAACATAAGAAATCGGAAAGGGAGAAAAAATATGGCTGATAAACCGGAATATTTATATCACGGAAGTCAGTACAAGCTGGATATGCTTATACCGCAGCAGGCCGCAGGCGGGCGGGATATTGATTCTATGATGTCAGTCTACGCCGCCGGAACGATGGATGAAGTTATACCCTTTGCCCTGCCGATCCGCTGGTATCCGGACAGTCCGGAAGGGAAACGGGCTTTCGAATGTCACGACGGAAAGGTTCTGTTGAAGTATGGCTCCCTGGACCCTGGCGGCGTAGGATATGTATATAAGGTCAAGGCAGACTCCTTTGAGAAAATAGATGAATGGCAGTGGGCATCAAGAGACAGTTGTACACCTGTCGAGGTGTTTGAGATTAAAGTGGCGGATTATCTTGACCGGGTGCAGTTTTCAGAGGAGGCGGAGAAAATCCGGCAACACTTATTTGGCGTCTGACCGATTAACAGTTATCACACAGGCATATCATGTGGTATATAAAAGACTAAAGAGGGGGGCGCATAAATGCGCCCCCCTCTTCACTGCTCATCTCTTCAGAAATCCTGGCAATGGGCATTTTGTGTCTTGTTGCTGGCAACTATTACACTCATCTGCAGGCGTTGTCAAGATGCAATTATCTGTTATTTATTGTTACATCATTTAGCAGTTCACCACCATATGGGCCGCTTTGGGTATAACCACCGTGTCATTGCCTTCTATGCGGATGTCCGCGCCGTCGGCGGATACGGCCTGCACGTTCACCAGGCGTACCGTATAGGGTTTTTCGGCGGTTACATCCAGAGTGACAGCCCCGGCATGACGGGATGCCTTGAGGGTCAGCGCCGCCTGATTGTCCATGCCGTATACCGTCCGCTCGGCGCTGGTTCCGTTGTGAAGTTCATAGATCCGCAGTTCTACGCCGTCGGCGTAATCGTAATCCGGCCTGTCGTCTCTGGCGCCCAGGGCGATGATGGAGCACTCTTTGACCATCATGGGCAGGCTCAGGTAATCGTACTTTTGGCTGTACCATTTGCCTCCCTCCTGCACCTGGCCGGTGAGGAAGTCTGTCCATGTACCTTCGGGCAGATAGTATTCGCCGATGCCCTCCTCGTTGAAGATGGGCGCCACCAGCAGACTGTCACCCAACATGTACTGCTTGTCCAAGTAGCTGCAGTTTTTGTCGGCGGTATACTCCAGCACCATGCTGCGCATAGTGGGAATGCCGGTGCGGCTGGTATAGATGGAGGTCTCATACAGGTAGGGCATCAGACGGGCTTTCTGTCTGGTAAAGAACCGGCACACATCCACTGCCTCCTCGTCATAGACCCAGGGCACTCTATAGGAGGTGCTTCCGTGGAGTCGGCTGTGGGAGGACAGCAGGCCGAATGCCACCCATCTCTTATACACATCCGGCGTGGAGGTATGCTCAAAGCCGCCGATATCGTGGGCCCAGAAGCCGAAACCGCTCATCAAAAGGCTTAAGCCCCCCCGCAGACTCTCCTCCATGGACTCATAGTCGGACCAGCAGTCGCCGCCCCAGTGTACCGGGAATTTCTGGCCGCCCACGGTGGCGGAACGGGCAAACAGCACCGCCTCACCCTTGCCCCGCTTTCTCTCCAGCAGTTCATACACACATTTATTGTACAGGTAAGTATAGTAATTGTGCATCTTTTTGGGATCGGAACCGTCAAAATACACGGCCTCGGCGGGAATCCTCTCCCCGAAATCCGTCTTGAAGCAGTCCACGCCCATATCCAGCAGCGCCTCCAGCTTGTCCTGGAACCATTTCCACGCCTCCGGGTTGGTGAAATCCACAATAGCCATGCCCGGCTGCCACATATCCCACTGATAGACCTGGCCGTTAGGACGCCTGATAAAATATCCCTTCTCCATGCCCTCTTTGAACAGGTAGGACTCCTGCCCGATGTAGGAGTTGATCCACACGCAGATATTCAGGCCCTTATCCTTGATGCGACGCAGCATACCTTCCGGATCCGGGAAAACTCTCTCATCCCACAGAAAATCCGACCAGTGAAATTCCTTCATCCAGCAGCAGTCAAAATGGAAGGTGCGCAGAGGAATGCCGCGATCCAGCATACCGTCGATAAAACTCATGACCGTCTTCTCGTCATAGCTGGTGGTAAAGGAGGTGGACAGCCACAGTCCAAAAGTCCAGGGAGCGGGCAGGGAAGGCTTGCCCGTGATATCCGTATAGGCCGTCAGTACATCCTTCATGGTGGGGCCGTCAAACAGCATATAGTCCAGATAGCCGCCCTCCACGGAAAACTCCGCACGGGTCACCATCTCCGTGCCCAGTTCCATGGACACATTCTCCGGATGGTTGATCAGAACACCGTATCCCTTGTTAGAGATATAGAAGGGAATGTTTTTATAAGCCTGCTCCGTGCTGGTGCCGCCGTCCGCGTTCCAGATGTCGATGCTCTGGCCGTTTTTGACAAAGGGAGTGAAGTGCTCCCCGGTGCCATAGAGCAGCTCCCCCACGCCCAGGGACAGCTGTTGGCGCATATAGGTATCCGCATTATCCCCATGGTCGTAATACTCGCCCTTCCAGTCGGTCTTCATAAGAGCCAGATCCCTGCCGGTGCTGCGGGTCAACAGCTTCCCGTCCCTCTTGTAGGTCATGCCCCAGGGCTTTTTTGTGATCTCCAGAGACAGACTGCCGCTCTTAATCGTGATAAGTTCCTCTGTCTCGGTCACATCCAGCGGGCATTCCTGCAAGTTAAGCTCAAAAGCGGGCTCGCATACCACTGCTCCCAGATGGTGATAGGTCTGTACCCGCAGCACGTTCACCCTGGGCGAAGTGATTTTCACCGTCAAATTGATTCCGCCAAGAGTCGCCCCCTTGCTGTTAATATGACCGGTGGGCGCGCAGATGCTCACCTCTTTGTCCGTCACCTTGGTAAAATAGGCTTCCGTGGGCGCAAAACACCCGCAGCCCTCCTTCTGTAGCCAACATCCATTGCTGAATTTCATTGCATGTCCTCCATTTTTTTCTATTTGCCCCTTGCAGCAAACCGTCGGGCATTTTTTATATCTTAGCAAAAAGGGCGGAAATAGTAAATAGTGTACGGCCTTCATTTACATTGTTTTGTTCCATATTTTAATTGCTGCGCTGTCGTCGCCCGCAAGCCGCTGCATTTACTTTCCAACGCGGTGTTGGCCGCTCGGCTGTATAAAGTTTACCATCCCAGTTCCAATAGCCAGTTATTTAATAATCTCTCCCTATCCTTCTCTTTTATCTCTATGTCTTTAGGACTTATGTACTCGCCCTTAATGTTACCGTCTACAATATACAACACTCTGGAACACCTTGCGGCTACCTTTGCGTCATGGGTTACCATCATAATCGTTGTTCCTTCTTCATTTAACTTTACCAGTTCCTCCATCACCCCATTCGACGCAGTTCTGTTCAAAGCTCCCGTGGGTTCATCCGCAAATAAAACCTTGGGCATATTAATCATACTTCTACAGATGCAGGCTCTCTGAAGCTGCCCTCCCGAGACTTCATTGATGTCGTTATCGGCAATGTCAATAATACCTAGCTTACGCATTAAGTCCTGTCCACGCTGGACCGTTTGCTTACGTGTTCCGGTATTCTTATTAGATTGTACCGCAGGAAGAATAATATTGTCGAGAACGGTCAGATTTTTAAGCATATACATCTGCTGAAAGATAAAGCCCATTTCATCAAGACGTAAGTTTGCAAGCTCCTTTTCACCCATTTTGGCAATGTTCTTTCCACAGAATTTCGCTTCGCCTGCGGTAATGGAATCCATGCCTGAAACGGCATACAGGAGAGTTGATTTACCCGAGCCTGACGGACCCATAACGGCTACCATTTCGCCTTCAGAAACGGTAAAGTTTACATTTTTTAAAATGTTGTTCTGGCGTTTGTTTACGATATATGTTTTGCAGAGGTCTTTTACTTCTAAGATATTCATAATAGTTTCCTTCCTATAATGTCAAGCCCAAATTTACTTATTTTTCAGGCTTTTCCCAAA
>ERZ778518.79-NODE-79-length-94588-cov-10.527361_pt1 | contig 94588 bp, 89 predicted proteins | sample MGYA00510340_ERZ778518 | MGnify/ENA primary metagenome ERZ778518 (study PRJEB29527, sample SAMN07138967) | mouse gut metagenome | material: feces | host: mouse | place: China:Nanjing | collected 2016-01-25 ...
GTGCGACAACTTCTATAGTCTATCATAGCTCCTCGCGTTTGTCAAGAGGTTTTTTCAAAAAAATAACAATTTTATTTTTTGAAAATATGGAGCGGAGAAAGAGGGATTCGAACCCTCGCGCCGGTCACCCGACCTATACCCTTAGCAGGGGCACCTCTTCGGCCTCTTGAGTATTTCTCCGAACTAACATTTTCTTTTATAAAATTGTCTTGCACCGTGACGCATTGATTATTCTACTAAATAGTAACAGTTTTGTCAATACTTTTTTTAATATTTTTTTATTTTATTTTACAGTTACTGGTCATGGAGTGAACAGCAAAAATTTTGCAGAAATTATCCACTTTCTTCTATATATAGAGAACAGAACCAAAGTTACTTTCTACTGTTATATATTGAATTTTTCCATCAGACCTACCATAGTTTCCACTTGCGCCTTCTGCTCCTGACTTACTGCCGCTGTCTCTTCGGATGCCGCCGAGTTACTGTCAACAATCTCTGCTATCCTTCGAACACTCTCATTAATCCGGTGCATGCTTTGAACGTCACTGGTAAGGATACCAGCCATCTCACCCATTTTATCTGTTGCTTCTTTTGCTCCAACCATGACTTCTGCCATACTTTCGGCTGTTTCATCTGCAATCGCAATTCCTTTATCCACAGCCATAATTGTTCTTTCAATTAATTTATCTGTCTCACCTGCTGCTTTGGCAGACTCATCTGCTAAATTCTTCACTTGATCTGCTACAATTGCAAACCCTTTCCCGGCTTCTCCGGCTCTTGCCGCTTCAATTGCAGCATTTAATGACAAAAGATTTGTCTGGGAGGCAATCTCTTCAATTGTACTGATAATTTTGCCAATTTCCTCAGAACAACTACTGATTTCACCGATTGCTTCCTTTAATTCCTGCATCTTTGTATTACCAGTTTGCAGTACATGTCCAGCATGGGTAGAAATTTCTACTGTTGCTGCTGCCTCTGATGCGCTGTTTTCCATACTTTCGTTCATATCCTTCATCAGACTCACCAAATCTGATACTTTACCAGCCTGTTCCATACTTCCTTCTGCCAAGTCAACTGCTGCACATGACAATTGCTCAGAACCACTGTCAATCTGTAAAGAAACCTCCCGAATGGTAACCAGTGTTTCTTTCATCTTCTCACCGATTTTTAAAAATGATTCTTTGATCTGTCCATATTCTCCCACATATTCCTGAGCTATTTCAAAATCGTAGTCTCCATTACCCATTTTTTCAAGAATTTCTGATATTTCTTGAATCATTTCCGTGATACTTGCTTTCATATGGATAATGGCGCCTGCCATTTTTCCTACTTCACTACTATCCTCTTTTACATCAAAATCCGCATGGAAATTTCCTTCTGCTAATGTAAGCATCTGATCTGATACTTTTATAATAGGAGACAATAATTCCTCTCTCGAAAACTTGACAATCTTCACAATCTGTGAAATCAAATACAAAAAAGAAAGAGCATACATAATCTCAATGATTGCTTGAAATATTCTAAGGTTTGTTTTTGCTCCATTTACTCTTCCTTGAATCTGAGAAATTGTTTCGTCTGTCAAAGAACTAATCTGTTGTGTGGTTTCTCCATATTCTGGTCCAAATACGTAGCTCTTTGCTCCTTCTACATCACCATTTCCTGCAAGCTCAAAAGCCTTCTCTTCTATTGGAACCAATCCATTGGACAATTCCGCTATCTGATTCATGCTCTCCCATTCTTTTTTGGTGAGATTATTTTTTTCCAAACCAGCCCAAGCGATATCACGGTTCTTATCCTCATTCAGCTCCTTCATATAATCATCATAATACTTCTGATCTCCTGTGGCAGCATAAGACTGTACCGAATAAGTTAATGTCTTTGAAGCAAGACGATATTGATCTAAATATGTAGTAGTTTCTAACTCCTCGTCTGTCACCCGAGTCATCCAGACATTCGTCCCAATGGAAAGCAAAAGTAAAACCGCTCCTACCACAACTGCAATGATTGATTGATTGACTATCTTTTTTAATTGAAATGATTGGCTATTCTTATTCATAATTTTTTAGCCCCCTATATTTTCTTCGCTGATTTACATGATAATATCTTACTTTATATTTACTATTTCGTCAAGTTCAACCAATTACTTTCTTACAATCTATATTATTTTAGCATATTGCCTAACTGCCGTTTCGTAGAGATTATTTCCCTCACTGTCTATCACCACAATAACCGGAAAGTCTTCTACCTCTAATTTTAATACTGCCTCTGCGCCTAAATCTTCATAACAAACCAGCTCTGATTTCTTAATGCATTTGGAAAGCAATGCTCCAGCCCCTCCTACTGCCGCAAAATAAACAGCCTGATTGCGGATAATTGCATCTATGACCTCCCTGGTTCGTTTTCCCTTTCCTATCATTGCTTTTTGCCCTAAATCAAGAAGCCTGGGTGCATATTTGTCCATACGACTTGCTGTTGTTGGTCCAGCAGAACCAATCGGCCGTCCCTCCCTGGCTGGAGATGGTCCCATATAATAAATAGAAGCATCCATAATTGGAAATGGAAGAGCTTCCCTTAATTTTTCATGTAACGCTTCCTTCTCCCTTCTAGTCAGGCTCCTGCTGCTTTTATCTTTGTCTGACAATTGGGAACAAAATTCTGCTTCTTCTTTATCCAGTGCTTTTATGAGTCGTTGATGTGCCGCATCCCTTGCCACATAAAGGGTTCCTGTAATATATACATAATCTCCTGCGCAAAGTTCTTTTGTAACTTCTGCGGTAATTGGTGTTGTAATATATCTATCCATTGCGCCAGCCTTTCTTTCTCCTTTTAATTATTCATTTCTATTATTTTTTCACAACAGCTTACCATTCTCTTACTGCATGACGATTGACATGACAGCAGATATTGACAGCAACTGGAAGTCCTGCAATATGTGTAGGATACGTATTGATATTCACAGCAAGAGCCGTTGTTGTACCTCCCAATCCCCCAGGTCCTATTCCAAGCATATTAATTTTATCTAACATTTCCTGTTCCAGTTCCTTCACATAGGGAATGGAAGAATTCTCATTTATTGGTCTTGTCAACGCTTTTTTTGCAAGAAACGCACATTTTTCAAAAGTTCCTCCAATTCCTACCCCCACAACCATAGGAGGACAGGCATTGGGTCCTGCATCCCTTACCGCAGTCAAAATTGCATCCTTCACTCCTTCGATTCCATCAGATGGTTTCAACATAAATATCCGGCTCATATTCTCACTTCCGAATCCCTTAGGAGCCAAAGTGATTTTTATCTTGTCTCCTGCCACAATATCATAATAAATCACCGCTGGCGTATTATCTCTGGTATTCTCCCTAATCAAGGGATCTCCGACTACAGATTTTCTCAAAAACCCTTCGGAGTATCCCAGGCGGACCCCTTCGTGAATGGCATCCTCCAGCAATCCTCCCTCAACATGAACATCCTGCCCAATTTCTACAAAAACAACTGCCATTCCAGTATCCTGGCAAATTGGAATCATTTCCTGCCCTGCAGTCAGCAGATTTTCCTGAAGCTGGTCTAATATCTTCTTCCCCAGCTCTGACTCTTCCTGATCAGCCGCCTTTTTTAAAGCCGCCTCCATATCCTTTGACAGATAATGGTTTGCTTCTATACACATTTCCTTGATATTATTTGTAATCTCTTTCACTGAAATCTTACGAATCATAATGTGTCTCCTTTAGACCATTCGACTATTATACAATTGATATCCATGCTGTCCGCCAAAAGGCAGACGAAACACAGTGACAGTCTAATAATAATAGATAACCATTTATCTGTAAATCCTTTTCTTACCAAAAATTATTTTTGATTATCAAAATATTCCATTGCTGCTTTTTTTGCCATGTATTTTGAGATATGAAACGTCCTAACGTTCATGTCCTCTGTGTGTTTTAAAATATCCTCAAAATACTGATCCAATCTGCATTTTCTACATCCCGATATATATGTTCTTTGTTCTTGTTGTTCATAGTTCTCATATCTATTTTCCGCATATCTTTGATTCGAATAAAAATACTGGGAATGGTGATGCTCAAATTTATATTGTTTCAAGACAGGAGCTGCATCTACAGATAAATTTGCCAGATAAACCACATCTCCATAGCTGATATCATCTCCTAATTGGGACACATTATAGAAAGCAACCACAGCATCTACTCTGCCAAAAGAAAAAATCAGATAACACACTGTAACAACAATCAGACCATAGCGAAACAGTTCAAACTCACCCTTTCTGATATTAATTAGAACGCCTGCCATAAGAAACGCCAGCATAACAAGAAACCAAAGCGCCAATACCCGAAGAAAACTCAAATGATATGCCTCAATATAAAGCAGCATTCGAAATCCACTGGAAGCAATCATAACATATGTACACCCAGAAAAAACCGCCAAAAGAATCTTAAGAAATTTATTTTGCCAAAAAATTCCAAGACACAGAACTACAAGAATCAGATTGAAGATACATACAAAGAGCAGTTGAAAAAATCCTTGACGGGCATATTCTGCATAGGTATATTCCTTTGGTAACAGCCTTCCTCCAGTAAAAAGAAATATCACCTGAATCATACAAAAAATTACATATACTGCTGTTATCATAGATAGAAATGTAATGGCTGTTACAGGATTATTCTTTTTTCCCGTAGATTTCCACTCTGGCATATGATTTAATGACAGAGCAGAAAAGAAACAGTAAATTCCAAAAAATCCCAAAACAATTAGAAAAGTAATCAAAAATCTATTGGGAGAAAACAAACTCTGTATTGACAAATTGTGAAAAACACTCCCCATAACCCTGGAAAAAATTTGATCCGCACTGCTTAAAAGCCCAATCACCAGCAACAGCATTGGCAGTCCAATTAATATGCCTGCCAGAATGTACTTGATGTTTTTATGTTTTCTTTCTTGTTTTTTATGTTTTTTTAAATAACCTGCAATGTGAATCAAAGGCCGGGCAAGTTCTGGCGCCATACACAAATAAAAATAGAAAATATTACAAAAATATTGAACCAGTCCCCATCTCCTGTCATCATAAATCTGCCGAATCATAAATACAGTAATCAATAAAAGAACTCCCACGGTATTAAATAATATTACAAACCCATTGGCTGTAAGAACAGTGCTGATTCCCAGCAGCATGCTCCCTCCCACATACCACCAGTTTGATCTTTTCCACAAAATCTTACACTTTTTTAAAAATAATCCACAATCTGCCAAAGTTATCAATATAATAACTGGATAGGTGATTCCCATAAAATTTCTATAAAATGCCACTGCAAAACAAATACCATAAATCAATGCCATTCCCCAAAAATAAAGAACGTTTTCTTGCATCACAGGATTGGGTTCTCTATCATTCATAAGAAAATCGCCTTGGGCATGATTCACCATGGAATTAGATTCATTCTGATTCATTTTCATTCCTCCACTCTAAAATATCCCCTGGTTGACAGTCTAATGCTTTGCAGACCTTATCCAGAGTATCAATCTTAATTGCCTTCGCCTTTCCATTTTTTAAAATAGAAATATTTGCCATTGTAATTCCCACTCGTTCGGAAAGCTCTGTTACACTCATCTTCCGTTTGGCAAGCATTACATCTATATTAATCACAATCACCAGTTTTCCTCCTTTTCTGCTGTTTTTCCTTTTATATGGTCAATTCATTTTCCTGTTGTATCTTAGCTGCTTTCTGTACCAAATGAGAAAGAGTGGCAGCCGCCACTGTTACGGCCACACCTGCAAATTCTACCAACAAAGAACCCAAAAAAATTGCTGGATGGTTCATATTCAGTAACAGCAATACCAGATTGGCCAGAAAAAAGTATCCACTGTCTGACAGGGCTAAGATAGAAATATCCTTTAGATACTTGGCATTTTCCATGGAAAAAGAGTGATCTCTTCCTATTTCCACAGCAATTTTCCACCCAAAATACAGTATTAGGTAACAGGGTATTGCGGTCAGCCAGATTACAATCAGCCATGGCATATAACAATTGGAAAACTCGGGATACATATTTACCAAATCTTTTCCAAAAACAGGAATTAAATAAAAATAAACCACAGCTCCACAAACTGCAATCCCTCCCATTACCACTTTTAACCATCTGCTTAAACTCATCTGTGTCATCATCGTACCTCCCTATTTTTTAGTTTTACATTATTATATACGCAGTATTCTATATAGTCAATATATTTTTATTGAAATTCAATAAATTATTATTGATAAACATATTTTAAAAAATAATAAGAAGCATAAACGCCATATTGCTGTATAACAGTTCAGCCCCGTCTTATTCAAAATTTTAACATCTTGACATTTAACAACAATATGATATACTTTAACCAGTTGAATAAATAAGCATACAGGTGTCAAAGCAATTGCAACATTGCTTTGGTGAAAAGGGAAATAGGTGTAAGTCCTATACGAACTCGTCACCGTAATCAGGGAGCAGAAGCCGATATATCACTGGGAAACTGGGAAGATGGCTGCTGTGATGATCTTTAAGTCGGGATACCTGCCTGGATGTTGTACAGAAAAGTTTTTCAAACCACGAGTAATTGGTTGTCTGTCTGGATTTACAGAAAGCATGAAGAGCAGTTATCTGCATCCGTGTATTTCGTGAATTTATTCTGTGTACAAGTCCTTTACTGTAGTTTCGATTATAGTAAGGGATTTTTTATATACACATATAGAAAATTCGACCTTAAATGGGTTTTTGAGAAATATTTTGTACATACGCAGGTATAACAAACAGATGATAGTTAAGAAGTAGCAAGTACAAAAATTTTCCTCAAATTCACCGTCACCAAGTTCATCATTCACAATGAATTCTTATCATGGAACAAGACAGTACAAAAAGCAACTTCTTAGATTTTCCCACCGAAAAATTATTGTATGATATTTCTTATGAATTACTAACCTTGTGGAATGCAAAAGAGAAAAGGAGATAAAATGAAAAAGAAATTAATCACTATTTTCTTAGCAGGCACTATGACCTGTTCATTGATATTTACAGGCTGCGGAAGGGAAGACCAAGAACCATCCAAACCTACGAAACAGACCACACCTGATGAGGTTGCCGCATTGATTGATGCAATTTATGTGCAAAAGAGAACAGAGGATACGGACGCTCAGTGTATCCAAGCAAAAGAAGCATGGGATGCACTCACAGATGCCCAAAAAGGATTAGTAGAAGGTGAATACGCTGATCCAGATTATTTTGGCAGGTACACCGGAGATGCTTCCAAAGACGATCCAAGAAACCAGGATGACATTGGCGAAAATGAGATTTTAGTCGTCAGCTTCGGCACCTCATTTAACGACAGTCGTTCCAAAGATATCAAAAGTATTGAGGATGCACTGCAAAAAGCCTATCCTGACTGGTCTGTAAGAAGAGCTTTTACGTCACAGATTATCATCAATCATGTACAAGCGCGTGATGGAGAAGCCATAGACAATATGGACCAGGCGCTGGAACGTGCGGTAGCAAATGGAGTAAAGAATTTAGTGGTACAGCCTACCCATCTGATGCATGGCGCAGAATATGATGAATTGATAGAAGCAGTGGATGCCTATCAAGATAAATTCGAAATTGTAACAGTAGCAGAACCCCTTTTCGGTGAAGTGGGCGAAGACGCCACCGTAATTAATGCAGACAAAGAAACCGTTGCGAAAGCTCTCACAGAAGCAGCCGTAAAGGATGCAGGATATGACAGTCTGGATGCAGCAAAGGAAGACAGATCCGCCTTTGTATTTCTAGGTCACGGCACCTCTCACACTGCAAAAGTATCCTATAGCCAGATGCAGTCCCAAGTACAAACGTTGGGATATGAGAATGTATTTATCGGTACAGTAGAAGGAGAACCGGAAGAAACCTCCTGCGAAGCAGTTATAGATGCAGTAACACAGGCAGGCTACACAAAAGTAATTCTCCGTCCCCTGATGGTTGTAGCAGGTGACCATGCCAATAATGATATGGCAGGGGAAGACGAAGGTTCATGGCTTAGCATGTTCCAATCCTCTGGTAACTTTGACAGTATATCTACACAGATTACCGGCCTTGGTTCCATTGAAGCAATCCAACAGCTTTATATTGAGCATACTGCAGCTATCATAAACTAGGAAACCAAAAATTAGAAAAAAATCATATTCTATTTGTGTTTCGATGAATCGGAAGGAAAAATGAAAATGAGAAAACAGATGCGAATGGCTGCGATTCTCCTTTCCGCTGTATTGTTAAGCGGTTGTGGGGAAAACAGCAGTACACAAGAAAAAAACACGGAAACATCAGCAAAAAACTTACCAGAAGCATCATCTGAAGGTGTGTTAAAGGAGGGAGATCTTTCCGATGGCACATATCTGGCAGAATTTGATACAGACAGCGGTATGTTTCACGTAAGCGAAGCCTGCGACGGCAAGGGAACTTTAACGGTAGAAAATGGAACAATGACCATTCATATCTCCCTTGCTTCAAAAAATATCGTAAATCTATATCCGGGTCTTGCCAAGGATGCTGCCAAAGAGGGAGCAGAACTGCTTTCACCTACAGAGGATACTGTTACCTACAGTGATGGAATGACAGAAGAAGTCTATGGCTTTGACGTACCCGTTCCTGCCCTGGGAACAGAATTTGATCTGGCATTGATTGGAACAAAGGGAAAATGGTATGACCACAAAGTTAGTGTTTCCAATCCAGTTCCCACAGAAAATGATAACCAATCAAAAAATACAGATGATTCCAAAAAGAACACAGAAGCAAATAGTGCAGATAATTCCAAAAATATAGATACCTTAGAAAACGGTACCTATCACATGGAAATCACTTTGGAAGGGGGAAGCGGCAAAGCAGAAATTTTATCTCCTGTAACTGTTACGGTAACCGATCAAAGGGCAATGGCAACCCTTAAATGGAATAGTCCCAATTACGATTATATGATCGTGAATGGGGAAAAATATCTTCCAGTCAATACGACAGGAAATTCCGAATTTGAACTCCCTGTTTCTCAATTTGACCAGCCAATGGATGTCATCGGGGATACTGTGGCTATGAGTAAGCCCCATGAAGTAGAATATACATTAACCTTCCATTCCGACACAATGAAACAGGCAGATGCAAATATAGCAGCAGATCCCAAGGCAAAGACAACCTTAAAAACAACAGCAGCAACTGGTATAACACAAGAGAAAAATACAGATCTGCTTTATGCCAAAAATTTTACGATAGAACATTATGAAGGCGGATATACATTACTAACTACAACCAGGGATGGCAGGCAATTTTTTATTGTGCCAGAAGGTAAGGAAGCGCCCAAAAATATAGATACTATCATCGGAGATACAAAAGCAAAAGATCATAACGTTTTAATTCTGCAACGTCCAATCAAAGACATTTATCTGGTAGCCTCCTCTGTCATGGATATGTTTCGGGAACTGGATGGACTTTCTTCCATTACCTTTTCCGGCCAAAAGGAAAGCGGCTGGTATATTGAAGAGGCCCGGGAAGCCATGAAAAAGGGTGAGATTCTTTATGCTGGGAAATATGACCGGCCAGACTATGAGATGATTGTCTCTAATCATTGTTCCCTTGCCATCGAAAATATGATGATCTCCCATACTCCTGAAGTGATTGAAAAACTAGAGGATTTTGACATTCCGGTTCTGATCGATTATTCCAGTTATGAATCCCATCCTCTAGGCCGCGTAGAATGGGTGAAATTTTATGGCGCACTACTTGGAAAAGAAAAGGAAGCAGAACAAATATTTGAAAAACAGGCAGAAATCCTTAAAAGAGTAGATGCAGATGAAAAAACAGAAAAGACAGTTGCCTTCTTCTATATTACCTCCAACGGCTTGGTGCAAGTACGGCAATCTTCAGACTATATTCCAAAAATGATAGGGCTTGCAGGCGGAACTTATATTTTTGAAAATTTAGGTGATACCGACCAAAAACGTTCCACTATGAACATGCAGATAGAAGAATTTTATGCTGGCGCAAAGGATGCAGACTTTTTGATTTACAACAGCTCTATCGACGGTGGTATATCCAGTGTAAAAGAGCTTCTTGATAAATGTGAGCTTTTGGCAGATTTCAAGGCAGTGAAAGAAGGAAATGTCTTTTGTACTACAAATGATCTATACCAGCAGTCCCTTTCCATGGGCTACTTGCTGGAAGATATTCACGCAATGATTCATAAAGAAAAAGGTACTATGAACTATCTTTTTCACTTAGATTAAAGTCAGGAGAAAACGATTGTGGTTTGTAAAGATAAAGCACCCTCCAGGCATTTCCATATACCTGGAAAATGGAGTGACAAAAAAAGAAACAGAACATACCGATATCTTATGGTCCTTATATTTCTTGGAATTGGCGCATTGCTCTTTTTCCTTTTGAATATTTGTATTGGCAGCATCCAAATTCCCCCTTCAAATACCATAAGGATACTTGCAGGACAAAAAGACAATGACACCATCGCAAAGATTCTTTGGGATATTCGACTTCCCAGAGCAGCAGCCGTTCTAATACTTGGCGGAGCCCTTTCTCTGGCAGGATATCTTTTGCAGACGTTTTTCAATAATCCAATTGCAGGTCCCTTTGTCCTTGGAATTTCTTCTGGCGCTAAAATGGTAGTAGCCCTGGTGATGGTCTTTTTTATGGGAAAAAATATCAGGGTTACATCCACAACTATGATTCTTGCTGCATTTATTGGGTCTATGATATCCATGGGATTTGTCTTATTGGTATCCCGCAGAATCAACAGTATGTCAATGTTAGTGGTCAGCGGCGTTATGATTGGCTATATCTGTTCCGCCATCACAGAGCTGGTTATCACCTTTGCAGATGATGCAGATATTGTAAATCTTCACAATTGGTCCCGGGGAAGTTTCTCAGGGATGACATGGGAAAATGTAAAAGTAATGGCGGTAGTGGTTTTTCTTACATTTTTTGCTATTTTTCTTATGTCAAAGCCCTTAAGCGCTTATCAGCTGGGAGATGCTTATGCCAGAAGCATGGGTGTGAACATCCGGATTCTTCGGATATGTATTGTACTTTTTTCCAGTATTCTATCCGCATGCATTGTAGCATTTGCAGGGCCTATTTCCTTTGTTGGAATCGCTGCCCCTCATTTAGTAAAAAAACTTCTAAATACCATAGAGCCCATTTGGATGATACCTACTTGTTTTCTTGGGGGAAGCGTTTTCTGTTTGTTTTGTGATCTGCTTGCAAAGACAATTCTGGCGCCCACAGAACTAAGTATCAGTACTGTTACCGCTATTTTCGGCGCGCCAGTGGTGCTCTGGATTATGATCAAAAAACGAAAAGGCAATCATGGATAAGTAAGGATAAAAATTATGAAAGACTATTATTTTTCCACAAAAAAAATGTGTGTAGGATATGAGAATAAACCGCTGATTAAAGAAATTGAGCTTGCTTTGCCCAAGGGAGAAATTCTAACCCTAATCGGTCCCAACGGCGCCGGAAAATCCACAGTCCTAAAAAGCATTACCGGCCAATTACAGCTTATCGGCGGAACTGTATTTTTTGGAAAAAACAGTTTGGCAGAGATGAAAACAAATGAATTGGCACGCAAAATGTCAGTGGTACTTACACAAAAGCTAAAGGCGGAATTGAAAAGCTGTCGGGATGTGGTTGCCACAGGCAGATATCCCTATACTGGATGGTTTGGCATCCTGTCAAAAGAAGATGAACAAATCATAGATGAAGTCATGGAGCTTACACATACGGCTGATATAAAGGAACAGGAATTTGACAAAATCAGCGACGGCCAGAAGCAACGGGTAATGCTTGCAAGGGCCATCTGCCAGGAACCAGAAATTGTAATATTGGATGAACCCACTTCTTATCTGGATATCCGATACAAACTTGATTTTTTATCTATTTTACAGGAAATGCGAGAAAAAAAGGGGCTTACAGTAATTATGTCTTTACATGAATTGGAACTTGCAAAGATTGTCTCCGATAAAATACTCTGCTTAAAAGGAGAATATGTAAAACGGTATGGTACCCCAGAAGAAATTTTTGAATCTGATTTTATCCAAGAGCTTTTTGATATGAAAGAGGGAGATTTTTTGAAAAACAAAAAATTTTCCGCCTATATCAAACAGTTGGAGTGTATGTAAAATCATCGATGGAGGAGGAAACTATGGCAAAAGTAATTATGATCCAGGGCACCATGTCCGGAGCTGGAAAAAGCCTTCTGGTGGCAGGACTGTGCAGAATCATGAAACGGGACGGATACAGGGTAGCTCCTTTTAAGTCACAGAATATGGCTCTAAATTCCTACATTACCGCAGAAGGACTTGAAATGGGACGGGCACAGGTAATGCAGGCGGAAGCGGCAGGGATTGCACCTTTGGCTTGTATGAATCCCATCTTGCTAAAACCTACCAACCACACAGGCTCTCAGGTGATTGTCAACGGAAAAGTCGTTGGAAACATGAGCGCAAGAGAATATTTTGATTACAAAAAAAGCCTGATTCCTGATATCAAAGAAGCCTTCCACAAACTGGAAGAAATTGCTGATATCATTGTGGTGGAAGGAGCAGGAAGCCCAGCAGAAATCAATTTGCGAGAAAACTGTATTGTCAATATGGGACTGGCAGAAATGATTGACGCTCCTGTGCTGTTGGTGGGGGATATTGACAGAGGAGGCGTATTTGCCCAACTTTTGGGAACATTGATGCTGCTTACAGAAGGAGAAAAGAAGAGAATCCAAGGACTTATCATCAACAAATTTCGAGGGGACAAGTCCTTACTGGATTCAGGTATCCAAATATTGGAGAAAAAAGGAGGCATTCCAGTTGCAGGCGTGGTTCCCTATATGGAGGAGATAGACCTGGAGGATGAAGACAGCCTCACTGGTCGGTTTGACCGAAAGCAAAAGGGAAAGATCGATCTTGCAGTGATCCGATATCCCAGAATTTCTAATTTCACAGATTTTAATGTATTTGAACAAATGTCAGATGTATCTGTTCGCTATGTAACAACGGCAGCAGAATTAGGCTGCCCAGATCTAATATTTTTGCCGGGCAGTAAAAATACCATGGAGGACTTAAGCTGGACTCGTCAAAATGGTCTGGAGAACGCGATAAAAGCACTGGCAGGAAAAGTTCCAATCTGCGGTATCTGCGGCGGATACCAAATGATGGGAATGGAAATCTCAGACCCAGAAAACATGGAAGCAGGAGGGTGCATCAAAGGGATGGAGCTTTTACCTGTTTTTACAGAACTTCAAAATCAAAAAGTACGACGTCAGATACAAGGGAAAATCAATCACATCAACGGATTCTTTTCGGCATGTTCCGGGCTTGATTTTGAAGGATATGAAATACATATGGGACAAAGTATAAAAAAAGACTCCCAAAAGGGAGAAATCGAAGGGCCCCTTGTAACAGGGCGCAAAAAAAATGTATGTGGAACTTATGTCCACGGAATATTTGACAAAGGTGTAATTGCCGCATCCCTTGTGAAATCCCTGGCAAATCAAAAGGGGATTGCCATACAAGAAGAAAGCTGCATGGACTATAAAGACTATAAAGAAACACAGTATGAGAAGCTAGCAGATATTTTATCAGAATATCTCAACATGGAGGAGATTTATGGAATACTTAGAGAAGCACATGTTAGATAACCCCACAAAAGAAATCTTAGAAAAGATTTCCATAGATGCACCAGATAAAAACGTCTATCAAAAAGTATTAAAAAACTGGGATGGTATCGCAAAGCCCTTAGATGGTATGGGGAAATTTGAAACGATTACGGCACAGATAGGCGCAATCCTAAGAACAGATGATATTGACATATCGAAAAAAGCCGTCCTTATCATGTGTGCAGACAATGGAATTGTAGAAGAAGGCATCAGCCAGTCTGGGCAGGAGGTTACCCTGGCTGTAGCAAAGGAGATGGCCATATGTGTCTCTTCCGTAGGAAAAATGGCAGCAGCCATTGGCGCAGACACATTTCCTGTGGATATTGGAATTAACTGCCAGGAACAAATTGATGGGGTCCTTGATAAAAAAGTCTGCCCTGGCACCAGAAATTTTTGCAAAGAACCTGCAATGACCGAGGAGGAAGCAATTAAGGCAATTTTTACCGGAATTTCATTGGTCGCAGACTGTAAAGAAAAGGGGTATCAGATTCTTGCCACAGGTGAAATGGGAATTGGAAATACCACCACAAGCAGCGCCGTTGCTGCTGCCTTGTTAAAATGTGAAGCGGAGGAAGTAACTGGAAGAGGCGCAGGTCTTTGTGATGAGAAATTACAACGGAAAAAAAAGGTAATTGCTAAAGCAATTGAAAGGTATAAGCTTTATGAGGCCGCCCCCCTTACGGTACTTCAAACCGTGGGAGGACTGGATATTGCAGGGCTTTGTGGCGTCTGTATCGGTGGAGCAATTTTCCATATCCCAGTAGTCTTAGACGGCGTCATCAGTATGGTGGCCGCACTCCTTGCCGAAAACCTTGTTCCAGGAACCATGGAATATTTGATTCCATCCCATAAAGGCAAAGAACCAGCAGTAGAAAAAATGGTGAAAGAGCTGAATATCGACCCTGTCATCCATGGAAATATGGCATTGGGGGAAGGAACGGGAGCCGTTATGATGATGTCTTTGTTAGACATGGCATTATACGTTTACAGTGAAAAGACTTCCTTCGAGGATATTCAGGTAGAACAATACGAACGGTATTGAGGGAAAGGTTGAGAGCGATGATGGTACTGGTCATTGGAGGGAGTGGAAGTGGAAAATCTTCTTATGCAGAGGAGGTTGCCGTTTCACTTTCCAAACCCCAAAAGAAAAAATATTATCTTGCCACAATGCAGGTATATGACGACGAAGGACAGCGCAGAATAGCGCGCCACAGAGCTCTCCGACAGGGCAAAGGATTTGTTACTATTGAGCAGCCAGTAAACATTCAAAAATCCCTTAAGGAAATGGAACCTGGAGAACGAACCGCCCTGTTGGAGTGTATTTCCAATCTCACGGCAAATGAAATGTTTACCCAAGAAAAAAACACATCCGAGGCACAGGTTACAGAAGACATTATAAAAGGCATTACCATGTTGAAAGAAGAGACAACACATTTGGTTGTGGTGAGCAACAATGTATTTGAAGATGGCATGGTCTATGATAAAACAACCATGGAATACATTCATGCAATGGGTGTAATCAACCAGCAGCTTGCTCTGTTGGCTGACCAGGTAGTAGAAGTGGTGGTTGGAATTCCAGTCATAGTCAAAGGAATGAAAATTATTAACCCATCGTCCTGAAAGGAGACCGATATGCGGATAATAAAATCCTTTTTTATAGCATTTTCCATGTACTCGAAAATTCCAGTTCCACAATTTCCATGGAAGGAGGAGGATATGAAGTATATTTTCTGCTTCTTTCCATGGATTGGCGCATTGATTGGCATCTGCATTTATGTTTGGAGTTACTTTTGTAATATTTACCATGTAGGCACCATGTGCCGCACTGCCATCTATGCAGCCATTCCGCTCCTCATTACTGGAGGCATCCATGTGGATGGCTACATGGATACCATGGACGCCATACATTCTTATAGTCCAAAGGAAAAAAAGCTGGAAATTCTAAAGGACTCCCATATTGGAGCTTTTTCTGTGATTATGCTTGTAATATATGGAATTGTATTTTTGGGGGCATTTTCAGAAATAACAGAAGATCCCTTATTGAAAATTGTATGCAGCGGCTTTTTCCTCTCACGCTGCCTCTGTGGAATCAGTGTGGTTTCTTTTCCACTGGCGAAAAAAGACGGAATGCTATTCACCTTTGCAGACAGCTCCCACAAAAAAATTGTGAAAGGCTCCTTATATCTGCAAAGCATCATCTGCATTGGGCTTATGCTCTTCTGGTCATTTTTTGCAGGCTTATTTGTAACTCTTGCGGCTGTTTTATTCCTTTTTTATTATTATTACCGAAGCAAAAAGGAATTTGGCGGGGTCACCGGAGATACTGCTGGATGGTTTGGCGTCCTCTGTGAAGGATGCATCGTTGTTACAACGGCCTTTATCCATATCCTATGGTACCAGAATTAGAAAATTATGGAACCTGTCACAAGACAGATTGGGTGAAAGAATCATTAATTTGGGAGAAAGATGAAAATGAAATTAATTATAGGCGGATATGCACAAGGGAAGCTGGATTATGTGCTATCAAAAGATCAGTTGCAGGAACATGTTGTATGGGACGGCGCCTTGTTGGATGACATATTATCAAATGACGGACCCTTTTCCACCAAAGGACCAGACAGGCAGGTGGTGATCAACCATTTTCACCAATGGGTGAGACAGCGTATGCAAAAGGGCAGACGCCCCGAAGAAGAAATCCTTTTATTCCTGGAGCACTGTGAAGATTGTATGATCATCAGTGATGAAATTGGAAATGGGATTGTCCCAATGGACCCCTTTGAACGGGAATACAGAGAACGTGTAGGCAGAATTCTGATTCAGCTTGCGCAAAAGGCCCAGGAGGTCTGGCGCGTCACCTGCGGAATCGGACAAAAGATTAAAGGATAATACTATGAAATATCATATCATTGCTTTTTTTCTGGGCTTTTTGTTGGATTTACTTTTTGGGGACCCCCATTGGCTTCCCCATCCAATCCAGTTGATTGGAAAGCTAATCGCCCAAACAGAAAAAAGTATACGAAATTTATGTAGAAAAAAAACTGACAAAAATAAAGCGGAGCTTTGGCAAGGAATCGGTCTGGTATCAGTTGTACTCATCACCGTTATGGCAGTATCCATTTCCCTTTTGCTTTTTGCATACTGGCTGCATCCATACATGGGAACAGCAGTGGAATCCATTATGACTTATCAAATTCTTGCTGCAAAATGCCTGAAAGTTGAAAGCATGAAAGTCTGTCAGTGTTTAAAAAACGGTGATTTAGAACAGGCAAGAGCCGCTGTTTCCATGATTGTGGGCAGGGATACCGAATGTTTGGATGAAAAAGGAGTGGCGAAAGCGGCAATCGAAACCGTGGCAGAAAACACCTCTGACGGCGTCATTGCTCCTATGCTGTATCTGGCAATTGGCGGCCCGGTACTTGGATTTTTTTACAAAACAGTAAATACCATGGATTCTATGGTTGGCTATAAAAATGATACCTATTTATATTTTGGAAGGGCAGCCGCTAAGCTGGATGACGTTATGAATTACATTCCAGCAAGAATCAGCGCCTTTTTGATGATTCTTTGTTCCTTTCTTCTTGGCAGCAGCTTTTCCGGGAAGGGTGCATGGAGCATCTACCAGCGGGACCGTAGAAAACACCCAAGCCCCAACTCCGCCCAGACGGAGGCAGTATGTGCTGGAGCCCTTGGCATTCAGCTTGCAGGAGATGCCAGATATTTTGGGAAAATTGTAAAAAAGCCTTACATTGGAGAAGCCTTGCGCAGCGTAGAGCAAGAAGACATCACTCGTGCCAATCGCCTGCTGTATGCTGCTGCATGGATGTGTGAGTTATTATGTCTGTTACTAATGGTAATCTTATCGGTTGGAAAGGGTTTGGTATGATGGGAATTCATGGCGGTGATATTTACAGAAATTTTGTAACTCTTGATTTTTCAGTGAACGTAAATCCCCTTGGCATACCGGAAAAAGCAAAAGAGGCTCTCCACCAGGCAGTAGATCTTTGTGGCAGATACCCGGATATGAAAGCGGAGAATCTAAAAAAGGCAGTGGGAGAAATGCTTGCTATCCCAGAGGAATATCTTTTATTTGGAAATGGTGCATCTGAGCTTTTCATGGCAGTTGCCCATGGGATAAAAGCAAAAAAAATAATTCTTCCAGTTCCCTCCTTTTATGGATATGAATATGCAGCAAAAGCCACAGGAAGCGAAATTATTTATTATGAAATGAATCAAAAAAATAGTTTTGCTCTCACAAAGGAGATTGACCATATCCTGACAGAAGATACAGATATTCTTTTCCTTGCCAATCCCAACAATCCAACCGGGCATCTACTTCCTCAAGAGACACTGAAATTTCTTCTGCATCGATGCAGGGACAAAGGAATTACCGTCCTATTGGATGAATGCTTTATTGAATTTGCTGGAAGTCAATTTTCTATGGTTTCTCAGATAGAGGAATTTGACAATCTTATGATTATCCGGGCATTTACGAAAATATTTTCCATTCCCGGTGTACGATTGGGATATTTGATTTGTAAAAATCCCTTGATTCTTACAAAAATAGCCTGTCAGCTTCCCGAATGGAATTTATCCTGTTTTGCCCAGGAAGCAGGCTGCGCTTGTGCCAAGGAGACAGACTTTATCCAAAAAACCATAGATTACATTGCAATGGAACGACAGTTTCTAGAACAAGGACTACTGCAAAAGGGATTTCAGATTTTTCCCTCTACAGCAAATTTCATTCTACTTTACAGTGAAGAGCCTTTATATGAAAAGCTGCTGGCAAAAGGAATTTTAATTCGGGACTGTGGAAATTTCAGGGGGTTGAAAAAAGGCTTTTACCGAATTGCAGTCAAAACTAGAAAAGAAAATGAGATTTTATTAGAAAGTTTGTGAGGTGATAAGAAAATGGAACATTCCAACATTGAATATGTGTTACCAGGAGAAATCGAAACGCGCAGTTTTGAAATAATTGGGGAAGAATTGGCCCAAAGGAACATTCATATACCTAAGGAGCAGGAGGCAATTGTAAAACGAGTGATCCATACCAGCGCGGATTTTGATTATGCAAAGACTCTTTGTTTTTCCAAGGGAGCAGTTGAAATCATAAAAGAATTGATCAAAAACGGCGCCGATATTGTAACAGATACAAATATGGGGTTGGCAGGAATCAATAAAAAAGCTCTCGCAAGATTCGGTGGAAAGGCCCACTGCTTTATGGCAGAGGAAGAGGTTGCCCTCCAGGCAAAACAAAAAAATACCACACGAGCCTCCGTCTGTATGGAACAGGCAGCGGCGATTGAAAAACCTGTGATTTTTGCCATCGGCAATGCCCCCACTGCATTGATAAAATTATATGAAATGTCAAAGGAACAAAACTGGAAGCCAGCCTTTATCATTGGGGTTCCAGTAGGATTTGTCAATGTGGAAGCATCTAAGGAACTGATTCTTAACACAGAGATTCCCCATATCATAAACAGGGGAAGAAAAGGTGGCAGCAACATTGCGGCGGCTATCTGTAATGCAGTTCTATACCAACTATAAGAAAGGGACAGAAACATGCGATACGGTTTTACAACCGGAAGCTGTGCGGCTGCGGCGGCAAAAGCGGCGGCTTACATGCTCCTCATGGGACGTAAAAAAACAGAAATTACCATAGAAACACCAAAGGGAATCCTATATCATGCAAAAATCTTGGACATTGACCTCAAAGAAAATCAAGTAAGCTGTGCAGTGGAAAAGGATGGCGGAGATGATCCAGATATTACCACAGGCACATGGATTTATGCAAAGGTTTCTTATGGAAAAGAAGGGGAAAAATTTTTAATCGAGGGCGGAAAAGGCGTCGGAAGAGTGACAAGACCAGGTCTTGACCAACCATTGCACCATGCCGCCATCAATCATGTTCCACGGGAAATGATTCAGCGGGAAGTAATGGAGGTCTGTAGGGCTGCCGACTATGAGGGGAGCCTTCGAATTGAAATTTCCGTACCAGAGGGAGAAAAATTAAGCAAACACACCTTTAATCCGAGGCTTGGGATTGTGGGAGGTATTTCTATCCTGGGAACCAGTGGGATTGTGGAACCTATGAGCAGTCAAGCTCTTTTAGATACCATTCAGGTGGAGTTGCGTCAAAGAAAAGCATTGGGGTTTGACTACGTTGCTGTTTCACCAGGAAATTATGGTCTGGCATTTATGAAGAACACTTACGGCTATGACTTGGACAGAAGTGTAAAATGCAGTAATTTTATTGGAGAAACCATTGATATGGCAGTGGAGCTAGGGTTTCAGAATTTACTTCTCACTGGCCATATCGGTAAGCTAATCAAGGTTGCTGGAGGGATTATGAATACACATTCCAGGGAAGCAGACTGCCGGATGGAGCTTTTGGCAGCATTTTCCATCCAAGAAGATATGGAAAGCTGCCAAGTCAAAAGAATCCTGGAATGTGTCACTACCGAAGAAGCAATTCCCATCTTAAAAGAAAGTGGAAAACTACAAGAAATTATGAATAAAATTGTGGAAAAAATTTGTTACTATTTAGAATACCGTGGAAAAGGCAGGATAAAAACAGATTGTATTTTATATGCCAATGAATTCGGAGAACTGGCAAAAAGCAGGGAGGCAGAGAAATGGTTTACTTTGTTGGAGCAGGAACAGGAGCAGTAGATTTGATCACAGTCAGAGGTATGCGTTTATTGAAGCAGGCGGATGTTATCATTTATGCAGGTTCCCTAGTGAACCCAGAATTGCTCACATATGCAAGAGAAGGCTGTGAGATACACAACAGCGCAAAATTAACGCTGGAAGAAGTAATTGAGATTATAGAGACTGCACAAAAGGAAGGAAAACTTACGGTTCGGCTTCACACGGGAGAACCAAGTGTTTACGGAGCGGTAAGAGAACAAATGGATGAGCTGGACAAGCTTAAGATTCCCTATGAAAGCTGTCCAGGGGTAAGCGCCTGTTTTGGAGCCGCAGCATCCTTGAACCTGGAATATACCCTGCCAGGGGTTTCTCAGTCTTTGATTATCACAAGGATGGAAGGAAGAACAGAGGTCCCAAAAAAAGAAAGTATCGAAAGTTTTGCAGCACATCAAGCATCCATGGCAATCTATTTAAGCGCAGGGATGATTGAAGAATTAAGTAAGCGGCTCATTGAGGGAGGATATGAAAAAACCACCCCTGCTGCCCTTGTCTATAAAGCAACATGGCCAGAGGAAGAAGCATACATCTGTACTATTGAAACACTTTATGAAACATCCGCAGCACATGGGATTACCTCAACTGCCTTAATCTTGGTGGGAGATGCCATTGCCCACCAGCATTATCAGAAATCAAGATTATATGCTTCTGATTTTTCAACCGGATTCCGGGAGGCAAAAGAATGAAGTTAAGCATCATCAGCTTTACGGAAAATGGCAAAAGGCTTTCAGAGCATATCCAAAAAGTATTAGACAAAAATATGTCAGTCTGCCTCTATACAAAATGCAACGCCTGCCAAAACCAGGAGTCATCTTCTGTCTCATTTGTAACAGTTCCAGTAGGAAATTGGGTCAGGAAGCAAATGGAAGAAAAAAACGCCCTGCTGTTTGTGGGAGCTTGCGGAATTGCTGTTCGGGCAATTGCCCCCTCTCTTACTGATAAGCTGCATGATTCACCAGTACTGGTTATGGATGAGAAGGGAACCTATGTGATTCCCATTTTATCTGGACATGTGGGGGGCGCCAATGAGCTGGCCCATAGGATTGGAGAAAAAACAGGTGCAGAGCCAGTAATTACCACAGCAACCGACATCAACCAGGCTTTTGCCGTAGATGTATTTGCAAAAAGAAACGGTCTGTCCATTGAAAATAAAGATGGAATTGTAAAGGTTTCCTCAAAAATATTAGCAGGAGCATCCGTTACTATGTCCATCGAAACAGGACATACAACAACCAAAAAAGATTGTGCCACAAGAAACCACCTCCCAGATACCATACAGCTTATCCCCTATCCTCCCACAGAAGCAGTTGATATCGTAATTACATCCGAGGAAGGAACCTTTGATACGGCTATTTTATTAAAACCAAAAGAATATATCATAGGACTGGGCTGCAAAAAAGGAAAAAGCCCAGAGGAAATCCAGAATTTTATTCAAAAAAAGACAGAGGAGCTTGGCATTGAAAACCAGCAGATTTTTGCCCTTGCTTCGATTTCACAAAAAAGTAAGGAGCCAGGCATTCTTACATGGTGTCAAAAAGAAAGAATTCCCTTTTTCACCTATACAGCAGAGGAATTGCAAAAGGTAGAAGGGAACTTTCAATCATCTGCATTTGTTAAGGAACAGGTGGGGGTTGACAATGTATGTGAGCGGGCAGCATTAAAAGCCTGTCAGGAAGGCGGATATCTGATTTCTTCCAAACACGCGGAACATGGAATGACAATTGCAGTAGCAAAAAGAAAATGGAGGATATATTTTTATGACAAATAGAATTTATATTGTAGGAATGGGGCCAGGAACCGAAGAGATGATGACAGGGGAAGCCATTCATGCCTTGGAGCAGTCCGATGTCATTATCGGCTATACCGTATATTTGGACTTGCTCAGTGAACGTTTCAAAGAAAAGGAACTGATGTCCACACCCATGCGTCAGGAAGAAAAACGGTGCCGCCTCTGCTTTGAGGAAGCAAAAAAAGGAAAGAAGGTATCCCTTGTTTGCAGCGGCGATGCAGGAATTTATGGAATGGCATCCCTCATGTACGAAATTGGAAAATCCTATCCAGACACGGAGCTTTTTGTCATTCCAGGCGTTACAGCAGCAAACAGCGGAGCAGCTCTTTTGGGGGCACCCTTGAATCATGACTTTTGCGTCATCAGCTTAAGTGATTTGCTGACCCCCTGGGACAAAATTGAACGAAGATTACAGGCAGCCGCAGAAGGTGACTTTGCCATTGTACTCTACAACCCCTCCAGCCATAAGAGGAAAGATTATCTGCTGAGAGCTTGCGATATTTTACTTGGCGCCATCGAAAAAGAACGGGCCTGCGGATACGTAGAAAATATTGGAAGGGAAGGCACAAAGGTGGTAACCTGCACTCTGGAAGAATTAAGAAATCGGGAAGTAAATATGTTTACTACTGTATTCATTGGCAATTCCGGTTCTGAAATCACAAATGGGAAACTAATCACGAAACGAGGATATCAAATTGAGAGAAATACTGATATTTGCAGGGACAACTGAAGGAAGAACCTTATCGGAATCTCTTGCGAAAGCAGAAATCCCCCATACCATCTGTGTGGCCACTGGATATGGTGAACTTGTCTTAGAACCGAATCCCTTTGTAACCATACATCGGGGAAGAATGAACCAAGAGGAAATAAAAAAATTTTTGTTAAGCATAAAGCCCCTTGCCGTTGTAGACGCCACACATCCTTTCGCAACCGAGATTACCGCCAGTATCCAATCTGCATTAAAAGAAATTAACAAACCAGGAACAGAGATTCCTTATCTTAGACTAAATCGGGAAAATATTGCGCAAAACGAAAGCGCTCCTTATCATGTGAAATTTTTTTCCACAAATGAAGCATGTGCAAAAGCGCTGGAGGAGACAACAGGTAATATTCTCCTTACCACTGGCAGTAAGGAATTACCCTCCTATTGTATCTCTGAACATGTCAAAAGCCGACTATATGTAAGGGTACTTCCAAGCCCAGAAAGTCTTTCCCTTTGTGCCAAGCAGGGAATTTGTGGAAAACATGTGATTGCTATGCAAGGACCATTTTCTATGGAACTAAATGAAGCAATCATCCGGCAATTTCATATCTCTTGTCTAGTGACAAAGGAAACTGGAAAAACTGGAGGTTACCAGGAAAAACTGGAAGCTGCAAAAAAAACTGGGACACAGGTATTTGTCATCGCATGTCCCCAAGAAACAGAAGGAGACTCTTTTGTTGATATTTGCCATAAATTAGAAGAACTCTGTGAAAAAAAGATTTCCACAAAAGACCATATGGAAACACTCCCTGCACATTCTTCTTTCCACAAGGAGCAGAATTGTAAGATGGAGATTATTCTGGCAGGCATTGGCATGGGAAACGAAAGCTGCCTCACGAAGGAAGCAGAACAAGCAATTACAGACGCAGATATCCTCTTAGGCGCCAAAAGGCTGTTAGAACATGTATCTGCAAAGGCCAAAAAGCTCCCCTACTATCAGCCAGAGCAGATCCTTCCCTATTTGCACAACCTGCAAAAGGAAGAAACCTCTGACAAAAAAATAACCGTCCTTTTTTCTGGGGACAGCGGATGTTACAGTGGATGCCAGTCCTTGTATACTGCTTTGGAAAAAGAAATTGAAGAAAAGAGGTTACAGGCATCGGTTCACATCCTGCCAGGTATTTCCTCGGTATCCTATTTATCTGCATGTATCGGAGAAAGCTATCAGGATGCAGCAATTTACAGCATACACGGAAAAAAATTGCACAATCTGGCACATAGAATTCAACACAGTCCCAAAACCTTTTTGCTTACCTCCGGCGTTTTAGACGTGAACTGGCTGGGCAAAATGCTATTGGACGCTGGATTGACCCAATGTGAAATTACCACCGGATACCGCTTATCCTATGAAGGACAGCGGGTAGAAAAGCATACCCCTCTGGAATGCTGTGAATTAAAGGAGGAAGGCTTGTACACCTGCTTTATCAAAAATCCCTCTGCCAGCAAAAAGAGGCTGACCCATGGTATGCCAGATCAAGAATTTATTCGAGACAAGGTTCCCATGACAAAGGAAGAAGTAAGGGAAGTCAGCATTTGTAAACTTCGCCTAGAGGAAGGAGCCATACTCTACGATATTGGCAGCGGCACTGGTTCCATTGCGGTGGAAGCAGCAGCCCTTTCTCACGATATTAAGGTATATGCCATCGAACACAAAAAAGAAGCCATTGCCCTCATTGAAAAAAATAAAGGGAAAAACGGACTGCAAAATATCACCATCCTTGAAGGTATGGCGCCAGAAGTACTATCTGGGCTTCCAGCAGCCACACACGCATTTATCGGGGGAAGCAGCGGCAAGTTAAAGGAAATTTTAGAAACCCTAAGACAGATAAATCCTAACATGCGGATTGTAATCAATGCCATCAGCATGGAAACCATCTGTGAAATCAAAGAGATTCTATCCATGGATAAAATAAAAGAAAAAGAAACGGTGCAATTACAGGTAAACAGGGTAAGAGAAGTAGGAAACTATCATTTGATGCAGTCAGAAAATCCCGTCTTTATCTGTGCATTTGATTTTTGTGAATGACAGCAAATGATAGGAAAAGAAAGGCGAGGTATCCCATTGAACATAAAAAGAATAATGGTTGCCGCACCAAAAAGCGGAAGCGGAAAAACAATGGTCACATGCGCTTTGCTTTGGACCCTGAAAGAAAAGGGCTGCCAGGTGGCTTCCTACAAATGCGGACCAGATTATATTGATCCTATGTTCCATGAAAAAGCTATAAATGTTCCAGCTAAAAATCTGGATACTTTTTTCACGGATGAGGAAAAGACAAGGGAACTTTTCCAAAAGAGTGCAAAAGATATGGACTTTGCCCTTTTGGAAGGAGTTATGGGACTCTATGACGGATTGGGAGGAGTCCGAGAAGAAGGCTCCTCCTACCATCTGGCAAAGGTAACAAAAACGCCCATTGTTCTTGTTGTGGACGCCAAAGGCATGGGCCGTTCTATTCTCCCCTTAATTGCAGGTTTTCTCTCCTATGACAAAGAGCATTTGATCCAGGGTATCATACTCAATAAGATTTCAAAGGGATATTATACAATCATAAAGCCCTTGATCGAGCAGGAACTAAGGATTGCCGTAGCAGGATTCTTACCAGAAAAGAAAGAATGCCGCATAGAAAGCCGTCATTTAGGACTTGTTATGCCAGGAGAGCTTGATGATATTCAAAAAAAGCTACAGATAGCCGCCCAAGAATTACAAGAAACAGTTCCCCTTGAAAATCTCATAAAAATAGCAGAACAAGCAGAGGAGCTTTCTACGAAAAGCAGCATAGCGGAAGAATCCAACAAAAAATTTTTATCAGAGGCTTCCACTGGAACCATACAAACTGCCAATTCAAAAACAGATCAAACGGTAATTGCAGTTGCAAAGGATGAAGCATTTTGTTTTTACTATGAAGACAATCTCCAATTGCTGAAAGAAAACGGAGCAAAAATAACCTTTTTTTCTCCATTACGAGACAAAAAACTGCCAGAAGAATGCCATGGCTTATTGATTGGCGGCGGATACCCAGAGCTCTATGCAAAGGAATTGAGTGAGAATGCCACTCTTCGCACCGCAATCCAACATGTGCAAGCTCTCGGCATGCCTGTAGTGGCAGAGTGCGGCGGCTTTATGTATTTACATTCCGCTATCACAGACAAAGAAGGAAACAGCTACCCCATGTGCGGCGTCCTTCCAGGAACCTGCTTCTACACTGGAAAACTAGTTCGCTTTGGTTATATTGAGCTTCTGGAAAAGCAAAGCTGTTTTCTGCCAAAAGGACAATGGATCAAAGGCCATGAATTTCATTATTATGACAGCACTGACAATGGAAGGGACGTCACTGCCATCAAACCAGTGACCAGAAAAGAATATCCTTGTACAATAGTCAGCGAAAATTGCTGGATGGGATTCCCTCATTTATATTACCCATCCAATCCAGAATTTGCTATGTCATTTGTTGAAAAAGCAAAAAGATATCAAAAAGAAATGGGAGGAAAGTAACCATGGAGCATTCCTATCGTTTTTTTGAAAACAGGGCCTGTAAATATTTCCCTTGTCATCAGGGATTACAGGACTTTAACTGTTTGTTTTGTTACTGCCCCTTCTATACAAGGGAACATTGCCTGGGAAATCCCCAATACATGGAGAAAAATGGAAAAGTAATAAAAGTTTGTACAAACTGTACCTTTCCTCACCAACCGGAAAATTATGATACAATCATTCAGGTTTTACAGGGAAAGAACGTTGATACCCAAGGAAAAAATGAAAAATAACAGAATTTTTCTGTCATATTTTTATTGAAAAATATACGAAAAGAGGTTTAATATATTATGAACGGAATATTATATGGAGCAGGGGTTGGCCCTGGAGACCCAGAGCTTATGACATTAAAGGTTGTGAGACTAATCAAGGAAAATGACATTATCGCCTTACCGGGAAGTAACCCTAAAGAAACTGTGGCATACAAGATTGCAGTAGCTGCAGTCCCAGAGCTTAAGGAAAAGCAATTACTCCCTGTTTATATGCCTATGACCCATGACAAAGAAGAACAAAAAAGATGTCACAGAAAAGGCGCAGATCTTGTAGAAACCTATTTAAAACAAGGAAAAAATGTTGTGTTTCTCACCTTGGGAGACTCTTCTGTTTATTCTACCTTTGCATATATCCAGCAAATTGTAGAAGCAGATGGATTCCACACGCAATTAATCAGCGGAATTCCCTCTTTTTGCGCTGCTGCAGCAAGAATGAATATGCCCTTGGCCCTTTGGAATGAACAGATTCATATTCTTCCAGCAGTCCATAATTTATCAGAAACCCTGCCAGATTCTGGGACTTGTGTTCTGATGAAATCAGGAAGTAAAATGAGCCAGGTGAAAGAAATTTTAAAAAGAAGCGGACGGGAAGCAGTTATGATAGAAAATTGCGGGACAAGCAAGGAACATGTCTATTTTCATGTAGATGAAATACCCGACACCGCAGGCTACTATTCCCTGATTATCTCAAAAGAAGCGGAGTAATTATGATTGTTTTAAAAAATTTGACAAAAAAGTTCGATCAGTTTACAGCCGTAGATTCCATCAATCTGACCATTGAAACAGGAGAATTTTTTGGATTGCTAGGCTTAAACGGAGCAGGAAAGACTACCACAATCGGTATGCTCTCAACCCTGCTTCTTCCAACCCAAGGTGAAATTTTTGTAAATGGGGAACTACTTACAAGACAAAGAACTGACTTAAAACGAAAAATCAGCGTGATTACCCAGGAATATTCCATGCGCCAAGATATGAATATGAACGAAATTATGGAATACCAGGGCCGTCTCTACTACATGCCCAAAAAAGAAATCCGAAGAAAAACCGAAGAGCTATTAGAATTCTGTGGTCTTATTAACGATCGGAAGAAAACAGTCCGAAAATTATCAGGAGGAATGAAACGAAAACTTATGGTATGCAGGGCCTTGCTAACCGATCCAGAGATTTTGCTGCTGGATGAACCAACGGCTGGAATGGACGCCGTATCCCGAAGGCAAATGTGGAACCTGCTTCGGCAGTTAAACGAAAAAAAGCTAACCATCCTCTTAACCACACATTATATGGAGGAAGCAGAAAACCTATGCGCCAGAGTAGCAATGATGAACCATGGAAAGATAGAAGAAATCAATACTCCCAGAAATTTTATTGATGAATTGGGACAATTTGCAGTTGATGAAACCACGGAATCCAAAACTATAACACATTACTTCCACACGAAAGAGGAGGCTTTGGCGCTTGCAGCCCAAACAAACGCCAATTTCCAGTTGCGGGATACTACATTGGAGGATGTGTTTGTGGAACGGGCAAAAAAAGATGAAGACAGGTGAAAAAGATGGGAATCATTACAATTTTATGGGAAAAATGGGTGGAATTTCGCAGAGATTTTTATAAAATTACATTAGCTGCCATGATTGCACCCTTAATGTATCTTTTGGTATTTGGACTGGGAATCCAAACCATGTCGCATGGAAAGCCTTATCTTCATTATTTGATTCCAGGCGTAATATCTTTGACCACAATGAATGGAAGCTTTAATGCAATTGCACAAAACCTCAATGTCCAAAGGCTCTATGAAAAAGCCTTTGACCAGATTATGATTTCACCTACACCATTGTGGCAGTTTATGATTGGCCAGATCCTTGCAGGTTCTTTTCGGGGTCTCTATGCAGGGGCCATAATTTTACTGCTGGTAGCTCCAATACACACGGGCCTTATTTTTAACGGATTTTCCTTTTTTATCTTGTTTTTAAATGGAGCTGTATTTTCAGCTCTTGGTGTAGTCGTTTCCTTTTTAGCAAGGAACCATGCAGATGTACCGAGATTTTCCAATTATTTTATTATGCCCATGGCCTATTTATGCAACACATTTTTTTCAACGGAAAATATGCCCAAGGGAATTCGGGACGCCATCGGTATTTTGCCATTATCAGAAACCAGCGGCATGGTAAGAAACATTGCCTATGGAGAGCCGTGGAATCCCTCAGGGATTTTGGTACTCCTTGTTTATCTCTTTAGCCTTTGGGCCATTGGATTATGGTTTGTTTACCGGAAACAAAATCTTTAATAGGAGCGGAAAAGGGTATGTTTAAAAAAGTGTATATAGAACAAAAGAAAAACAGCAAAGGAAGTATTAAAAAAGCTGTATTTATATTGCTGACGCTCCTGTCAACGGCATTTTTGTGTGGGTTTCAAATGAAGGATGGGACATACAGTGTGTCTGTAGATATCAGTGGCGGCAGCGGAAAAGCCTCTGTTACATCTCCCACACTTCTAACGGTTGAGAATGGAACACCAATCGCCAGAATTCAGTGGAGCAGCGCCAATTATGATTATATGATCGTAGATGGTGTTACGTATTATAATCAGAGTGAAGAAGGCATGCATTCCGTCTTTGAAATACCAGTTCTTTGCTGGGATCAGGAAATGGATGTAATTGCAGATACAACCGCTATGGGACATCCTGTAGAAGTTAATTATCAATTTTTCTTTTACCAGGAGTCCATCGGAAGTAAAAACGAATTGCCTCAGGAGGCAGCAAAGAGAGTTTTGTTTGTAGCTTTTGCAATTATAATAATCGGCGGTCTGCTGAATTATATATTGAAAAAGAAAAATTCATAACTAAAACAATTTTCAAACATGTTTCAGAAAAAGGAGAAGGCTTATGGAGTTTGGAGTTGTGGGGATAAATTATAAAAAGGCACAGCTTGATGTCAGGGATAAAACATCTTTCACAGACGGGATGAAACTGGATTTTTTGGAGAAAGCAGCATCCATAGGAGTGGAACAGATGATGATTCTCTCCACCTGTAACCGAAGTGAAGTATACTATTTTTGTGAACAGGAAAAACAGCGGATACAGATACAAACCATTTATAAAGAAATGTTTCCAGGCGTATGTCTGGACCAATATCTGATTACGCTGTTTGGAAAAGAGGCCATTGCCTATCTGTTTCGAATTGCGGCAGGGCTTGAGTCTCTTGTGTTAGGAGAAAATCAAATTTTAGGACAGGTGAAAGAAGCCTTGGAATATTCCGTAACCATGGGGCATAGCGGAAAAGAACTGAATAAAATTGTAAGGGATGCCGTAACCTGCGCCAAAAAGATACAGACAAAATTAAAAATCAGCGAAAAGCCACTCTCTGTCAGCTATGTAGGCATTCAAAGGCTCAATGAAGTCTGTGGAATTGCAGGAAAAAATGTCTTAGTCATTGGAAGCGGAAAAACGGCAACACTGGCATTGAAATACATATTTGAGTACCAGGCAAAACGTGTGACTGCCTGTAGCCGGAATTACGCCCATGCCAGATTGCTTCGGGAAGAATTTCCAACCATCCAACTGATTCCTTACGAAGAACGATATGGTGTGATGGAGGAATGCGATATTGTGATTTCTGCCACTGCTTCCCCCCATCTGGTGGTAAGAAGAGACAGTTTTGCTCCAGCCAGCCCTTTGGTCTTTTTAGACCTGGCAACTCCAAGGGATATTGATATGGCGTTTGCAAAAGAACCATTGGTAGAATTAATCAATTTAGATGAACTACAAACAATCGTAAAAGAGAACGAAGAGGAACGCAAGAAACTGGTGAAGGAAGGAAGAAAATTGATTGAGGAGGATTTAGAAGAAACCATGAACTGGTTCCTTTCCAGCCGCATGGACCCTACCATCGCATCCTTACAACAAAGATGCAATACCATTGTGGAAGACAGTTACGGATATTTAAACCGGAAAATGGAACTCAATCAGAGGGAACAGAAGCTCTTGCGAAAAGTGCTAAATGCCTCTCTTCAACGACTGCTGCGAGAACCCATCCGAGAATTAAAGCACTTAAATACAAAAGATGAGCAGGAAGAATTTAAGAAACTGGTAGAACAACTATTTCAAATTTAGTATGGGAGACAGACTATGAAGTATATCATTGGAACAAGAAAATCCAAGCTGGCCATGGCACAGGCAAATTTTGTCTGCAAAACATTGGAGCAATCCTATCCAGAAGATGAGTTTATCATTCAGATTGTACAGACAAAAGGCGATTTGATTCTGGATCGTCCATTGCACGAGATTGGCGATAAGGGCTTATTTGTAAAGGAAATTGAAGAGAGAATTTTAAGCCATGAAATAGACATTGGCGTCCACAGTATGAAAGATATGCCGGCATTTCCAGCCTCCGGCCTTATCTTTAGCAAACCATGGAAACGGGAGGACCCCAGAGATGTCTTGATTTTGCGTGAGAAAAACTCCTTGGAAGAACTGGCCCCTGGTTCTGTCATTGGCACTGGAAGCAAACGTCGGGAATTTCAATTAAAACAGCTACGGCCAGATTTAACAGTCATAAATATCCGTGGAAATATTGATACCAGACTTCGGAAAATGGAAGAACAAAAGCTAGATGGTATTGTATTGGCAGCCGCAGGCTTGCATCGTCTTGGTATGCAGGAGAGAATAACAATGTATTTTGATGGAAACCAAATGATTTCCGCTCCTGCCCAGGGAGCTCTTGCATTGGAGATCCGAGAAGGAGAAGAAAAAATCCTTGGAATGCTGGATGCTTTTGCAGACGAGGAAACCGCAAACCAGATCGAAGCAGAACGAGGCTTTTTACAAGAAATTGGCGGAGACTGCCATATTCCGGTAGGAGCTGTCTGTAAAAAGTTAAAAGACGAAACTTATGAGCTGTATACCATGTTTGGGAATGAAACAGGAAGCAGACAGGCATATGCCGTTGTACAGGGCGCCAAGCCAAGTGAACTTCCAAAAAAAGCTGCAACGCAAATACGCCAGCAAATGGCAGGGTTTGTTTCCCTGGTAGGGGCAGGACCGGGGGATGCCAAGCTCATTACCTTGCGAGGACAAAAGGCCATTCAGGAAGCAGATTGTATCGTATACGACAGACTTTCTTCCCCAGAGCTGTTACATGAGGCAAAGCCAGGATGTGAATTTATCTATGTGGGAAAAGCAAGCCATAACCACACCATGAAGCAATCAGAGATTAACAAGCTGCTGGTACAAATGAGTATGAAATATGAAAAAACAGTCCGCTTAAAAGGCGGTGACGTCTATGTATTCGGCCGTGGCGGTGAGGAGGGATTGTATTTACGAGAAAAGGGTGTTCCCTTTGAAATTATTCCTGGAATCAGCTCTGCTATTGCAGGGCTTGCTTATGCTGGAATTCCCATCACCCATCGTGGCATTGCTCAGGGCTTCCGGGTGGTAACAGCCCACGATAAAGACGATAAATTAGCAGATATTGACTTTGCATCTATGGCCACAGGAAAAGAAACCTGTGTATTTCTGATGGGATTTAGCAAAGTAAAAGAAATTTCTGAAAAACTAATGGAAGCAGGGATGCTGCCTCATACAAAAGCAGCCGTAATTTCCTGTGCAGCTACACCAGAACAAAAAACCTGCGTATCTGATTTGGCCCATATTGCAGATGACGTCAAAGAGGCCCATCTGACTTCACCAGCAATTATTGTAGTGGGAGATGTGATTGCCCTTCGGGAAAAACTTGATTTCTTTGAAAGCCGCCCTCTATTTGGAAAACGGTATCTTCTTCCAGCAATTGGAGAGAAATCCACCAAATTGGGAGAGCTTTTACAAAAACAGGGAGCTTACGTAAAAGAGATACAAGTAGGACAAATTGTAAATCAGGAAATTCCATTTACTGCAGATGAATTAAAGGCCGTTGATTGGATGATCTTTACCAGTAAAAACGGGGTAAATGCATTTTTCTCCAGCATGTCCTCCAGTAAACTTGATGTGCGAAATCTGGCTGAATGTAAAATTGCAGCCATCGGAGATAAAACCTCAGAGCTTTTAAAAAGCTACGGAATTTATCCAGATTTAATTCCAAAGGAATTTCATAGTGATGCCCTTACCCAAGAATTAAGAAAGGTATTGGGCAAAGAAGAAAAAGTCTGGTATTTTAAGGCAAAAAATGCAGATGATCACTTGAAAAAATCTCTGCAAGGATACTGCAAATTTGAAGAAATTATTGTTTATGAAAACAAGAGCGTGTCACTGGAGCAAAAAGAATTCCCAGATATCAAAGATTATGATGGCGTAATCTTTACCTGCGCTTCTTCTGCCACCCGGTTGATACAAAAATCAGGAAAAGAATGGGGAAGCTCCGTGGCATCTTACAGCATTGGACCAAAAACTACCGAATGTTTAAAGAAGCTTGGGATAGAAAACATACAAGAAGCAAAGAGAGCAGATTATGACGCATTATGTGAATTGATCTGCTGTTCCTGTGGACAGTCCCATACAAATATGGTATGATTTTACCAGACAAAACAAGTGATTCTACATAATGAGGTATCCTTATGAACAATTATACCTTTCTTCAGACAATGAACAGAGGCCGTCACCCACAAGATGCAGGCATTGAGGAAAGCTCCTATTGTATTTTTTCCTGCCCGATCGAAGATTCCATTGTGCGCCAGCGGATTTTTGGGGATGAATCTTCCCTAACCCTGGAGCTCAACTACGGGGAAGGAGATGTAATCAACGATCTTCGTCTTCGTCAAGATGGAACAAATCTGGTACTGGAGGAATCCCAAACAGGCTTGTTTCAGGCTTTCCTGGCAGACAAAGACGTCAAATATATTGGTCAGGCTTACATGTATGCTCTCCTGTTTAAAATCGCTAATCTGAATGAATTAATTGAATACAGTATCAAGGATATGAAGGTTCTGGAAGATTCGTTAGATAACCGCATTGACAACAGCGGCACATATGAAATTCTTGATTTTCGCCGCCGTTACACAGAATACGGTAACCAGATCATTGCCCTGAAGGAAATTATTACCCGTATCGACAAAGGCTACTACCCGATACAAATGCAAAACAGCTACGTACTACAAGGACAGATGGCATTGGATTTTCGTTTTCTGGAAGAGCGTTATGAACTCAATAAGAATACAATTATCAAAGATTTAGACACCTATACCTCCATTGTCAACAACAACCTAAGCCGCAACACAAGACTTTTAACTTTGGTTTCCCTTGGAGCTGTATCATTAAACTTTATGTTTGGAAGCCTATTGGCAGTCAGCCCGGCAATCGGTGTCACAGGCGGACTTCTCATTGGCGGATTAACTGCAGGAGCTGCTGTTTTATATCGCACCAATGGCAGCCGACGTTTCCCACAGCTTCACGACAGCCATATACTTTCAGACGCCTTGGAAGAAAAACCTGCCAACCGCCCATATCCTTTGGAAGATCAGCAGGAAACATCTGCACCTTTGGAAAAATCCAAAGAAAATAATACAGACTCTACAGAGCATTAAGAAGCTGCTCCCACAAAAATTCTACAACATATTGTTACAGTAAAACAAATACTTGTCTCATATGTTGTAGAATTTTCTTATGTTGCATTTAGAAAACAATTCAAACAATTTTGTCAGAATATCTCATTAAGACAGCTTTTTATACACAGCTTCTTTCCCTATCCCTTTCCTTTTCAGCATATTCCTATATGTGTTAAATTTGCTTTTTGGAACCTTTATGGTTGCTTTTTTATAGATTCCCTTAAATGCATTTGCACCAACCTTGGAAGAAGTTAGTTTTGTAGTTTTTATAATCACTGATTTCAAATTCTTACAGTTATAAAATGCCTGTTTACCGATACTTTTCACATTTACAGGAATTGTAATGCTTCTTAATCCTGTACATTTATAAAATGCACTAGTTCCAATGGAAGTCACATTTTTGCCGATGATAACTTTTTTCAGTCTGCCATTCCCTTTGAACGCTTTGGATGCAATCGCCGTCACCTTATAGGTAATATTATCAATCTTAACTGTTGCTGGAACAGTGATAGATGTTTTCACGCCGTTCATAGATTTCTGATAAGTAACTGTGCCGCCTTTTGTTCCTGCCTTCGTCACCTTATACTGTGCCTGGTTTTTGGAATCCACCAGGAGATCTCCCTTTGCAGGTATTATCTCATTAAACTGACAGATATAGGTTCCACCGCGAGTACCGCTAACCTTTATATAATAAACTCCAGAAGTCAACTCTAATTCCTTACTTATTGTTTTCTCATTCCAACTGTTCATATTGTGCAGCTCTGACAGATTTCTATCATACAGATTACACCCTATAAAATTGTTGGAGCATTGAAGAATATATTTATATTTTCTAGCGGAAGAAATTGTCACCTTATACCAGTCCTCTTGATTGGAATTAGTAAGCACACCAGATACCTTACCATTCATTCTCAAATTCTGCGGTGAATCATAAGAATCCATTTCTGCCGCTGTCATTCCACTGGTAGAAAAAGAAGTACACAGCTTATAATTTCCACCCCTTCCAAAATTGTCGGAAACAGACACATAATATGTGCCTTGGGAAAGCCACTCTACGATGGAATCCATACGGGGAGATGTTTCACTTCCTTCCAAGGGAGTTGCAGTATCAATTTCTTTAAAATTGGAATCATACAGGGTAGCATATAGATTTGGCGCATATGCCATTAGCTTTACATCCACTTGTCCTGCTGTTACAATCGTAAACTTGTAATAATCTGCAGTGTTAGGCCCCAATTCACATTTTCCGCTCCATACTCCATTTGTAGGCAGCGTAGTTGCAGTAGTAAAATCGCCAGCATACGCCGGAACTACCTTTGATGCTGTAATCACCGCCATTACCATTGCCATGTATAAGACAAACCTTTTCCATGCTTTTTCAAATCCTAGTTTTTTCACAATATTTCTCCTCCTTTTTATGTCTCTTTTATCCTTTGTAATTATACTCCATTCCCATAAAAAAATCTAGTATATTGACCACTTCCACTTGAAGGGCTGTAACAGTTCAGCCCTTTTGGCTTTCTACATTGCTTTATTCAAAGGATTCTTCAATGTAAGAATAAAAATATGGATGGGAGCTTCTATTGTTTTTTACAAATTTTCCTACTTTCACTTCCACAAGGAAACGCGGCGGAAAATCTCAAACAGTGAAATTGGAGGGAATACACTTCTTCCATCCCTAGAAGCAGAAAATACACGAAATCCACCGAATGTTTCCTTTCTTGGAAATGAAAGCAGGAAAATTTGTCTCAAATATGGAAATACCCATCCATATTTTTATACTGTCAGTATGAAAATCCTTTGAATAAAGCTCTATTTCAGAGCCAAAAGGGCTGAACTGTTACGAAGGACTGATACATAAAAAGCCATCGGGAAATAATATTTTCATACAATACATAGACACCGTTATAAACACATGTGCTACCTACTGTAAGAAATATAATATTTTCCGACAGCTCTTTATTTTTTTCTTTTTACTTTTCACTATCATCTTATCAAGCCTGATATTTGGCTGGGCACACCACCCACCAAAATTAATGAATAGCATTATAATTTTCCATATTTATTGGAAATCACTGTACGTGGACGTTCCGCATCTTCTTCTGAATCCCAGGGAAGTTCATCTCCTGGCTCCCGTAGATAATTAAGGACCTGCCAAAGCCCTTCCCCTGTATAAGCGCTAACTCGAAACACTGGCCTGCACCCTGCCATTTCCAGCCATTGATGTGCCCGATCGGGATGGCCGTCTTCCCGGTCAATCTGTGTCACAATTCCAATGACAGGCCGGTTACACGTAGCCGCACAGCAAGGCGGATAAATAGAATAAGGCTCTGCTGCATTCAACAGAAGACCAACCACGTCTGCCTCATAAGAATACAAGGCCAATGCACGCGCTAAGGTAGTAGTTTCCGCATACTCTCCCGGCGTGTCAATCACAACATCATAGTGATTAATATATTGTGTCTTGTGATATGAAATCACGTCACCCTTAAGGGCTTGTGTCAAAGTAGTTTTCCCACATTCACTGCGCCCCATTAAAATAATCTTTTTCATGTTCTTGTAATCTCACAAACTGTAAAACCTAAATTATTTTTCAAATAGGCCAAAATATTAGAAACTGCAGATTGAACATTAGAAATTCTTCCCGTAAAAATCAGTGTTCCGCTAAAACGATCAATAAACCCAATTTCAATCGGAGCAGTTTTCATTGCAATATCACCAGCAATTACAGATATCTCAGATGGACACATACTTAGAATTCCAATCGCTGACTGCTTGTAATCCAACTCTGGATTCAAACCCAGTTTCTGATAGATAATCTCGCCAGGACTGGCAATAATATGTGCCAAGGTGACCTGTTTACCAGGAACTGTCTCCTGAATGATACGCATCTTGCCCTCCGCAGATGCACCAATATCCAAAAGATTCATATCCATTGCCAACTCACTCCCTTTCTTCATGTCATACTGTGGATCACATCAGCTTTTCCAGCAAGCCTTTATGTGGCGATGGAATCACACAACTGCTTGTAATATCGCCAGTTTCCGCCAACTGAGTGAGACAGGAATTTAATGCTGATTTTACGGCAGAAACTTCACCTGTAAAAATCAAATATCCTTTTCCTCCCAACCCCCGGGCTACCCGAACTTCCATAAGGGTAATGTTAGATGCCTTGGCAGCAATATCTGCTGCCTGCACCACTGTCAATGCTGACATAGTCTCCAGCATACCCAGAGCAGTGATATGTTCTACATCAACTGTGCCCACCAGAGCTGATGGTACTGATGCATGGACATTATTGATCGTATGATGGCAGATAAGGAAAGTCCCCGCAACCTGTCTGCCTTTTTCCATAGAGCTCTTTACCGCTCCTACCTGTCCACTGATGATAATAATATATTTTCCTGGACAGATAGCAGTAGCCACCAACAGCTCCACATTCGCAGCCTTAAGCATTTCATCCGCAGACTGTACGCCTACAGGAATACTTTTCAGCTCCAATAATCCAATTGACTTTCCCATACGCATATCCTTTCTAAAATCTATCTCTTATGCTTGAATCACAATACTGTCACCATTGACAGTTATTACTGTACCAGAAATACTAGCGTGGAGATTTGCCCCCAATTTACCTTCTGGAATTCGGGCAATTAAATCACCCTTTTCCACCTGGCTGCCTTCTTCTACCACCGGTTCTGCTGGCGCTCCCACATTTTGTCGAAGGGGCAATGTAACCTTTCCAAAAGCGGGAAGCTGTGCCTCCTCCATAGGTGCATCAACATCGTAAGAGGTAAGACCTAATTGATGAATAAGCTTATGCACTGGATAGCGCTTAAACTCCCGGAAGGGCGCACCATGCTCTGGCTTATGATTCAGGCTGTTGCGGATACCCTGTTCACCTAAAATACTCTTAAGGTTGCCATTTAGCTTCCAGGGCTGAAGTCCCATTACACAAGCATATTCACATAGCCGGCATCCACAACAAAGATAAGCATTCATTGGCGTCTGCGCTGGGTCACACATGCTTCCATAGGCTGCAATACGCATCAGCTTATGAGGCTGAATGCGATGTCCAAGTAACCCTCGTGGACAAACTTCAGAACATAAAGAGCACTGCATACATGCAGTCGCTGCCTGACGCAAAGACACACCTAAGGGGCGTTCTAAGCTGTGCAAGAGAGGATGTCCTGCTGGAATTACAATAAGTCCCTTGGTGGTTTTGGTAATCGCACTTTCCGGCGAGACCAAACGTCCCATCATAGGACCACCGTTTACGATATGGTAATCTGCCACAGAAGGGCCTCCTGCCAGCTCTAAAGCCTCTGCTACAGTGATACCCAACGGAACCTTAACGGTTTTTGGCGTACCCACAGCGCCAGTCAATGTTACATATTTTTCGGTAACTGGATGACCCTCTACAGCATCTAGTACATTTAAGGCCGTTTCTACATTTGTCACTACAACGCCTACATTTATGGGAATGCCTCCTTCCGGGACAACCCTTCCTGTAACCTCATAGACAATCACCTGCTCATCACCTGCCGGGTAAAAAGCTCCCAGCAGATGCAGGCGCAGCTTGGGATAATTTACTAACTCACGCTGCAAGGCCAAAGCCGCAATGTGGTAATGCTCCTTTAATGCCACAATGCCCTCCTTTGCCTCCAAATGTGTGACAATCCTATCCAAAGCTGCAAGCAGCCGTCCGGCCTGCCTTGCCATAAGCTGCTGGTCTACCCGTAACAGCGGTTCACACTCAGCGCCGTTAATAATTACGGTATCTGCTTTGGCATTCAGCTTTACATGGGTGGGGAAGCCTGCACCTCCCGCACCGACGATACCAGCGCTTTCCACCAAAGCTGTTAAATTTTCCTGCATAGGAGCACCTCCCTAATCAGCGTACATCCATTCCTCCGACTAACACACATCTGCGTCTCCGTGCAAAGGATTTTGCTGAAGTCAGTCCCTCTCCAGTAGGCCCTGCGATGGTAAATGTCGTATGACCTTCGCCGCCCACACCGATTCCAGCATAAGAAGGACCGTTCTTTACAAAAATTGTTGTCTGGATAAGCTTTGCCATTTTAGTCAGCTTATCTACATTGCGGGAATGCATCATAGCTGTATGGCGGTTGCCGTGTTCCACACGAACAGCCATTTCAATACCTGCATCCACATCTGGCACCCGTACAATTGGAAGAATCGGCATCATCAGCTCCACTTGCACAAAGGGATGATCTTCAGTGGTCTGCATTATGATAACTTTTACCTCATCGCCCACTGAAATACCTACTTTGTCCAGAATATACTTTGCGCTTTTTCCTACAAAAGATGTGACTGGACTCTTCCCATTCTCTTGAACCACCAGCTTCACAAGTTTGTCAATGATTTCTGGATCCTTTACCTCATAAGCGCCATTTTTCTTCATATTGAAGATTAAATAATCTGCTGCAGAATCCACGACAATAACTTCTTTTTCTGCAATGCAAGGCAAATTATTATCAAAACAGCAACCATCAATGATATCTTTTCCTGCTTTTTCAATATTAGCAGTTTCATCTACCACAACCGGAGGATTTCCTGCACCTGCACCGATGGCCTTCTTTCCACTGGAAAGTACCGTTTTTACAATACCAGGACCACCAGTTGCTACAAGCATCCTTACCAAAGGATGGTTCATCATAGCATTTGTATTCTCTATGGAAGGCTCTGACACAGTAACTACCAAATTTGCTGGCGCGCCAGCCTCCATCAAAGCACGATTAATCAAACGAACCAGATGTAATGAAACATTTTTTGCCCTTGGATGAGGGCTGAACACTACACTGTTACCTGCAGCCAACATTCCAATGGAATTACAAATAATCGTCTCAGTAGGATTTGTAGTAGGTGTAATGGCCCCTATCACTCCAAAGGGAGAATATTCTACCAAAGTAAGGCCGTCATCCCCTGTCATTGCATCTGTAGTCAAATCCTCTATTCCCGGCGTTTTTGTAGCTGCAAGCCGATTTTTAATTAATTTATGTTCATAATTTCCCATTCCAGTTTCTTCTGCAGATTGACGGGAAATATATTCCAAATTCTCCTGATTGAGCACTACATCACGAATTGCCTGTACATAAGCTGCCCGATCATGCATGGTACGGTTTAAGTACTCCCGCTGTGCACAGGCAGCGGCCTCTACCGCATCATCCATATTTTCAAAAATACCCCACTGTTCTGCTCCCGCTTCTGCGTATGGACTGGAAATATCATCCAATTTACCCAAAACCGCATTTACTATGCCCGCTACCATGCGTTCATCTATATTCATTGCTTTCCCTCCTTACATAGACATTGCATAACGTGCAATCTCCATATCCTGTTCTACTGTTCCGCCGGATACACCAATCCCTCCTACGACCTGGCCATCCACGATATAAGGAAAACCGCCCCCGAACAGGATAATTTTTCCCGGCGCAGCATTCTCTATTCCATAGAGAGGGCCGTCCGGCCGTGCTGCCTGGCCCAATTCATGGGTCGGCATATGAAACGCATTTGCAGTATACGCTTTACCAGCTGACACCTCTACGCTTCCTGGCAGCGCACCTTCCATTCGCTCCAGTAAAAGAAGATTACCTCCGCCATCAACGGCAGAAAAAACCACCGGAACCCCAAGCTCCCGTGATTTTTCCTTGGCTCTTCCTGCCATATGCTCAAGAACCTCCAAAGAAATGGGAGGAAGGCCGCCCGTATACTTTGTCAATACACCTTTTACCATATCCGTCACCTTCTCCCGCATTTCTGCCTGGGCCACCAACTCCTCCTGGAGACGTGCCATAGCATAAACAGCATCTGATAAACGGTTGACATAACGCATCAGCACTTCACGTACCGGACGAATTTCTGCCAAATCCACCATGCGCCGCTCTGCGCGCCGTACGATAGTTCTGGCCACATGCAGAGCAGAGGATGCGGGATCTACACCAGGAACTACAAAATGAGTCATTTTCCCGGTTGTCTCCGTACATGTATCCACCACATGCTCCAAAAAGGAAACATCTTCCTCAGAAATCAAACTTTCCAGCTTTGAGGCTCCTTCCCCATCACTGGCCAATTCTGCCCCTAAAGTAAACAGCCTTCCCTGAATTGCGTGCACGGTAGTTCTGATATATTCCTGACATGTATTAGAATAAGCCAGACCCAGCATGGAGTTTGCCTCATCAATAGTGCCATAGCACTCTACTTGAAGATCAGACTTTCTAACCCTCGAGCCTCCTACCAGACTAGTCTGACCCTTATCGCCGGTTTTGGTGTACAAATTTGCCATCAACTCACCTCCACATTATCAACGATACCTACGATGGACGTATCCACCGGAGCTGAGCCATCGCCAAAGACATAACGGGCTGAACTTCCCTTACAAACAATTACAATTTCACCTGTACCAGCTCCTACAGAATCCACAGCAATCTCTGTTGAGCCTTCCCGTTCTAAACGTTCCGTCAGTTTTTCAACCATCAAAAGCTTCATACCAATCAGATTCTCGTTTTTACTGGTAGAAACTACGGTTCCAATCACTCTTCCTAGATACATTTTTCCACCTGCCTCATGATTCAATCTCTATGCGGATGTCTCGTCTGCGGGCCTCATCAGATACCAGTTGGGTGATGATTGTCCGTTTTGGAACGATGATTGTAGCATGATCTGGATAAGATTTTATGTGCTTTCCGCTAAACACACGTCCCTCCAGCTCTGCCCGGAATGTTCCGGCGCCTATCCTTTGTTCCTGCTTGCTCTCTACCTGCTTGTTGGGTTCCGGCTTACCAGAATCAAATCCAGAAGCAAAACTCATAATTGCTTTTTTCGCCGCTTCCTGTAACTGTTCTGAAGTTGTCAACAACGCGCCAAAATCCTTTAAAGCATTCTTATTTTCCCGCAATTTTCTTTTCAGGGCTTCTGTCATGGAAAATCCCCGTTTCATACGCTCAGGATTATCAGGACAACAGCCATCCACAGCCACTACTACATTTTTTCCTCTCATCAGTCCATCCAGAATAATAGCAGCGGCTGGAGTGTCCGCCATACATGCAGCCACATGCGCTGCGGTATTTACCGTCAAGGCAGGAACTAGAATGGTATCGTATCGGGCAGTAAGAGCTTCTGGTGAATCTGTGGGCTTTTCTACCCAAAATTCCTCCGGTTCCAGGGCGGAACAAATTGCCGATGTATCCAACAGCTCAGCCGCGCTCCTAGTCAACAGTACCCGAAAGGTAAATCCATCTTCCTGGCGTAGCTTTTGCAGACATTTCAAACCAGGCTCTATACCCATATTTGAACCGGTATAGACTACTAGCGCTTGTTTTTGGCGTTCCAAAAGCTTTTGTACCACCCGTTCTGCAAGCACCTGCGCTACAATGCTATGGATAGATTGTTCCTGCTCAGTCAACGTCCACACCCTCCTCTCACTCTGTACAATTCATGGCAATACCTAATGGTGTCACCAACAAAGGCGCCGCTGGCTTTACCACAGAAATACCAAGATATTTTTCAAAGACTGCCTCAAACTGAGTAAAGCAGCATGCGCCGCCTACCACATAAACTGTATCCACAGGGTATTTTTCCAAACTCCGTTTGACAATTGCAGCCATTTTTTCTACTACAGGTTTCACTACCGGAAATACATTTGACTCTTGAGACGGGTCACGTTTCATTATCTCAGCATCCTGGGTACTGCATCCATAAAAACCTGCCAATACCAGTGTCATATGGGTACCGCCCGTAGGCTCGTCACTTGTATAAATGACTTTCCCATTCTCCAAAATACTAATTCCAGTAGTTCCACCACCCACATCCACAACCGCACCATCTGTAATCCCCAACACAGCGGCAGCAGCAGTAGGTTCATCTACAATTTCAGTCAGCCGAAATCCTGCTGACTCTACTACATTACCAATTGCTTTTACATTACCTGACAAAATCCCTGGCGGAATTGCGCAAGCTCCTGCATCCAGTGTTTCACCCAGAAGCTCCTCCAGTTGATCTTTCAGTTTTGTCACGGCCTGTACAGCCCCTACATAATCTACTACAATGCCATCCCGAACTACAGTTGATGGAAAAGTGGCGCCTGCCACTGGCTGGTTCTCCTCATCGACTACTGCCAAAACAATGTTTGCTGTACCCAAGTCTACGCCAGTACGCAGAGTGCCTTTCCAATGTTTTTTTTCTCTATTCTCAATCAATTGCTCAAATTCCAACAGTTTTTCATTGCATTGTATGATATCGCAACCCATATGCATTTCCTCCACTGGCCTTAATCCAAGATGATGTATGCTCGGTCGCTATTTTTTACACCTAAAGCATTGGCCTCTTCCACGTCAATGTGCATCTCGGGAGCAAACTTATCAGACACGCGTAACAACGCATTGTCCAATATTGCGCCACGCTGACCTTCGATCTTTACCTGAACAAATTGCCCGTCATGTACACCCATACGTTCTGCAGTTACAAGATCAAGATGAATATGACGAAGAGCAGCGATAACACCTCTTTCAAGCTCCACTTCTCCTTTCGGGCCAATCACTTTTATGCCCGGCGTTCCCTCCAGCTTACCAGATTCCCGAACAGGAGGGTGTACACCAAGCACAAAACTATCACCAATGGAAATTTCTACCTGAGATTCCTTACGTAGAGGACCAAGCACACGCACACGTTTCAATTCACCCTTTGGACCTTGGATAGTCACTGTCTCCTTAGCAGCATACTGACCTGGTTGTAAATCTTTGATTGGTGTCAATTCACTGCCAACCCCAAACAAAACATCCATTTCCGCCCGACTTAGGTGAATGTGACGGTTAGAAATACCGATAGGAACAGAACGCTCCCATTTAGATAATTCTTCTACCACTAATTTTATGATAAGACGCAGAAACTCTTCCTGCGTGTATTGGCTTTTCTCCACGGCTTATTCCTCCCCTCACAGATCCTTTGGAAGGATTCTTTCCACATCTGTGTGTGGACGCGGAATAACATGCTGTGAAACAATCTCGCCTACTTTTTCAGCGGCTGCCGCACCTGCATCCACAGATGCTTTTACTGCACCCACGTCGCCGCGGACCATTACGGTCACCAGCCCTGAACCAATCTTTTCATAACCAATCAGCGTTACATTTGCTGATTTTGTCATGGCATCGGCTGCTTCAATAGCTCCAACAAGGCCCTTTGTCTCAATCATGCCAAGAGCTTCTCCCATAACGATAACCTCCAATCTATCTTATTCTGTAGTCTCATTCTTATTGCTGCGCTTTCCTCCCTTGCGTCCCTTCGCAGCTCCCCGCTTGGTCTGCTTCGGAGTAGCAGGCTCCTTAAGTTCTTGTTCTGGAGAAGCTTCTCCTTCTTCTCCTTCAGAATTTCCTGCATCCTGCGCTTCCTCTGTTGGCTCTTCTATTCCTTCTGGTTCTGCTTCCTTAGAATCTATTACAGATGCTTCCCCTTCCGGCATAGAAGCCTTTTCCTCTTCTTCTATCTCCACTTCCACGTCTTCTGTCTCTGCTTCCTTAGAATCTGTTGCAGATGCTTCTGCTTCCGACACAGGAGCCTTCTCCGTCTCCTCTGTCTCTACCAGCGTTTCTGCAGGTTTGGACTCTGTTACAGATACTTCTGGATCTGAAACTGGTTGTGTTTCTTCTATTTTATTTTCTTGTCCGTCCGATTCTGCTGCCTCTTCCTCCTTCACCTTTTTTGAGCCTTTCGGTGGTGTGGGAGGTTTTGGCATATCCGATCCTTTGGAAGACTGTGCATCTCCGACAGTATCTGGATTATGCACCAGGATGTCAAGTCCGGCAGAGGGACGGGGAATCACCCGGGTACTTACCACCTGGTTCACTTTAGCGGCTGCCATCCGAGCTGCATCTACGGCAGCTTTCACTGCCCCAACATCACCTTGAACCTTAATGGTCGTCCAGCCTCCGCCTTTTGTCAGCTCATAACCGATCAGTTCTACATTGGCCGACTTCACTGCTGCATCTGCTGCTTCAATGCCGGCAGCCAAACCCGCTGTCTCTATGAGCCCTAAACTTTTCTTCATGCCTTCACCTCCCTTCTAAAGGTTTTAATGGCAACTTTTTCACTAACCGCGCTGCATTCGCTCCTAAAATACGCGTCTTCTCTCCAGACCGAACTGAAATCTGATACAGAGGTTTCTCACGGGTTAATTTAGAAATATGTAAAACCGCTGTCTGTCTGTCCATTCCAACTCCTACTCCCAGTCGGGAAGCCTGCGCACCCTTCCACGCTAATGCCAACGCATCTTTATTTTCTTCTGTCCAAATTTCACAAGGAATGCCCTCTTCCTCCAAGCCATAAAGTAGCTGCTGCACAGCATTTTCTGGTACATCTGAACTGCACAACACATGAACTGTAGGCTTTGTCATTACGCTTTGGGCAACATTCATATCAGTTCCCCCTTTCCGTCAAGGAAAGTACCAGTCCTGTTGCCACCGCGTTACGGGGACCTTCCGTTCCACGGATATTACCACGGCCCGCCACAACTTTATACTGTGAAAGTGCGTCCGTAACCATCTGCGGCACCTCAAAATCCAAAGCAGAACCACCTACCAGTACAACAAACTGAATATCACGAACATTGCCTGTAGGACTAACCCTGGCCAACGCCCGCAAAGCATTTGTTACAAATACCTTCTGCTTCGCCTGACGTCTGATAAGACGAATTTTTTCCATGGACCAGTCACCCTCTAAAGGAATCATATTGCCCTCCTTTAGTATGACTGTTTTAGCAAAAATATTAGGATCCAGTGGTTCAGAGAAAAACTCCACTGTTCCATTTTCATGCCGAATATGGAAAAAACTTTCCACTTTAGCTAATGGATATTTCTTCACATCTTCTGCAATATCAAAACTATCTAAACCCATCTCCGACTGAATCAGAAGCGTTACCATATTACCTGCGCCTGCCAGATGGATGGAATGGATTTCCCCTTCTTTATTAATAATTGATGCATCCGTAGATCCTGCACCCATATCCAAAATAGCTAAGGGCTTATTGGTGCCTGGTGTCGTCAACGCCCCCCGAATCGCCATGTCAGCCTCTACGCCCCCAACCTGGACTGGAATATTAATCTGTTCAGAAAATTCCTTGGCGATTGCTTCCATCTGTAGACGGTCAGCTTTCACCATAGCAGCAATGCCCACTGCATTTTCCTGTGAAAACTCATTGGCAAGGCCACCCTGGACCTTCTGTGGTGTAAATGTATCTACTGCCAATAAATCCTGAATATGAATATCTTTTGGATGCTGTTTCGTTAGATTCGCCATGACCTGACGGACCTTTTCTAACATGCCGCCTGCGTTTGTCCCTGGCTCTCCTCGGACATCCTCCAAGACAGGAAGAGATTCCACGGCCTGCATAATCTTTTCGCCCCCAGCATCTACATCTACTTTTACTGTCCGGTTCTGTCCATAAAATTCAATCATGCCTGCCGGGATTTTTCGCTCTTTGACATCACCTGCAGGAGTTTTAATTACCACAGCAGAACGGTTACCAATCAATGCACGAGCAATAGGAACCACCTGCCGCGTCTCTTCCGAAGACAATCCAAAAAGCGTTGCAATCCCATATGGATTAGAGAGTACTTCCACCACGCCGCCTACACCAGCAACTTCCACTGCTGAGCGCATGCCTATAGGAACTTTATCCACCAAAGCCACTTCATCCACAATGGGAATTTTATGATTTAGACGATTGTGAATCAGTACACCATCATCCCGCTGAACAATCGCTGCTGTCACCTGTCGTGTTCCCGTAGAACCTTCATTGATCAATCTTGCAGCATCTTCAAAATCTACGCTGGCAGGTATTACTACAATGTAGTCTTTTCCTCCTGCCGCTGCAGCAAGCTGCGTGATTAGAATGGTCTCTCCTACGCCAACGCCCATACCGCCAGGCGTAGAAGGATTATGTCCAATCATCGTAGATTCTGTGATGATGGTCTCCGTAATGGTCTCCATAGCTACGTCGCCGATAACTGGAGCCGCCTCATTCAGACAAACTTGTGAGAGCTCTGTTATCTCAATGCCCACCTTTTCCATTGCATTGGTCAAGGAATGGACCACGCCATTGATGTTCTGCCGGGTTCCTTTGATACCTGTTGTGGGTACTGTGCCGCTGGCTAAAAATTCTACTTTATTTCCTTCAATTCTTGCCAGAGCTGTTTCTGTTGTCGCATTTCCAATATCAATGCCTGCAACAATTTTCATAGTGGAACCTCCCAACTTTGCAGAATCTTAGAATTTCTTCAACCTGCCTCGCTGTTCATAAACATCAGCCGCTTCACGTACAAGGGTTGCTGCTGCTTTTGCACCATACTTTTGATCCAATTCATTTGCAATATCAATCAAATCCTGTTTACTTGAACGGTAAGGACGCAATGCATTGTAAATCTCCAACAAACGATCATCTGGTACAGCAATCAACTCGGCTGCACGACGCAAATTTCCTGCAAATGCTTCACGGTTTACAGACTCGGCTACCTGAGCCTGCATTTCCAAGGTTTCTGGAGAAATACGCATATCATCTGCGGTAAGTTCACCGGAAATTACCTTATCATAACTTAAAGAAGTGAAAGGCTTGCCGGTAGGTGTTTTAATCTTATCAGCCATATTCTCAGCAAGAGGATAATTATTGGCTGTAACCTTGCCGCCAGTAAAAGCAGCAGGTGTTGGTGCAGATCCGCCATTCTTCATGGCCTGCATCACTTGTTCTACAATCTGTTCCATCAAACGTTCCTGATCCATTATTCTACCTCCTTTCACTGAAATGAAACTGTTACAGCCTGTGGCCGTTTATCGTTGTCAACATGTTCGGTCTCTTTGATATGTAATAATGCTGCAATTGCCTGATAGGTAGGACGAGCCATCTGGTCATTACGAACTGGTACTGGCGTAGGAGCCTCACCCTTTGCATATTTCGCAGCGTTTTTACCAATCTGACGGAATGTGTCCATTTCAATCAACGGAGCCTGTGAAAACAGTTCCAGGTTACTAAGAGGTGGAAGATCCTTCTGATGGATTACCGTAGTACCCTTAGACTGAATACCGATGCCAACACCTGAACCAGAATATTCTGCTGCATCATGTGCAATAAAGCAAACATCGGAGGTGCGGTATACACGTACCACACGCCATTTCAATCCTTCCTCTTCGATACCAGCAATAATTTCACGCAACACCTTATCATGGGGCTGATGAATGATAGTTTCTTTCTGATATACGCCAAAAGCTGGAGCCAATCCAATTACAACCTCATCTGGAGCCACACCCTTTGGTGCATCTCCCTGTTCTGTCAAAGTCATCTTGCCTGCTGCAAGCTGGGTTGCAGGTGCAGACGCTGCTGCTGGAGCTGTCTGGCCAGCCATTTCTTTAACTACTTCTGCAATGACACTACGTAGTGTTTTTTCGTCAAAAGTCATTCTCTGTCACACCTCCTTCTTAAATATCTTCCGGCCGGATGGCATTCGGGATATCGCTAATCTGTTTCCATCTCTCTTCGCTGATTTGGTAACCAGTCATTGGTCCATGATAATCGTTTGGTGCATTAACGGCAGACAATACATGGAAATTATCTCCAAAGATGGAAGCTGTGTGCAGATAGTCACCTGCCACTTTCTGGCGAAGCATGTTATATATATTCTGCGCTACATCTGGGAATCCAGCTTTATCAAGAGCCTTAACGAAATCAACTCCTGTTACATTACGCGCCATCATATCTTCAATAGCCTTCAAATCTTCGTTTACGTTACGATCTGGCATATCATTAGATCCATTTGCATAAGTAGCTGCTTCTACTTCTGCATCTGTAATAGGTGGAAGACCCAATTCACGGAACAAGCCCTGAAGAGCACGAGCTGCTTTATTACGAGCTTTGAGAACATCATCTTCACGTACAGGCTGCAAACCACCATCAATCTTCATATCACGCTGGATAATATTCCAGTCATCATAATCCTCTGCATCCCAGTTGGAGCCAGCGAACATATTATCATAGTTCGGTGTAGCAGAATAACCAGAGCAGATATAATCTGTACCAGAGAAGAACTGTGGTACACTACGAGCCACACGACGCAGATCAGAATGAGTAAAGGTCTGGTCATTGGATGTGGTGGATTCAAGATCCAGCAACATAGCAATCAAGTTCTCTGCTGCGATTGCACGGATACCACCTGGCACTGCAGCAGGTACACCTACACATGATACGGAACCATTCTGTGTTCCCTGTACGCCTGCACCCTTGGTAACAGCAAGACAACGAGCTTCCAGATACAGCATAGATTTGCCTTCTGCATAACCCATCTGAACTTCAGAACCTGTACCAGAAGTAAAACGCATTTTCAAACCACGACTTGCATAGCAGCTTGCCAAAAATGCTTTTGAATAAGGTGTATCATCACCATCCATAAATACTGGCTCTGTACCATATACAGAAATTGTCTCAGCATATGTAGTGAAACCACGCATACCAAGCAACAGCTCTGTAGCTTCTTCCAAAGCACACTGTGTCATAACACCGGGACGTCCTACCTGAGCGCCTACCATAATAGCAATTGCATTAAATGGTGCATAACGAGCGATACCAACAGTTGTCTCCATCTCTGCAAATCCACGTACGCCAGCCTCTGCTGCGTCTGCTGCAATCTGAACAGGATTATCCTTTACGTTTGTAACATGACACTGGTTTGCAGGCATCAGGCGGGCACGCATCTTTGTCATACCCATCATGATTTCTACGATTGTCATCTTTCCTACAACCTCAGTTAATTTTGCAGGTGTAATGGAAAGTGTAATATCAAGAATTTCCTGACGTGAAACATTGATATCTACAATCTTACGTGCAATTTCCAAGGAATCCAATGCCATAGCCTTCTCTGCATTTTCCAAGCGGATTGCATGATCTGCAATAAAGGTGTCTAACATATCAAAATCAGCGCGGCATTTTCCATCTAATTCTGTTACGCGCCCATTTTCAATCTTGATACTGGGAGTCGGGTCGAAAGGACTATTCATAGCAATCAGACCAACTTCCGGCCACTCCTTAACGTAACCATCCTTATTTACCGGACGGTTCGCCAAAACTTCAAAACGTTTTGATTTCATAGTTTTACGGCTCCTTCCTGATTAAAGAATATAAGGGGTAGTGGTTGATTTCAGTTCTTCATCCGGCTCCAAAGTCTTCAGCAATTGAAGTCCTACATCACGAGCTGCAATAATTGCCTGCTTAACTGCTCCAGAATCACCAGAGAAGAAATAATTCACTTCGTTAGAGAAGCTGGTTCCACCATTGCCTGGTGTTGCAAGGGTTACAGCATCAATAGTTGCTGCTTTAGAAGCTGCATCGGCCAAAACTACTCCAATACCTGCCGGCGCACCTACTGTAATACCAAATGCTTTTCCAAGAGGCGCACCCCAAACTTTATTCAATACATGGGAAGCACGAGCGCTATACTGGAATTCCAAATGTCCAGCGCTGTTACCGTAAACATCACCCATTGTACGTGGAATTTCACGTAAACAAACTTCTACTGCACGACGAGCATCCGATACATCCTCAGCTCCAAAAATAATCAAAGAACCGTGACCTGCTCCTCCTTCAGTGTCACGCGGGCACTCTACCAGAAGACATTCACTGTTGGTTGCTTTTACTGCTTCATCAGCCGCAAAAATCTGTGGACCTGCTCCTACACGGTCACTAATAATACCGATCGCACGGTACTTTGGATCAATTTTAAGCGCTTCGTGAACCTGATGGTCAACGTTTGCAATTACCAAACCGATTGTATGTCCCATTGCTGTACCTACAAATTCTGTCAGGTTGCAAGCTGGTGCACTAACAGCAGGCTCACAGCATGTTTCTGGTGCAGGAGAAGCTGCAACAGCGGCGCCAAGCCTTTTCATAACTTCTTCCACGATGTTGTTGTTCAATTCATCCATGTGTTTTCCCTCCAATAATAATTTTTTTGCTTATTTAGCATTCTCACAAAGGTGGTGGGTTTCCTCCAAAATCCCTATTAAACTTCCGTAGCTTATTCCATATGAGGAAGGATCTTCTCCACATCCGTATGTGGTCTTGGGATTACGTGGCAGGAAACAACTGTTCCGACTTTTTCAGCGGCAATAGAGCCAGCATCTACAGACGCTTTCACTGCGCCTACATCACCACGTACCATTACAGTAACCAAGCCGGACCCGATCTTTTCATAGCCGACCAAGGCAACATTTGCAGACTTAACCATGGCATCAGCAGCCTCAATAGCGCCAACCAAACCTTTTGTCTCCACCATACCAAGGGCTTCTTTTTGCATTTTGATTCCTCCTTGTAATATTCTGCAGCGTATCCGGCAATCCCTATATTCCCACTCTCTGATTCCAATCTTCAGCAACTCGCTAAAACAGATTGCGGGATACGCATACAATTGGTTAACTTGTTGCTATTTTTTATTATACTAAAAGCTGGCTTGTACTTTCTTGTCATAATCAGAGACTTTTTTGTCTGATGCTTTGTTTGATTTGCACAATTACTTTTTCTACATAAAACGTCATTTCTAAACTTAATAGATAGATTGGAAAAATATAATAACAAACCGTCCAAGTCCCTCATGAATAAGGGACTTGGACGGTTTGCTGCGCCGAGTGGGGTCACGCAGTGACATCTTCTACTGGCATAAGTGTTCATATTATTTTTTATCTAGGATTTTCTAAACTACCCCGTCACCTGATCAATCAAGTTTCCAACCGCTGTCTCATCTGCTCTGCGAGGATTGGTGGCATAGGTAGCGTCTGCCAAAGCCGTTGTTATTAATTCCTGACGCATTTCTCTTACTTGTACCATATCAACTCCCAACTCTCTAAGAGTAGAAGGAATTCTAAGCTTATGATTAAGATGTTCTATTTCCTGAATTAAGTTTGCCACTCCTAGCCGGACAGTCGCAGCCGGAAAATCCATAATTCTTGCAATCCTCTGATATTTTTTTGCCGCCAAAGAATACTCTCCTCCTGATACACAGGACAAATTAGCGTTAAATGCTAAAATTTTTGGCAAAAGCATTGCATTAATACGTCCATGAGCAATATGAAATTTCCCGCCAATCGCATGAGCCAAACTATGATTGATACCCAAGCCAGCAGAATTAAATGCCAAACCAGCCATACAAGAAGCATTCTGCATTTCCGTTCGGGCAAGCAAATCTTCACCATCAATATAAGCCAAAGGTAAAAAGCGAAAAACCAGGGATATTGCTTTCTCGCACATTGCATCAGAAAAATCATTGGCATTGGTTGAAACATAAGCCTCCAAAGCATGTGTCAGTACATCCATGCCTGCATCGGCTGTTACAGATGCAGGAGCGCTAGCCGTAAGGGATGGATCAAGGATGGCAACTGGCGGACGCAATGCCTGACTATCCAAGGGATATTTCACTCCCCGGGCTTTATCCGTAATCACAGCATAATCCGTAACCTCAGAACCAGTACCGCTGGTAGTAGGCACAGCAAAGCACTCCATCTTATCCGTCTCAATATTTAAAATTTTCTTTGCAATCGCTCGAATGGCCTTTGCCGCATCAATCGTAGAGCCGCCTCCCACAGCAATCACAGTTTCTGCCTGACATTTTTCAAAGGCATTGACTCCCTCAGCCACTACCTCAATCGGCGGATCTGGAACCACGCCGTCAAATACGCTGACCTCACATTCTGTCAAATAGGAAATTACTCTGTCTATTGCTCCTATTTGTACCATAAAACGATCTGTAACAATAAAAACTTTTCGATTTTTCACCCGACGCAAACGCTCCAGGGCACCTTCCCCAAAAAATATTCTGGTACTGAAACTAAATTCTTGCATGATAACCCTCCATTCCCAATGATCCGAAAACTCTCAATTCCGGTTCACACCTTCTCCTTCCCAGCGCAATGAAGTTCCCGATACTCCATAGGCGTCATTCCTACCTTCCGCTTAAATGCTTTGCTGAAATAATTTGCTTCACTGTAAGAAAGCTCATAAGCAATACTGCTGACAGGCAAATCTGTATTCACAAGCATTTCCTGAGCAACTACAATTTTACAGTCTGTAACATATGTAATAAAATTAACCCCAGTAATCTTTTTAAAAACCCTGCTAAAATAGTAAGAGCTCATGTTGGCGTATTCTGCTGCCTGGTCTAAACTGATACCATCTTTGATATTACGATCAATATAATTTAGAACCCTCTGCTCACTGTCGACCTGATAACTGCTGTCCTCATCAAAAGCAGCAAAAATAATATTGATCATCTTCTTAATCACAAGATAAGTATCATACTTTTGCACCTGTTGGTCAAACCGAAGCTTAAACTGTTCCACAATGCATGTCAGTCTCATCTGAACAGCAGGACCTAAAGGATCTCCCAACTGTGCAAGCCCCTCAGCAAACCGAAGGGTCTGGAACCGAATTACACTTTTATTATGTATTTCCTGATAAAGAGAATCAAGGTAATCTTTTGCAACATCTATGGATTTTTTGTAACAAAAGGCTCTCATCTGCTCTGCCAAAAGCTTCAAATACTGCTCCCGCCGCTGTTCCTCCCTGTCATTGGATGCAATAGCGGCATCCCTTTTCAATGCACGAACTGCCGCCAAAAGCCAAGTAGGGCGGCAAGGTTTTAACAAATAATCCTGCAAACCCAGCCGCCAAACATGAGGCGCAATATCCGTACGCACACCTACAGAAGTCACCAAAATAGGGGTATCTGGTGACACCTGCCTGGCCTGCGTCATCATATCGCAATGGCGCAAATCGAATCTGGGCACATCTGCAATCAGCAAATCCACATCTCCTTCCCGGAGAATTCTTATGGCAGATTCTTCCTCCGGTGCAAGAACAATTTCTTCTGACTCCAACCCTTCTGACAGAATACTTCTCGTAATCTCTCGTTCCAACTGGTTTTCATTCAGTACTAAAATTTGTCCCATTCGCTACGCGCCTCCTTATCCCTCTTTCTTTTGAGGCAGACGAAAACAAATAGTATGTCCCGCCTGACCATCCTTTCTAGCTCTAACAGAAAGTCCGTACTGTTTCCCAAAAATCCGTTTCAAACTTCGATCCGAATCACGGAGAGAAAATCCTTCCCCTTGAGAATAATCACCAACCCTGGCATTCATCTCTTCCAATGTCATTTCCCCATTATCACTGACTACCTGTATTAACACATCTCCCCTCTCTTCTTCAGCAAATATTTCTATCCCATGCTTCTCTCCAGCCTCACAGCCCTGAACAGAAAGTCCTACCAACGGCTCTAATACCATATATGGACAGTTCACATCCCAATACTCCTTCGGCACCGATATGCTGTAACTTAGTGTATCTCCCAGCCATGCTTTTTGAATGCGAAGCAAGGCTTCTACATAATGCAATTCCTCTCCCAATGTAGAAATCTCATGATCGGATTCCGTAACATAACGCATTACATCTGCAAAATCATAAGCTACTGCCTCTGTTCTGGTTGCTTTTTCTTGAAAAGCGAGCTGGGAAACAATATTCATCACGAAGAAAAAATAACGAAGCTTTCCCTGCTGCTTCATATTTACAATTTCACGCTTTTGAAAAGAAAATTCCATATGAGGACAAGATTTCCATTCTGCTTCTATACCAGCCTCTTCCACAATCTGCCCCGTCTGCCCCCCATTTTGCATCATAGACAAGATTAAATCATGAAGTAGAGTAACTGCTGATTTTATTTTTTCATAAGAAACTGTCTGTGTCTCATGATAGGCTTGATCCAAAGCCTTATCCTTACGCCAATCCGTCTGTACAGGAAGAATGCATTCTAATTCCCCTTTTTCCTCCTGATCTAATCGAATCTGTCCCCCCATCAATGATCCCATATAAATACCATCGCAAATCAGCGGCAACGCAAAATCCACAAGCCCTGCATGACAACGATAAATATGAGGCTGCCCAGTAATTGCAGCCTGAAGGCCGCCGTGAGCATCGCATTGCTTACACATTTCAAAAAACCCCTGATTTTCCCGCCCCAGCCTACAATAAGGAGTAAAACCACTGTAATGTGTAATAGGGCATCCCCTGTAATCTACCGTTACAAAAGCCAACCCCATAGCCTTGGAGCAATTATCCTGAAGCATTTGAAGAAAACTAACATCAAGATAATCGGATATTTTTTTCGATTCTTCCAACATAATTCCATCTCCCAGCATAATCCCATTTTTCAACGCCCATAGGCAGGCAGAAACTACTTTCTGCAGGATTCGTTACAAAGGTTACATTAATTTCCTATTCTGTCAATTTTCGTCATTTTATCTAAAACAACTTTTTCATCTTTATATAAACTGACCACATATATTCTGTCATTTACTTTTTGTCACCTTAAATTATAACAAAAAAATCCCACCTATACAATTCTTTTTTTGTTTAAGAGATATTTTTTGTCCTTTTTGATAAGACATATCAAAGCTCTTACCACCCTCAATCTCATAAACACTCTTGAAGACAAAATTTTGCAGACAAAATTTTACATGTTGACATCACAATGGAACTAATCTACTATAAAATAAAGGAGAAATTAAACATGAAGCAAAAATTTATTTACCTCTTTCTCATTTCCACAATACTTATTTTATGTGGCTGCGGAGGAACAAACAATCAACCAAAGGAAAAGGATAGCAAAGAAAATTCCTCTTCTTCGAATCTTACCATGACTGATCCTAGCGGAGCGGAAATTACCGTTCCAGAACAGGTCAATTCCATTATTACATTGTCCCCTTCTTTTTCTGAAATTGTGGCAGCTCTAGGATTAGGGGATAAAATTATAGCTTACGATATTTATAGCGAAGGTATCGAAGGCCTGCCGAAAGATGTTCCAACCTTTGACATTACAAACCCAGATATGGAAAAGCTGACAGCTCTTAATCCTGACATTATGTTAGTTACAGATGAGAGCTATTTCGATCAGGAATCTCCTTACAAATCCCTGATTGACGCCGGAACCTGCGTGATCTGCATTCCAAACAGCATGGATATTGCAGGAATTCAGAAAAATATAGAATTTCTTGCCTTGGCCCTTGGTGCATCCGAAGCAGGGGATGACCTGTTAGAAGACTTTAACCAACAGCTTGATGATCTGGCTGATCTTGCAGCAAGCATTCCCAAGGAAGAACGCAAACGGGTTTACTTTGAAATTGCTCCTGCTCCCAACATGTATAGCTTTGGCAAAGGTGTTTTTCTAAACGACATGATAGAATGGATTGGCGCCGAAAATATCCTGGCTGACCAAACAGACTGGATTACGGTAGAAGGTGAAACAATTGTAGCAGCTAATCCAGATGTTATTTTCACAAACGTTACTTATACTGAATATCCTGTACAGGAAATCCTTGACAGGGAAGGCTGGGCTGGAATTTCCGCCATTGCCAATCAGGATGTCTACTCTATTGACAATAATTCTTCTTCCCAGCCAACCCATAATATTTTAAAAGCCATGCGCCAGATGGCTGAAATTCTTTATCCAGATTATTATCTCACAACAGAATGAAATATCATACCAAAATGATTGTGCTGTTTCTTGCAGCATTGGCCGTACTGCTTTTGGGGATCGGCATAGGCAGCGTATATGTGGCTCCTTCAGACATCCTAGCCATCATTGCAAACCACCTTTTTGGCACAGCGCTGCCAGAATCCTTGCCCTCCAGCTATCCGGCTATGGTGCTAAACATGCGTCTGCCACGGGTTATTCTGGCGTTTCTTACCGGAGCGGCATTGGCAATCAGCGGCACAGTCACCCAATCGATCCTGCAAAATCCACTGGCCTCTCCATTTGGTCTTGGGATATCTTCTGGAGCGGCATTGGGAGCAGCCATTGTAATTATATTTGGCTTAACCGCAGCAGGCCTAGGTACATTCCTGTTGCCTAGCGTCAGCTTAGGATTTGCCCTGCTTACCATGTTCTTCGTCATTTTAATTTCCTCCCGCCTGGACAGAGGTGTATCAAATATAACAATTATACTGGTTGGTACAGTATTTTCTCTATTTTGCAACGCTATCATGAATCTTATGGCAACCAGTACGCCAGACTACGCAGAACGTGTACAGCTCTGGCTGTTAGGCAGCTTTTCCATGAAAGAATGGAATGCCGTATGGGTACTGGCCCTGGCCACAATTTTGGGACTTATTTTCTTTTTATTTTATGCCCGGGAACTGGACGTAATGACTTTTGGTGAAGATTCTGCACAGGCAATGGGAGTGGATTTATTAAAAATCAAACGTATCCTGTTAGCTGCTATCGCAATCTTAACTGGCGCTGCAGTGGCTTTTGTAGGTGTCATTGGTTTTGTAGACCTGATTGCTCCCCATATTGTACGCCGCTGGTTTGGCGCCGCCCATAAAAAAATACTTCCTGCCAGCGCTCTATTTGGTGGCACCTTTTTAGTACTATGCGATTTGGCAGCCAGAACATTACTCCCTGCCCGGGAGATTCCCATTGGTGCCATCACTGCACTTCTGGGAGCGCCTTTTTTCCTATACATCTTTTTTGCCGGACGCAAAAACTCATAAAAAATGGAGATTACTATGTTACAAGTAGAACATTTAAGCTGCGGCTATGGTGGGCCACCCATTATTCAAGATGTCTCTTTTCAAGTAAAAAAGGGAGAAAAATTTTGTATCTTAGGGCCCAATGGCTGCGGAAAAACCACACTTTTAAGGGCATTGGCATGCCTGCTGCCAAGCAAAGGCGCCATAGAACTGATGGGCAGTAGCCTACATTCGATTTCTGCCAAGCAACGGGCCCAAAAGCTGGCCTTGATGAGCCAATTTTCCCCAGCCACTTTTGATTATACTGTCTATGAAGCCGTAATGTTAGGACGTTATGCCCATCAGGCAAGAAGTCTTCTAAAAGGAGAAAGTAAATCTGATCACGCTATCGTTGAAGAAAGCCTGCGTCTTACTGGAACCTGGGAGCTTCGGGAACATCTGGTCACCAGACTTTCTGGCGGACAGCTCCAACGTGTATTTCTTGCCCGAACCTTTGCTCAGGAACCACAGGTCATATTATTAGATGAGCCAACCAATCATTTAGATCTCCATTATCAAGTGGAGCTGATTGAAAGTCTGAAAACCTGGGCTACCATTGGGGAACGCTGTGTCGTAGGAGTATTCCATGATATGAATCTTGCCTTATCCTTCGCAGATACCATACTTCTTTTGAACCATGGGAAAATACAAAGCTGCAGTAACATAAATGATTTTGATCTCTCCTTATTGGACCAGCTTTATCATATGGATGTACGAGGCCATATGGTGGCTTCCCTTAAACGCTGGCTTTAAAGAAATATTTTTCAAAGCTCATTGATATCTTTGTCAAACTCTGTGGAAAACCCTCCTTGTTCCAGGATATCCTTGGCCTTTTTTGCATTTTTATATCCGTAAATTTCCATGTGCCCGCCTGTGATCTGGCAGGAATCTTTAAAAATTTCCTCAAGCTGGCTTTGATCCATACATACAAGATTGCCAGGACTTTTTAAGATGCCAAAAATCTTTCCTTTTTTGCTATGTCCAAATGCATCCGTTATGGTGACCACCAATTCCTGCTCCATCCATTTTTTTATTTTTCTCTCACTGGGACTATGTCCATTCTTATCTGAAAACATCCAAAAAACATCTGTTCCAAAAAACAAAGCAGACGTATTTCCCAGAACAATGGTATCTTTCGTTTTTTCCCAATCCAGAGGATACGTCTTCAAATCAACTCCAATTAGCTTTGTCTCCAAGTTATACTCTTCCAGACTTATGGTAACCATTGTAGAAGATACTGGCTCAAATCCATAAATACCAGAAATTTTTTCAAATTCTTCGATCTCATTTGTTGTCAGTTCCCTTTGGGATTGAATCAGAAAGCCATAAGATTTTTGTTCTCGCAAATAAACTTTGCACAGATTCATACAAATACTTGCCAAAAGGACAATAACTGTGCAGATTACAATATCCTTGTATCTATTGGGACTTTTCATAATTTTCTACCATTCAATATATTCCGATAATGCTTCATTCTCAGATACAGCCAGATAATAATACAACACAATACCAAAAAAATTCCAACTAGAATAGTTATCCACCATTGATTGGTCTTTGGAACCTCTTTTTCCACTTTTAATTCCACAATCTGCGGCTTTTTGATGGCAGTATGAACCTCCTGACTGGTCTCCACTATTTCTCCTTGTTCATTTTCATAAGAAAATGTTACAATTCCCAATGTATTTCCATATTTTTTTTCATTTTCATCAATAATAGTTCCTTGGTTATCCATGGCCAAGTTACCAGTAAACACTGAAATTTCCCCATCTGCCGATGAGCCTGCCTCCAGATTTCCAACAAACAATTCCTTTTCTGGAAATAATCCCTTTCCTTCAAACCTTACCCTGGCATTATAAATAATAGTAAGACCTGTATTTTGAATTTGAAATGTTAGAAAATTTGTATCTGATTCATAGACGCTTTCTGGAAAAGAAATGTCTGCAAGCTCTGCCTTGGAAGCCTGGGTAACAAATAGATTTACCATCTCTGTAGAGGTATAAGCAGTTCCTTTTTTATCTTCATATTCAAACTGAAATTGCACAGATACCGTATCCTCTGCCTTTTTTCCTGCTGTAATATTCTGAGACAGATCCATGACCGCTCCTGGCTGGGTTCTTGCAAAATACCAGGATGTTTTTTCAAAAGAAATATTTTTATTTTCTGTGATCATTGTAATTTTTACATTTTCCATAGACTGAATGCTGCTGCAATTTTTTGCAGACAATGACCATAAAACTTCCGTTTCCGCCTGCAAAGAAGTTCCCTGCAAACTATTTGTATTTATCATAACCCGAGGTTGATGGGTGACTGTTTCTTTCGCCTCTGAGTCTTGAAATGGCTGATTGTTTCCTTCCTCAGGCTCTGATAGGATGATATCCTCTGACATATCATTCTCCCCAAAAAAATCTTGTTTTTCATCTGGTTGATTTCCTGGTGAAACCTTTGTGGCTCCATCTGTAATTTCCACATAAATGGTAAATTCCTGCTGGATACTTTCTCCTGATACCTGAGCCTGCACAAGCAAATACAAGGGATACTGACCATTGACCCTGTCCTTCTTTAGCTTTACCTTGCACTGATAAAGGTAAATTCCTTCCTCTGATTTTTTCACCCTCTTCTGATAATTTTTGTAATAGAAAGGACTGTTCTCCTCTCTTTCAAAAGAAACTCCCACAAGAATCTTATTCCCCTCTGTTTTTTCCTTTATTACAAAGGGTATTACAAGGCTCATTGTATCTTTTTTTATGGACGGCTCGTATCCTTTGGAAAAAGAAGCGTTCATTCCTTCATACTTTCTATTGGCGTCAATGGTAATCATTCCTTCTGCCTGCACTGGAACAGAAAAAAACAAACCTACATATAAAATAAAACCAACAAATAACATTTTCTGTTTCAGATATTTTTTCATACCTCCTGTATCCTCCCTCCGTCCATCTCGTAAACCTTATCACACAGAATACGGATATCCTCGCTGTTATGACTGGCCAGAATAATGGTTTTCCCTTGTTTCTTTAAGTCTAAAAGAAGATTCCTGATATCTTGTACTCCATGCTTATCCAACCCGTTAAAAGGCTCATCTAAAATCAAAAATTCTGGATTCTCCATAATTGCCTGGGCAATTCCAAGACGCTGACGCATTCCTAAGGAATATTTTGCTACAGATTTTTTTAAATCTGGGTCTAATCCAGCCTTTTGAATAGCTGTTCGAATTTCTTCTTTTGAAATTTTTCCTTTCAGTCCAGCTAAAATTTCCAAGTTTCGCATTCCTCGCAAATTTGTCAAAAATCCTGGAGTCTCAATAATCACGCCGACACTTTCCGGAAAATCAATTTCCATACCAATAATTTTTCCGCCCACCCGTATCATTCCTTCTGTTACAGGAAGAAATCCACAGATACATTTCATGAGAACCGTTTTCCCTGAACCATTGTTGCCGGAAATTCCATACACTTTTCCTTGTTCCATATTGATATTAATATCATGTAAAATAATATCATCGCCAAATTTTTTTGTTACATGGTTTATCTCAATATAAGCATCCATTTTTCTTTTTTAATCCTCACTCCTGTACCTATCATTGCATTTCGGATAATCTATAAATCCACACCAAAACATTTATATTTCTTTCAGCCGCCAGTATAATAACAAGCTGTGTATCAACAGAACAGCCAGGGAAAACACCAGAAAAAATACCCAGATACCGCCGCTTTTTTCTCCCCAATTTTCTTTACATACCATCCATTCTCCTGGATACAAAGCATATAACTTGGGAAAGTATCGTTCTTTCAAAATAATCATCATATAATAAATTACAAAGGGCAGGCCGTAAGCCATATAATAATTCTGAAATACTACTGCAAAAATCCCAGACAGCTGTGCAAAAATTCCTCCCGTAAAGCTGATACGCAAAAGAATTTTTAAAACCAAACAAATCCCCTCCCAGGAAAAATCACCTTTTAGCTCTAAGGGGTAGAGAAACAAAAAACTTAAGGATAATCCTAAAATTCCTGCCAGTAAAAACGGTAAAAACCCTCCTGCATAAACACAAAATGTTTTTCTTTTGACATAATCCATCCGGTTTGTTCTTGTCATATACAATTTTAAAAATCCACTGGAGGATTCCCGTACATAGGAGGCTCCTGGTGAAAGCACTGCTGCAATTGGAATCAAAAACAGTAGAACCTGAGCCTCCAGCCCAGTCTGATAAAATTTTAGAAAACTTCCCGGCTCCAAAGGAACCTTTATTTGATAAAAGGGAAATCCGGCCGCCATCCCAAAAAAACTTACTATCACAGCGGCCCAAAAACCTTTGTCTTTCCATAACTCTCTCATGCTTTCTATCATTCCTTTCCTTCACATTTCTCCAGTAAAAGAATTAAAATTATATTTTTTCAAGGTATAAAAAGAAAGAAATGCCAAAATCAGTAATATAATAAGAAAAACCATACAGGACTGCCCAATGGAAGGCAGCACATCATATCCAAAATCATGCATTCCATAGGTGGCATGGTTGAGAGGGCTGATCCATCCCGTAATTCTCCGCATCAAGAACATTTCATATTCATCTTTATGGAGTATTTTTGCTAAAATTTCCGGGTTTAACAAAAATCCAAATAAACTGTAAAACAATCCTGCACCGATGGCTGCTTTCTTTCCTGATTTCATTTGAAAAAATAACATGAGAAAACTTAAAGTTAATGCATAACATACAAGAAGCATCATAATCTGTAAGCTACAGGAAAAGGGACTGGCGCTTTCCATTACTTTCACTGTAGATGGAATAGAAAGATCTTTTCCCATTTTAGAATAGGCTAAAAGAGCCGCTGTTTTGCTCCAAATGTTTCCAGGGTATGTTTTTTTCATACAAAGCAGGCTGGTTACCAGAATCACATACACCATATAGAGAATTGTCACCAAAAAAATATAGAAAAACTGTGCCAGCAGCCACCTGCTTTTTTTCATGCGCAGCAGCATATAGGGAGTAAAAGGACTTAATTTTGGCAAGTCAAGGAACAGCAAAATCAAAAGCAAAGAGCATAGCAAAATAGATGTGGCATCTCCAAACGTCCAGATAAAAGGCTCCAATGCCTGCATGGAAGAATCATAATAATCTGCTACCATCATTGCCCTGTCACTTAAAAAAAAGCAAAGGATAAAAGAAAATAAAAAAGTAATGATTACCCTGGAATTTTTAAAAAAACCAAGGAAGTTCCATCGAACTGCAGTGGCTGTCTGCTTCATTGCTTCCATAACTAGTAACCCAGTTCCCGGTCAATCACGGTACCATCGATAGCGTTAATGGTCATAAAACTTTGTTGTGAATGTTCTCCTGAATTCTTTTCACTATATTCATTATTCTCTACATCGAATCCTCCAAAAAAATCCCAGACTGGAACTAAGATTCCAGATGTATTATCCACAGTGGGATCATAAATTCTGCTATAACCCAAGGTAATTTTCTTAATATGATAAGTTCTGCTTTTTTCAAATTCTGAAATATCTGCATTGGATATTTCCATCATCTGTTCATATATTTCTATGATACTTTCAAAATCCATTAGCTCTACATTTTCTGTCTGAATTTCTTCTATTTTGTAAGGATTATAAAGTTCCACCTTCTCAATCCCATCATCTCCCACAATCACTTCACATCTTTCATAACTCCAGGGAATCAGCGTGCTGTCCATATCCTCCAAACCTCCCCCGTAAGAATCTGTATACGTAATAGGCGCTCCATCTACCATTCTAGTAAAATAAAAGATGTATCCTGCATCCAAAATATTACTTTCCTTCGCCCCTTCTTCCCCATGATAGAAAACGGAATAATCCCAAGCATTTACTTCCCAATCCCAACCTAATTGTTCTATTTTTTCCCTGGCAATTTTTTCTGCATCTTCATAAGAAATGCCGATTAAATTTTTTAATGTATCTTCTGACATCGCATGATAGCCTTCTCCTTCTCGATCCAAGAGATATCTGCCCTCATGCCAAGTTGTAAATTCCTGGGGGTCTGGAATATCATCCCTTATCTTTTCAATATTAAATCTCAAATCTGCCGAAATATCTTCACTATGGATTTGATAATCATAATTTCCCTGATCTGTTTCCACTACACCAAAGAAAGCATTTTCATCTACCCATATCTCAGCTTCCTCTCCTTTACCACTCACCGATTGTAACCCAAAAACTGGCTTTTCTAATTCTTCTTTTTTTACTTCGTCTGGTGCATTTTCCATCTTCTCTTCATCTCTTGCAATTACTTCGTCAATGTTATAATATAATTCACCATTTTCATCTGTTCCATGGTTATATGGATCGAGATTTCCTTCAGCCTTATATTTTTTTAGTCTGGTAATTTCTTCTTGATACTGGTCTTTTGTCCATTCATAATAAGTATAAGAATGATAAAATTTTCCCTCCGGGAAAAAAATCTCAGTAACTTTATCAATCATTTCCTGACTTACTTCCTCCGCAGATACCTTGTATGTATTCATAGAATCCACCTTTGGAAGAATAATCGGAGCATCTGTATCAACCGTAAGAATTCCATTTTGATAAGAAACCTGATTCTGATATGTTTCCGGCGCCTTTACCATTTCCTGAATGGAACTTAAAGTGCTCTCATATTCCTTTCCATTGTCTCCACCTTTTTGCTTTACAATAGAATTTTCCGGCGTATTCTGACACCCAGCCAGAATACCAATGGTAAGCCCTGCAACAATCACTGACATATATTTTTTCTTCATAAGTTCCTCCTGTATTTCTATCTTATGATTCCATGGTAACAGGTTCTTTTTTGGAAATATTCTTTCACTTGTAAAGGATTGGTAAAGAAATTTTAGATACTAATTTTGCAATGCACCTTTTTAAATGCTCTCTAGAATACAAGGGATATTTTTGTTCCCCTTCCCACCTTACTTTGAATTTCCATCCTTCCATGGTGCACTACTGCAATCTGCTCACAGATTGCAAGTCCAAGTCCCATATTCCCACTTTTCCTGGAACGGGATTTATCCACCCGATAAAAAGCTTTCCGGATCTTATCCACTTCTTCAGCTAAAATTCCACATCCTTCATCCCGTACCCACAGAGATTTTTCATCTCCACCCAAATAAATATGGCTGCCAGGTTCAGAAGCCATAATACTGTTATTGATGAGATTGATTAAAAAACTTGTCATCAAATCAGAATCCATTTTTTTAATTTTTCCTTGATAATTTCCTTCTTTTACTAATTTCATTTCTGCTTCCTTAAGCTTATATGCTACATTTTTTTCCACTGCTTCAAACAAAATCTCTACGGAAACTTCCTGTAACATAATCTTATATTCTGGTTCCGACAGCCTGGTTAGCTCCATCATTTTTTCTGACAGGCGGGAAAGCCTTCCACTTTCCTCAAAAATATAATTCAAAGATTTTTCTTGCTGTTCTTTGGATAATTTTACCCGCAAAAGAGTTTCCGAATATCCTTTTATTGCAGTCAGAGGAGTTTTTAATTCATGAGACATACTTCCAATTAACTGCCTTTGGGTTTCATTGATTGCCTGTAAAGGCTTTGTTATTTTTTTAATCAAAAAAACCAAAAGCAAGGCCATTCCAAGAGAAGCAATAAAAGCAATGAACAATTCCTGTACAACCAAATTCCAACTTTCCTCATAGATATATGTAACGTCTACAACGTAAAAAGGAATATAATTATCCTCATTACGTCCAAAATACCCATTCCAATACTTTTCATAGAAAACTAACAAATATTTTCCATCATATTTTTCTACCTTATATTCCTGGAGTTCTTCTCCTCTTCTATCAACCATCTGACTTATTTCAAATTCATAGGGACTACTATTATAAAGTTCTTTTTCTCCATTATACAATGCAGTATTTTCTGGCATAGTGTCACGGAAGTAATAGATCATTATATGATCCTTAAGATCTGTACGATAAAAACTCTTAGATATTTTTTTGTTCAATTCTGAAACAGCGCTTTGAAAAATATTATTTTCTTTTTCTTTCAATAAATTAATTTTTTCCTTATGACTGGTAAAAATCACATAAAAAGAAAAAATCTGCGCCAACACAAAAAGCATAGTTGACGCAGTAAAAGCAATTTTTTTAATCATATCCATCAAGACACCTCCATTCGGTATCCTACTCTGGGCACCGTAATAATCACATCAGAAAAATCCAATTTTTTTCGGATATTTCCCACATGCACATCTACCGTTCTGCTTTCTCCCTGAAAATCCACCCCCCAAAGGATATTCAAAATCTGATCCCTTGTAATGACTCGGTTTCGGTATTTCCAAAATACCAAAAGACAGTCAAATTCCATGGGCTGCATGGATATTTCCACCCCATTTTTATGTACTGTTCTTTTTTTCTCATTGATCACCACATCCCGAATACAAATTTCTTCCGTATCTTCCTTTTTGAAGCGTTTTAATATATTATCCATACGTACCAAAAGCTCTAACATTTCAAAAGGTTTTACAATATAATCTTCTGCTCCGCTTCTTAAGCCCTTTACCTTACTGGGCAAATCGCCTTTGGCTGTAAGGTAAATGACAGGGATACGGTGTTCTTTTAGTTCTTCTAAAAGTTCAAATCCATCTTTTCCAGGAAGCATAATATCCAATAACGCCAAATCATAATTATCCTGTTCCCTTAAATGGCGGCTAAATTCATTTCCATCAAAAAATGGAATCGGCTGATAACCTGCAATTTCAAGATTCATACAGATTAAATCATTGATCGCAGTTTCATCTTCAATTACTAATATTTTTTTCATACAATCACCAATTCTATTATAATGTAAATAAAAAAAGAAAGCGACAAAATTTTGTAAATGTTTTGTAAAATAAAAACCGCCTCTTTCATATGATATGAGACGGTTTTAATGAATTTTATTTTAATTTATTTCTCCGCTTGTCCAAAGAATGCTCCATAGTCCATAAGTTTTTCCCATATAAACTGCTGATGTCTGTATACCCGTATCAGTATCATGAGAATAAGTTACATATTTTACTTCTTCCAATGGACAGTCACTATAAAAATCCCAAACAACATCCTCTATAGAGACATCCACAATATTTTCTATGGATAAATTTTCATAGTCTACTCTGCTGAAATCCAACTCAGCCTCCTCAATTTCCTGCTGTACCGTAATAATATCACCATCATATATCCCGTAGACTTGTTCCAAAAAACCGATAGAAAGAGCGCCTACCCAATTTGCATAATAATTACACAAACAATCTTCTATGGTTTCAGCTCCAAGAGCTAAGGACATGCTTTTCACATTTGGAAATTCTGCTTTTCTACATAATACCCCATCCAGCGTATAATATTTGCCATTTCTTTCTAAAAGAAGCACACTGTTTGGAAAATTTGGATTTTCATACTCAAGATAAGTATTTACGCCTTCTGGAACAAAATACTCGGAATATAGAAACATGATATCATCATAAACGGGAGCATATGACTGTACCACTTCTTCTGTTTCTTCAAATATTTTACTGTAGTCAAAGGTTAAAATTTGATTTTCTTCATCGTATTCATATGCAATTTCCTCATTGTATTCATTTATCCCTTCTCCATAACAAATATTATTTTTAAATGTAATCTTTTTAATATCATCTCCATTTCTTTTCACAGAATCAAATACATACCAATCCCCTTCTATGGTAGATTTCATATCTGTATCTAAATCTGCAATTTCTACATCTGTTTCAATTTCTCTATCATCCGTCCAGTAATCTTCTTTCTTATTATATTTCATTTGCCCATTGCCAGAAGAAGCACATCCTGCTGTTTGACATATTATAATCAGAAGTAATAGGAAAATTCCTACTTTTTTGTTTTTCATAATATTTATCTCCACACACTATCTGGTCTTATACCTTTACTTTCTTTACCTTACTGTAACTTCCATATATCTTTCTTCCAGTAGAATCTATCTGGTATCCCCGTACACGCACATAATAAGTTTTATTTTTTCTCAAACCCTTTACCGTCTTTGAGAGGGATGAAGTATAAACTTTTTTTGTGGAAGATTTGAATCTTCTATTTGTAGAATAACAAATCTCATATCCTTTTACTTTGCTGATTTTACTATACTGTACCTTAAATTTACCTTTTCCTTGTTTTTTAAGAGAGATAATTGTTTGTTTTTTTGGTTTTACAACTTTTTCCCATTGGGCGTAAACCGTCTTGGAACCGGAACCTGATACTCTTGTGTAAGAAACTATTTTTTTGCCTCCAACCTTTTGTATATACCATCCCCGGAACAAATAGCCTTTTCTTTGTGCTGTAGGCAATTTTCCCAATTGCTGATTATCCTTTCTTACAATTGATTTCTCTCCTATCACTGTACCGCCATTCCCATCAAAGAATACAGTAAACGTATCCTGTGCCGAAGTAGGTGTATCCTGTGGATTTGTTGGTGTGGCTGGATTTGTTGGTGTGGCTGGATTTGTTGGTGTGGCTGGATTTGTTGGTTTTATCGGGTTCGTTGTATTTCCTGGTTTCGTTGGTATGGTTGGATTCGTCGTATTTTCCGGATTCTTTGGCGGTTCCGGTTTTTTTTGATTTTCCATCACAATTTGAACAGGCACGATACTGTTTGAAACATTTCCTGCTGGATCATAAGCATAAATATGTGTAAGATATTCGCCCATCTCGTAATTATGGTCTGAAATATTTACTTGGTATGTATAAATATTTCCGTTTGCCGTTCCACTGCACTGACTATTGGTAGCCCAATCGGGAACAATGTCATCTTGTTCATTGTATAAAGTCCAGGTTGGAAACTGTACCCGGTCTACCCGAAAATTATCTGTTACAGTACAATGTACCGTATAGCCTGTTTCTGACAAATCAGTAACAGATATCTCTGTGATAACCGGAGCTTGATCATCCTTGATTGTAAAACTACCTGTCCCACTTTCATAAGTGGTTCCATTGGCGCTTGCCCACATACGAAAAGTATATGTTTCTCCCTGCCGCAGACCTGTAGGAAGAGCTTCTCCAACAATATTCAACTGCTGATTCACCGTAGAAGTACTCAAACCACAAGCTTCACTATGATTTACTGTCAGAATTCCAGCAGAATCCCAAACCTTCACTCCCACATTTGACACAGTAAGACCATTTGGATTGCTGATAGTTCCTTTTAACAGCGCATTCCAAGTATCTGTCCATTCCACATTGATTGAAGAATAAGATAAACTTCCTGAAGGAGTTCCTCCCCCGGCCCCTAAATATACATATCCCAAAAATGCTCCATTCCTAGGCCCTTCCAATGCAGATTTTGTTATCGTATGAATGGCACAATATCCCGTATTAGCGTTTGAATTAGATGCTTCATATCCACCTTCACTAATGATTACGGTATTTCCATTTACACTTTCTACTACTGAAACATGATTTTCGTAACAAGCCAATGCCTTTGCCTGTAAACTTGCTCCCCTGGAAAATCCAAAATTTTTATAAGCAGAATTATACCAGCTTTTTCCAGAATATATGGTACAATTTGCTCCTGTCAATTGATTTACTCTTGCTGATGCAAACCATGCACATCCTGAACGTCCATAAGCATATTGACCCCAAGTTGGAATATTAGCATAATTTGTATAAGGAGCAGCATTGATATCAATATAGATTCCGCCTGTTCCATTTCCTCCAATTCCACTGGGCGCCCCAGCATTTACAACGCTTGGTGTAAGATAAAATATAAATAGTGCGAAAAACAATACAAGCTTCTTTTTCATTTTCATTGAAAACAATACTTCCAAATCAAAAACCTCCTTTTCATTTTTTTAATTTATAACAATATATTTTATAGTTATAAATTATTATATTATAACTATAAAATATATTAAAGTTAAGATATATTTTTTTATAATCTGCAGATACTATCACATAAAATTAGATATTAAACTTCGAGGTATAGGATGGAAGATTTAGATTTTGCTTTTATTGGACAAAGAATCCGGGAAATTCGAAATGAAAAAAAAATGACACAAGAATATATCGCGAATGCTGTAAACGTAAATGTTTCCCACATCAGCAATATTGAAACAAATAAAGTAAAAGTATCACTTACTCTTTTGGTTCATATTTGCAATGTGCTAGATACTACCATAGATTATATTTTAGAAAATGAATACTTCTCTTTTGATTCTGTCATTGAACGTGAACTTATTCATATTTTTAAAGATATGGAAAAAGAGAAACAAGAAATGCTGCTTCGAATTGCAAAAATATTATAATTTCATTGAGCAATTGAAAGAAGATAATAAAAACATATTTAATGGTTTCCGTAAAACAGGAAAAATAATTAGGTAATTGTAAAACTCATAAGCTACACTTACAATTAACACAACTTAGAAGTCTCTCAATTACCTAACAATATACTATTTTTTCTGCCTCTTATTATAATTGCAAATATACTCTTATCCCTGAATCTGAAGAAGCTTTTCTTTTAATTCCCCTTCTAAACGATGCATCTCTTTTTCTGCTTCCCTGCGCTTTTCTTTTCCTTCTTTCTGAATACGCATTACTTCATCCAACGTAGAAATCAAAGATTCATTGGTCTTTCGCAAAGTTTCCATATCAATAATTCCACGTTCGGATTCTTTCGCTGTCTCAATGGTAGCCATCTTTAACCGTTCTGCATTTTTCTTTAATAGTTCATTGGTCAAATCTGTCACTTCCCGCTGAGCTTTTGCCGCTTGCGCAGAATGCTCCACACCCATTGCAAGAACCATTTGACTTTTCCATAATGGAATCGTATTTACAATGGTAGACTGAATTTTTTCCACCATAATCGTATCATTATTTTGTACCAAACGAATCTGAGGCGCCGTTTGTATTGAAATCATTCTAGTCAGTTCCAAATCATGAATTTTCTTTTCAAAACGGGTACACAAACTTTCTAAGTCTTTCGCTTCCTGTGCATCCTCTGGCAATCCAGAACGGTTGGCCTTTTCGATAAGAGCCGTAAGCTCTTCTTTTCGAACCTCCTCTAGCTTTTTCTTTCCTGCCAGAATATACATGGAAAGCTCTTTAAAATACACTTTATTCTGCTCATACATTTTATCCAAAATTGCAGCATCCTTCATTAACTGTACCTGGTGGCCTTCTAGAATTTTGCAAATTTTATTAACGTTCACTTCAGCTTTATCATATTTTGCCTTCAGAACCGTCAACTTATTGGAAGATTTTTTAAAAATTCCTAAAAATCCTCGTTCCTCCTCTGCGTCAAAACCTTTTAATTCTGTTACCACGCCAGTAAGCAAATCTCCAATTTCCCCCAAATCCTTAGTCTGCACATTTTCCAGGGCCTTTTCTGAAAAATCAGCCATCTTCTTCTGAGTTCCTGCCCCATACTGTAAAATAATATTGGAATTGTGCAAATCAATCTGACTGGTAAACTGATCCACCATGCGCCGCTCTTCCTCTGTTAAAATCGTATCGTCCCAAGCAGGCTCCTGCTCTTCTTCCTGTATTTTTGTAACCTCTTCTTTTTCTGAAAAAGGATCTAAAGTCAATACTGGTGTTTTTTCAAAATCAAACTCTTCACTCATATTTTTCCTCCGCATTTATCGATTCACTTTTTAATTATCTTATTATCAAAACTAACTCTTACCTTTTAAAATCATCCTTTGTCAGCCCTTCCTGAGCAAGCATTGTATGAAGGACAGAAATATCAGAGGACACATCCCATGCCACATCTTCAAACAGGCTGTCCAATAATTTTTCAAATGCCACATTTAACGTATCAAGGGTCTGTTCAATTTCTTTCCTGGAATTTCTTATATTTTCACCCTGAATTGGCTGACTTTCCAACTGTTGATAAGCATCCAAAAGTTTTACTGTGGTGGGAAGGTAGTATTCCATTAGCTTCTGAATATCTTCCAGGGAATCTGGATCTTCTTTTACCCGGTCAAATATTTTTTGTATCAGCATTTCCATATGAGAAATCTTACGAGAAATTTCTTTTTCTGAAATGGCTTGGTTACATTTTTGTATTTTTCTTATGTATTCCTTTCCTTCTAAAACAACCTTTTGAACTTCAGAATTCATGGAAGCATCCTTCCTATCTGAACGCTCTGGCTGCTTCTGCTGTTCTCTCTGTTCAATCCTTTGCTTCCTGATATTTTCATATTCTTGGTAAGTATCGTGACTAACAATCAAACATGTATTGTCATAATCTAAATGTCCCTGAAGGAACCACCCTTTTTCAATCATCCTTTTTACGTCTTTTAACACAAAATGAAAAGATTTTCCATTTTTATCCGCCAACTCTTTGATGTTACAATAAGTCCTTCCATGGAGATTTGTAATATAACCCTGATATCTTTTTAAGGCAGATAACATACTGTTCCCCTTCCACGCCATGATACTGCTTCCAACAAGTAAAGGAAGCAAAATGGAAAGAGCTATTTTCACTCCGATGTGAAAACTTCCTAAAAACATTCCCACAAGCATCAGTACCACCACAGCAATCCCCATTCCAACACTTAAGGTCCAGCCGCAAACACTTAATACCATACCTCCAGCCTTTACCGATGTATTTTTCTTAAAAAGCTCAGGCTTTGTATTTTGCTGCTTCTTTACCTCATGATATTGATTCTTCTTTAGTTCGTCTTGAATGCTATTTACTGTTTCATTTATTGTATTCGTAATTGTTTGATTTAATTGATAAAAATTCTGGGCATTGATGGAGTCCTCAATAATATTTCGAACATTCTTCCCAATTTTTTCCCATTCCTTATTCATAGATTCCTCCAAGAGTATTCTACCACCCTGCACCATCTATCCCATCACAAGATGCATGGTTATTTTTATAGGGTAAATACCGTTCCATTCATTTTTCCATCTTTTATTATGTACCATCGCTCTTCTAAAATCAACACTTTAATTTCTATTGTATTATTTTTTGTAAGATGATAAAATATTTCTGCTTGTGTAGGAAAATTTATTTCCTGCACAAAATAATTTTAATTGTATGAATCCAACCATTTTCGAAAGCGAGGAACAATATGAAAACACACAATGATTTACGAGAACTGTTAAACCGCATTGATCACAAAGGTTATCCGGCCTATAAAGATACAAGGGGAAGCTATCAATTTGACACATATATGTTATCCATTGACCATGTACAAGGGGACCCCTTTGCTTCACCTTCCAAAGTAAGCGTTCATGTTTCAGGAAAAACCGCAGGATTTCCAACGGATTTATTTCAGGAAAAACACAAGCGAATTGCATTGCAGGATTTTCTTCTTCGAAAATTTTCAAAAGAAGCAGAAGCCTTTACCTTTAAGGCAAAAGGGTCTGGAAAAAGCGGCTTAATGTCCGTCAGCAGATGCGGACAGGAGATTTTAGAACGTACCGCTTGTGAAATTCAGCAAAACGGAACGGTCATTATCCGTATGGAAATTGGATTCCCGGCCAATGGCAGAACCATCAACAGCAGAGAATTAATCAAAATACTTTTTGAATTTCTTCCCGGCTGTATAAAAAAATCCCTGCTTTATGCAGCTTTAGACCATCAAGCTGTAAAGAAAACCGTCGATCTTGCACAAGACCAACAGTTTATCCGAGAACAACTTCCAAAACTGGGCCTTGCCGCTTTTGTAGCCAACGGCTCTATTCTCCCGAGAGAATCTGGGGTATCTGACCGTCCCATGAAACAGGCTGTTCCTTTTCATTCCCCAAAATCCATGGAAGTCTCCCTTTTGCTTCCCAATTATGGAACAATCACCGGCATGGGTATCAAACAAGGCATTACCCTGGTGGTAGGCGGCGGCTACCATGGAAAATCTACTTTGCTGAAAGCATTAGAGCTTGGTGTATATAACCACATTTCTGGCGATGGAAGAGAATATGTTATTACCGACGACACTGCCATGAAAATCCGCGCAGAAGATGGAAGAAGCATCAAGCAGGTAGACATTTCTATGTTTATCAACAATCTGCCCAATAAAAAAGATACTATCCACTTTTGCACAGAGGATGCCAGCGGAAGCACTTCTCAGGCAGCGAATGTAGTTGAAGCTATGGAAGCTGGAACAAAGGTAATGCTGATTGATGAAGATACAAGCGCCACCAATTTTATGATTCGGGATGAACTGATGCAGCGTGTAGTAAACCGGAACTGCGAGCCTATCACTCCCTTTATCGACCGGGTCCAGGAGATTTCCCAGCAATATCATATTTCTACAATCCTGGTTGCAGGAAGCTCTGGTTCTTATTTTCACAAAGCAGACTGCATCATTCAAATGGACCATTATTTACCGAAAGATATTACTGAATTTGCAAAAAAAGAAGCAGATGCATTTCCTATTCCAAATGAACCTGCACCCTTAGCATCTGCACCTTCCTTAGACAGAATGGTAAAACCGGACTATGGTTTCAAAAAAAATGACAGGATAAAATTGAAAACCCAAGGAAAAGATTCCGTTCTGATCAACCGAGATATCATAGATTTGAGGTATGTAGAGCAATTATCAGATACAGAACAATTGGTTTCTTTGGGATACCTGGTAAAATATGCGCAGCTTCATATGTTTGATGGAAAGAAAACCATTTCTGAAACAGTAAAAGAGCTTTGCCGCCTGTTAGACAAAAAAGGTCTTGCCGGTGTCTGTGAAGGCAGCTATGTTCCTGGCGGACTTGCCATGGTAAGAAAACAGGAGATTTTTGCCTGCTTAAACCGATATCGCTCTTTAAAACTATGATCATTGTTTCTCTCTTATAGGAAATCCATATACTTTAATACTTCACAGTAACACGGTATTTCCTATAAGAGAACAAAAGCAGTATATCATCATGCAAATTAGGTTAATGAATGGTCTTAAAAATTCTAACGCTTATCTTTACATTTTCTAAATAAACAGACAGCGCTAATTACATCTGCGACAAAAATGATATGGCATAAAAGATAAAGGCAGCCTGACTTTTTTGAAATATCATGATCTCTTAATAATCGTATCACCCCGCTGATTCCATACATAGATGAAGTCAGCATAAGAAAAAAATCAACAACAAAAAGAATACATATCAGAATCGGCGAGAGAAATAAAAAAGCAGGCACAACCATTGCCAAAAATGATACTCCCCCTACCGCAAACACTCCAAGATAAAAAGGAATATGTACAAACTTAACCACCATATCAAAATAAGCCAATTGCCTTTTGGAACCTTGAAAAGAAAAGGCATTCCAAATATTCAAGCAATATAAAATAACGGTAAGTACAGAATACAGGACAAGAAATAACCTATGAACTTTTCCCGATTCATCCGGCAAAACCGCAAACAACAAAAATAAATATGGCCATATCATCAAAAGGACAGGAAAAATATTATTTAATTTTTTCATGGTTTCTCCTTTATTTTTCACTTTTTCTTCTCTTAGCCACTACCACAAATCTTCCATCCTCCGTATCATTGGAGCATGTGGAAAGTGTCAGAAACGTATCACCGAACTCTGCTGTAATTTCTGTATCATAGAGAGATAATTTTTTTATATTATCATAAAAATCCTCAAATTCCTCTTGTGTATTGGCCTGATAAAATTGGTAATAAGGAAAAGCGTTGGCATCTTGTATTTGAGATGTAAACACCGACAAAATCTCATAAGTCCGTTCCTCATAAAGAGTAGAAAAGGAAATTAGAGTATGATCCTTGTAAAAGGACTCGCTTCTATAAGCATCCAAAGTTCCAAACATAGATCCATCCCGCATATTGTGTCCATAAATAATAAAATTTGTCCCAGGAGTATTAGTATCCGCCATGCTTCTTACATATAGACAGCCATATGTATCCTTTTCTTTATAGAAACTATGATGGAGATAGTATTCATCATCCTCACACTGCATGACTGGATAATCAATCCTTGTTCCATTCACTGTAAGCCATCCGATGAGATCATTATTTTCTTTGTATAGATTTTTTAGTTTTTCCCATATCTCAGTATCTTTTAAAATTTCTTTTTCTGGCTCTTTTTTCTCTGTACTTTTTACTAAAATATTTCTTAATTTTTCCTGCTGCTTTTCATGCTTAAAAGATAAATAGTATGCCTGACCTACTGGAATCAGACATACTATCATAGTCAAAAGCAGCAAAGTTCTCAGAAACCGGAATTTTTTCTTCCTCTTTCTGTGCATACTTCTCTCCATTCTACTGGCTTTAGCAAGCCACCATAACGAATTCTTCATTCCTAGCTTTCATTGTCTTAATTATAATTGCTTATAAAACCTATTCAATTTATCTTAAAAATTCCGTTGTACACCAAGCACATTTATCAACGCTTCCTGTAAAACTCTTGATATATTGATTCCGGCATGTTCAGCCTCATAATTGAGCCAACTAGGAATAGTGACATTTTTTCTAACAGCTTTCGTGTCAATTTTTCTTCTGTACTCCCCGGAATCAATATCAACCAAAGAGACAACCGTTATTCCATCTTCTGCAAAAGTTCCAGTATTTATTTCTAAAGAACTAATTTCAGACGGTAACGGAATTTCCATTCCATCATCTTCCATTGATACACATTTTAATTCTATTGCATCTCTAGCCATTTCAACCGCATTTACCATATCTTTCCCTTCTGTTAAAATTTCCAGATCAGGAACTTCTACTAATACAACTGTATCCGTTTTAGTAAAAAAAACAGGATATATATTTTTCATTTCTATTTCCTCCAATCTTAGGACTTTATATACTATATACTTATCATAAAGATAAGAGATTTTTTATAAACTCCTTCTCCTTATGATTGCTTTTGCTAAACCAAATATTCTTAAAAACAATCTTTTATTCTTCCCCGTCAGCCTTGGCCCGCTCCAACAATTCCTTCAGAAGTTCTTCATCTGTCTCTATATTTTCCATTGGAGTATTCCGCTTTCTAGCAGCTTCCTCTGCTTTTGCAGCACTGAGCTTTTCTTCCTCTTCTGTTAAAAGCTCATCTTTATTCGTTTCTTCCATCAAAGATTGGTCTTCTCTTACCTTTGCAATACTTGCAACGGTAATATCCTCATCCAGATTCATCAGCTTCACACCAGAAGTTACACGACCAAGAACAGAAATTCCTTCCACCTTCATGCGGATGATAATACCCTCTGTGGTAATCATCATAATTTCATTTTCTTGATTCACCGCTTTTACTCCCACAATATTTCCAGTTTTTTCTGTAATTTTATAACATTTCACACCTTTACCACCACGGTTTTGGGGTGTAAACTCATCCATTCTGGTAAGTTTTCCTAGTCCTTTTTCTGAAGCAATCAAAAGATATTCTCCCTGAGTATTCATCTGCATTCCCACAACTTCATCCCGATCAGACAGATTCATACCAATAACACCCATAGAAGTTCTTCCTGTGCTCCTTACATCTGTTTCATGGAAACGAATACATTGACCATACCTGGTAACCAATATCATATCCTTATGGTTATCCGTCATTTTTACCTCAATCAACTCATCCTCTTCCCGCAAATTGATGGCAGCCAATCCTTTTTTTCTTACATTTGCATAATCAGTCACAGGTGTTTTCTTCACAATACCATTCTTCGTAGCCATAAACAAATAATGATCATCCTTATATTCCTTAATAGGAATCACCGCCGTAATTTTCTCTCCAGGCTGAAGCTGAAGAAGATTGATAATTGCAGTTCCCCTGGCAGTCCTGCCTGCCTCCGGTATCTCATAGGCTTTCATTCGGTATACTTTTCCCGTACTGGTAAAAAACATCAAATAATGATGGGTGGTAGTCATCAAAAGCTCCTCTATGTAATCATCCTCAATGGTTTCCATTCCCTTGATTCCCTTTCCACCACGGTTCTGGCTGCGGAAATTATCTACACTCATACGCTTGATATAACCAAGCTTTGTCATAGTAATCACCGTATTTGACACTGGAATCAAATCTTCCATAGAGATATCATACTCATCAAATCCAATGGAAGTCCTTCTGTCATCCCCGAATTTATCAGAAATCACCATAATTTCTTCCCTGATTACTCCTAAAAGTTTTTTCTCATCTGCAAGAATTGATTTCAATTCCTGAATCAATTCCATCAACTGACTATATTCCCCTTCCAGTTTCCCCCGTTCCAAGCCAGTCAACGCACGCAGACGCATATCTACGATCGCTTGGGCCTGGGCGTCTGAAAATGCAAACCGCTCCATCAATCTGGCCTTTGCAAGCTGTACATTTTCACTTCCTCTTATGATACTGATCACTTCATCAATATGATCAAGTGCAACCAACAATCCCTGTAAAATATGTGCACGCTCCTGCGCCTTATTCAGCTCATACTTGGTTCTTCTGGTTACAACCTCTTCCTGATGCTTCAGATAAAATCCCAGCATCTCATTTAAATTCAGAACCTTCGGTTCATTATTTACCAGTGCAAGCATAATCACACCAAAAGTATCCTGAAGCTGGGTATGCTTATAGAGCTGATTTAAAATCACATTTGGATTGACGTCACGACGCAATTCAATACAGATGCGCATTCCCTCACGGTTGGACTCATCCCTCAAATCTGTGATGCCATCTACTTTTTTATCTCTTACCAAATCAGCAATTTTTTCAATTAGTCTTGCTTTATTTACCATATAGGGAAGCTCTGTGACTACGATACGATTTTTTCCATTTGGCATGGTTTCAATATCAGAAATGGCACGAACTTTTATTTTTCCCCTGCCAGTCCGGTATGCCTGGTCAATTCCAGAAGTTCCAAGAATCATACCGCCCGTAGGAAAATCAGGACCCTTCACAATCTTTAAAATTTCTTCTATTTCTGTATTTCTATCTTCCTCAATCCGGTTATCTATAATCTTCACAACTGCCCCAATCACCTCTCTAAGATTATGAGGGGGAATATTGGTAGCCATACCTACAGCAATTCCTGTGGTTCCATTTACCAAAAGATTTGGATAGCGGGAAGGAAGCACCAAAGGCTCCTTCTCTGTCTCATCAAAGTTAGGTCCAAAATCAACAGTATCCTTATTGATATCAGCCAGCATTTCCATAGAAATTTTGCTAAGCCGTGCTTCTGTATAACGCATAGCAGCCGCCCCGTCGCCATCCACAGAGCCAAAATTTCCATGTCCATCCACCAGCATATAACGAGTGGACCATTCCTGTGCCATATTTACCAATGCACCATAAATAGAAGTGTCACCATGGGGATGATACTTACCCATGGTATCCCCTACAATACGGGCACACTTTCTATGAGGTTTATCGGGTCCATTATTCAATTCAATCATGGCATAGAGAATACGCCGTTGTACCGGCTTCAATCCATCCCTGACATCTGGAAGCGCACGAGATGCAATTACGCTCATGGCATAATCTATATAAGACTTTTCCATGGTCTTTTTCAAATCAACATCGTCTATCCGGTCGAATATTTTGTCATCCATCTATTTTCCTCCATTACACCATATTCTGAAGAAACTTTTACCTTCAGAATTTTAAGGGTTCCTTCTCAGAGCATATTACACATCCAGATTCTGTACATACTTGGCATTCGCCTCAATAAATTCACGTCTTGGCTCCACTTTGTCTCCCATCAGTGTAGTAAATGTCAAATCAATCTCTGAAGCTGTCTCATCATTAATGGTTACTCTCTCTAAAATTCTGGTTTCTGGGTCCATGGTAGTTTCCCATAACTGGTCTGGGTCCATCTCCCCTAACCCTTTGTAACGCTGAATTTTATTATTTCCATCCCTGCCAATTTCTTTTAAAATTTGATCCAATTCCAAATCATCATAGGCATACCAAATTTTCTTATTTTTCTCAATTTTAAACAAAGGCGGTTTTGCCAGATATACGTAGCCCTGTTTAATCAACTCCGGCATGAACCGATACATAAACGTAAGCATCAACGTACTGATATGTGCCCCGTCTACATCCGCATCTGTCATAATAATAATTTTATGATATCTTAATTTGGAGATATCAAAATCATCGTGAATTCCTGTTCCAAAAGCCGTAATCATAGCTTTGATTTCTGCATTCCCGTAAATCTTATCCAGTCTTGCCTTCTCTACATTCAAAATCTTACCTCTAAGAGGTAAAATTGCCTGGGTAGCCCGGCTTCTAGCTGTCTTAGCAGATCCTCCTGCAGAATCACCTTCCACAATAAAAATCTCACAATTTTTAGGATCTTTATCGGAACAATCCGCCAATTTTCCTGGTAATGAGGTATTTTCCAAAGCCGTTTTTCTTCTGGTCAAATCTCTTGCCTTCCTTGCTGCTTCCCTTGCCCGCTGTGCTAACAATGATTTTTCACAGATTACCTTTGCAACCGCAGGGTTCTGTTCCAGAAAATAGGTAAGCTGCTCACTAACTACACTATCTACGGCTCCCCTGGCTTCACTGTTTCCAAGCTTTTGTTTTGTCTGACCTTCAAACTGGGGTTCCTGAATCTTTACACTGATAATTGCAGTCATTCCTTCCCTGATATCATCACCAGAGAGAGCCGCTTCATTTTCTTTTAAAATTTTATTTGCTTTCGCATATGCATTAAATGTTTTTGTCAATGCATTTCGAAATCCCGCCAAATGAGTACCTCCCTCTGGCGTAGTAATGTTATTTACAAAACTATAAGTAGCATCATTATAAGAGTCATTGTGCTGCATAGCAACCTCCACAAAAACTCCGTCTCTATCGCCCTCACAATATATCACGTCTTCATAAAGCGCTTCTTTACTGCGGTTCAAATAAGTAACAAATTCCTTGATACCGCCTTCGTAATAGAATTCTTTTTCTTGCTCTTGCCCTTCTCTTTCATCGATCAGACAAATTTTTATTCCTTTTGTCAGAAATGCCATTTCACGCAACCGCTGTTTTAACGTATCATAATCATACACAGTATCCTCGAAAATACTGCCATCTGGAGAGAAGGTCACCTGGGTTCCTGTCTTTTCCGGTTCACAGTCCCCCACTATTTTCAACGGATATATGCTCTTTCCTCTCTCATACCGCTGCTTATAGATTTTTCCTTCATGAAAAATTTCAACCTCCAGCCAATTAGAAAGAGCATTCACTACAGAAGCGCCTACTCCATGAAGACCACCGGATACTTTATAGCCTCCACCGCCGAACTTTCCTCCTGCATGAAGAACAGTAAACACAACCTCTACCGCTGGAAGGCCCGCTTTTTGATTGATTCCAACTGGAATCCCTCGTCCATTATCTGTTACTTTGATACAATTACCCTTAAGAATTCTAACTTCTATGGTATCACAATATCCTGCCAACGCTTCATCCACTGAATTATCTACAATTTCATAGACAAGATGATGAAGCCCTCGCAGAGAAGTGCTTCCAATATACATTCCCGGCCTTTTTCGGACTGCTTCTAACCCCTCTAAGATTTGAATCTGATCTGCTCCATATTCCGCATTTGTATTTGTCCCTGTACTCATCTAATTCCTCCAATTCCTAACAACTGTTCTCAGCTTTTACAGTCCCACTTACTACCTTAAAAACTTTATTAATTTCAAATCTGTTTTTCACAAACTCATCAAGCCCCGTACATGTAATGATTGTCTGAATATCATGAATGCTATTCAACAGAAAATTCTGGCGGTTACTGTCTAGCTCCGACAACACATCATCCAAAATTAAAACAGGTGTTTCTTTTATCGATGATTTTACCAGCTCTATTTCTGAAAGTTTTAAAGAAAGCGCACAGCTCCGCTGCTGTCCTTGAGAACCAAACCTGCGGATGTCAATATCATGGATCAGAAAACACATATCATCTCTGTGAGGACCCACAGAAGTCATACCAAATTTCAAATCCCTTTCCCGGCTCTTTATTAACTCTTCTTCAAACCTTTCCTCTAATACATCTGGTTCATAGTTCAAAAAAAGTTCTTCTCTTTCGCCGGAAATCTTCTTATGTATCTCATAGCTGATTTCATTCAACTGCTTCACAAAGTTTTTCCGCGAAGCTATGATTTTTTTTCCATAATTAATTAATTGCATATCCCAAACAGAAAGCGTATCCTTAAGCTCTGGTTTGAAATTAATATCTTTTAAAAGTTTATTTCTTTGATTTAATATTTTATTATAATTTGTCAAATGGAATAAATAAATCCGATCAAGCTGACATAATTCAAAATCCAGAAACCTTCTCCGTTCCGAAGGGCCATTTTTTATAATATTCAAATCCTCTGGAGAAAAAAACACAATATTTAGAATACCAAATAATTCTGCTGCCTTTTTGATTGGGATTTTATTGATTGCTATCCCTTTGGAACGATTTTTCTTGATGTGCATATCAATTTGAAAATCTTTTTCTTTTTTTTCTACAATGGTCTGAATATGCGCTTCCTCTTCCCCAAACTGTATCAGCTCCCGATCCTTGCTGCCTTTGTGGGACTTAGTAGTTCCACTGACATATACAGATTCTAAAATATTTGTTTTTCCCTGGGCATTATCCCCATACAAAATATTTGTTCCTTGGTCAAATTCCATATATAAATCACTGTAATTACGGAAATGGCTTAAGGCAACGGATTTTAAAATCATCTTACAATTTTGATTGTCTCCCCCTCAAAGGAAACAACATCTCCATCTACCAATTTTTTTCCTCTCCGGCATTCCACTTCTCCATTTACAGTTACAAGTCCATCTTGAATAACAATTTTTGCCATTACTCCAGATTCAACCAAATTTCCAGCTTTCAAAGCCTGGCCTAATTTAATAAATTCACTTTTTAATTTAATTTCTTCCATATCTGTTCCTCTCAATTAGATGCCGCATTAAAATTAACCGGTAAAATCAAATAAATAAATGTCTCATTATCGTCCTTTATAAAACATGGCGCTTTGGGATTAACCATATAAAGATTAATCTCTTCTTCGTCAATTACACGCAATGCATCAATAAAAAATTTGGGATTAAATCCAATCATAATATCCTTACCATCTTTTTTAATTGAAATATTTTCTTTCATTGTACCAACAAAGGATTTAATCCGAAGCTCCATATTATCATCTGTAATATTCATAATAATTGGCTTCTTATCTCCTTCTTTTACCAGAGGCATTGTACGGTCAATACAATCCAAAAGACCTCGCTTATTGATTCTTATTTTTGTCTCATAATCTGAAGAAAGCATTTGTTCAATTCTGAAATATTCACCTTCAATCAAACGTGATACTACAGTGGTATTATCAAATTCAAAAATAACATAATTATCTGTAAAATAAGTATTTACATAATCATCTGCATTTCCAGATAGAATTTTACTGACTTCCTGAAGAGTTTTACCAGGAACAATTGCTTTACAATCGTCATAAGCTTCTTTTAATACAATATTTCGAATGGAGATACGATGACCATCCAAAGAAACTACTTTTAATTGATTTTCCTTCAGATCAAATAATTCTCCTGTCATCAGCTTATTATTATCATTATCTGAAATAGAAAAAATAGTCTGTCTAATTACTTCTTTTAATGTAAATTGTGAAATCACAATAGGTTTGTTCTTCTCTATATACGGTATATAGAAGAAATCTTCTCCAGATTTACCAATAATATCATATTTAGCATTTCCACAAGTTATTAATGTTTTAAAAGAAGAGTCTGCTTCAATGGTTATATCATCATCTGAAAATCTTCTTACAATTTCAAAAAACATTTTTGCATCCAATGCAATGACGCCATGCTCTTTAATTTCGCCTTCGATGATAGTTTCAATTCCTAGTTCTGTATCATTTGCCATTAATTTTATTTCATTTGTAGACGCATCAATTAATATACATTCTAATATTGCCATAGTGGTTTTAGAAGGTACTGCTTTTGATACAATATTAACGCCATGTAACAGATTTGATTTGGAACAGATAATTTTCATATTGTGAATAACTCCTTCCTGAGCTTAAAGATAAAATTATATTTAGAAAATTCATCTTAATAGTCATAGGGCTTGTTTATAAGTGCATAAATCTCCAAGGCTTGAAGTTCAGGTGGGTGAAGGCTTTTTTGTTACTGTATAACCCTGTGAATTTTACCTTGAAGGGATATGGACATGCTGTGAATAAAAAGTAGTGGATCAAACAGGTGTATTTTCTAAAAATTTCCACATGTGGATGAATAGGCATGTTATCATGCACTTTCCACAGATTTTAAAGGAAGTTATCCACATAACCTTCAGAGAGTGCATGATAGAAAAAACGTATTTTTTATAAAATTAATAATAATGATAAAGTTTATGTTGTGGTGTTTAGTTTGGATTAATTTTCTTTTTAATGGTTTCGATTAAATGATGGAAATTCTCGTTGTTTTGATATTCTTCTGTTATTTTTTTAATTCCATGGATGATGGTGGAATGATCTCTTCCTCCAAGGAGTGCGCCGATGGTTTCTAATTGAGCAGACGTCATATTTTTACATAGATACATGGCAATTTGCCTTGGTTTTGCAATTTCACTGCTTCGATTTTTGGAAATCATTTGGTCTGTGGAAATGTTAAAGTGTTCTGCAACAATTTCAATGACAAGCTGTGGGGTAATTTCTTTTGGCTTGTCCGGAGAGATAATATTCTGCAGCTCATGAACTGCAATATCCATGGTAATTTCTGTATGCTCCAGGTTGGAAAATGCAATAAGTTTGTTCAATGCGCCTTCCAATTCCCGAATATTTGATTTGATGTTAATAGCGATATAGTCAAGAACCTCATCGCTTAAGTGGAATCCATCTACTTCTTCTTTCCTTCTTAAAATTGCCATTCTTGTTTCATAATCTGGATATCCAATATCAGCCAGCAATCCCCATTCAAATCGGGAGCGAATTCTTTCTTCTAAAGTTTCCATTTCTTTTGGGGGCTTATCTGAAGATAAAATAATCTGTTTTCCGGCTGAATGAAGTACATTAAAGGTATGGAAAAATTCTTCCTGAGTACTTTCTTTTCCTATAATAAACTGGACGTCGTCAATCATAAGTACGTCTACGGTACGATATTTGTCACGTAATTTTGTCATTGCTGAAGCATTACCATTACGGATTGAGTCAATAACTTCATTGGTAAATTCTTCAGATGTAACGTAAATAACTTTTTTTTCTGGCTGCTGCTGTAAAATAAAGTGGCCAATGGACTGCATAAGGTGAGTTTTCCCAAGTCCTGGACCTCCGTAAATGTAGAGAGGATTATAGACTTCACCGGGAGATTCTGCCACAGCAAGGCTTGCAGCATGTGCAAATTTATTATTTTTTCCGACTACGAAACTTTCAAAAGTATAATTAGGATTCAAATTGCTTTTTTCCGTACCTTGGGCAAATTCTGTATTCCTGCTTTTTTGGGTTTTTAATTTATCTGCCTGCTCAGGTAAGATAAACTTTATGTCGTATTCAATTCCTGTAATTTCCGCAATCGCTACTTGAATAAGATATCCATATTTTTTGGCAATATAGGTAACTCCCATTTGTTCGGATGGAACCAAAATATAAAGTATTTTGCCCTCGATGCTGCATACGCTTAATGGTTTCAGCCAGGCATTAAAGGAAACATCTGTAAGTTCATGTTCTTCTTTGACTGTTTGTAGTATTTCTTCCCATTTTTTTAAAATAAGTTCCATAGTCTTCTCCAAAATCTCTTTTTTCTAAATTCATAGTCTTCCATACTCTATAATAACGCAAATCGCCTAAATAATCAATTAAAATTTTATACAGGTACAGGGGATAATAAAGGAGTAATAAAGCCGCTATTTCACAATTTTCGGTCTTTTTTTCGCTTTAAGGTGATATTGTGGATAATATGTTTCTTTTATGTTAAAATATACGAAAGAATTTTTATCTACATAGCGCTTGTAAACATATCTACATAGAAAAAATCCTGGATTTAAAGGAAATTTGTGAGAAAACAGGAAGGTATTCACAATCTTTCAAATAGTTTTCCACAAGTTATCCACAAAATATGGATAACTTTTTCAAATGTGGAAAATGTGGATAACTTGTGGATAAAAAGTATTTCTTCCTTATTATAATATGTGATGTGTATATTGTTGAAAAAAATTTAAAAAAATTTTTTAGAAAAGTTTTATCAACAACTGGTTTTTTCTAATAAATATCCCAAAATAGCTTGACTTAAGGAGAAATTTTGTTATAATGAAACATGATGTTTTCTAACACAGAGGAGGTGGATGACCCGTGAAAATGACATTTCAACCGAAAAAAAGATCCAGAAAAAAAGTTCATGGATTCAGAAAAAGAATGAGTACAAAAGGCGGCAGAAAAGTTTTAGCTGCAAGAAGATTAAAAGGAAGAAAGAGATTGTCAGCTTAGGCCACATCATTTGTGGTCTTTCTTCTTAGATTTAATAAGAAGATTCCATATGGAAAGTCAATAAATTTATTATTATGAAATTTTCAGAATCCTTAAAAAAGAACAAATATTTCCAGAATGTATATAAGTATGGAAAATCTTATGCGAATCATTTTTTTGTTATGTATATTTTGGAAAACAATTTACAAAAAAATAGATTGGGAATATCAGTTAGTAAAAAAGTAGGAAATAGTGTTATAAGACATCACATCACAAGATTGGTACGGGAAGCCTACAGATTACAGGAAGAAACGTTCAAGATGGGTTTGGATATTGTAGTTATCGCAAGGGTATCGGCGAAAAATGTAACTTACCATGAGACAGAAAAATCATTGCGTTATCTTGGAGGTCTTCATAAAATTTTAAGAAAAGAAGATGGAATATTTTGAAAAGAATATTAATTGCCTTAATCAAGCTATATAGAATATATTTGTCACCCTTAAAAACCACAAAATGTCCGTATTGTCCTACTTGTTCTACTTATGGACTGGAGGCAATTCAAAAGTATGGTGCGTTAAAAGGGTCATTGTTAGCCGGATGGAGGATATTAAGATGTAATCCTTTTTCAAAAGGCGGATACGATCCGGTTCCATAATTTAGGAGGTTTGTGTATTGACAGAAATTATTTTGACTCAATATTCTGGTAGAATATTAGGTCCGATTGCAAAGTTAATCGGTTACATTATGAACGGCCTGTATATGTTTTTAAACGATGTATTTGGCATTCAAAACATTGCATTATGTATTATTTTATTTACCTTTATCATTTATATTTTGATGCTTCCGTTGACCTATAAGCAACAGAAGTTTTCTAGACTTTCCCAGGAAATGCAGCCTGAAGTGAATGCGATTCGAGAGAAATATAAGAATAAAAAGGATCAAGTATCCATACAGAAGATGAATGAAGAGACCCAGATGGTATATCAGAAATATGGGGTATCTACCATGGGAAGTTGTGTTCAGCTTTTGATTAACTTTCCGATTATGCTTGCGATGTATCAGGTAATTCGGAATATTCCTGCTTATGTAAGCAGTGTGAAGGATGTATATACTCCTCTGGTAGAAAAGATTATGGATGTAAGCGGCTATCAGGATATTATGAAATCCTTTTTGAAGGAATCAGGGGTAGCAGCGGTAAGTCTTAATTTTGAAACTTCTACAACAACTGCAAATTCTATTATTGATGTACTTTATGCATTGCCTGGCCAGGGATGGGAGATATTGAAAGATAGCTTTGCTGGATTGACAGATATTATAGGTTCTACAGAAGCTGCTGTTATTCATCTAAATAATTTTTTTGGCATTAATATTGCGAATTCTCCTATGAATTTGATTGGTACTGGTTGGGGAAATAAAAATTTTCTTTTAATTTTTGGAGCGCTTTTAATTCCTTTGATTTCTTATGGATCTCAGGTGTTGAATTTGAAATTGATGCCTAATGCTGCCAATGCTGCAGGTGGGGAAAACGATGCAATGGCAAAGCAGATGAAAACAATGAATACAATGATGCCATTATTCTCTCTGTTTATGGTATTCTCTATTCCGGTTGGTCTTGGAATTTATTGGATTGCAGGATCTGTAATTCGTTGTATTCAGCAGGTTGTTTTGAATAGGTACATGAAGAACCTTGATTTGGAAGTTATTATTGAAAAAAATAAAGAGAAGGCAAAAAAGAAGAAGGAAAAACAGGGTATTTACCAGAACCAGATAGCGAACGCTGCCAGAATTAATACGAGAAAGATAGCAGAACCTGTCAGCAATATGGAAAAGGAAGAAAGAATTCGTAAAACTGAAGAATATGCGAAACAAGCGAAAAAAGGCAGTCTTTTAGAAAAGGCTAATATGGTAAAAGAATTTAACGAACGCAACAATAAGTGACGTAACAGGGGGAATTTGAATGGATTTTATTGAAGTATCAGCAAAAACTGTAGATGACGCTATCACAGAAAGTCTTGTAAAGCTTGGTACGACTAGTGATAAGATTGAATATGAGATTATTGAAAAAGGTAGTTCAGGTTTTCTTGGAATCGGGAGCAAGCCCGCGATCATTAAAGTCCGTAAGAAATCTGAAATAGAAGATTACGTATATGATTTTCTTCATAATGTATTTCAGGCGATGGATATGGATGTAGAGATTCTTATTAATAAGAGTGAAGATGGTAAAATTGTTGATGTGGAATTAAAAGGTGAAGAAATGGGCGTTTTAATAGGAAAACGCGGACAAACTTTAGATTCTCTTCAATATTTGACAAATCTTGCAGTAGGGAAACAGGTAGAAGAATACGTAAAGGTAAAGATTGATACCGAGGATTATAGAAAGAGGAGAAGGGATACTCTGGAAAATTTGGCAAAAAATATTGCCTACAAAGTGAAGAGAACAAAACGTTCTGTTTCCTTGGAGCCTATGAATCCATTTGAGAGACGTGTGATTCATTCTGCGTTACAAAATGATCGTTATGTAAATACTCACAGTGAGGGTGAAGAACCTTACAGACATGTAGTAGTTACGCTAAAAAGAAATAATAATATGAAGGCATAGATTTTTTTAGAAGAAATGATATGCAAAAGGAAGGGCTTTCTCAACATACACTTGTGTTACCTTGAGAAAGCCTTTATATGCCAATAAACCTGATTTATCATCGAATTAAGGTTAGGAAAATAGTAAATTATTTGGTAAATCAGTACACTCTGAAGTATTGTATGAGGAAATAGAAATGAAAACAAATACAATTGCAGCTATTGCCACTGCTATGTCAAATTCTGGAATTGGAATTATTCGAATGAGTGGAGAGGAATCTTTTGAAATTATAGATAAAATATATCGCGGAAAAAAGGGAGAGAAAAAGTTATCTGAAGTACCTAGCCATACCATCCATTATGGATATATCTGTGATGGGGAAAAGGTAATAGATGAAGTAATGGTTTTAGTTTTAAAATCACCAAATACTTATACCAGAGAGGATACTGTGGAAATCGATTGTCATGGTGGAGTTTTGGTGATGAAGCGTATTTTGGAAACGGTGATAAAGTATGGCGCAAGACCGGCAGAGCCAGGGGAATTTACAAAGCGTGCTTTTTTGAATGGTAGGATTGACTTATCTCAAGCGGAATCTGTTATTGATGTGATTAATGCGAAAAATGATTTTTCTCTGGAATCCTCTCTTCATCAACTTCAGGGAAATCTAAAAAATAAAATAAAGGAAGTGCGAAGAAAAATTATTCATGAAATTGCCTTTATAGAGTCGGCTTTGGATGATCCAGAACATATATCTATGGAGGGTTATAGTGAAAAATTAAAAGAAATTATATCAGAATTAAGTTTAGAATTAAAAGATTTGCTTTTATCCTCCGAAAATGGAGAGCTTTTAAAAGAGGGAATTAATACAGTAATTATTGGAAAGCCGAACGCAGGAAAATCTTCTTTTATGAACGTTTTGTCAGGGAAAGAATGCGCCATTGTTACAAATATTGCGGGAACCACCCGTGATATTTTAGAAGAGCAGGTTAATTTGGATGGAATTACTCTTAATGTGATGGATACTGCTGGAATTCACGATACCTGGGATACAGTAGAAAAAATTGGTGTGGATAAGGCAAAAGAATCTTTGAGTAGGGCAGACTTGGTTATTTATATGGTAGATGCTTCGACTGTTTTGGATGAAAATGATGAGGAAATTTTAGGATTGCTATCTGATAAGAAGACGATTGTACTTTTGAATAAATCGGATTTGGAGAAATCTACTACCGAAAATATGGTATTTTCTCATTTAGAGGAAAGAGGTATGAATCATCCGGTTTTGTCTGTTTCTATGAAAGAAGAGATAGGAGTAAAAGAAATAAAAAATAAAATAAAAGAAATGTTTTTTGCAGGAGAGATTTCTTTTAATGATGAGATATTAATCACAAATGTTCGTCAGAAATCTTTTCTTCAGTCTGCGTTGGACAGTTTAAACATGGTAAGGCAAAGTATTGAAGATGAAATGCCTGAAGATTTTTATTCTATTGATCTGGTAAGCGCTTCTGAAGAATTAGGAAATATTACAGGAGAGTGCGCCAGTGAAGATTTGGTGAATGAAATTTTTTCTAAATTCTGTATGGGAAAATAGTGTTTTTATTCCCGCGAGCAATGAGCCAAGCAGCCGCGCTTGCGTGGATATTTGGCGAATGCCGCGAGGGTAAGTGCCCTGTGGGGTATTGACTGGAAAGGAGAATGTTATGCCTTATCTTTCAGAAGAATATGATATATGTGTGGTAGGAGCAGGTCATGCTGGATGTGAAGCGGCTCTGGCTTGTGCAAGGCTTGGTTTAGAGACAATTGTTTTTACCGTTAGCGTAGAAAGTATTGCATTGATGCCTTGTAATCCTAATATTGGAGGAAGTTCTAAGGGCCATCTTGTAAGAGAGATTGATGCCCTTGGAGGACAGATGGGAATTAATATTGATCACACATTTATTCAATCTAAAATGTTAAATGTTTCTAAGGGTCCAGCCGTACATTCCCTTCGAGCGCAGGCAGATAAATCAGGATATAGTCAGGAAATGAGACGGACTTTGGAAAGTACAGATCATTTGACCATTCGACAGGCTGAAGTGACAGAATTGATTGTAGAAGATGGAATTGTCAAAGGTGTAAAGACCTTTTCTGGAGCTTTATACCATAGTAAGGCAGTGGTTCTTTGTACTGGTACATACTTAAAGTCAAGATGTCTTTATGGAGATGTGATAAATTTTACTGGACCAAATGGTCTGCAGGCTGCAAATCATTTATCAGAATCTTTAAAAGAAAATGGAATTGAATTGTTTCGGTTTAAGACAGGAACGCCTGCAAGAATTGATAGGCGTTCGGTAGACTTTAGTAAAATGGAAGAGCAGAAGGGGGATGAAAGAGTAGTTCCCTTTTCTTTTTCTACAGATCCCGAAGAAGTACAAATTGATCAGGTTTCTTGTTGGCTGACTTATACAAATAAAGATACCCATGAGATTATTCGAGAAAATCTCGATCGCTCTCCATTATATTCTGGAATGATTGAAGGAACTGGACCTAGGTATTGTCCTTCCATTGAAGATAAAGTAGTAAAATTTTCTGATAAAGAACGTCATCAAGTATTTATTGAGCCAGAAGGATTGTATACCAATGAAATGTACATTGGTGGTATGTCAAGCTCTCTTCCAGAGGATGTGCAATATAAAATGTACAAAAGCGTAGCAGGTCTGGAACATGTAAAAATTGTTCGAAATGCTTATGCCATTGAATATGATTGTATTGATCCAAGGCAGCTTTATCCTACTTTGGAATTTAAAGGGATTCGAGGTCTTTTTTCTGGAGGTCAGTTTAACGGAAGTTCTGGTTATGAGGAAGCGGCAGCCCAGGGTCTTGTGGCAGGAATTAATGCAGCAATGTTTTGCAAAGGAAAAGAACCTTTGGTTTTGGATCGCTCTACCTCTTATATTGGAGTATTGATTGATGATTTGGTAACAAAAGAAAACCGTGAGCCTTACCGAATGATGACTTCAAGAGCAGAATACCGTCTACTTTTACGGCAGGATAATGCAGATTTGCGTCTTTCGAAAATAGGGTATGAAGTTGGATTGATTGATGAAGAGCGGTATCATTGGGTTGTGGAAAAAGAAGGCTTGATCGAAAAAGAAGTGGATAGAATTCAGCATGTTAAGATCGGCGCAAATGCTGTAGTTCAAAAAATTTTAGAAGAGCATGGAAGTGCTCCCTTAAAGACAGGAACAACCCTTGCTGAGTTAATCCGAAGACCAGAACTTTCTTATGATGATTTGGCAGAGATTGATAAAGATCGCCCGAACCTTCCTTATGATGTAGTAGAACAGGTGAACATAAATATTAAATATGATGGATATATCAAGCGGCAGTTAAAGCAAGTAAAAGAATTTAAAAAGCTGGAGAATAAGAAGCTTCCTGAAAATTTTGATTATAATCAGGTGAAAAGCTTAAGAATTGAAGCAAAGCAGAAATTAAATTTGTATCAACCAGTAAATGTGGGACAAGCATCTAGGATTTCTGGGGTATCCCCGGCTGATATTTCAGTATTGTTAGTTTATCTAGAGCAGATGTATCGAAAAAAATAGAAACCACTGTAAATCATCTGAAGTAGGAAATTAGAAAAATAAACAGGTAGGAATAGTATGGAAGTAAACGAAAAAATTCAATTGGAATCTTATGAATGGGATAAATTTTATGCAGGTTTAAAAAGCCTTGGCATTGAATGTTCTCAGGAGAAAATCAATCAATTTCTTAAATTCTATCAAATGTTGATAGAAAAAAATAAAGTGATGAACTTAACTGCAATTACAGAATTTGAAGATGTGGTTGAAAAGCATTTTTTGGATTCTTTGAGTTTAGTCAAGTGTATCAATTTGAATCAGAATCTTCGGGTATTGGACTTGGGAACAGGTGCAGGCTTTCCCGGAATTCCTCTTAAGATTGTATTTCCTCAATTAGAAATTGTATTGATGGATTCTTTGAATAAGCGTGTTTTATTTTTAAAAGAAGTAATAGAAGAATTGAATCTTTCAGATATTTTGGCTGTTCACGGAAGAGCAGAAGAAATGGCTGGAAAAAAAGAATATCGGGAACAATTTGATTTATGTATTTCCAGGGCGGTAGCAAATTTATCTTCTTTAAGCGAGTATTGTATTCCTTTTGTAAAAATAGGAGGAAATTTTATTTCTTATAAATCAGGGGAAATTGAAGAGGAGACAGAGCAGGCCAAAAAAGCAATCTCTGTTTTGGGAGGAAGTATTACAAAAGTAGAAAAATTCATTTTGACTGGAACAGAAGTTTCCAGGTCTTTTATTCAAATTGAAAAAAAGAAAAAAACACCAAAGAGTTATCCAAGGAAAGCTGGTACACCATCAAAGAATCCAATTCATTAAATTTTGTGTATATACCCAATTATAAAAACAGGGCTGTTGGAAAAAGGAAGATTTTCATAGGATGTAGCTGTGAAAATCTTCCTTTTTCCAACAGCCCTGTTTATTCTTGCCAGCAATGAGTCAAGCAGCCGCGCTTACGCGGATATTTGACTTAAGTTTTATTTTATAGGCTCTAAGTATAAATTCAAAATGTCTAAAAGTTTTTCAGGCACTTCCAGTTGCGGAAGATAATTTGATTCTGTAAGATAAGAAACCTCAATGGAAGGGTTGTAGGAAAGATAGGAATTGATAATCTGTTCACTTTCCTCATTTTCTCTACTTCCAATTAAGTAAATGCTGTTGTTAATTTTTTTCAATGCATGGATAATATTAATATTGGCATAATTTGATATGATACTTGATAATAAATATTTTCCATGGCTGTTGTCTGTGTGTGCCGCTTCATAATAAATATTAATTATTTTGCTTGGAATCATGTGGTTTTTATAGTAATAATTTTTATGAAATATTCGGCTTATGTTCTTTTCTGTAAATATAAGATTGTAAATCAAAGTACCGAAAATAGGAAGATCTATGAAAAATTTTAATGTATTTTTTCGTTTCGTTGGTGTTTTGATTAAGCTTTCCAAAGAAACAGGACTAATAATTATGATTTTACGAAAATGTTCTGGTTCCATGTTACATGCCATAACTGCAAAGGAAGCAGAATCACCGGTGGCAATGAGATCAGGTTTTGATCCAATTATGTTTTTGGTAAAATCAGTAATTAATTGCACAAAGAGATAATTGCTGTAAGTCATATTTGGTTTATCACTTCTGCCACATCCTAATAAATCCAGACGGTAAACCGTATGATGTTTTGCAAGCTGTTTTTCAATTTTCTCCCATTCATAGGAAGAGGAGGCAGGGTTCAAATCATGGATTAGAAGTACTGGACTTCCTTTTCCTTGTTTGGTATAAAAAATATTTCCATATCTCCAATTAAAAAAATTCCCTTTCTCTGTTTTTAAAAGATTTTTTAAGGTAGATGAAACATGGATGGCTTTATTGATACCATAGATACTAATGGTTGTTAGAGTGCTTAAAAATAGAAAATTACGAACTTGCTTTTTCATTAAATAGCTTCCCCTTTCTTTTTATGTCTAGAAGTAGTGAGCGAAGCAGACGCCCATGAAAATTTGTTTTAAGAAAAATAGCAAATTATAAAAAAATAAGTATACTTTTTTGCGTTACTTATTTTTTCTATTATTATTATAGACGATATGGCTTGGATATACAAACAAAATATAGGAAAAAAATAAAAAATTAAAAAAGTCTCTTTTCATATATGACATTTTGATATAAAATAAATATGATTACCATTAATTTTTTGATACTCAAATAAATCATTTTTTACATTGATAAAATGTGTCAGAATGTGAAAATGGTAAA
>ERZ778518.80-NODE-80-length-94399-cov-15.800252_pt1 | contig 94399 bp, 91 predicted proteins | sample MGYA00510340_ERZ778518 | MGnify/ENA primary metagenome ERZ778518 (study PRJEB29527, sample SAMN07138967) | mouse gut metagenome | material: feces | host: mouse | place: China:Nanjing | collected 2016-01-25 ...
AACATACAGTCCTTGGAGAGGGACTATAAACACTACTACTTTATAATACGAGGAAACGAATAGAAGAGGAAGAATATGAGGCCTCATTCAAAGAAAATGTTGAATCTCCCTCATATGATGATTTGTTAAGATATCCCGACTCTTATCAAGAAAAACAGATAAAAGTAAAAGTGAAAATTGTACGTGTAGAGCCAGATGGAATTATATTTGATGGCGATATAGAAGCAACTATGTCTGGAGAAACAGTCGCCCTCTATGACGGAAGAACAACAAAAGAACCAAAATTGCGCGAGGGCGATTCTGTAACAATATATGGTTATGGAAAAGGCACAACAACCGTTAAAGTCCAAGATGTGTCCGGCATATTGCCTAAAACAGTTGATAAATACGATATACCAGCCATAGATATTAGATATATTGATTTTTAATAGTATTTAACAACACCGCACAGTGTCTAAGCCCCGTGATATGAAAACTTAGTAAAATCGCGTTATACCGCCAATGACCTAATAAAACAGAGTGAAATTGACTTCAAATTTTGACGCTCAAATAGCTGTTGCGATGTCGCAACAAACCGTAGAAGATTTCGATGAACAGGTTTTATTTACTTTTTCCGAACGTCCGGAAAATCTGTCATCTGCTCAAGTCGAGAAATTTTGAAGCTGTAAAATCAAACTATTAATAAATTCCACCATACCAGTCTCTAAACTGAAAGGATAATAAAATGGCAAAATCAATATTAGACAAAATTGTTGAAAAAAGAAAAATGCCAGTCTTATTTATTGGTTCCGGTATTTCTAAACGCTATCTTTACGGTTTTCCTGATTGGGAAGGCTTATTAAGAGATTCCTTTAGAATCGTCAATCCAGATCCTTACTACTATGGTGGTTGTGTGGAACAACTTACCCGTGAAGGATGTACCCCTTTTGAATTAAATACTAAATTGGCATCTATAATCGAAAATGATTTTAACGCAGCCTTTTATGCCAGAAAAATAAAAATCAAAATAGGTAACCCTAAAAATCCCAAATGGGTTGAACAGGGTGTTTCTCCATATAAAATGTTCCTTGTTAGTTATTTTAAAAAACTACGAGTTAATACTGATCCCTCTTTAGCAAAAGAAATTGAGGCTTTTCGACAGCTAAAAAATAAAATACTGGCTGTTATCACAACTAATTATGATACTTTTATAGAATCAGAAATATTAAAGAACGACTATCAAGTATTTTGTCATCAAAATGAACTTTTTTCCGCTGACAGTTATAATATAGCAGAAATATATAAAATACATGGAAGCGTGTTGGATGCAAAATCAATTATTATAACAGAAAAGGATTATAACGATTTTAATTCCTCCAGAAAATTAATTATTGCAAAAATGCTAACTCTATTTGCTGAATCTCCTATTGTTTTTATGGGATATTCATTTACTGATGAAAATATACAGCATATTATAGAAGACTTTTTAAGTTGTTTAACTCCGAAGGAACTTTCTTCTATTAGCAGTCATTTTATCTTCATCAGCTACAAGAAGGGGGAAAAGCGGCTTATAGAAACAAAACGTACTACATATACCTCAAACAAAGTTGAAATTCCTATTACCGAAATAAGCACCGATAATTACTACGCTATTTATGAAAAATTAAATAATATAATTCCGGGAATTGCAGCATCGCGTATTCGTGAAACCCGAAAGATTATTAAACGGATCGTAGACCAGAATATAACCAGCGAAACTGCCGAATCCATAATTGTTAATATAGACGATTTAGATAATATTGATTTATCATCCAAACCTTTAGCTGTTGCTATTGGCTACCGTGATTCTATTTTAAATAAAGTTGGTTACGGTATTTTGGACGTTGAATCAATAATTGAGGATATCCTCTTCGATAACAAAAATTTAAATGCGGATAATATGTGCTTTGATAGGTTCAAATCAATATCATCCACTCATTTGATTCCTGTATTTAAGTATGTAAAAAAATGCTCAATACCTATTCCTCCTTCGAGTAAGCTAAACGATTATATAAATGCCAGAAACTCAATAGATAAAATCATTTCAAAATCACAGTTGAAGGTGATCGGTGCACTTCCATATGTATCTACTATCAATGATTTGCATAGTACAATGAAAGCGCAAAATACTCTGGACAAAAAAGCTGGCATTCTTCTAAAAAGTATTAATAATTTTTCAATTGAGGAAATCAAGCATGAATGTCAATTCCTCTTCCGTGAAATAGGAGGCGCAAAGATTACCTCTACCTGTTTTAAGCGCTGCGTTATGTATATTGATTTTCTGGAAAACTACACAAAAAAAAGTTAATGAACATTTTTCAGTAAACACTGGAAACATCACTAACTTTCTTTCGAAATCTTAGCATTTTGAATATGCTTTTTACTTTTTTAACATAGCCACTTAATGGCTTATTGCTTTATTATAGTACTATCTTATTCATTATTTGTCAATATGATAATTCTATACAAATCTGCATCGGCACAACACCGAAGTGGATCGGAATCATACTGGGAAAACCGATAAAATTCATCCTAGATAAGTGAAATTATATCATTTCCCCAGTGAAAACACAAGCGCTGGGCATTTTTATCCCCTGCTACCCGTATGATGTAACGGTGACGAATTGTCACCAGTTGAACAGGAGGTCACCATGTCTAAAGTCAAACGCTGTGCCATCTACATCCGTGTCAGCACCGAAGAACAACACCTCAACGGCCTCTCCCTCCCTGCCCAGAAGCAGGCGCTCACCGAGTACGCGGAGCGTAACGGCCTCACAGTCGTAGATTGCTACGCCGATGAGGGAATCTCCGCCCGCAAGCCCATGAAGCACCGCAAGGGGCTCCTGCGTCTCCTTAAGGACGTGGAGCAGGATAAGATCGACATGATCCTTGTCACCAAGCTGGACCGATGGTTCCGCAACATCAAGGACTACAACATCACAGAGGAAATCCTGCAGGCGCACCACTGTTACTGGAAGACGATCTTTGAAAATTATGATTCTTCCACCGCCAACGGGCAGATGGTCATCAACATCATGCTCTCTGTCAATCAGGCGGAGTGTGACCGCACCTCCGAGCGCATCAAGGCGGTTCTTGACTATAAGCGGTCTATCGGCGAGGTTACGAGCGGCATGTGCGCCTGCTACGGCTACAAAGTGGTCAATAACAGGCTGGTAAAGGATGCGGACGTCTCCGATATCGTGGACGACGCCTACGACTATTACCGCACCTGCTACTCGATCCGAAGTACCTACAACTATCTGCTCGAAAAATACGGTGACCACGCCCCTTCCTGCAATAAAGTAGACCGCCTGTTCAAAAATGAGACTTACGCCGGACGCGATAAAGATAATCTTAACTACTGCGAACCTTACATCACATGGGAGGAGTTCCGGAAGTTCCGGCAGATCACTACCACGAAGACATACACCGCCGGTCGTTACGATCCATACATCTTTTCTTCCCTGATCAAGTGCCCTGTCTGCGGGAACAATTTTACAGGGTACAGGAAGAAACAGAAGCTTAAGAACGGCGGCGAAAGCATATACATAAAATACCGGTGCGGGAATAAGTTTAACCGTCACGGCGGCGCCAGTCTGACAGAACACAAGATCGAGGACTACATGCTGACCCATGTCTCGACCAGGCTGGAACAGGAAATCGCCCAGGTGCAGTTTAAAGCCAGACAGCAGAAGGAGCGCCGCGATACAGACGCCGCCCGCAAAGAACTGGAACGCCTGAATATTCTTTTTCAAAAGGGAAGGATCACGGAAAGCTACTACGACGAGCAGTATGAACAGCTTGAGAAAAAAATCAGGGAATCCGAGCCGGATGAAAAGATACCCCCGCTCAAGTCCTATGACCATCTGATCACGGCATTCAGCGGGAACTGGCAGGAACTTTACGCCTCTCTGGATAAGCAGCACAAGCAGACATTCTGGAAGGGCACGATCAAAAGCATAGAGATAGACCCGGAAACCCATAAAATAAGCGGTTTTTCTTTTCTCACAGAATTGGAGTAGTAAACAGCGTATACTGTTGAATTCGAGCCCCACGCCACCTCCCTCGAATCCAAAGGCGACGGCTATGTGGTAGCCTCCCTCGGTGAAGATTCCGGCTATGTGCCCTATACTGCCTTCTCCGCCAGAAAGAGCTATATCGAGAAAAACCCCGATGTGATCGAGTCCTTCACCCGCGCCCTACAGAAAGGCATGGACTATGTGCAGACCCACACCCCTGCGGAGATCGCCAAGGTGATCGCGCCCCAGTTTGCGGAGACGGATCTTGCCACCATAGAGACGATCGTCGGCAGATATGCCGCGCAGGACACATGGAAATCAGATCTTGTCTTCTCGGAAGACAGCTTCACCCTTCTGGAAAACATTCTGGAAGAAGCGGGCGAACTGGACGGCAGAGTGCCCTACGCCGATCTGGTGGACACCTCCTTCGCCAAAAAAGTTTTACAGTAGCCTTATCCGATACGGTTCCATATACGAGATAACGCCCGGCTCATCTGCCGGGCGTTATACATATTATGTAAACTATACTTCTCCCAAAAGTTCTTTTAGGGCGTCCACCACAAACTGATACTGTGTCAGCATCTCCTCCACGCCCACTTCCATCACGGAAAAATTCTCCTCCTTCACCGCCGACTCCTGCTCCGCAGCAAGCTGGGACAGATAAGTGGCGCCGATGGAGCGCATGGCATTTTTCAGCCCGTGTACTTCAATGCGATAACGCTCGTAATCCTTCGCCTCATAAGTGCTCCGGATCAAGGGGATTTTCTCTTTCCCCTCCTCCATGGCTGCCCAGAGGACTTCCATGTAGATTTCCTCATCATCCCCACACAGTCTGATGCCTTCCTGCACATCGAATCCTTTGATTGTCAGATCCTCAAACGACCGAATCATTCCCATTTTACTCTTCCTCCTGCACCTTTCCCTTTTTTCTTGTATTTTTGCTTCGTATATCCGTTAAACCGTCGATCATCTTCTCAATCAACAGTTTTTTGACATAAACGTCGAAACTTAACATGCAGATAAAGGAGAAAAATTTTAGAAAATCCCGATCCTCTGCCGGTGCATCCTCAAAGGTTTTCTGGGCAATCCGAAACTTCTCATCCACATCTGCCTTCAAGACATCCGTCTGTTCCCGCTCCAGTCCGAACACTTCTTCATACACGCGGGAAAGATCATACGCCTCCCCGTTCTGAAAATAACGGTCCGTGATCGGCTCTAAAAGCTCCTGAATATCGCTGATGGATAGTATCCCTTTATAATAGTAGATAAAGATCAGAAGAAGCACGTGATCCTTTGTGTACTTTTTCTTGAAAGGCGGTGGAATGAGGTCGTTCTTGGCATAATTATTAATCATCGTCTTTGTCAGAATCTTGTCAGAAGCAGGATCTCTGGTCGTATTTCTCAGATGGGACTCCATAAAAGTGGTCACCTGATCCATATAGAGATCAATATCGGGAATATCCTCCGCCCTGATATATTCGATCCTGTCCAGACTTTCCTGAATGCTGTTTAACAAATCCTCTATATTGATCGTCATCTTACCGCACCTTCCGCCTTCCTCTGTCTCCTATTATATATTTTTCATATGTGCCTGACAAGTATTTTATCTCGTTTGACAGCAGTCCGCGGTTTACAAAAAAGGGTATCTGTGATATATTCATACATAAGGATTGTAAAGTTTTAACGTATGAAAGCGCATGTCTTTCAGATGCGGAATGGAGGCACTATGAATAAAAAACTCAAAACCGATGCTGTTGACCATCTCTTTCAGGCTGTCCTCTGCCTGCAGACGCAGGAAGAATGCTATGATTTCTTTGAGGATCTCTGTACCGTCAACGAACTTTTGTCCCTCTCCCAGCGCTTCGAGGTGGCATCCATGCTGAAGCAACATAAAACGTATCTGGAAATTGCGGAAAAAACCGGCGCGTCAACCGCCACCATCAGCCGCGTCAACCGTTCCCTGAATTACGGGAATGACGGCTACGATCTGATTTTTGAGCGTCTGAAATCCCACTGACAGACTTTTTTGTGTATACGAAATTTTCTGCAAAACCCTTCCTATATTGACACAATTTTGCAGGCTTGATAGAATGAAAAGAGCAAATCAAATTTTAATGGGCAGGTGGAAACAGATATGTATACTTGTAGTCTCCATATTTATTTCGCAGGGCATCCCAGCCACGCTTTGGACGTGATCAAAAAGATGCCCTCTCTTGAACATTTTACCCATATTTTTTCTGAAAGTGACGAGGCGGACGCTGATCTGTCCGCAAAGGCGGATGTCATCATAGCTGATCTGTCTCTGATTGATGTGCAGTCCGCGCTGCAGATTTTACTGCCGAACCGCCGTGAAGGCTCGGAAGTTATTTTTCTTGCGGACAAAAAGCAGATGCAGCTTCTCTGCGCGAACCCGGCGTTAAAGAATGTCTCGGATGTCTGGATCACGCCTATGTCCGACGAGGAGCTCCGTTTCCGTTTCCAGAGGTGGCAGCAGACATGCAAGGTGGGCAGGGACCTGTGGGAAACCAGTCATTTTCTGGAAGCAACGATCAACAATGTTCCCAATCTGGTCTGGTACAAGGACAAAGATGGCGTCCATGAGAAAGTGAACAACAGCTTCTGCCGTGCCGTCAACAAAACCAAGGAACAGGTGCAGGGTCGCCGGCACGCCTACATCTGGGATGTGGAGGAGGACGATCCCGCCTGCATCGAATCGGAGCATCAGGTTATGAGCAAAAAGCAGACCTTTGTATCCGAGGAGACCATTATGGCAGGGAATGAGACGAGGACACTGATGTGTTACAAGTCTCCCCTCTACAACTGCGACGGCACCGTGATGGGAACCGTCGGCGTGGGCGTCGATGTGACGCAGGAACGCGCCTACGAGCAGGAAATCATAAAGAAAAACAAGACGTTAGAGACGATTCTTGCCACCATCGACTGCGGCGTGATGAACCACAGTCTGAACGATTCGCGCATTCTGAACATAAATCGTGCCGCGCTGAGAATCCTCGGCTACGAGACACTGGATGAGATGATGGCGGACGGCTTTGACATCATTGCCGACTCCGTGATGGACGAAGACAAGGCGCACCTGCGCAACAGCATCAGAATGCTGAAAAAAGCCGGGGACACCGTCAATGTGGAGTACCGCGTACAGCATAAAAACGGAGAAGTCCTGCACGTTATGGGGAACATCAAACTCTACGAGGAAAACGGCGAGCTTTTCTGCCAGCGTTTCCTTCTGGACGTCACCGAGCAGAAATTACAGGAAAGAAAGAATATAAGGCGGCAGATGGAGCTGGTGCAGGCTTTAAGTCTCGACTTTACGCTCGTATGTTTCGTAGAGCCGGATACCGGTATGCTTGTCCCTGTCCGCACCGGCAAACGCGAGCTGGACAATATTTTTGAAACCAAAATCTCTCTGAAAGAAAGCATGGAGAAATACATAGAGGAGTGGGTATATGAGGAAGACCGGGAAACGCTGCGGCACGCCATTTCTCTGGATACGCTGAAGGAGGAGCTGAGCTCGAAACAGGTTTACTCGGTGAATTACCGCAAGCAGCAGGACCAGCAGATCATCTATTTCCAGATGAAGGCGGTGAACGCCGGCACGGAGGACGGCAGTCTCGGAATCGTCCTCGGATTCCGCAGCGTGGACGCGGAAATCCGCCGGGAGATGGAACAGAACACGCTGCTTGAGGCGGCTCTCTCTCAGGCGAACCGCGCCAGCAAGGCAAAGAGCGTATTTTTGTCGAATATGTCCCACGATATCCGCACGCCGATGAATGCCATTGTGGGCTTTACGAATCTGGCAATCACACATATTGAACAGCCGGACCTTGTCTCGGAATATCTGAAAAAGATCCAGACCTCGGGCAACCATCTGCTGAGTCTGATCAACGATATACTGGATATGAGCCATATCGAAAGCGGGAAGATCCATCTGGAGGAAAAACTGTGCAGCCTTCCCGAAATCCTGCATGGTTTGCGCAATATTTTACAGGCGGATATCCATGCCAAGCAGCTTGAGCTTCATATTGATACGGTGGACGTTGTGGACGAGGCGATTTACTGTGACAAGCTGCGGCTCAATCAGGTGCTTTTAAATCTGCTTAGCAACGCCGTAAAATATACGAGCGCAGGCGGCCATGTCAGTATGCGCATCACCGAGAAATCTGGCGCTCCCGTCGGCTTTGCCAACTATATCTTTACCATCAAGGACACAGGCATCGGCATGAGCCCGGAGTTTGTCGAGCGTATCTTTGAACCCTTTGAGCGGGAACGCAACAGTACCATCAGCAAAATTCAAGGTACCGGGCTTGGCATGGCAATCACGAAAAACATCGTGGATATGATGAACGGTTCCATTTCCGTGACGAGCGAGCCGGGTGTAGGAACCGAGTTTACGGTTTCTTTCACCTTCCGCCTTCACGAGGAAAAGAAGGAGCCGATCCTCCTGCCGGAGTTAAAAGATTGCAAGGCTCTGGTGGTGGACGACGACTTCAACACGTGCGACAGCGTTTCCTATATGCTGGGGCAGCTCGGTATGCAGGCGGAGTGGACGCTGTCCGGCAAAGAGGCTGTGCTTCGCAGCCATCAGGCGATCATGCGGAACACAAGCTACTCTGTGTATATTGTGGACTGGCTGCTTCCCGACATGAATGGCGTCGAGGTGACCCGGAGAATCCGGAAGGAAACCGGCGGGAATGTGCCTGTGATTATTCTGACCGCCTACGACTGGTCGGATATCGAAGCGGAGGCAAAGGAGGCGGGCGTGACGGCATTCTGCAACAAACCGTTGTTCCTGTCGGAATTAAGCTCCTGTCTCGAATCCGTGCTGCGCCCGGAAACCTCAGAACTGGAAGCCTCCAATAAGGAACTCCTGCCCCGTCATACCGGGCGGATCCTGCTGGCGGAAGACGTGGAGATGAATCAGGAACTCGCCGTGGCGATTTTAGAGAACGCGGGCTTCATGGTAGACGTGGCGGACAATGGTCAGATTGCCTTTGAAATGCTGAAAAAGTCGGAGCCGGGGTATTATCAGGCGATACTGATGGATATCCAGATGCCTGTGATGGACGGCTACGAGGCGACCAGACGGATCCGGAAGCTGGAGAACCCCGAACTTGCCTCCATTCCGATCGTCGCCATGACCGCCAACGCCTTTACCGAAGACCGGGAGGAAGCGCTCAAATGCGGCATGAACAGCCATATTGCCAAACCCATCGACGTGCAGGTGCTGTTCAAAACGCTGGACGATATGTTGTAAGTTGCGAATAAACGAAAAAAAGCGAAAAAAATGCTTTACATTTTATAAGAGGTGTGCTATCCTATGGGTGTTGTCAATCAACGTAATTTTTATATTTTTGGAGGTATGTACGATGAACAAAGGTACAGTAAAGTGGTTTAACAACCAGAAGGGCTACGGCTTCATCTCCGATGAGCAGGGTAACGACGTATTCGTTCACTACTCCGGACTCAACATGGAAGGCTTCAAGTCTCTCGAAGAGGGCGCTGAGGTTGAGTATGAAGTAGTAAACGGCGAGAAGGGACCTCAGGCCGTAAACGTAACAAAGTTATAAGAGCCGACGCTCCTATAACATCGATAATCAGTATCACGATGTGCCTGTTCTTAAATATGATGTTCTGAAAATCCAGTAAGACTTTGTTATTTAGAATCAGCTATTGTTGTAACGGATTAGAGAAGAACAAAAACCTGTCTGCGCGACAGGTTTTTTTCTTATGCCTTTTACGCTCTCTCCATATAGGCAAGCACATCCGCAAAAGCCATCGGTCCGCCGAAAAGGTCAAGCGCGCTCCCGACTGTCACATCCACGCTTCCCTTCCCCAGTTTTTTTAATTGATCGAGATCCGAAAAACTGTGCACGCCGCCCGCGTAAGTCATCGGTATTTTTCCCCATTCTCCCAGAATTTTTACGACAGGTTCCTCAATCCCCTCGCTTTTTCCCTCCACATCCACCGCGTGAACCAGAAATTCATCGCAATATGCGGAAAGCTCATCGAGAACCTGTTCCGTCAGCTCCACGGACGTATAGTTCTGCCATCTGTCGGTCACAATATAGTATCTGCCGTCGCGGCTGCGCACACTCAGATCCAGAACCAGATGTTCCTTCCCGGTTTCCTTTACCAGAGCGCGGAGTCTGTCATACTGTATCTGTCCCCCGGAAAAAACATAGGAAGTCACGATCACATGGCTGGCGCCCGCTTCCAGAAAAACCGCCGCGTTCTCCGGCGTGATGCCGCCGCCCGCCTGCAGTCCTTCCGGGTATGCCCGAAGCGCCGAAAGCGCTTGTCTTTTCGTCTCCTCATAAAAGGGCGAAGACGACGGATTTAAAAGAATGATATGTCCCCCGCTTATGCCCCGCTCCCGGTAAAGTCCGGCATAGAAAGCGGCGTCCTGCTCCGATACGAAATTTTCCTGCGCTTTGTCCCCCGCATCTTTGAGACTTCCCCCTACGATCTGCTTGACGCTGCCGTTATGAATATCAATACAAGGTCGAAATTTCATAAATTTTCCTTTCCCCAAAATCAGAATAAATTCATTTCTATCTGACATAATAACATAAGAACAGGAAGTTTATCAAACATTCTGTTTATAGCATAAAGATACAGCAATCGAGCAAAGGAGTGAAATCATGAAAAGAATAAAAACTTTACTTTTTGTCTCTCTCATGGTTCTGAGCATGGCTGCCCTGACCGCCTGCGGTAACAGAGACGCCGCCGGAGACGCGGGCAACGGCACAGGCACACAGAACGGAACTGGTACCGCCGGCACAGGTACAGACACAGATAACGGAACCGGCATGGGCACCACCGACAACGGCACCGGCACCACAGGCACAACTGACAACGGTACAGGCGCTGATATGAACGGCACCGATACGGACAACACAGGTTTAGGCGGCACCGGCACAGACGGCACCATGGACGATAACGACAATGTAAACGACGCTACCGCAGGCACAAGCGGTACAGACAACGGCTCCATCGCCGACGATGTAGGCAATGCCATCGGCGACGCCGGAAACGCGGCATCCGACATCATTGACGACGCGGCAACAGGCGTGGAAAACATGGTTGACGACGTGACCGGCAACGGCAACACAGGCGCTTCCTCCAAGGTGCGCTAGTTTTCTATGTAAGGAAAAGAGTTCCCGGGAGATCCCCGAGAACTCTTTCTTTCCTGTCTGGTTTTATCCTTTTTCTATCAGTATGCCGTCCCGGTAAGCCTGCAGGAGTTCCTCCAGCTGGTGAATGGTCTCCCTGAGCTCCGCGCCGATCTCCGTATCCGAAATTTTCTGGCGCAGGGCGGTCGTCTCTAAAATAAAGGAATCCGAAAAGATATCCGACTCATGGAGAATCGCCGACTCCGTGGACTCGAAAGGCTCATGCGCCACAAGCCGCATACCGTGGGAATTGACGACCAGCGTGTATCCGGCTATGCCGGTCTTATCCTGATAAGCCTTGGAAAACCCGCCGTCGATTACCAGAAGTTTCCCGCCGCACCGGATCGGCGTCTCACCCTTTTTCCGCTCCACAGGCACATGCCCGTTCACGATATGGGAACATGACTCGTCCAGACCGAACTCCTGCAGGATCCGGTTTACCACCATCTCGCTGTCGAGAAGCCGGTAATAGGCATTTTTTGTCTCCTTGTGCAGCTCCTTGTCGTCCACCAGATACCGCTCGAAGGTTGCCATCTTATCCTTGCCGAACACCGGGGAATTGGGTCCCGCCCAGATATACCATATAATGTCCTGCCCTTTCAGCTTCTCCTTCAGGTCATGGGAATAGTACCCTTTTCTGGCATAATGTTCCAGCACGTCGTAAAGCGCCTTGCCGCTGTACTCCTCCCCGTAAACGTTGACCTTGTTAAAGTTTCCCTCCTCATCCATGGGCACACAGCCGTGGTAGAGCAGGTTGGAATTGTACACCTTATACAGCCCGCCCTTGGAAAAGAGGAAACGCACATGCTTCTGCAGCTTTTCGCATTTCACAAACGCCTGCCTGAGCCGCTCCATCACCTGCTCTTCCCCCGCCGTCAGCTCGTAGGGGCGGTTTCTGTTTATGGTAGGGAAATCCACGTCCTTCAAGGCGTAGGAAACCCCGTCAAGCACAAGCGCCTTGTTCTCATAATCAATGTGCTCCAGCAGCAGCCTGTCCTGCATGGCAAACTCGGGGCGTCTCATAATCAGCTGCCCTTCCAGCTTGAACTGCAGCACGGCAATCGCCTTGTGCATTTTCATGTCAAGACTTAAGTCCTTGGTGTCGTAATCCGTATTGTACTTGATGGCGAACGCCCCGCAGTCCGTGTCCCTATACGTGTCCAGCGCAAAGGTGGCAAGCGGGATCAGATTGATGCCGTAGCCCTCCTCCAAGGTGTCCAGATTGCCATACCTCGCCGCCATGCGGATCACATTCGCGATGCACGCCAGATGACCGCTCGCCGCCCCCATCCATACAATGTCGTGGTTCCCCCACTGGACATCCACCGAATGATACTGGCAGAGCGTGTCCAGAATGATATGCGGTCCCGGTCCCCTGTCGTAAATATCACCCACGATGTGCAGGTGGTCGATCACCAGTCTCTGGATCAGATTGCTCAGTGCGACGATAAATTCCGGCGCCCTGCCGATGCGGATAATGGTATGGATAATCTCATTATAATATGCCTCTTTGTCCTGCACCTCCGCCTTCTCCGTAATCAGCTCCTCGATAATATAGGAAAAATCTTTCGGCAGCGCCTTCCTCACCTTGGAGCGGGTGTATTTGGAAGAAACCCGCTTGGTGATCTGCACCAGTCTGTGCAGCGTGATCTTATACCAGTCCTCAATCGAAGCTTCGTCCTCTTCCTGCATGACAATATCCAGCTTTTCCTCTGGATAATAGATCAGCGTCGCCAGACTTTTTTTGTCCTTGATGCTTAAGGTGTTGCCGAACTCCTCGTCGATTTTCCTGCGCACAGAGCCGGATCCGTTTTTCAGGATATGATTGAACTGCTCGTATTCCCCGTGGATATCCGTCATAAAGTGCTCCGTGCCCTTGGGCAGGTTCAGGATCGCCTGCAGATTGATAATCTCCGTGGAAGCCGCCGCAATCGTCGGATACTGCTTTGCCAAACTTTTCAGGTATTTTAACTCTAAATCGTCCATCTGCTTCTCCTCTGCTGCGAGTGATTTAGAAGTTCTCTTCACTCTATTACATCAGCCATATCATACAGTCCCGCGGGTTTCCCTGCGAGGAATTTCGCCGCCTGAATGGCGCCCTTGCCGAAAACCGCCTTTGAGTATGCCCTGTGGGAAAAGGTAACCACCTCGTCAGCCCCCGCAAAGATCACGTCGTGGTCGCCCACAATGGTGCCGCCCCTGACCGCGCTGATGCCGATCTCCTTCGCGTCCCTCTTCTGTCTGACCTGACTTCTGTCGTAGACGTATGTAAAGCTGTTTTCCATCTCCTCATTGATGGAATCCGCCAGTGCCAGCGCCGTGCCGCTGGGCGCGTCCAGCTTCTGGTTATGATGCTTTTCCACAATCTCGATGTCGAACCCCGCCGGGGACAGTGTCTTTGCCGCTTCCTTTAAAAGTTTCAGAAGCATATTGATGCCTAGTGACATATTCGCGGATTTCAAAACCGCCACCTGCTTCGACGTCTCCTGCACCTTTGCAAGCTGCGCCTCGGAAAGCCCGGTGGTACACAGCACGCAGGGCACCTTCTTGTCTGCGCAGTAGTCAAGCAGGGCATCCACCGCAGCCGCCACGGAAAAGTCAATCACCGCGTCCGCCGCAACCGTGCATTCCCCGATCGTGGAAAACACCGGGTACGGATTTTTCCCCTCGTCCCTTGCGTCCACACCCGCCACAATCTCTATCTCCTCATCCGCCGCGATCAGAGAGCGAATCGTCTGTCCCATCTTGCCGTTGCAGCCGTGCATAATCACTTTTGTCATGTTGCGTCTCCTTTCTTATCCATAAATAATGCGAAACGCAATTCACCGGATGAACGTTTCACAATTTTCTAACATTTGAAAACATCTGCCGAGACATTTCCCGACAGATGCCTTTTCTTCTTACTTTAAAGAATCCCATAGTCCTGCATTGCCTTCTTTAAGCGCTCCACATTCTGGGGCTCCATGTCGGAGAGGGGCATATGTAAGCCGCCCACTTCCTTGCCCATCAGATTCAGCGCCGCTTTCACGGGAATCGGATTCACCTCGCTAAAAAGCGCGTCACACAGGTCGATCGCGCGAAGCTGCTCTTTCCTGCTGCCCGCCACATCCCCGTCGAGGAATTTCTGGCAGATATCATGGGTCTGCTTCGGCGCCACATTGGACAGTACGGAAATCACACCGATGCCGCCCAGAGACATGATCGGCACGATCTGGTCGTCGTTGCCGGAGTACAGGTCCACCTTATCCCCTGCCAGAGACATCAGCTTGGCAATCTGTCCGATATTGCCGCTGGCTTCCTTGATACCCACGATATTCTCCACTTCCGTGCAGAGTCTCGCCGCCGTCTGGGGCTGGATGTTACATCCCGTGCGGCTGGGCACATTGTAAAGGATGATGGGCAGTTTCACGGAGTCCGCAATCTTTTTATAATGGGCGTAGAGACCGTTCTGGGTCGCTTTGTTGTAGTAGGGCGTCACCAGAAGCAGACCGTCCGCACCGTACTTTTCCGCCTCCGTGGAAAGATAAACCGCCGTCTCCGTGCAGTTCGATCCCGTTCCCGCTACCACCGGGACCCTGCCCTTCACCGTCTCAATACAGAAACGGATCAGATCCAGATGCTCCTCGTGGGTCAGCGTGGAGGACTCTCCCGTCGTACCGCAGACGATAATGGCATCCGTGCCTCCCGCGATCTGGAACTCCACAAGCTCCGCAAATTTCTCGTAATTGATACTGCCGTCCGCATGAAATGGTGTGACGATCGCCACGCCCGCTCCCTTAAAAATTGCCATAGTTATCTCCTCTCTGAAATGATAAAGAGCCGACCGCACAGGGTCAGCTCCATAATTCTTCCGTCTCCGGTCTGGATAGCGCCCCATCGTAACGATGACAGTCATACAGCTCTTAACTGTATGCCCAAGGTAAAAACTTGCAGGTCGTCTCTCCTTTCGGCGCCCTCTCCTTTCCGGGCATTTCCCCTGTGCCTGTCACATCCATGCCCGTACTGATAGATAACGCAACCTCTATCAAACTCTATGCTGTTGTTTACTATGGTTTATCATAACACTCGGATTCATCCGTGTCAATCCCATATCTTAAAATGCATGGTTTCCACCTTCGTCACCTGATCCGCCAGCGCGCAGACCCTGTCGTTTAACGTGATGCCCGTCATAATGATATCCATCTCCTCCGGCTTTCCCGAAAGAAGATTCTTTAGCTCTTCCACCGTGATAATGCCGTTGTCGATCAGACCCAGCACTTCATCCAGAATCAGCAGGGAACATTCCCCCGTGTTCAGGATCTTTTTCGCAAAATTCAATCCGTTTCTGATGTTGCGGCTCTCCTCCTCCTTGCGCTCGTCGGAAAGCTGCGAAAAATCTTCCTCAGATTTCTCGAAACGGAAGATTTTGATCTCCGGCTCAAGACGCTTCACAAACTCCGATTCCGTCAGCCCGCGCCCTTTCAGAAACTGTATGATGACGACATATTCTCCCTCACATGCCGACTGAATCGCGCGCCCCAGCGCCGCCGGGGACTTCCCGTGCCCTTCCCCGCTATATATCTGAATCCTGCCTTTTTCCATAGCCAGCACCCCGTACTCTCATAAGTTACATAACATATATAAGCTCAGAATAGCACAATCCTTCTGTTGATGCAAGTCGTTACTTTATGCCCGCGACACCTGCAAGCCTCACTCCTCTTCCACAAGCTCCAGCTTGCTGACGGAAACCTCATAGGCGATCCTCCGCTCCAGCTGCTCCTCCGACAATTTTTTCATATATTCCCGACTCTGGATCCTGCCCCAGATGGCACAGCGGCTTCCCACCTCGAAATTGCTGGCAAATCTGGCGTTGCGCCCCCAGCAGATGCAGGGTATGTAATCCGATTTCCCGTAAGGTCTGTTCACTGCCAGAAGCAGGTCCGCAATCTCCCTGCCAAGCGGGGTCTTGCGGTAAACCGGCGCTTTACAGATATAACCGTCCAGAAAAATCTGGTTTGTCTTTGCCCCTTCCCCGATATCGTCCACAAACTCAATCTCCCGCGCAAACACGGACAAAACCAGCCTGTTCTTTCTCTCCTCGTGCCTGTTATAAGAGCGGAACTGTCCTGTGATACATATCTTCATTCCCTTGTAGTCCTCATTTACGTCAATGAGCCTCTCAGACACCATCACCGGTATGATATCAGTTGACTCACTGAGTCGGTCCACACTGATATCTACCATATAAAAGCCCTCTCCGAAAATCTCGTGGCTGAAGGAAAAATCGCTTACGATCTCCCCCATAACCGCCACCTGGTTGTTTTCAATTACCTTATCCGTCATGTTTTCCTCCATTCTGCTCAAGTATTTCAATGCCATTTAAAAACTGACCCTGAACTGTTATTGTATTATCAATATATAAGATGTGGCGGGAAAATAGAACTGTAAGGGGTCGCGCGACTTGCCAGAAGCACACGCAAGTGATATAATCGTCGGTGGCTCAAAAGTCTATTTTTGCGAAAGGGTAATAAATTATGAAACAGACAAGAGAAGATGTGAGAAATATAGCAATTATCGCCCACGTTGACCACGGCAAGACCACGCTGGTGGACGAGCTGTTAAAGCAGAGCGGCGTATTCCGGGAAAATCAGGAAGTGGCGGAGCGCGTCATGGACTCCAACGACATTGAGAAGGAGCGCGGCATCACGATCCTCTCCAAAAACACCGCCGTCACCTACAAGGGAACCAAGATCAACATCATCGACACCCCCGGTCACGCGGACTTCGGCGGCGAGGTGGAGCGCGTGCTCAAGATGGTGGACGGCGTAATCCTTGTGGTGGACGCTTTTGAGGGACCCATGCCACAGACAAAATTCGTGCTGAAAAAGGCGCTGGAACTGGACCTTGCCGTGATCGTCTGCATCAATAAGTGCGACCGCCCCGAGGCGAGACCGATTCAGGTCGTGGATGAAGTGCTGGAACTTTTCATGGACTTGGACGCCAACGACGAGCAGCTCGACTGTCCCTTCGTCTACGCTTCCGCAAAGACCGGCACCGCCACCACGCAGCTCACGGTGAAGGGTGGGAACATGACCCCGCTCTTTGACACCATCATCGAGCACATTCCCGCGCCTCAGGGCGATCCCGACGCGGGCACCCAGCTTCTGGTGAGCACCATCGACTACAACGAGTACGTGGGGCGGATCGGCGTCGGCAAAGTGGATAACGGCTCCGTGAAAGTCAATCAGGAAGTGGTCATTGTGAACCACCACGACCCCGACAAGATGAAGAAAGTAAAGATCAGCAAACTCTACGAGTACGACGGTCTGGACAAAGTGGAAGTAAAAGAGGCGAATATCGGCTCCATCGTGGCGATCTCCGGCATTGCGGATATCCATATCGGCGATACCCTCTGCTCTCCCGATGAGCCCAAGCCGATTCCCTTCCAGAAAATTTCGGAACCCACCATCGCCATGCATTTTTGCGTCAACGACTCCCCCCTTGCGGGCAAGGAGGGCAAATATGTGACCAGCCGCCATCTGCGCGACAGGCTTTTCAGAGAGCTTAACACGGACGTGTCCCTGCGGGTGGAGGAGACCGACACCACGGAGGCATTCAAGGTTTCCGGGCGCGGCGAGCTGCATCTCTCCGTGCTGATCGAGAATATGCGCAGGGAAGGCTACGAGTTTGCCGTGAGCAAGGCGGAAGTGCTCTACAAGACCGACGAGAACGGCAAAAAGACAGAGCCTATGGAGTTGTGCTACGTGGATGTGCCGGAAGAGTTTTCCGGGACTGTCATTGAAAAGCTCAGCCAGCGAAAGGGCGAGCTGAAAAATATGGGCATGGCGTCCGGCGGCTACTCCCGTCTGGAGTTTTCCATTCCCTCAAGAGGGCTGATCGGCTACCGCGGCGAATTTATGACCGATACCAAGGGCAACGGTATTATGAACACCATCTTTGACGGCTACGGTCCTTACAAGGGCGATATCCAGTACCGCAAGCAGGGTTCCCTCATCGCCTTTGAGGCGGGCGAAGCGATCACCTACGGTCTCTACAATGCGCAGGAGCGCGGCACCCTCTTTATCGGCCCCGGCGAAAAAGTGTATTCCGGCATGATTGTCGGGCAGAACGGCCGTGGGGAGGACATCGAGCTGAATGTCTGCAAGAAAAAGCAGCTCACCAACACCCGCTCCTCCTCCGCGGATGAGGCGCTGCGCCTCACGCCGCCCAAGGTGTTAAGCCTGGAGCAGGCGCTTGAATTTATCGACACCGACGAGCTTCTGGAAGTGACGCCAGAAAGCCTCAGAATCCGAAAGAAGATTCTGGACCCGACGCTGAGAAAGCGGGCGGCGATTTCGGCGGCGGCGAAGAAATAGAAGTGGAAAAATAACGCCGGGACGTCAAATCTGACATCCCGGCTGATTTCTGTATAGCTAGTCTTCCCAGTATTCCTCCCCCTCCCCAGAAATACTGCTAATTCCGAAAAGTATCTGGAGGAAATCCTGCTTTTCATTCAAAATGCGGATAATTCTTATGGTATCTTCATCAATTCGGTAAAAGATATAATTCGGTTTTACAAACCAACAATAAAAGTCCGTCGGATAATCCAACAGTTCCTCCAACCGTTGCCCTTCTTCTGGAAATCTTTCCAACTGCCTTACCGTTTTCGTCAATTCCCGCACACAGTCTTTCGCCTTATCCCTGCCGAAATTTACGGAAATGTACGTTTTTATTCCCTGCAAATCTTCCAACGCTCTCGGTGCGTACATGATTTTATACATATTACACTCCCAGAGAGGCTTCTACCTCCTCCGCAGTCAGCCAGCCCTTTTCTCTGACAGACTGCTCCCCTTCTTCCAGTTTTGTCAGAAGCTGAAGCGTCGCTTTCAAACGGTCAAGCTCCTCCATATCTACAATAGCGTAAGCTCCCCTGCCATTCCGGGTCAAATACACTGGCTGGTTCACCCGCACCTCCTTTAACACCTCTGTATAGTTTCGCAAATCCGATATTGGCTTAATATTCGGCATAGTTTCCCCCATTCAGAATAGACTTATTTTCAATCTTATTATCATTTCCACTATTATATACAATTCACAAACAAACAGCAATAAAATGAACGCGCCAATTTATAACACATGGGTAGTCAGACTCGCAAACCCGCGCTGTCAGATCCCCAGCACAATCTCTGCCACGCGGAAGTAGATCAGCAGGGAAATCGCGTCCACGATCGTCGTGATAAACGGGCTTGCCATCACCGCCGGGTCAAGCCCGATTTTCTTTGCCAGCATGGGCAGCGTGGAGCCGACCATCTTCGCCACGATCACCGCCATCAGCAGGGTAATGCACACCACAAACGCCACATACACGCTCACATGATCAAAAATCATCAGTCTTGCGAAATTGCAGACCGACAGCGTCAGACCGCACAGCACCGCCGTGCGGATCTCCTTCCAGATCACCTTAAGCCAGTCGCCAAACTCAATCTCCTCCAGCGAAATACCGCGGATGATGATGGCGGAAGCCTGTCCGCCCGCGTTGCCGCCGGTATCCATCAGCATTGGGATAAAAGCCGTCAGCACCACATAGCGGCTCAGCTCATTCTCAAAAGCGGTGATAATCTTCCCCGTAAAAGTAGCCGAAATCATCAAAAGGAGCAGCCACGGAATCCTCTTTTTGTAGGCGTCAAACACGGTCATCCGCAGATAAGGCTTGTCGGAAGGCATCACAGCCGCCATCTTCTCGATATCTTCCGTGGTCTCCTCTTCCAGAATATCCACCACGTCGTCCATGGTGATAATGCCGACCAGCCTGTCCTCATTATCCACCACCGGCATAGCCGTAAATTCGTATTTTTTGAACTGTCTGGCAACTTCCTCCTGATCCATCAGGGTGTGGAGAGACACCACGCTTCTGTGCATCATATCACCGATCACGGCATCCGGGTCGCTTAAAAGCAGATAGCGAAGCGCCACCGTCCCTACAAGGGTGCGCTTATAGTCCAGCACATAACAGATGTTGATGGTCTCACTGTCAAGACCCACCTTGCGGATCCGTTCGATTGCCTGCGCCACCGTGTAGTGCTCCTTCAGATCCACATACTCCACCGTCATAATGCTGCCCGCGGAGTCCTCCGGGTAACGCATCAGATGGTTGATCGCTTTTCTCGTGTCCGGGCTTGTGTTGGCGATCAGCCGTTTCACCACATTGGCGGGCATCTCCTCCATCAGTTCCTTCGCATCGTCGGACATCATATTGTCGATGATGCGCGCCGCATCCTTATCCGAAAGGGATGTGATGATGGACTGCTGCCTGTCGATCTCCAGATAGGAAAAGACGTCCGCCGCCGTATCTTTCGGGAGAAAGCGGAATATCTTAATAACCTCTTCCTCCTCCATCTCCTCCATATAGTCCGCGATGTCCGCGTCATTGAGTTCTTCTATAATCTTTCGGAGGCTGGTATACTGCCCTTTCCTGAGAAGCTCCCGGATCTCCGCCACGCCAAAATCGGCATAGTCGTTATAAACCTTTGCCTCCAGCCCTTCCGTCCTTTTTTCCGTTTCCCTGTTCTCACCCATAGTCTGCCGCCTTTCCGCCGGAAAAGCGCTCCGCGGCGGCAGTTTTGGCTTCAGTTAACCTGAGCTGCTCCCGGAAGCATTTTCCGCACTTCTATAGTAGAAAGGATCTGAGACGCGCACCCGCGCTGTGCCGGCGGTCGCCTCCGTAATGTCCTTTATCAGTTTATCTTTCTCCTCACAGGGCACATGAAATCCGATACGCACCTGTGCCGTATAGACGGATTCCTCTATGGGAATCCCCCTCTGTCCCAAAAGATACTGTATCTTACCGATCCCGTTATAATCTGTCTCCACCGTAAGAGTATACCCGTACTTCATCACCGCCACACGGCTGTCCGCAAGCCCCGCCTGCGCCGCCTGCGTATAGGCGCGCACAAGCCCGCCGGTACCAAGCAGCGTGCCGCCGAAATACCGGGTCACCACCAGCGTCAGACCGCGGATTCCCGATCCTGTGAGCACCTCCAGAATGGGTCTGCCCGCCGTGCCGGAAGGTTCCCCATCGTCAGAATACCGCACAGTCTCCCCCTGCTCCCCTATGATATAGGCATAACAGTGGTGTCTGGCATCCCAATAGCGCTTTTTCTCAGCCTCGATAAAGGAAACCGCCTCCTCCTCGGTGTGAGTCGCCTGCACATGGGCGATAAAACGGGATTTCTTTTCCACGATTTCCCCCTCGCCCCCATATTCAATTATTTTATACGGCGCATACTCATGAATCGTTCCCATAAATTTATTTCTGTCCTTTTCATGCAAACTCGCAAATTCGCGCTTTCAGCGCTCCACGTCCGATTTCATCGGACATTTGCTCGTTAACGTCGCAGGAAAAACAAATGCCGCTTGCAGCGTCGCTTGTTTTTCCTTTGCGACTATTATATCGTTGCACATTTCTCCCCTCTGTGCAAGTATAAATGTGCACAGAATCGTAAACAATTCTTAAGAAAGCATAAAAACCTTTATTTGCCAGATAAATTTTGTTATAATCGTCACAGATTATACCCTTTTTTAAGGATTGACTATATCGGCATTTGAGACTATGATAGAGAGTCGAGGAGGCAGTATCCTATGAATTATGGCAAAAAGGGCGTCCGCAAAAAACAGCAGGCGCTTCACTCTACAGGTAAAAAATGGAGCAGGAAAGTTGCCTTTACCTTTGTGCAGGTATTCCTGATCGGCATGATCGGTGTGGCTATTGTCGGCGCAAGCGCAGGCATCGGCGCTTTTAAGGGCATTCTGGCAACGGCGCCGGATATCAGCAACATCGACGTGACACCCTCCGGGTTTTCCACGTTCGTATATAATATAGAAGGCACCCAGATCAAGAAACTGGTTTCCACCGACGCCAACCGTATTCCGGTTTCCATCGACATGGTTCCGCAGGATTTGAAGGACGCCTTTGTCGCCATCGAGGACGCCCGTTTTTATGACCACAACGGCATCGATATCAAGGGCATCATCCGCGCGGGCATGATCGGCATCCAGAACCGCCACTTCTCCGAAGGCGCCAGCACCATCACCCAGCAGCTCCTCAAAAACAATGTCTTTACAGACTGGACGAGCGAGGATTCATGGGCGGACAAATTCAAGAGAAAGTTTCAGGAGCAGTATCTGGCTCTGGAGCTGGAAAAAGTCATGGATAAGGAGTCCATCCTGATCAACTACATGAACTCCATCAACCTTGGTTCCAATACGCTGGGCGTGGAAGCCGCTTCCAGACGGTATTTCGGCAAACATGTCAACGAGCTCACCTTGTCCGAGTGCGCCGTGATCGCGGGCATTACCCAGAACCCGTCCCGCTATAACCCCATCACACACCCGGAAGACAATGCCAAACGCCGGGAAAAAGTGCTGAAGGAAATGTTGGAGCAGGGCTATATCAGCGCGGAGGAGCGCGAGGAGGCGCTTGCCGACGACGTGTACTCCCGCATTCAGGTGGCTGACGCCAAAAACGAGGACAACGCTGTCAGTACATATTTTGTGGATGCGCTGACAGACGACGTGATGGAGGATCTGATCGCGATCGGATACAACGAAACGCAGGCCTACACCCTGCTCTACAGCGGCGGTCTGAAAATTTATTCTACCCAGGATCCGAAAATACAGGCGATCTGTGACAACGCCTTTGCGGACGAGAGCAACTTCCCCGCAAACACCAAATGGTATCTGAATTATGAGCTGACCATCGACCGCGCAAACGGGGACAGGGAAAATGTCAGCACGGAAATGTTCCGCAGTTACTGGAAGGAAAACCGTTCCTCCAGCTACAATCTGATTTACACCTCGCAGGAGGAGGCATATCAGGATATCGAAGCTTACAAAGCCGACGTGATGCGCTCCGGCGATGAAGTCTTCGGTGAAAACATCAATCTGACCCCGCAGCCGCAGGTATCCCTCGTGGTGGAGGACCAGAGCACAGGCTGCGTCGTGGCAATGGTGGGCGGCAGGGGCGCTAAGACCGCCAGCCGTACCTTGAACCGCGCCACCGACACGGTCAGACAGCCCGGTTCCACCTTCAAGGTAGTGTCCACCTATGCGCCCGCCTTAGACAGCGCGGGACTGACCCTCGCCACGGTTATGAACGACGCGCCCTTCAACTACGCCAACGGACGCCCGGTGGCGAACTGGTACGGCGAGACATACCGCGGGCTTTCCTCCCTGCGGGACGGTATCCGCGACTCCATGAATATCGTGGCTGTAAAAACGCTGACGCAGATCACGCCCCAGCTCGGCTTTGATTATCTGAAAAATTTTGGTTTCACCACCGTTGTGGAACGTGAGGAGATCAACGGCGAGATCTTCTCGGATATCCAGCAGACTACCGCCCTCGGCGGTCTGACCCACGGTGTTACGAATGAGGAACTCAACGCCGCCTACGCCTGCATTGCAAACGGCGGCACCTATATCAAGCCGAAACTTTACACGAAGGTTTTAGATCACGACGGCAACATTATCCTGGACAATACCCTGCCAAACTCCAAGCAGGTGATCAAGGAAACCACCGCCTTTCTTCTGACGGACGCCATGGTTGACGTGGTCACAAGCGGTACCGGCGGTTCGGTCAACTTCGGCAATATGGCGATCGCCGGAAAGACCGGCACCACCTCCGATTACAACGACGTATGGTTTTCGGGATACACCCCCTACTACACCGCTACCACATGGGCGGGTTTTGACAACAACGTGAAGCTGTCCGGCGACGAGAAGAATCTGGCGAAAAAGCTGTGGCGCGCCGTCATGTCGGAGATTCACAAAGATCTGCCCAGCGAGTCCTTCAGCGTTCCCTCCGGCATCGTGACCGCCACGGTCTGCTCACGCTCCGGGAAACTGCCCATTGCGGGGCTTTGCGACGGAACGCTGCGCACGGAATATTTTGCGGAAAACACCATTCCCACAGAAACCTGCGACGTGCACTACGCAGGGCAGATCTGCCAGTACAGCACGCTGCCGGCCCGCGAGTTCTGTCCCTTCAAGGTAGAAGGCGTCGTTGAGCTGACTCCTGTGGAAGATGTCTCCCTGCAGAGCGGTTCCTCCACCGAAACTACCGAAGTGGTGAACGAGGACGGCTCCGTAAGTCAAGTGCCCATACCCGCACCGACAAGCAATATGTGCCCTCACGACGAGGTATTTTACGCAACACCCGGCTATGAAGCGACGATTGAGGCACAGCGTGCCGAAATCAACCAGCGGAATGCCGAAGCAGCAGCCGCGGCGGCAGAAGCGGCAGCCGCGGCACAGCAGCAACAGGCGCCGCCCCAGCCGGAACAGCCACCCGCACAATAACAAACCGGGCGTCGACACGCCCGGTTCAGAGAATGCTCCGCATTCTCCATGAATGATTTACACTACTGCAATTTCCCATAAACTAAAAAACAACGAGCGCACACGCGCTCGTTGTTTCATATACCCTTTACTCTTCTGATTTTCTCCTCCAGATCCTCAATGCCTGTTTTCGCATTGCTGATGGCACGGCAGAAGGGCTCGTACTCTGCCCCGGGTTCCAATCCCTCTTTTTCGTAATACAATCTGCCGATCTCAATATAGTTCTTTCTGATCACATCCTCGCAGGTACTGATCTGACTTTTTAAGTTTGCGATCTCCGCCAGATCTTTCGCCTTTCCTGTCACTTCTTTTCCCTTTGAAGTGATGGTATCTCCGACCTTTTCAAAAAAATCCATTCCGCTTTCCTCCAATATATTACTTACTACGCTTCTGCAACAAATCACTTTTCTACAAATAAATAATTCATATTACAAAAACATTCCATTTTCTCCGCATATTGTTCAATTTTCCATAGTCCGTTTTTTAATATTCTGTACACTTCAAAATTTTCATGTAACAAATTCCAAAAATCTCTGAAGTAAGTGCGCGAATCAATATTACACCCGCCAAATTCTATCTGGATAGCCCGAATGCGCCCTTCTTTCAAAAGTTTCTCTGCACCCTGCAAAGCTTTTAATTCATTACCTTCTATATCCATTTTCAGAAAGTCTATCGCTTCTATATGTTCTCTCTCGCAATACTCATCCAACGTTTCTGTCTTTACTGTTTCACTTTTTGAAAACTCGATATTAAAATAATCAAGTTGCCGATTATACAAACTCGCTAATCCCGAGGCATCTTTATCATAATATAAAGTTGCCGTCTCGCTTTTATCACTGAGTGCCACATTGTTCAAGCGGATATTCTTATCTGCCCCTACACTCTCCTTTAATATGCGAAAAGTTTCCTGTGCAGGTTCAAAGCAATGTATCCTTGCATCCGGAAAGTATTCCTTCAACATTTTGGTATAATTTCCTTTATTAGTTCCAACATCAAATAGGACTTTATTCTGTCCTCCCAGACTTTTTAAAAACTCACAGACTTTAGATTCTCCACTTGAATAAATATCCCCATGCAGATCCATATTCATTCCTTTTAAGGACATACAATAAAGTTTATACCAAAAACTATACGTCTCCTTTTTTCCATATAACATTTTAAATCTCATCACTTTCCTCCAGTTTTTGTTGTTCCACTCATCTCCAGCATACAAAACCCATATGATAAACAATACCGCATCTTCCGCTATTCGTCAACCGAAAGCCGCTCATAGTTCCGCACCAGTTCCGCCGCGATATGCTCCGCCAGAATCCGGTATCCCGCCTTGTTGGCATGTACGCCGTCCGGCATATAGTCCGCCACGATATCCGCGTCGTGGGAATCCAGTATATTGGAATTATATAAGTCTATCACCTGAAAATCATAGGCTGCGGATAAGGTCAGTATCACATCCGACAAGTTTTTCTGGGGAAGCAGATAGATCCGCTCCCGCATCAGATAATCCTGCAGGATGTTCGGCAGCGGCGTGACAAAGAAAATATCCGCATCGGGATAATTCTCCTTAAGCCCCCGCATCAGCTCGTCAAGATCCCCGCAGAAAGTCCACGGTTTCCGTTCCGCAAGGCTGCCAAACTCTTTCTCCGACAGGCAGAAACCATCGTTGGTGCCGCCCATGACGATAATAATGTCCGTATCTACCGGGATCTGCGTATAGCGCTCCACAAAGGCGTCCGACCAGTACCGTCCGATCGAAGAACCGCCAATGCCCAGATTGTATACTTCCTCCGCTCCCAGCAGTTCTTTCAGTATGGAAGGATAGGCATAGGTGAGATACCCTTCCTCCCCTTCCAGATTCGCCGCCGCCGTGATGCTGTCTCCCAGACAGGCAATCTTCTTCCCCGAAAAATCCACACCCTGTTCCTCCAGACACGCCTGATCCTCCCAGTTGACCAGAAGAGTCTCCTCCTGAGAACTTCGTATCTGCCTACGTTCGACAAGTGTAATTTCGGGATACACCATTTCTATCTTCAGAAGAAGATCGAGCATGTTGCCGGATATTGTACCGTTTCCCGAGACGCTGGCTGCATTGCCCGAAACGGTATCGTTTTCCGACACACTCATTCTATTGACTGATATGGTCATATTATCTGACACGCAAAATGTATTGTCTGATACTGTATCGTTACCAGAAACGCCGGATGCATTGCCCGATACCGTATCATTACCCGACACGCTGGTTACCTTGCCTGATTCCGCGTCGTTGCCCGACACGCTGGTTACATTGCCTGATATCGTATCATTGCCGGAAACACTGGACATATTTCCCGATATCGTATCATTACCTGACATATCAGTCACATTATCTGACATATTCGTCGCATTATCTGACACACTAATCATATTGTCCGACACACTGGTCGTATTGCCTGACACATCAGGCGCCTTGCCCGAAACGACGTTGTTTTCCGAAACACTTGTCCCATTCTCCGAAACAGTGCTGTCTGCCAAGGTGTCCGTCCCGTTTTCCGATACCCCCGGCGTTTCCTCCGGCAGCTCCTGATTCCCGGACATACCGCTTGTGTCGAAACCCATCATCGCCGCAGCAGGAACCGCCGCCTCGTCATCCATACGGATCTCTTCCAGAAACTGTCCCAGCTTTTCCCTGTCCCCGGAAAGCGCCTCGATCTCCTGCCGCATTTCCTGCACCCGGTCATGGGCTTCCCTGTTTCTCGAGAGCACTTCCTCCTGCTGCTTCAGTTCCGTTTCGATCTCTCTGTTTACAACATGTGTAGCATAAAGCCGCATCCCAACTGCCGCCACTAGCACCGCTAACAGCGACAGGATCGCGACCGCCAGTATCTCGTTTATCTTTCTCATTGCAATCTCTGTCTGACAATCTCATAAGCCAGAATCCCCACCGCCACAGAGGCGTTCAGGGAATCAATATCCCCCCGCATGGGAATCTGTGCGGTCATGTCGCATTTTTCCCTGACAAGGCGGCTCACGCCGTCTCCCTCCGCGCCGATCACCAGCCCGATCGGTCCCTTCAGATTTAATTCATACATGGACGTGCCGCCCATATCCGCGCAGACAAACCAGAGCCCGTCCTTTTTCAGTTCCTCGATGGTCTGCCCCAGATTGGTCACTTTCGCCACCGGCGTATAGTTCAGCGCACCCGCGGATGCCTTCGCCACCGTAGCCGTCAGCCCCACGGCACGGTTTTTCGGAATAATGACGCCGTGCGCGCCCGCCTGGTTCGCCGTGCGGATGATCGCTCCCAGATTGTGGGGATCCTCGATTCCGTCCAAAAGCAAAACAAAGGGCGCCTCCCCCTTGTCCTTCGCCTTCTGCAATATATCGGAAACTTCCGCATATCCGTAAGCCGCCGCTGCCGCGATCACGCCCTGATGTCTGCCTGTCTCGGACATCTGGTCAAGCCGCTCCTTCGTCACATATTTGATTGGCGTCCCCTGCTTTGCCGCCTCCCGTTTGATGGTCATGACCGGTCCGTCCTTGCAGCCGTCCAGCACATAGAGCCTGTCTATGGTACGCCCCGCCCGGAATGCTTCGATCACGGCGTTTCTTCCTTCTATGATTCCCGTATTTTCTTCCAAATTATGTAAACCTCTCTTCCCATATTCGCAGCCGCCTGTTTTTCTTTCGCAGCCTATACAGACTCGCACCCCACACTCCGCGCGGCTCTCAGAGCTTCATCCCCACCAGCTCCACCGCCCTCTTCACAAGCGAAAGCATCCGCTCCTGCTTTCCGGTCAGATACAGATACCCGCACAGCGCCTCAAACCCCGTCGCCTTGCGGTACTCGATGACCGTAGCGTTTTTCGCGGTGGTATAGGATTTGGCGTTCCGCCCGCGCTTATAGACCGTCTGCTCTTCCTCGGTCAGTTCCTCCATCAGCGCCTCGATCATCCGTGCCTGCACCCTCGCGTTCACGTAGGCGACCGTCTTATGATGCAGTTTGTTGGCGGAGGTATTGCCCCGCTCCACAACCACGGTGCGGATCACCAGATCAAAGACCGCATCCCCGATATAGGCGAGCGTCAGCGGCGAATAGGTGCGTATGTCTATCTCCCCACAGGCAAAATCCCGCTTGATCGCCTCGAGGATCGTTATGCTCTCTTCCATTTGACTCCCTCGCGCGTATCTTCCAGTACAATGCCCTTCCCGGCAAGGAGATCCCGGATCTCGTCCGCCCTCGCAAAGTTTTTCGCCTTTCTGGCGTCCTGTCTCTCCTGAATCAGCGACTCGATCTCCTCATCCAACATCTCCTGCTGACGTTCTGCCGTAAGCCCGCAGATATCCATAAGCTCCACGATCTCGTCTTTCAGCGCACGGATAAATGCCGCACTTGCACCCTCTCCCACGGACGTATTGGCGAATTTTACCAGCTCAAAAATCGCGGAGATGGCGTCCGCCGTATTGAAATCGTCGTCCATCGCCTCGTCAAACTTTGTCACATACTCCTTCGCCTGCACAAGCGCTTTCTCCTCGTCCGCGCCCGGCTCCTGCGTCTGCGCCTTTTCCAGAAGGAAGTTTAAGTTGGACACGCAGGTCACAATCCGCTCCAGACCGTTCTTCGCCGCCTCCATCAGCTCCGCGCTGAAATTCAGGGGACTTCTGTAATGGGCGGAGAGCATGAAGAACCGCAGCACCTGCAGGTCGTACTTCTCACTGATGTCCCGCACGGTAAAGAAATTGCCGAGGGACTTGGACATTTTTTTATTGTCAATATTTAAGAACCCGTTGTGCATCCAGTATTTGGCAAAAGGTTTGCCGTTCGCCGCCTCCGACTGGGCGATCTCATTCTCGTGGTGGGGAAAAATCAGGTCCTCGCCGCCCGCATGAATGTCAATCTCCTCCCCCAGATACTTCTTGCTCATCACGGAGCACTCGATATGCCAGCCTGGTCTCCCCTCGCACCACGGGGACTCCCAGAAAGGCTCGCCCTCTTTCTTCGGTTTCCAGAGCACGAAGTCTAAAGGATCCTGCTTCTGCTCCTCTCCGGACACCAGAAGGGAACGCCCGCCGCTGCGCAGGTCGTCCAGATTTTTATGGGAAAGCTTGCCGTAACCCGGAAAACTTCTCGTCTTAAAGTAAACGGTGCCGTCCTCCGCCACATAGGCGTGTCCCTTGTCGATCAGTGTCTGGATCATCTCGATCATGCCGTCGATCTCGCAGGTCGCCTTGGGATGCGTCGTTGCCGGCTTCACATGCAGCGCCTCCATGTCCTTCTTGCACTCCGCGATATATCGCTCTGAAATCACGGAAGGGTCCGTGCCCTCCTCGTTTGCCTTCTTGATGATCTTGTCGTCCACATCCGTGAAGTTTGACACGTAATTGACGTCATAGCCCCTGTGCTCCATATAGCGGCGCACCGTATCAAACACGATCATAGGTCTCGCGTTTCCGATATGAATCAGGTTGTAGACCGTAGGTCCGCACACATACATGCTGACCTTCCCCTCCTCAATCGGCACAAACTCTTCCTTTTTCCCCGACAGCGTATTGTAAACTTTCATAAATCTCCTCTCTTTCCGCGTCTGCGTTGGAATATACAACGTGCACAATGAACACAACCTTACCCTGTGTTTCGCAATTATTTTTCTCTCCTCATATTCTTCATCTCCCGCTCCAGATCAAGCAGCCGGTTTGTCAGCTCCGCGTTGGCGCGCTGCAAAACCATGATATCTTCCCGCACCGGGTCTGGCAGATGGGTCTGGTCCAGCTCCTCCTGCGGCAGCGCCATGTTGTCGCGCTTGACCACGCGCCCGGGCACGCCCACCACCGTGGAATTGGGCGGCACTTCGTTTAGCACCACGCTCCCTGCCCCGATTTTACTATTATCCCCGATTTTAAAGGAGCCAAGCACCTTCGCGCCGGTGCTGATCATAACGTTGTTCCCGATGGTCGGGTGTCTTTTCCCCTGCTCCTTGCCTGTGCCGCCGAGGGTCACGCCCTGATAGAGCGTCACGTTATCGCCGATCACCGTGGTCTCCCCGATAATGACGCCATGTCCATGGTCAATAAAAAAGCCCTTGCCGATCTGCGCGCCCGGATGGATCTCAATGCCCGTCCTGCGCGCGCCCTTCTGGGAAACCCACCTCGCCCAGAAATAATGGTGGCGCAGATACAGCCTGTGCGCCAGCCGGTAATAGCACATCACCTTAAAGCTGGGATAGAGAAAAACTTCCATATTGGAGTGAATCGCCGGATCACGCTCGCGTATGATACGGATTTCCTCCTTTATATTTCCGATAAAGCCCATGTAACCGCTCCTTCTGCGTCTCCATTCTTACCACGCCGGATTCTATGTCTATCCGGCTTGAAAAGTAGTCCTTTATCATAAATCGTCTGCAAGAAATTTCTACCATAATTAGAATATGCAACTTAGGACATTTTGTCAAGGAAACCTGTGCATAAGCAGAATTGCAAGACTTGCGAAGCAGGCTCATGCCTGCATGAAAGACTGATTTGCAAATCCTGCAATGAGCAGCGCGAACGACAGATACGAAGCATCTGGCGTCTGCTTATGCACACAACACGCAGAATGTCCCGCAACACGCAAATCTTCGCGCGGTGCGGGACACCCTGCCTTTATGTATATATCCCCCTCAAGAAAATGTAACTGGCACTTCCACACATTTCTTCCCGGCAAGCGCAGCCGTCCGGCTGTCAGGCTGTCCGGTACCCACATAGAGCGTATACTTGCCGCCGCCTTTGACAAAAACGCCATCCTCGTTCACCGCAAGAAAAGCATTGCCGGAAACGGTCATATCCATCTCCGTGCGCTCTTCCGCCTCCAGAAAAACTCTCGCAAAAGCGCAGAGGCTGTGATTCGGCACGGCGAACGGCGACTCCATATCCTTCACATAAATCTGAACCACGTCGCCCGTCGCGATATCTCCCGCGTTCTTCACCGTCACATGCACGGTCACATCGCCTGTCGTCTCATCCGTCCGAATGACTTCCGCCTTTTCCACCTGCACGTCGCCGTAAGTCAGCCCGTACCCGAAGGGATAGAGCGCCTCCTGCTCCATATAGCGGTAGGTTCTCCCCTTCATGGTGTAGTCTTCAAAGGCAGGCAGTTCTTCCAGCGTGCGGTAAAACGTCACTGGCAGCTTGCCGGACGGAGAACAGTCCCCGAACAGAATGTCCGCCACCGCCTTTCCGCCCCTCGCGCCGGGATACCAGAGCTGCAGGACAGCCGCCGCCTTATCCTGCGCTTCGGAGAGGTCGATTGCGCTTCCCGCCATCAGGCAGACAACCACGGGCTTACCTGCGGCAAACACCGCCTCCATGAGCTTTCTCTGCGGCTCGGGCAGAAGCAGATCCGCCTTATCGCCGGACGCATAACTGTTGCCCGTATCGCCCTCTTCTCCCTCCAGCGTCTCGTTCAGTCCCACACAGAGCACCACCACATCGCTGTGTTTCGCCACGATCACCGCCTCCGCGACGCGGTCGTTCTCCCACGCCAGATTCTCCACGCGGTCTTTAAATAAATGGGAGCCTTCCGAGTATAAAACTCTTCCATTATATCCGACTTTATCCTGTATTCCCTCTAAAACCGTAATGTATCGAGACGAAGTTCCGTGATAATTTCCGACCAACGCCTCTCTGCTGTCCGCATTTGGTCCGATCACGCCGATGGTCTGTCCCGCCGAAGCATTGAGCGGAAGAACGCCGTCATTTTTCAGAAGCACAACCGACTCTCTGGTGAGCTGCTGCGCCACCTCCAGATGCGCCTCGCACTCCACCTTTTCATAAGAAATGTCGTCGTACCTGCTCCCGTCAAACAGCCCCAGAAGGTATCTCGTGGTGAACGCGCGCACCGCCGCCTCCGTGATCTCCTCCTCCGTCACCAGCCCCTGTTCCAACGCTTTTAACAGATAGAGATAAGTCACGCCGCAGTTGATGTCACAGCCACACTTTAGCGCCAGCGCCGCTGACTCCTCCATGGTGTGCGTCACCATATGTTTTTCGTGAAAATCCTTGATCGCCCAGCAGTCTGACACGTAATGCCCCTCAAACTTCCATTCGTCACGGAGAATATCCTGCATCAGCGTCTTACTGCCGCAGCACGGCTCTCCGTTGGTCCGGTTGTAGGCGCCCATCACGGCTTCCACCCCCGCCTCCTGCACACATGCCTTAAAGGCGGGCAGATAGGTCTCCGCCATATCTTTCTTTGTGGCGACGGCGTTGAACTCATGGCGCACCGCCTCGGGCCCCGAATGCACCGCAAAATGCTTGGCGCACGCCGCAGATTTCAACACATCCTTGTCGTCGCCCTGCAGTCCCTCCACATAAGCCACGCCCAGTCTGGAAGTCAGGTAAGGGTCCTCCCCGTAAGTCTCCTGTCCCCTGCCCCATCTGGGATCCCTGAATATATTCACATTGGGCGACCAGAACGTCAGCCCTTTATAGATGTCTCTGTCGTTTTCCGCCGAGTACGCATTGTATTTCGCCCTGCCCTCTGTTGACGCCACATCCCCGGCGCTATGTATCAATTCCGTGTCAAAAGTCGCCGCCATGCCGATCGCCTGCGGAAAGCTGGTCGCCACACCCGCCCTCGCAACGCCGTGCAGCGCCTCACCCCACCAGTTGTAGGCTGGCACGCCGAGTCTCTCGATCGCCGGCGCATCGTAACGAAGCTGGGAAGCCCTCTCCTCCACAGTCATCTGCCCCACCAATTCCTCTGCCTTGCGTCTTGCCTGTTCTCTCGTCATATGCTATTTTCATCCTTTCCGCCCGTTTTTTCCGTGCTCTGGCTCCTCTGAAAGAAATCGCCCGGTTGCGACTTTTCCCCCTATGGAGTATAATAGACACAAGCCAGACGGCTTGCGCCCGGCATCGCCAAGCATTACCGCTTGTGAGATATGACGCAATCATACCACATCAATCCTATGAATAACAGGAGTAAATCAAGTGAAATATGAAAAACTTTACCCCCCCCCCCTCAATTACGAGCAGTCTGAACCAGACCTCGAAAGAACGGTCGGTAAGCGGTTCAAGGGAGTATGTTGACTATATTGCCGAATCCCATCTGCGCATCTGGTACAATACCCAGACCGAAGGCTATGCGAATCATTACCACAATGCCATGGAAATCATTGTCTGCGCAGAAAACCAATATATCATTACCACCAACAGCAGCACTTACACGCTGGACCCGGGGGACATTCTGATCATCCCCCCTTATATGCTGCATGAACTTTACAGCAAGCCCTCCGGAGCACGATTTATCTATCTCATAGATATTGACATGCTGCGTTGTTTTCAGGATTACAAGGCGCTGAGCCCTGCTTTTATCGAGCCTTATCTGTGTACGGCTGCCTCGCGCCCCGAAATATACCGAAAAGTTTACGATGCGCTGATGCAGATGGCTAACCTTTATTTCTCCCATCAGGTTTTCTGGGAAATATCCATCTACTCCGTGCTGTTGGAACTTTTTTCGACGATAGGTATCAACCACTATCTCCAGAACACGGATGCAAGTATCGAGGACACCGCCGGCAAACAGTCGGAAAACTATATGCTGTTCTCCAACCTGCTCAATTTCATCGACACCCACTACGCGGACGATCTGACACTGGAGCAGGCGGCGGAATATATCGGCTTTTCCAAATACCATTTTACCCGTCTGTTCAAGCAGCACACCAACACGACGTTTCACAACTATCTGTGCTACAAACGGATTCAAGCGGCGCAGTCATTGCTCACCGAGGACAAGAACCGTCCCATTACGGAAATCGCTTTTTGCAGCGGCTTTAACAACCTTACTACGTTCAACCGGTGTTTCAGCAAATACACAAGCTGTTCCCCCACGGAATACCGCAACAAACTGCGCCACGAAGAAGTCTGAATCCAAACTGCTTTATTAACCTTTTACGCCGCCCAGCGCCACGCCGGCTATGATATACTTGGACAGAAGCAGGTATACTATGATTAGCGGCAGTACCGTCAGTGTCAGTCCCATGTAGACTGAGCCGTACTCTGTCTTATAGATATCACCCTTCAGGAGGCTTACCATGATAGGCATGGTATATTTCTTCTGGTCTGTCAGCAGTACGAGCGGTGTAAACAGATTGTTCCAGCTTGCCACGAAACTGAAGATCGCCTGTGTCGCGATTGCCGGTTTCATAATCGGCAGCACAATCCGATTAAAAATCATGAACTCTTTCGCGCCGTCGATTCTCGCCGCCTGCACCATCTCCATGGAGAGCGTCGGCTGTAGGTACTGTCTCATAAAGAACACCATCGTCGGCGAAGCGATTGCCGGCAGTATCAACATAGACAGCCTGTTTGTCATATGAATCTTATAAACCATCTGATAGAAACCGATCATCGTCACCTGTGCCGGAATCATCATCACTACCATGATAAAACTGAAAAACGCATTTCTGAGCTTCCAGTTGTAAGCCACCTGCGCGTATGCGGTCAGAGAGGAAAAATAGATCGCCAGCGCTGTCGCCCCAATGGAAATAATCAGCGAGTTTCCAAAACCGACTGCCGGGTTAAAGCTCTTGCCGAGCAGGATCTTGATATTGTTCATCATATAAGATGAAGGGATGAGCGAAATCGCATGCTGCTGGATCTCCGTCGTGGATCTGGTCGCGTTCACGATCATGATCCAGAAAGGCAGAACACTCAAAATTGCCAGAAAGATACATACGACGTATATCACAACCTTCATCACACGGTTTTCTTTATTATTTAACATTACGCGTTCTCCTTTCCGGCTTTCAGCTTCTTCGCATAAGCCTTCTGCTGCTGTCTGATCTGCTTATTCAGCTGCGCTTCATCCTTATCCCTCATAACGAAGAACATGATCGAAGCAAGAATCGCGATAATCACAAACATAACCATACTCGCCGCAGCCGCCCTGTTGTACATGTAGCTTCCGCTGAACGCCTGCTTGTAGATAAACAGGCTGGTGGTCAGTGTCGCGTCGTCCGGCTTACCGTCCTGAAACAGTCTCGGGATATCGAACATGTTCAGACCGCCGATCAGACTGGTAACAAGCGTAAACAGGAGTATCGTCTTGATATTCGGCATGGTAATATAGAAGAAAGTCTGTACGCGGCTCGCGCCGTCCACCTCCGCCGACTCGAAGATCTCGGGACTGATTCCCAGAATGCCGGAGATCAGCGTGATCATGGTGGAGCCGTACCACATCCATGTCTGGATGAAGATCACAACGCCTCTCGCCACAGCCTTACTTCTCAATAATTCGATAGGCGCATCGATGAATCCGAACCGCACGAGGAAATCGTTGACCGGACCCATGGGATACCCGAAAAATCCGCTGAACAGGATAGCGATGGTCGCCGCCGTGATGATATTCGGCATATAGAGCAGTACCTTGAACGTACCCTGTCCCTTTACCTTGCTTCTTCTGTCCGTGAACCATGCCGCTAACAGAAGCGCAAGAAGCATCTGCGGAATAAAGTTCGCAAGCCATATGACTACCGTATTCCGGAACGCCAGCTGAAATGACGGACTCGACAATACAGTCTTAAAATTTCTGAAAAGGTCGTCGGTCAGAAAATGGATATCCGTCTTTCCCAGACCTTTCAGATCGGTAAAACCGATCACCGCCGTATACACGGTCGGATATAATGAAAACAATAAAAAAGCGATGACAAACGGTATACTGAATATGTAACCGTATTTCGCATATCTGTCATACCCCGGTTTCTTACTTTTCATCCTTCCCCACCTTCCCGCAATCGTGTTATATTTCTTCTTCGTTGAAAACAGGGCGGACGCTGATGGGTCCGCCCTGCCAAACAGTTATAACGATTACTCTGTGTGTTTATTATTTATTCTACGATAACATCCAGATTGTCCGCTACCTGCTGCTTGAAGTCTGCGATCGCCTGCTCGCGGGACTTGTTGCCTGATGTGTACTCGCGGGTCTGATCTCTCCAGTACTGGTTGATGGTCTCGTCGTACTGTGTCAGGTTGGTGCCCTTTGCATACTGGTTTGCGGGAACGAATGCTTCAAACATGTTCTGTCCGCCAAGAAAATCAACGGAACCGTCGGACTTGGACATTACCGTGCCGCTGGCAACCGCGTCCTTCGTGCCGCCCTCACCGTTCAGTGTGCCGTTCGCCCACTTGTACTGCAGACCTTCCTCCGAGCTGTCCAGCGTAATCCACTCGATGATCTTGCCGACAGCTTCCGCTTTCTGGCTGTCCTTGTTTGCAAGAATCCATGTGCCGCCCCAGAAGAAACCGATGGGAGGCGTGCAGACTGCCCAGTCACCGTATGTACCTTCGCCTACGGCTGCACCGCCGCAGTTAGGAGCCATGGTGTAGTTGATGAGCCATGCGGGGCCGAAGAAGCCGAAGATGCCCTTCTCGCCTTCACCCTTCATATCTGCAAACCATGCGTCCTGCCAATCCTGTGTATCGTTGTGATAGCCGTTGTCCTTTAACTTCTTGGAGAGATCAAGGAACTCCTCACGCTTCGGGTCAATCGTCAGCTTGCCGTCAACGATCCAGCCCTGATCGGAGCTGTTCTCAACTGCGTGCCAGATATCGCCGTCGCCGGAAACAATGCCGTAGCCCTTTGCCTTCAGATCTTCCGCTGCCGTGAAGAACTGATCCCAGCCGGGACCGATCTTCTTCTCAATTTCAGCCGGATCATCCGTGCCCCATACGTCCTTCGCGATGGAACGGCGGTAAATGAATGCGCCGCCTGTAGCCTGATAGCCGAGACCTACGAGCTGACCGTCGGGGTTGGTTCCGATATCAACCGTGTACTGCGCGATATCCGCCTCTTTTAACTTAGCGTCCACATCGATACCCATGTCTGCGTAAGGCATCGCGTAGTTGCTTGCGTCGCCCTGCGTATACTTCAGTACGAAAGCTGCCTCAGCGCAGTAGATGTCGGGAGCCTCCGCACCGCCTGCGGCAAGCGCCTGGTCAAGAGCGGGCTGGTAAGCGCCATCTGTTGTCGCAATAATTGTGGTGTTAATCTGGTAACCGAACTCGGGATGCGCCTCGATATACTTCTCAATCATGCCGGGAACCTCGTCTGTGAACGCCCAAACATTGATCGTATCGGAACCGCCGCCGGACGTACCTGCGTCCGCTGCCGGCGCCTCGCTTCCGGAATCATCCGTGTCTGCTGCCGGCGCTTCCGGCGCTTCCGCCGCCCCGCTGTCACCCGAATCTGCCGCCGGTGCGCTGCTGCTGTCACCGCCGCCGCAGCCTGTCAGAAGAGATGCTGCCATACAGCCGCACAACATACATGCCAAAAACTTTTTCATCTTTCATCCTCCTTTTCTTTTATACGTTTCCGTATCTGCCATCTTGTATGATTTGATAGCGTAACTCTATTTTATTCAGTTGCCTTTGTTTATTCTTTACACTTCTTGCTCTGAACATAACAATTATTGCTAAATCATTTTGAGAAACCGGTAATCCATTTGTAAAAAATGACAAAAAGAACGAGAAATCACAGACATTTTAAGTATTGACACACTCAAGTATTGACAAGTTTTTTTCTTTTTGATAAACTATAACTCGGTGACAAAAAGAATATCTTTTTCGTCAGGCTGCTGTGGCTCAGTCGGTAGAGCGTCGCATTGGTAGTGCGGAGGTCACGGGTCCGATTCCCGTCAGCAGCTTTTGTAGAAGTCCTGAATATTCAGGGCTTTTTCTATTTCTGTATGATAGTTCATTGCGGTCTGTAATATGGAATTTGTTAGAGTTTTTGTTAGCTTCCTGCAAAACGGATTACAATCCCCCGAAAAGCCTATGAATCAGCCATTTATATTTATAAGCGGTTCTCCCAAAAAAGATAAAGGAACAAAAAATTATTGTCTTTTAGGAATTTATTAGATATAATGTAGGATAAATAAGAAACGAGAAGTTAAATATCATATAGAGTAGCTTTAGGAGAAGCAGGTTGTCGTTGGTGACAGTCTTTTTGCTTCTCCTTTTTTATTGCCATATTGGAGAAAGGAGGAATGTAATATCTATGGAAAATACAGATAAAGTCAATAAAACATCCATAAAGAAAAATGTAAAGAAGAATGGAGAGGTCGTCTACAGAATCCAGATTACACTGTATGATAAAGTGACGCATAAGGGAAATGCAAAAGTGCTTACGTTCAAGCCAAATCAAAGTTCTACTCCAAAGCAACAGGAGAAAGAAGCCCAGAAGTATGCTATGGAATGGGAAGATAAATTGAAACGTGGCGAAAGCTATGAGGGCGAGGAAATGTCCTTTGCAGACTTCGCCGAGAAGTGGTTAGAATCTCGTAAAGAAGATTTAGCGTATTCTACATATATCGGTTATGTGCAGATTGTAAACAACAAGATTGTGCCTGCTCTGGGACGGTATAAGGTGGCAAGGATAAAGCCGCCAGTGATTGAGAAATTTTATAAATCGTTGGTTGGCAACCTCGCAAATGGTTCTATCTGAAAAGTAAAGAATGTTTTAAGCGGTATGTTCCGTACTGTGGTGCGGTGGTAGATGATACAAGTTAATCCATGCAGAGATGCAAAGCTGGCAAAAAATAAGGACGAAGAAACCACACTGAAATATTTCACTCCCGAACAGTCGTTAATGTTCCTGCAGTCATTGGATATGGAATTTGAAACGATGATCCGAGGGCATGAACGGATAGACGATACCGGCAAACCCTACCTTGTGCCAGATTATACGGAATCAAGAAAGCTGCCGTTGCAGTTGAAAGTGTTTTATACGTTATCGCTGTATTGCGGTTTCCGAAAAGGCGAGACGCTTGCCCTCCACTGGAACGATATTGATTTTGAGAATCACACGATCAGTATTTCAAAGTCGGTCGGCAAGGGAGCGGAAGGAACGGTTATCAAGAAGCCGAAAACAGCCACGTCAATCCGTACTGTGACATTTCCCGCAGATTTGATGCCTTTGTTGAAGCAGTATAAAAGCGAGTACAATCAATATCGGTTCAGTCTCGGTACCGCGTGGCAAGGGGACGGGAATCTGTTCATACAAGATGATGGCAAGCTGATGGGGCGCTCCACTCCATATCAAGCGTATAAGCGCCATATAAGGCGGTATAACGAATGGGTGAGGGAAAGCCCCGAAGAAGTGAAAAAACAGCAGTTAGAACCGTTACCAGAAATCCCCTTGCATGGGTTACGGCATTCATGTGCTACCCTGCTGAATTATCTGAAAGTGAATATAATCGACATTAGTAAGATTTTGGGGCATGCGAAAAGTTCTACAACAATGGATATATATGCTCACTCATTCGAGGAGCAGAGCACAGAAGCCGCTAACAAATTAAATGATTTTCTACTGAACAACAAGCGGAAACAGGCATAATACAGACGAGAGCCAGAGGACTTAGGTCTAACGGCTCTTATCTGTTGCAAAAATATCTTTCGCAAAATGTTGACAGTCTTCACCACAGAAATGATAATACAAACCGTAGCGGCGATATAATAATTTCAGATGAAAGGTGACGGGATCATATGAGTAAATTTAATCTGTTGAATTATTTGTGGGGTAAAAGAATACATGGTGCATTAGAAGCATCATTACAACAAGATGAAGATTTCCAAAAGGCAACACGGATTTCCAATAGTGAGCAAGATAATCTGGATACTATCGGTTTATCAAGCGAACAAACTAAAGCTGTCAATAGAGCGATTTCTGCCAGTAATGCCGCTGGTGCCGAATATGGACGCGTTGCCTATCGGCAAGGATTTTCAGACAGTCTAAAGTTACTGTCAGAATTACGCCATTTGTCATAAAACGGACGCCTTAATCCTTGTCCTTAATCTCCATGTTGTCGAGGGCATATTGCAGAGCCATTCCAATCAACTCGTTTCGCGAACGATTGGTTTTCGTGGAGAGTTCATTATATGCTTCTTGTAATGTTTTGTCTATACGGATAGTCATGGTTACGGCTTTATCCTCCTTTGGTACTACAACAAATTTTTCCATAGTCTCAATACCTCCATACATTTTGAGTACATTATAATGTGTGTTGGTATTGCTAATCTATGTCACATAGTGAAATGTTATTCAATGCAAATATAATGTGATATATGTATTGCTATTTAATTTGCCGTGTGATAGTATGTATCTATGAATATTCAGTATGAAACGTGCAGGGAGTTGATAGATACATGTTAAACATTCAGACCGTCGAACAGATATTAGCCGATAATAAAAAACTGTCTATCGGCATGAAGAAATACAAGCGTATTATGGACAGCCTTTACTGGACAGATGTTTCCATTGACAAAGACTTTCAGCGAGCCTTTAATGATTTCTTTGTTATGCGTTCCAGAAAAAGCGAGTATTACGACAGATTCTATTTCTTTCTCGAACAGAAGAAGGACAAGGGCGTAACTTTTGAGGAAACACTGGATTATCTGAAAGAATCCGAGGGAGCGCTTGAACTATCATTTTCCAGTAAGCTGATCCACGTTATCAATCCGAACAGACCTATATGGGACAAAATCGTTGCAGAGAACCATTTCAAGATGAAACTACCCAGCTATGGCGGAGATACCTCTGACCGCCAAAAGGAAATTGTCAAGCTGTACCATGAGTATTGCAGTCGATTTTATGAATTTCTGGATTCAGCCAATGGACAAGCTATCCTCCGATTGTTTAATGATAAATACCCTCATACCAGCTTTACGGACGCTAAAAAGATTGATTTTATTATGTGGGTGGATACCTAATTGCCTGTGCCCTTTTTCCCAAAAATTGGGTATAGTATGGGTATCAAAAAAAGAAACGGAGGTTAAAATCTATGTTTGGTAAAAGTGCAGAGGATAAGGCGGCAGAAAAACAAGCGAGGCAGGAGGCAAAGGACAAAGCGGCTATGGAGAAGTTCGGACTGAACTTCGACAGCTACACCGACGCTGATATAAAACGCAAGAATATCAATTCGGCGAAAGAGATAGCCGGAAGTCTGGCAGGCTCCAAGATGTATTCATTCGGCAGTCTGTTAAGCGGCAGTGCAAACGAAACTTTCTCCCTTGAATTGGCAAGGGCGCAAGTGGAACAGAATTTCATCTTAATGCGGCAGAATGAGGAAATCATACGGTTACTGAAAAAAATTGCGGAGGGTTAAGCATGTATGAGGCATTGACGGATTATTTACCGAAGATTCAAGATTCCGATTCATGGGTGAGAGATACATCTTGTTATATAGACTATACTCCGACCGTAAATGAATTTAGAAAAGAAATTCTTACCTTTATGAATAATCACCCGGAGTATGAATTGAACCGCTATATTGATACGTTGAGAACAATCGGTACTAAATGGGGAACAAGAGGTTTGCAGAGAGTAGATGTTTCCGATTTGGACGGTAAAGTAATTATGGCGTTGATTATGGCAGCGGAACGAGGGGAATACAACAGCCAGGGTGTGATACTTGACCTTCTGGAAAGCGGAACAATCCAAAAGTGGCTCCTGCGGCTAAAGGAATTAGATAACTAAACGGAATCAGCCTTGACCCTAGCGGTTGGGGCTGTTTTCAAATTCTTCGCATTTCCAACATAAATCAATTTGACAGGCGCATAATAACTATATATAATAAAAGTACGAAAAACCATACGAAATTACGAGGTGATACTATGTTAGCAGTAAAGAGCATGGATGTGCGTGAAAATTTTAAGGAATGGTGTAATAAAGTAATAAGCGGCGAAACGCTTATTGTGTCACGACCTAAAAATGAAAATGTAGTAATCGTATCAGAAAAAGAATATAACGAAATGGTAAAAGCCAGAAGAAACGCAGAATATCTGGCTATGCTGGACAGGAGTTATAAGCAGCTAGAAAATGGGGAATCCATTTCTTTCAGCATGGAAGAATTGCAGGCAATGGAATCTGATGACTGGGAACCTACTGAAAAAGTATTAAATTGGATGGAACGGATGAAACATAAAGATGAATGATTTTACCTTTACAGACAAAGGATTTTCTGATTACATTTATTGGCAGTCTCAAGACAGGAAAACAGCAAAGAGAATCAATAGTCTATTAGTGGATATTAAGCGAAATGGGGCAATGCAAGGCATTGGAAAGCCGGAGCCGCTGAAATATCGTCCCGGATATTCCAGACGGATTGATGAAAAAAACCGCTTGGTATACGATATTGATGCGTTGCAGAATATTAAAATCATATCATGCAGAGGACATTATGATGATTAACGCGACTATTCCTAAAAGATCTGATTGACGTGTTGTAGGCTTTTTGTTAGAATCTTGTTAGTAAACTTACAGCGAACAATGAAAACGCACGAAAAGCTGCGAAAAGAACTCCTCTAAAATACAGCGTTTCACGCAACATCAGGCAAAACCGAGATAACACAGATAAAGCGTTATTGCATTTTGGTAGTGCGGAGGTCACGGGTCCGATTCCCGTCAGCAGCTTACAGAAACCCCGTAAATATAAAACGGGGTTTTTTCTTATCATTTTTTTGGCAAAACCAAAACATATCTGGAACTGGCGGGGAGAATATGCGCGAAGACTACACACAGTACAGCGACGAGGAACTTCTGATCCGTCTGCGGGACGGCGAGCAGGGCATCACGGATCACATTATGAATAAGTATAAAAATCTGGTGCGGAGCAAGGCGAAATCCATGTACATCCTCGGCGCGGACAGCGAGGATCTGATTCAGGAAGGCATGATCGGGCTGTTCAAGGCGATCCGGGACTACGACAGCGGCAGGGACGCCAGTTTCTTCACCTTTGCGGATCTGTGCGTCTCCAGACAGATGTACACGGCGGTTCAGGCTTCCAGAAGGCAGAAACATATCCCCTTAAACAACTATATCTCTCTTTACGGCAATGCCTCCGAGGGACAAGGCGGCGAGGAGGAAGCGCTTGTCAACGTGCTTGCCTCCGGCTCCGGCTTAAACCCCGAGGAACTTGTCATAGACAAGGAAAATGTAGACAGACTGGAAATGCTCATAGAACGGGAACTGAGCAGTTTTGAAAAACAGGTGCTCGATCTGTACCTGACGGGAATGCGCTACCAGCAGATCGCGAAAGTGCTTGGGCGGGACGACAAGTCCACGGACAACGCCCTCCAGAGAATCAAGACGAAACTCAGAAAAGCCATAAAGTAAAAAATCGAGCGCGGCGCGCTCGATTTTTGCTTTACATCATTTCCGCTCTGTGCGGGCATCCCCCGCACGCGCCGCAGTTTTTCGCCACATCCTCGCTGTACAGTTCCCGCGGACTGGTGAGCAGACACACCGCCTGCGCGGAAATGCCCTCGCCCTTTCCTGTAAAGCCAAGCCCTTCCTCGGTGGTCGCTTTCACATTCACCTGCGACACCTCTATGCCGAGCGCACCTGCAATGTTCTCCCGCATCTGGTCGATATGGGGACCCATCTTGGGCGCCTGCGCGATGATCGTGGCGTCGATGTTTTCCACCAGAAACAGATTTTCCGTAAGGAGCTTCGCCACATGTTCCAGCAGCTTTATGGAGGAAATCCCCTTGTAGGCGGGATCGCTGTCCGGGAAATGTTTTCCGATATCCCCCAGCGCAGCAGCCCCTAAAAGCGCGTCCATAATGGCGTGCAGCAGCACATCCGCGTCAGAGTGGCCAAGAAGCCCCAACTCATAGGGAATCTCCACCCCGCCAATTATGCACTTCCTGTTTTCCACCAATTTGTGTACGTCATATCCTATTCCTATTCTCATATTCCGCCCTCTCTCCAAACATGCGTTACGGGACACGCCTTATCGCATTCTCCGCACCCTGCGTCTATTATCCCATATATTGTCCTTATTATCCCAGAACCGGCTTTTCCTGATTCAGACATCAGCCTTTCCCGCCGATCGTCCTCCGGCAGAAAATCCACGACATCACCGCCGCGATCGTCCACCCCACAGGCCACGAGAGCCAGATGCCCGTCTCCCGCAGAAATGCCGAGAACACAAAGGCGAGAATCACGCGCAAAATCAGATCCGTAAAGGTGGATACCATAAATTCCCGCATCCGTTCCGCCCCCCGCAGCACGCCGTCCGACACCAGTTTCACAGCCGCCACGAAGTAGAAGGGCGATACGATCCGCAAAAAGGTCATGCCCGTCTGCAGCGCGCCGCTGCCCGTGTCCTCCAGAAAGAGCTGCATCATCATCCGCCCAAGGAAAAAGTAGAGCAGGAAAAAGGGCGCCGCCACCGCCACCGCCATCTTCATCCCGGCAAGGAACCCGTCCCTGATCCGTTCCCTGCGCCCGGCTCCGAGATTCTGCGCCGCAAAGCCGGACACCCCGTTTCCCAGCGTGGTAAAGCCTGTGATGACAAAGGTATTGAGCCGGATCGCCGCCGAATATCCGGCAATCACGCCCGAACCATACGAGTTGACCAGTCCTTGTATAAAAATATTGCCCACGGACACGAAACTCTGCTGCAAAATGCTCGGCACCGCGATCAGACTGATTTTCTTTAAGAGGGAGAAGGAAAAGAGCGGCGGTTTCCCCTCGCATCTGATTTCTCCCAGTCTCCTTGCAAATGTCAGCAAAGCCAGTATGCAGGCGATGCCCTGCGCGATAAAGGTTGCCCATGCCACGCCTGCCACACCCCATGAAAACCCGGCGACAAACAGAAAATCCAGCGCGATGTTCCCAAGCGAGGAGCCGATCAGAAAATAGAGCGGTGTGGTGGAATCCCCCAGCGAATTAAACATGCCCGTCGTCACATTATACAAAAAAAGAAAGACAAAGCCGCCTATATAAATCTTCAGGTAAAGCGCTCCGTCCCCAAAAATATTTTCGGGCGTCCGTATCATGTGCATCATCGCCGGGGTTGTGTAAAGCCCCGCCGCCGTCAGAACCGCCGAGAGAACGGTTCCCGTGAGCAGAATCGTGGTCACAGCCGTCCGCACCTTACTGTAAGCCCTCGCCCCGAACAACTGCGAGAGAACGACCGAGCAGCCGATATTGCTCCCCACCGCCACCGCCATGAAGATCATGGTAATCGGGTAGGAGGCTCCCACCGCCGCCAGCGCGTCCTCGCCCGCGAACTTTCCGGCGATCATGCTGTCCGCCATATTGTAAAACTGTTGAAACACCACGCTGATAAACATGGGCAGCGTGTACCTGACTAACGTTTTTTGTGGCTCTCCCTCCGTTAAATCCTGAATCATATTGTGCCTCCCTTCGCTGCGGCTGTGCGCTGGCGCATATCTTATGTCAACCAATCTTCATCCGCCGCCTCCCGCTGTCGCCATGTCACAGAGCGGACAGCCTGTCAAGCAACCGATCCGCCACTTCCTCTTTGGAAAGAAGCGGCAGTTCCTCCGTCCTCTCCTTCGTGAGCAGCGTCACCACATTGGTGTCCGTGCCGAAACCCGCGCCCTCCTGCTTTAAGTTGTTCGCCACAATCATATCAATCTTTTTCTTTTCCAGTTTGGCCAGAGAATTTTCCAGCAGATGCTCCGTCTCCATGGAAAAGCCGCATAAAACCTGCCCCGCCCGGCGATGCGCCCCAAGCCACGCCAGTATGTCCTCCGTGCGCTCCAGTTCCACAGACAGCTCCTCATCCTTCTTCTTCAGCTTTTCATCCGCCGTCACAAGAGGACGGTAATCCGCCACCGCCGCCGCCTTGATTATGATATCCTGTTCCGCAGCCACGTCCTTGACCGCCTGCGCCATATCCGCCGCAGAGACGACAGGCACCACCTGTACACCCATGGGCGGAGTCAGCTCCACTTTCCCCGACACAAGTGTCACATCCGCACCGCGCCGCACCGCCGCCGCCGCAACGGCATATCCCATCTTCCCTGTGGAATGATTGCTGATATACCGCACAGGATCAAGCTTTTCCCGTGTGGGTCCCGCCGTGACCAGCACCTTTTTCCCCGCCAGATCTTTGGGCGTAAGCGCCCGGAGAACCGCCTCAAACAAAACATCCGGCTCCGGCATTTTTCCTTCCCCGGTATCCCCGCACGCCAGATAACCGCACGTCGGGATGACCACCTCCATGCCGTAGTTTTTAAGCGTGCTGATATTATCCTGCACAACCTGATTCTGGTACATCCTTGTATTCATCGCCGGCGCGAAAATCTTCGGGCACTGACAGGCGAGAAGCGTGGTCGTCAGCATATCGTCCGCAATCCCGTGCGCTGCCTTGGCAATCACATTGGCAGAAGCCGGCGCCACTAAAAACACGTCCGTCTGCTTTGCCAGAGACACGTGCTCCACCTGAAACTCAAAATTTCGGTCGAACGTGTCAACCAGACACCTGTTCCCCGTCAGGGACTCAAAGGTGATGGGATTAATGAAGTTCGTGGCGTTTTTCGTCATAATCACCGTCACATCCGCCTGCTTCTTCTTCAGCATACTGGCAAGGGATGCGATCTTATAAGCCGCAATGCTTCCCGTCACGCCTAGTACGATATGTTTGCCTTTTAATAACACGCGCTATTCCCTCCCATCGCCTGTTCGCTCCGTTCCCGTCAGACACCCGGCATCCGAAGCCCGGATCATTGTATAACATTTGTTATTATTCTACATTCCTGCGATAAATCAGCCCAAGCCCCTTCAGGGTAAGCTCGTTGTCGCACACAATTTTTCTCTTACAGTGTGGAACGATGCTCTCCGCAAGCCCGCCCGTCGCCACCACCGGCGCTTCGTAGCCCAGCTCGTCGTAAATCCGCTCGATCATGCCGTCCAGACATGCCGCCTGTCCCATCACGATTCCGCTCTTCATACAGTCGATGGTATTTCTGCCGATCACCTTCTTCGGCGGCTCCAGACTGATGCGCGGAAGCTGTGAAGTGCGGTTGACGAGAGAGTCCAGAGATACCTTCACCCCCGGCAGGATCATGCCGCCGATATAGTTCTTCCTGTCGTCCACCACGCTGATGGTGGTGGCAGTACCCATGTCGATCATAATGATCGGCGCCCCGTAATAGTGCAGCCCCGCCACCGCGTTGACTACCAGATCCGACCCGAGCTGCGCCGGGTTGTCCATCAGAATGTTTAAGCCTGTCTTAAGCCCCGGCCCCACCACAAGCGGGGTCTGGTGAAACAGCTTTTCCAGACTGGATTTCACGATATTGTTGAGGGGAGGCACGACGGAGGAGATAATGCTCCCGGTGATGTCCTCCACACCGATGCGGTAGAGATCAAATAACGCCCGAAATTCTACCACATACTCCAGTTCCGTGTTCGCCTGATTGGTGGAGACGCGCTCCACGAAGCACACTTTCTCCCCGTCCATACAACCGATGACAATGTTTGTGTTGCCGATGTCAACTGCTAAAATCATGCCGTTTCCCTGCCTTTTTGTATTGTACTCGCAAACCCGCGCTTTCGCGCTCTACATCCGCCTTCGTCGGACGTTTGCTCATTTTCGCCGCCGAAAAGCAAATGCCTGCTTCGCTGTCGCTTGCTTTTCTTTCGCGGCTTCTATATTGTACTCGCAAAGCAAATGCCTGCTTCGGTCACGCTTTCCTTGCCGCCAGCAGCGCGGCGTCCTCCGCCTCGTGGCTCTTATTCGCGTACAGAGGCTTCACCCTTGTCAGCGCCAGACCGACGCCCGTCACAATAATCGCCGCGACCACAGCCTCCACCACGCCGTTGAATGCCACCACGCCCAGAATAACGTCCAGCACCGCGTCGCCCGCCACGCCCATGGCATTCGCGTAGGCGTCCTTATACAGAATGAAAATGCCGCTCATCACAAAGAGCGTATTGGTAAACGCGCCTGCAAGCCCCGCATAGGAGAGCGCAATATTGGCAGATGCCTTTTTCAATCCGCCTGCGGTCAGCGCTGCCATGAGCGCCGCTCCCACCACCAGACCGATCACCGTGCAGACAACCGCGCTCAGTGCCTCCGGGAACAGCCGCATCAGGAACGCCCTGACAGAGACGAATAATATAACAGATGCTACCAAATCTACGGCAATCTTTCCCGCCTTGTTGTCGCCCTTCACGATCCTGCGGATCAGGAGCCATACAAAGTAGGGAACCACGCCGACTAAAATACGCGGCACAAAACAGATGTACAGGCTCTTAAAGATACCCGACACCCCCGCAACCTGATAGGCTAAGACCGGCGAGAACACAAACGCCGAAGCCGTAGCCGCTTTTACTGTGTTGTTGATAAAGCTGGTGAGTCCAAATACGAATCCTAAAAATGCACCTTTCTTCGGTCCGAGAAATAGCGCTCCAAGGATCACCGGGATGTGAATAATCGTCGCGTTGATGACTACAAGCGGGATATATCCCAGCGGTGTGAATGCCATAATCACAATTATGGCGGTGAACAGTGCCGTAAGCACAAGTTCGTAAGTCTTTTCATTTTTCATGGTACAATCCTCCTGTTATTATTCTCATACGAGATACAATACGGTGGTATCATACCACATTGCTGTTTCCTTTACAATAAAGTTTTAAAAAACATATGTTATGTATCAAAAAAAAGACAGCCCGGCGGACTGTCTTTTCTCGCTTTTTAATAATTCTCCGGCTTCACCTGAAAATAGGACTGGGGGTGTTTGCACACGGGGCAGAGCTCGGGCGCTTTCTTCCCGATCACGATATGACCGCAGTTTAAGCATTGCCATACGCAGTCGCCGTCCTTGGAGAACACAACGCCGTCCTCGATGTTCTGGATCAGCTTGCGGTATCTCTCCTCGTGCTCCTTCTCGATCTTTGCCACACCCTCAAAGAGCAGCGCCAGCTCCTCAAAGCCCTCTTTTCTCGCATCCTCCGCAAATCCCGCGTACATGTCCGTCCACTCGTAATTCTCGCCCTCTGCCGCGTCCTGCAGATTCTCCCTCGTCCCGGGAATCGCGCCACCGTGCAGATACTTAAACCAGATCTTGGCATGTTCCTTCTCGTTTGCCGCCGTCTCCGCGAAGATATTTGCCATCTGCACATACCCGTCCTTCTTTGCCTTGGACGCATAGTAAGTATACTTCGTGTACGCCTGCGATTCCCCGGCAAACGCCGCCAGCAGGTTCTTTTCTGTCTTTGTTCCTTTTAAATCCATAACAGCCCCTCCTTTTTTATCAGTGTTACCATTTTACGCCAAATCTTTTCAAATGTCACGAAAAAGTCGAAAAAATCCATGAACCTGTTGTCAATCCCTTTACATTAGTTTAGTATAGTGTCTAGGAAAGTATCGTTTGCAGCGCCATGCTGCAAAATCCACAAAGAGAAAGGAACGCCATGAAACCTATCAAAGAAGGAAAAGTACGTGAAATCTATGACAACGGCGACAGCCTGATCATGGTCGCAACCGACCGGATCAGCTGTTTCGACGTAATTTTAAAGAATCAGGTGACCAAAAAAGGCACGGTTCTGACCCAGATGTCCAAATTCTGGTTCGACATGACAAGCGATATCCTGCCCAACCACATGATTTCCGTGGATGTAAAGGACATGCCCGAGTTTTTCAGACAGGAAAAATTTGACGGCAACAGTATGCTCTGCAAAAAGCTTGACATGCTCCCCATCGAGTGTATCGTCCGGGGCTATATCACAGGCAGCGGCTGGGCAAGCTACCAGAAAGACGGTACGGTCTGCGGCATCACGCTTCCCGAGGGGCTGAAGGAATCGGACAAACTGCCCGAGCCCATCTACACGCCCTCCACCAAGGCGGAGATCGGCGACCACGATGAAAATATCTCCTATGAGCAGAGCGTGGATTATCTGGAGAAACGTTTCCCCGGCAAGGGAGAAGAGTACGCCGCGAAGCTGCGGGACTACACCATCGCCCTCTATAAGAAGTGCGCGGAATACGCCCTGACCCGGGGCATTATCATAGCGGACACGAAATTCGAGTTCGGACTGGACGAGAACGGCAATATCGTACTTGGCGACGAGATGCTGACCCCCGACAGTTCCCGTTTCTGGCCTGCCCAAGGCTACGAGCCGGGACACAGCCAGCCCTCCTTCGACAAGCAGTTCGCCAGAGACTGGCTGAAAGCCAACGAGGGGCATGACTGGACGCTGCCCGAGGAGATTGTGCAGAAGACGATCGACAAGTATCTGCAGGGGTATGAACTTTTGACAGGTACAAAACTGTAACAAATCGGGCGCCGGCGCGCTTGATACACAGAATGATTTACACGATCCGCAAAATGGCAGCCGGTTTCATAACGGCTGCCATTTTATAGATAGAATGCTCTCCTGCCGCGTTTCCTCACCTTGCCCGCAGCAATTCCGCAATATAAGCTGCCCTGTATCGGAACGGCACGCGCTTTTTCTCCTCGGTCTCCGGGTAACGCCTCCACAGCGTATAGCTGTTTGGCAGCCAGCGGGAAATCTTTCTTTTGAAAGACAAGATCTTCTTCTCCAACTGCATTCTACTTTTGACCATTTTGGTTACTTCCAGACTGTCTCCATGAAAAAGCAGGGTTTCCAGAGTCTCCGGCAGTCCCTTCTCCTCCGGCGGCAGAATTTCCAATTCGGTGATCCCCCAGAAAACGCCTTCCCACGCCTCGATCCGAAGTGACATTTCCCGCACCCCTTCCCGCGGCGCAAACGTGCAGAAGTTCCGCTTCCCGTCCGATCTGATTTCCATGCGCACAGGCTCTGCGCCCGTATCAAAGGAAAAAACAGCTTCCAGCCTGTCCACCCCGCCGCTTCCTATTGCGTATGCGGCGATACGCCCGACGGTCTGCGGCGTCTCAAAGCAGATCCACACTTTTTTCTCCACGTCATCTTCCGCAGGCTTCCAGCCGCATTCTTTCAAAACAAGCGCTTTCTCTGTCACGTCCCCGCAGTCAAACAGCTTAAAATCCCGAAGATATTCCGGATTCCCGGAAGAAGCGGACAGCGCCGCCGTATACAGAAGATTGTCCGTATTTCTCCGAAAAAACACCTCGTCAATATTGATGATCTCATCAGCCTTCTGCCATGCCTCCTGCGACTGGTAGCGCCGCAGCGCCCGGTAGAAAACGTTCTGTGAAAGGCGCGGGGTCGCACACTCCTTTGGCATGGCAAAGCGCAGTTCCTCCTCCGCCGTATAAGGCGACTGCGAAAGCCACGAAAGCACAGTCTGTTTTCTCGGCAGTTCAAAAAAGTCTGGTCTTCCCCTCCACACGCCGTCATAGCCAAAGCGTTTTAACACCAGCGGACGGTAAGAGGCATCCTGTCTGAAAAGTTCTCCCAGACATTCCTCCGTAAGTAAGGACGTCGCCTTGTGATCCGCATGTCCGTCAAAATCCACCACGAGCAATATCTCCGCACGCACCCCGGCAATCACATCTTTCAAATCCTGCTTGAAATCCTCTCTCCGATACGCACTGTGTCTGCCCGACCTCGTATAACGGTAATCCGCGTGCCCCTTCAGACCATAGGTTTCTATCCGCCCCGCCATCGAGACAAGAGCCCTGTCCCCGTTCTGGTGATACAAGTGCCCTCCGTCCCGCCAGCCGTCCCCGTAACCGAGGAAGATCATATGGCTTTCTTCCATCCCGGCAAATTCCTTCAGCACGCGCACCGACTCCCGCAGGCGCGCCTCCCCCTCGTGGGGAAAGAAATCGCCGTTCGTCGTATAAACCACATATGCGTCATACTCTTTATTCCGCGCAAGCGTCCGCAAAAGCCCGCCGCCCACAAGCAGTTCGTCGTCCTGATGCGGTACAATCAGCAAAATCTTCTCTTTCAATCAAACCTCCTGTCAGCGCTTTGTATATTTGTCTAGTATAACATTCAGTCCGTATTTTATTACTTATAATATTCTTAAGATTCTCCAAATTCTATTTTTAACATTTCATGGAATTTCAGTTGACTTACTGATATCATTATGATATCATTCAAACATCAAAACAATTCAATATCCAAGATGATACTAAAAAAGTATGCAAAAGAAAGGAAACAATTATGGAAGAAAAAGTATTAAACAAAAGCAAAAACGGCATGGCAATGCTGCTCCTGTCACTGTTTCTCTATCTGCTGGCAATCGCGGCGATGGTCGCCGGCAGCATCACAGGGCTCAGTGAGAACGGTCCCCAGAGTCCCGCGGGAATTGCCCTGTTTGTCATCGGTCTGGTCTATGCGCTTTTCGGCTGGATTCTGTTCATGGGACTTACGGTTTTAAGACCGCAGGAGGCGGTGGTGCTGACGCTGTTTGGCAAGTACATCGGCACGCTGAAGGAAGAGGGCTTCTACTGGGTAAACCCGTTCTGCAGCGCGTTAAACCCCGCCGCGGAGACGAAACTCAAACAGAGCGGCGACGTGGACGGCGGCTCGTCGTCCCACAACCTCTTCACACTGTCCACCGGCGGACAGACCATCCAGACGGGCGGCACGAAGAAGATTTCCTTAAAGATCATGACACTGAACAACAGCCGCCAGAAAATCAACGACTGTCTGGGCAACCCCATCGAGATCGGCATCGCCGTGATGTGGCGGGTGACGGACACCGCAAAAGCGGTATTTAACGTGGATAACTACAAGGAATATCTGTCTCTCCAGTGTGACAGCGCGCTGCGGAACATTGTGCGGATTTACCCTTACGATGTGGCGGAAAATGTGGACACCACCGGGGACGGACAGGCGGACGAAGGATCCCTTCGCGGTTCCAGCGAAGTGGTCGCCCAGAGAATCCGCGAGGAAATCCAGAACAAAGTAGATCAGGCGGGACTGGAGATCATTGAGGCACGGATCACTTACCTTGCCTATGCGCCCGAGATCGCCGCGGCAATGCTCCAGAGACAGCAGGCATCCGCTGTGATCGACGCCCGCAAGATGATCGTGGACGGCGCGGTCGGTATGGTGGAGATGGCGCTGAGCCGCCTTTCCGAAAAAGAAATCGTGGAACTGGATGAGGAGCGCAAGGCTGCCATGGTATCCAATCTTCTGGTGGTGCTTTGCAGCAACCGGGACGCCCAGCCCGTTGTCAACTCCGGCAGCCTCTACTAGATGGGGGACAACGGCAAGAAACAGGTGCCGCTGCGTCTGTCCGCCAAGCTCTATAACGCCATCGCTGCCTGGGCGGAGGATGACTTTCGATCAGTGAATGGGCAGATAGAGTATCTGCTGACAGAGTGCGTGCGCCAAAGGAAGAAAAACGGGACTCCTGTTCCCCACGAACTCGACGTTCCGCCCGAGCTGGATATCTGACCAGCCGGATTATGTAAAAGCCAGTGCATCCGTTTCGGAAACACTGGCGAATGATAACTATCACCTATAAAAGCAGAAATGGCGGGTTTTCCCCGCCATTTCCTGTGTCCATCCTACTGCACAACCCCGTCGCCGCCGCGCGTCCAGACGATATTGTCCCGGATCATCTGGTCGATGTCCATACCGATAATCTCCGATGCGCGCGCCTTGGCGGCACCTTCATTTGCCGTGCCAAGCTGCTTGTAAATATTGTAGGCAGGCTTGTGGCTGCCGTCCAGATTCGTGATTCCCAGACTCAGCTTGCTCTCCATCTCGTGGGCGTCGTCCTTAAACCGGAAGAGCATGAACGCGTCCACATCCGGCAGGGAAGCGGCTTTCAGATAGCCGTAAGCCACCGACGCCTCCTGCTTCTCATCCCCGAAATAGGAAGTATACCCGATCTCCGCCAGCGAAATGCTGCGCACCTGCCCTGCGGGATTTAAAAATTTCCCCTGATGCATATAATCAATCAGTATATCAATATTCTGCATGGTGATGTAGGGGGTGGAAACGCTCTGCTTCACCCACACCGCCGGTCCGTTCCACGCGTAAGGGTCGTAGAGAGGCGAGTTGTAAGGGTGATAGGACAACCCCCAGTCGATATTTCCCTCCCGGTTGATGTAATAGTTAAACTGATCAAGATAATCCTTCGCCAGAAAGCTTCCGGGGTTGGACTTTCTTCCCCACTCCTGATCGATGGAGTTGTAAACCCAGACATTGGCGTTCATTGCCTTCAGCTCATTATAAAAAATACGGAAAGCCTTCACATAGGCGCTCACATTCACGTCGAGATTGCTGGAGTTCATATACCACCATGAAGTTCTGGCGTTGACCTCATTGCCGAGAATCCAGTTGTCAATCTGCCCGTTCCCGGTCGCCCCGGAGTAGCGCTGCCCCAGAAAAGCGCACACCGCCTTCAGATGCTCCACGCCGCCGCTCTCCTCCACATTCAGCGCATAGCTGGGACATTCCGCGCCGCCCCTCGCCAGCGGATGGATCAGATCGTCCGTAGCCGGGTTACCGCCCTTGTGCAAAAGCACCATGGTCACCTGCATCCCCTGATTGTTAAAGCCTTTCACCATCTGGTCATAGTGGGTAATGCGCCCGTTGCTGAAATAGTAAGTCTGTCCGTTGTAGGCAAAAGGGATCGTCCCCGCCTCGCCAGGCGCCGCGCATATTTCATCGAGATAAATATTGTAAACCACCTGCTGCACGCCGAGTTCCTTCAGTTCACCGCTGGCGATGGCGGTAACCTCCGGCAGAATGCCCTTGATTCCTCTGGTCATACGCCCTGTGGTAAACGCCGCGACAGCCTCCGGGTTCGTGATGTAATGCTCGTCGCTGACCTGTATCATCTGTCCGCCGCTCTTCACCGCCACCAGAAACTTCCGGCTTAAGTTGGAATCCGGCGTGTTATAGTTCAAAGGGAAAGACACCGTCACAGACGCGCCCGCATCCACGCTGGCAACCACCGTTCCCACGGGACCGTCCTGAAAAACCTCATCCGCGTAAATATAGTATTTGCCGTCGTCACTGTACGGAACACCAGACGCCTTCAGTGTACAGTTGACAGTTCCTCCCGCAATCTGACAGGAACTGATGGAGACCGGGCGTCCCGCCGCCTGCACGCTCTTCCCGCATACCATGACCGATATGGTCAACAGCGCAAATGCCGCGAAAACTTTCCATGTTTTACCGATTTTTCTTTTGCACGCTTTCATATGATTCTCCCAATCTCCTTACTTTGCTCTGCAGTACCGCCCGTTTCTTATAAAATCGTACTGCTCATTGGGTACAGTGTACCACATCTTAATCCAACGCGCAAACCCTACTGCTGCAAATAACTGTTAATTGTCCTCTGCAGAATCTTCATATTGCTGTCTATGGTCTTGTCGTTTTGCAGAATTTCCCCAATCTCACTGTCGGAAAGCGCAAGCGCCTGCTCATATTTTTTAAACTGGGGCGCGGTGTAGCCCTCCTCGATTACCTTGCCGAGAAGCTTTCCGCTGATCACCGTCTCGCCCTCCTCCATCTCCGCCTGCACGATCTCCTCCATCTCTGCCGACTGGGTTACCGCCCGCAGCACCGAGGCTCCCTGTGAATGGGAAAAGATCCGTGTCTGGATCTGCTCGTCATAGGTAAGCAGTTTCAAAAACTCCCACGCAAGCTCCTCCTTCCTTGTGTTGGCGCTGATGCCCATAAGCAGGGTATCGACCTGCGACACGTTGCCCCCCTCCTTGCCCGCCGGCATGGTGATGCAGTCCCATTTGAAGTTGGCATACCTTTTAATCTTATAAGGATATGTCTTGTAAGTGCGGTACTCCGCGAAGGTCAGCGGCATAAACGCCACATTGCCGCCATTGAAATCTTCCTGCGCCACCTTCTGTCCGCGGTACAGTTCGCTCAGCTGGCGGATGTACTTCACCGAGTCGATCACGCTGTCCTCCGCCAGATAGCAGGTTTTCCCGTTACTCTGGAAGATTTCGCCGCCGTTGGAGTAGACCGCGTCCAGCCAGTCGTAGTTGCATATCCCGAACTGGTCCAGAATGCCGTCCCCGTCCAGATCCTTTGTCACAAGGCGGCAGATCCCGTACATCTCCTCCCAGTTCCAGTCCGTGTCCGGAATCTCAATGCCCTCTTTGGTGAGAAGCGTCTGGTTCACAAACATTAAAGTGGGCACCGTCTCATAGGGCAGGGCATACTGGGCGTTCCCGTACTTGCCCGTGCTCAGGGCGCTCTGAAAATACTTCTCCGTGTCGAAGGATGCGTCCTGCCCGATCAGCTCATCCAGATTTTTCATAATGCCGATGGACGAAAACTGGTCAAAGTCGCTTCCCAGCACCATAAAGACGTCCGGCTCCTCTCCCGCCAGAATTTTCCGGGAAAGCCACTCGGAATACTCTTCCCTTGGCACCCCGCTGTAATAGTGCACCTTCACGCCCGGGTGCTCCTCCTCGAAACGGGCGATCGCCTGATCGATAATCGCAAAGCTGTTGGCGTTCGCCACATTCCAGTTGCTCCCGGTAAACATCCCGAACTCCAGCACCACCGGGCGCGTTCCGGCATAATAAATCCCGGCCGCAAGAAACAGAACCATGACGGTCACGGCAACGCCTATGCACTTTTTATGATGCAGTAATCTCATGTCTCTTCATCCTTCAAATAGGGGGCAATGTTTGTCTGTACTGCCCAGATCGCAAGCTGTGTGCGGTCGCGCAGTTCCAGTTTATTTAAGATCGTGCTCAGGTAGTTGCGCACGGTGCCGTCCGACAGCTTCAGGGCTTCCGCAATCTCCTTGTTTGCCGCGCCCGTCCCCACCTGCTCGATAATTTTCCACTCGGTCTTCGTCAGTTCCTCCATGCCCCGTTTCCCCACCTGAATGGTGTAATCGGCGCGCGCCATCTTGGAAAACAGGGTCAGCACCTTCGCCGCGATATCGGGATTGATCATGGCGCGCCCGCTGTACACGGTTCTCACGGCGCTTTCCAGCTCGTCCATGGAAACGCCTTTCAGGAGATATCCGCTGGCACCGTACTTCAGTGCGTTGTAGACGTACTCGTCGTCGTCAAAGGTAGTCAGAATGATAATTTTAATCTGCGGATAGTTTTCCTTGATGATCTTCGTACACTGTACGCCGTCCATCTTGGGCATACGGATATCCATCAGGATCACGTCGGGTTTCTGCCGGCGCACGCACTGGATCACTTCCTGTCCGTCTGTCGCCACATCGCAGACCTCGATGCCCTCCTTGCTGTTTAGTACAATCTGCAGGCTCTGGCGGATCAGCTCCTGATCGTCCGCCACCAACACTTTAATCATAACTCTCCCCCCCAACGAATCGGTATGTGCGCGGTCACCTTAAAGCCTTTTTGCCCGTCAAAGCTGACCGTGCCGCCGAGCATTTCTATTCTCTCCTTCATATGTCTGGTTCCAAACCCGCTCTTTAACTCCTTACAGCCGATGCCGTCGTCCTTCACCTCAAGCAGCACCTCCCCGTCTATCCGTTTCAGCGTGACCCAGATCTGCCCCGCATGTCCGTGGCGGACCGCGTTGGTGATGCTCTCCTGAATCACGCGATAGATGATATTCTCCTCATCCTCACCGAACTCCAGCTTTTCCCCGCCCGCGTCAAAGTAAATCTGTGTGTCGGACACCTTTCCCATGTCGGTCACCATCTTGCGGATGGAGGCGTTCAGGGAAAGCCGCTCCATCTCGTCGGGCCGCAGTTCGCTAACGGAACGGCGCACATCCTTCATGCCGTCCCGGCTCACATCCGCCAGCAGCCTGAGCTGCTTCTTCACCTCCTGCGGCGCCACATCCACCAGCGCCAGACAGGCGTCCAGCCCGGCGATAATGCCCGTCAGGCTGTGCCCCAGCGTATCGTGGATTTCCCTTGCCAGGCGGTTTCTCTCATTCGTCTGCGCCATCTTTTCTGCCATGTCGGCGTACTCCGAAAGCTGCTCGTTGGCATTCTGCAGCTCATGGTAAAGCACGTTTACCTCCTCGATGGTGCCTCTCTGCAGGTTGATGACCGAAAAGCAGTATCCCACAAACAGAATGATATTTAAGGAAATCATCGTATTCCAGATACAGAAAAGCCACTGTTGGCTCGTAAACGTATAGTAGCTCACATAGTCCGACATGTTAAAGAGGGGCATGTAAATAGACAGAAGTTCGTAGTCCGCCAACAGGTAACCGACGATGGCGAGCAGCAGAAACGCCATCTTCGCCTTGCTGTCCTTGACATAGGCGATCACGTTCGCGAACACGAGGAGCAGAAGCCCGTTGTAGTTAAAGTCCAGCCGGTAGATGATCACCACGCAGATCAGAAGCTCCGCCACGAGGGAAACCGCGCCGCCCCTGCCGTTTCGCATCTGCAAAAAATGCCGGAATACAAAATTGACCATGAGAAGACCGAGCAGCACGAGACAGAGCCACAGATTGGTTCTGGGATTGTCTGGTATCGTCATCACGCCGCCCAGAAAATCCCTTGCATCATAGTTCGCCCTGATACGGTTCGTCGTTATATAGATAAAAGTACACAAAAATGCTACCGCAATGCCGTTTAGTACAAGCATTGCCCACTGAAACAAGTCTGTATAATATTCCTTTTTTACGCCCATAGCCTTCCCCTACTGCCAGCCGTTCACCTCGTACTGATCCAGATTTTCCCCGGTGATCATATAAGGTTCTATGCCGAGATACTCAGGCACTTCCTCCCCGTTTAAATACTTGTACGCGATCTCCGCCGCCACCCTGCCGATGGTTTCCGGGCTCTGCGCGCTTGTCCCCGTCACGTAGCCCAGCTTCAGCATCGCCTTGAAATCGGGGGAACCGTCTATGCCGTAGATCAGCACCCCGTCCTCTCTCCGGTGCTGCTGCAGCGTGGCAAGAGCGCCCAGTGCCGACGGGTCGTTGCCGCCCAGCACCACATTGAAGGAGACGCCCTCCGTCAGCACCTCCTGCATGAACTTTGCCGACACTTCCAGTTCCCCGTAGCCGGTTCCCGTATAGGCGATGCGGTAATTGTCATCCCCGTCAATGGTATCCAGAAATCCCTGAATCCGGTTGCTGATAGAAGCCTGCCACGGACAGTCGATCACCACGATCTGCGCCTCGTCCACCCGCTCCATCATATCCTGCGCGCACAGCACGCCCGCCTGATAGTTGTCCGTCTCGATAATCGAAGTCACATACTCCCTGTCCTTCACCACCGTGTCGATATTGATGACCACCACCCCTGCCTCTTTACAGGCAAGCAGCGCCGGGCGCACCTGTTCCCAGTCCACTGGATTTAAAAAAAGCACCTCGATGCCCTCGTCAATCATCTCCTGAATCTGTCCGTTCTGCTTCTCCTGATCCTGACAGGGGTCTCTGGAAATCAGAATGTCCCCGTTTCCCTCCACGACCTGCGCGATCGCATCGTTTAACACATCGAAGAAAGGATTGTTTCTGGTCATATAAGTTGCACCGAAAAGGCGCGGCTTATCAACCGTCTCCGACCTGTCCACGAAAGAACAACCTATCACTGCTATTATAAGAAATGCAAGCCCCGCTGCCAATACACATCGCTTCATTTTTCTTTCCCTTCTGAATCCACTTTTACACAGCCGGCTCCCCTGCGCGGGCGTGTGCATAAAGCAGACTCGGGATACGCCGTATCCCGAGTTCGCGTTTCTCTCTCTTATCTTCCCGCTTTTCTGTTGCGGATAAAGTCCACATAAACCGCCAGCAGGATAACGAATCCCTTGACGATATACTGCCAGTTGGAATCCACGCCCATCAGGTTCAGTCCGTTGTTCAGGACGCCGATAATCAGTACGCCGATCAGCGTACCGCCAAGACGCCCGGAACCGCCGCTCATGGAAGTGCCGCCCACAACTACCGCCGCGATGGCGTCCATCTCCGCGCCCTCACCGGATCTGGGCTGTCCCGAGTACAGTCTTGAGGCGATCACCACACCCGCGATCCCTGCCATGACCCCGGTAAAAGTATAGACCCAGAACTTCACTTTCTGCACGTTGATACCCGAAAAGCTTGCCGCCTGCGCGTTGCCGCCCACCGCGTAGATATGCCGCCCGAAATGGGTACGGTTGACAAGCATGACCGCTATCACAAAGATAATCAGCATCAGAATGACCGGCGTCGGAATCGGTCCCACATAACCCGCGCCCGGAAACTTGAACGCGTCCGTCATACAGCGGATCGGCGCGCCCTGCGTATAGACGAGGGCGATACCCTTCGTGATGTTCATGGACGCCAGCGTCACGATGAAGGGCGGGATGTTCGTCTTACAGATGACCACGCCGTTAAACATGCCCACAACCGCACCGATAAGAATCGCAATCAAAAAGCCCACCACTTCCGGGAGACCCATGTTGACGACGCATCCCGCCGCCACGCATCCCGACAGGGCGATGACAGATCCTACCGAAAGGTCAATGCCGCCCAGAATAATGACCATCGTCATACCCGTTGCCAGAAACAGGTTGGACGCGTTCTGGCGCAGGATATTAAACACGTTATTCTGCGTCAGGAAAGTAGACCTTGTCGTCGGAAAAATGACGAGAAACAGACACATTGCAAACAGCGCAATGATAATGCCTATATTGTCTTTAAAATATTTGACAGCTCCGTTTTTAAATCTGACCATGTTGATACCTCCTCCACAATTACTTCGCCGCTAACTGCATGATTTTTTCCTGTGTTACGTCCTCATGGCTGAGGCACCCTGTTACGCGACCGTCATTCATCACATACACGCGGTCGCTCATATTGATGATCTCCGGCATCTCCGAGGATATCATAATGATAGACATGCCCTTTTTCACCAGCTCATTCATAATCGCATAGATCTCCGCCTTGGCGCCCACATCGACGCCTCTGGTCGGCTCATCCAGAATCAGGATCTTCGGGTCTGTGGCAAGCCACCGCCCGATCATCACCTTCTGCTGGTTACCGCCGGACAGGTTTCTGATGACCTGCTGCTGGCTCGGCGTCTTGGTCGCCATCATATCAATATATTTCTGGGTAATTTCTTCTTCCTTCTTAAAATCCACGCGGAAGTTTCTGATAAACTGCCCCAGAACCTCTATCGTGGAATTAAACTGCACGTCCTGCACCAGATAAAGCCCTTCCTCCTTCCGGCTCTCCGGCACAAGCGCGATGCCGTATTTCAGGGCGTCTACGGGGGACTTGATATGTACCGGCTGCCCCTCCACATAGACGCTTCCCTTCATATCGGACGTCAGTCCGAACACCGCCTTCATGGTCTCGCTGCGCCCCGCGCCCACCAGACCCGCAAAACCGATGATCTCGCCCCTGCGCAGCTCGAAGCTTGCGTCCTTCACCATCTTTCCGTCCGCGATATGTTCGCCTTTCAGTATCACTTCTCCCGGTTTCTGGAAATCTCTCGTATAATAGTTGGTCAGCTCACGGCCCACCATCATGGCGATCAGTTCGTCCTTGCTCGTCTCTTTCACGACTCTCGTGCCGACGCTCTCCCCGTCACGCATGACCGTGACGCGGTCACAGATCTCCTCAAGCTCGCTCATTTTATGGGAAATATAGATGATGCCCACGCCCTTCTTCGTCAGCGTGCGGATTGTCTCAAACAGAAATCCGACCTCCTTGTCCGAAATCGAAGAAGTAGGCTCATCCATAACCAGTATTCTCGCGTTAAAGGAAATTGCCTTCACAATCTCCACCATCTGCCGCTGGGCGATGGTCAGTTTCTCCACAAGCATATCTGCGTCGATATGCATTTCATAGGCGTCCAGAAGCTTCTGCGCCTCCTCGGACATCTGCCTGCGTTTGATGTTAAATTTACTGCCCGCTTCTCTTCCCAGAAAGATATTTTCCGCCACCGTCATATAGGGGACAAGCACCAGCTCCTGATGCACGATGGATACCCCGGCGTTTCTGGAAGACACCACGCCGTCAATATTCACTTTCCGGCCTTCAATCCAGATTTCACCCTCCTCGGCATGATAGATACCGCCGAGAACTTTTATCAGCGTGGACTTGCCGGCGCCGTTCTCCCCCAGAAGCGCATGAACCTCTCCCGCGCGAAGCTGCAGATCTACATTGCTCAACGCCTTTACACCCGGAAACGACTTGCAGATGCCTTTCATTTCAAGCAAATATTGCTCACCCAACTTCTATCACCTCCTACTATGATAAAGAGTGCCAGCCAATCATAACTGACACTCTTTCGGTTTCCTGTCTGTTCACAGAATCGTCTGCTTACTGCCAGCCGTCTGTTCCGAACTCGTCAACATTGTCCGCTGTGATCAGGAATGTCTCGATGGGGATGAACTCCTCTACAGTCTCGCCGTCCAGCCACTTGTAAGCCGTCTCAGCGATGGTCTTGCCGATGGAGATCGGGGACTGTGCACCCGTGCCTTCCACCATGGTATCTTTTAACAGAGCCTTCACGTCGGGGGAACCGTCCACACCGTAGATCATAGGGGTAACGCCCGCTGCGTCCGCCGCCGCATATGCGCCGAGAGCCGTGGGGTCATTGCCGCCGAAGATCGCCACTACGTCCGGGCTTGCCGTCAGAAGGTCTGTCGCCTTCTCGTTGCCTAACTGCTGGTTACCCTGCGCATCCTGCTGACCTGCGATATTGAAGGTCACGCCGGACTCTTCCAGCGCTGCGAGGAAGCCGTTTGTTCTGTCAGTCACGGACTGCATGGTCGGGGAATCCAGAACGAGAATGTCGCCGCCATCCGGGCACTTCTCCGCCAGATCCTTGCCGCACACATAACCCGCGTTGTAGTTGTCGGAACCTGCGTAGGAGATCAGATAACTCATGTCGCCCACCTGCGTGTCGAAACCGAACATCGGGATATCCGCCTGCTTGAGCATGTCGAGCGCGGGGATGATGCCGTCCGCGTCTACCGGGTTCACAAAGATCAGGTCAATGTCTCTGGAGATCAGATCCTCGATCTGGTCAATCTGTGTGTTGGAATCGTTAGCGGGGTCCATGGAAACAAGCGTGTCGCCGTGAGCCTCCACCACTTCCTTGATCGCGCCCTCCAAAGCTACGAAGAAAGGATTGGTGCCGTCCATGCAGGTATAACCGATCAGTCTGCCGCCCTCGGATGCCGCGGGCACCTCCGCCTCTTCCGCAGGAGCCTCTTCCGCCGCCGGTGCTTCCTCCGCTGCGGGCGCTTCCTCTGCCGCGGGCGCCTCCGCCGCCGGAGCGGATGCAGCCGGAGCTGCCTCGCCGCCACCGCCGCAGCCTGCAAGGATTGTTGTCAACATTGCGGTACATAAAACAGCGCTTACCATTTTTTTCTTCATTACAATTTCCTCCCTTATTTTTTTGATAAGTCGAGTTTAAATGTTTTCTTTCCTGCCGACACCTGTCCTTTGTAATGAATCTCTTATGACATCTGTCACATTTTTATGTGACAATTTCAAAGTGCAATAAGCAGCGAAGAAAGGCTTATTCGCGGAAATAACGACAAAAGAGAAGACCCCTCGATCTTCTCTTTCGTAAATTTTGTATATCCGTGTCTGTATTTCTGGTTCTTAAACTGTCGGAAGGCCGGCAAACCCTTTCGCCAGATCCTCCTCCGTTGGTATATAATCGGCCATCTCCCCGTCGTGGAATTTCCCATATGCCACCATATCGAAATATCCCGTGCCGGTCAGTCCGAATACAATCGTCTTCTCCTCGCCCGTCTCCTTGCACTTCATCGCCTCGTCGATTGCCGCCTTGATGGCGTGGGCGCTCTCCGGCGCAGGCAGGATGCCTTCCACTCTCGCAAACTCCTCCGCCGCCTTAAACACCGCCGTCTGCTCCACGCTGACCGCCTCGATCAGCCCGTCGTCGTAAAGCTGTGAAACGACGGAACTCATACCGTGATAACGTAAGCCTCCCGCATGGTTCGGCGCCGGCATAAAGCCGCTGCCCAGCGTGTACATCTTCGCCAGCGGGCATACCTTCCCGGTATCGCAGAAGTCGTAGACAAATTTCCCTCGGGTCAGACTCGGACAGGATGCCGGTTCCACCGCTATGATGCGGTAGTCCGCCTCTCCCCTGATTTTCTCACCCACGAAGGGTGAAATCAGACCGCCCAGATTGGAGCCGCCGCCCGCACAGCCGATGATCATATCCGGCTTGATATCATATTTTCTGAGCGCAGCCTTCGTCTCCTCACCGATGATGGACTGGTGTAAAAGCACCTGTGAAAGGACGCTTCCCAGCACATAGCGGTAACCTTCCCTCTCTCCTGCAGCCTCCACCGCCTCGGAGATGGCACAGCCGAGACTGCCGCCCGTTCCCGGGAACTCTTCCAGAATTTTCCGCCCTACTCTCGTCGTGTCGGAGGGCGACGGCGTCACCTGCGCGCCGTAGGTGCGCATCACCTCACGGCGGAAAGGCTTCTGCTCATAGGAAACCTTCACCATATAGACATGACAGTCAAGGTCAAAGTAGGAACATGCCATGGAAAGCGCCGTTCCCCACTGACCGGCTCCCGTCTCCGTGGTAACGCCCTTAAGCCCCTGCTGTTTCGCGTAATATGCCTGCGCGATGGCGGAGTTGAGCTTATGGCTGCCGCTCGTGTTGTTTCCCTCAAATTTATAATAGATCTTCGCCGGGGTGTCCAGCTTCTTTTCCAGACAGTACGCACGCACAAGCGGCGACGGACGGTACATCTTATAGAAGTCCAGAATCTCCTGCGGAATGTCGATATAGGCATCCGTGTCGTTCAATTCCTGTCTCGCCAGCTCGTCACAGAACACTTCCCGCAGCTCCTCAAAGGTGATGGGCTGCAGCGTGCCGGGATGTAACAGCGGCGCGGGCTTGTTTTTCATATCCGCCCGGACATTGTACCACTGTTTCGGCATCTCCTCCTCTTCCAGATAGATCTTGTATGGTATCGTTTTTTCGGACATTTCTCTTCCCCTGTTTCTCTTAATTTTTCAGCCTGAATCTGCTCGTCTGTGTCTTGAGTCTGTTCACCTGCTCATACAGCTCTGCGCTGACTGCCGCGGACTCCTCGCTGTTTGCGGTATTGGTCTGCACCACGTTGGATATCTGTCCGAGCGCTTCAGACACCTGCGAAATCGCGGTAGCCTCTATCTGTACCGCATCGGCAAACTCTTCCACGGCGCTGTTTGATTCCGTGACAAGCGAAAGTGTCCTCTTCAGGGACTCGGATACCTCATCCACGATCCTGCTGCCCCGTCCCGCTGCCTGTACGGAATTTTCAATCAGATCCTTCGTCGCCTTCGCCGCCTGGTCGGACTTCGCCGCCAGATCACGCACTTCCTTCGCCACAACCGCAAAGCCCTTGCCCGCCTCGCCGGCACGGCTTGCCTCTACCGCTGCGTTCAGCGCCAGAATATTTGTCTGGAAGGCGATATTCTCAATTGTGGAAATAATGTTCTCAATCTCCTGCGATGTATTGCTGATATCCGACATCGCGCTGACAAGCTGCTCCATCTGATGGCTGCTCAGGTTCACCTGATCACCGGTCAGGCGCGCATTATCCCGCATCTCGGTAGCCATCTGCATATTCTTCTCCGCGCTTCTCGCCAGATCTTCCGTCGTAGCGGTAAGCTCCTCCACAGCCGCCGCCTGATCGGTAGCGCCCTGCGCAAGCATCTGGGAACTGCCGGAAAGGCTCTGCGCGTGTCCGAACACCTTGTGCTCCACATTGTTGATATTGGACATCGCGGATGAGAGGGACGCCGTAAAGCTGTCTATGGAATCCGAAATGGAACGGAAATCGCCGATAAACGGTACCGACGCGCGCACGTCAAAGTTGCCGCTTGAAAGCTGGCTCATAATGCGGTTGATGTCCTCTATGTACTGGTTGATCCGCTCAAGGGACTGCTTCAGTGTTCCAGCCAGATCACCGATCTCGTCATTGGCTGCATAATTCAGTTCAATATTCATGCAGCCATCCTGCAACGGTTTCGTCTTTTCTGTGATCAGAAGGATAGGCCTCAGCACACGTCTCATAATATAGATCACCAGACTTAACAATAAAATTAAAGTCAGGCCAAGCCCGGCACCTGTAACAATATGCATGGTACGCACGGTCTGCTCCATATCGACCGCACTGATCTCGTTCAACTCCACGCCTCGCTCCACAACCTGTTCCAGAAGTCCTACCAGAACGCCAAGATTGCTCGAAATAGTCTCCTGATAATACGCCTGCGCCTGCGCAGGATCCGTATTGTACAGCTCCAGCACATAGGTGGCTGACTCGTGCAGCTCCTTGTGCAGCGGCTCAAGCTGGGTCCGCAGATCGAGAATGGTCTTGTCTTCCGTTCCCGCCTCCCCGTACAGCCACTGTCCCAGCACACAGCCTGTGGGATCCGTACTGCCGGTAAATTCCATGCCGGCATACAGGGCGTTGCTTAAGTTGGAAGACCACTTGTAATGGGCCGTCTCCGCCTTCTGTGCCCTCTGCAGCACCTCGTTCACCGCAACATTGGCTGCCGCACTGTCCTCCATATTATAAATGTTTTTTGTTGTCATTACACTGAACACCATAACTGCCAGTAAGGCAGCCGCCACCCGGACTCCGGCCATGATTTTTATACTCTTGCGCATCTCCACTTCTCCTTTAATCATGTTATGTTTATGTACAATCGTACGAATAGATTGTAGCATAACCGCTATTTTATTTCAATCACTTAAAATAAATCCTTTTACCACTTTCGGGCAAATGATTTTGACTGTCAGATACAGCCCGGCTGTTAACCGCAGTCCGGCTCCTCCGCGTCGAACAGTTTTCCCGTGGCAAAAGGGCTTCCCACGTCGCAGCGCCCGTGATGGTACGCCTTTTTCTGCTCTCCCCCGGAAAGTTCCTCCGAGGTTTCCACCTTGATCCGGCTGACGCCGTCTTTCGTCAGACTGTCCAGCATTTTGATTACGTCATCCACTTCACTCATCTGTCACCCTCCTTATTTACTATATTCCACTCACCTCTTAAACGCAGCCTGATACACAGCCGCTCCCGACGGACACCGCGATGGCTTCGCAGGTCTTAGCGATCAGCTCGTCCGAGTGGGCATCCGAAACGAACACCGCCTCAAACTGGGAGGGCGCCACGTAAATGCCCCGTTCCAGCATGTTGTTGAAATACGCCGCAAACGCCTCCCTGTCACACAGGCAGGCATCCCCATAATTTTCCACCTTCCCTGTCTGCTCTTTTTCCGCCTGTTCCTGTCGTTCCTTTCCGGCTCCTTCCTGTTCCCTTCTCTCATGTCCCGGCAGCCGGTGGGCCGCCGCCTTCCTCCCGGAATCCTTCCACCCGGGAACAAAAAATGCCGAGAGCAGCGAACCCGCCCGGTTCACCGCAAGCCCTGCGCTTCGGTAAGCCTCCTCCAGCGTCCGTGCCCGTCTGTCAATCCTCTCGTAAATGCCCGGATCGTCCATCAGTATTTTCAGCGTGGCGACGCCCGCCGCCACCGCCACGGGATTTCCCGACAGCGTTCCCGCCTGATAGACCGCTCCAAGGGGTGCGACGCAGGACATGATATCCCGTCTGCCGCCGTAAGCCGCCAGCGGCATCCCGCCGCCCACAATCTTTCCGAAGGTATAAAGATCCGCATGTACACCCGTGTACCCGGACGCGCCTCCAAGCCCAAGCCGGAATCCCGTGATCACTTCGTCAAAAAGCAGGAGCGCGCCATGTTCTTTCGTGATGCGGCGCAGAAATTCCAGAAACCCTTTTTTCGGCGGCACCACACCCATGTTTGCCGCCACCGGCTCCACCACCACCGCCGCCACCTGTCCGTGGTTTTCCTCCATCAGCGCGCGCACGGATTCCTCGTCATTGTAGACTGCCGTCAGCGTACATGCGGCGTATCCCTCCGGCACGCCCGCGCTGTCGGGCACGGACTGGGTCATCAGCCCGGAGCCCGCCTTCACCAGCAGACCGTCCGAATGACCGTGGTAGTTTCCCGCAAACTTGATGATCTTCTCCCGTCCCGTATAACCTCTCGCCACGCGCACGGCGCTCATCACCGCCTCCGTGCCGGAGCTGACCAGACGCACCATCTCTGCGTCCGGCACGCAGACGCTGATCCGTTCCGCCAGCTCCACTTCCCCCGCTGTGGGCGCGCCGAAAGTCAGCCCGCCCGCACACGCCCTCTGCACCGCCTCCACCACCTGCGGATGCGCATGTCCCAGAATGCCGGGTCCCCACGAACAGACGTAATCCAGATACCGGTTGCCGTCCACATCATAAAGCCACGGTCCCTGCGCCCGCTCCACAAAGAAGGGATGTCCCCCCACCGCGCCGAACGCCCGCACCGGGGAGTTGACCCCGCCGGGGATTTTTTGCTGTGCCCTATTGAAAAGTTGTTCCGACCTTACGTTTTCCATATGACTCCTCATTCCGAAATGTTTACGCAGACCGCCCTGTTATCGGTCCTTCTCCCATGCAGCGGCGTCCAGCGCATGATAGGTGATGATGATCTTGGCGCCCGCGCGCTTCATCGCCGTGAGATTCTCTGTCACAATCCTTCTCTCGTCGATCCACCCTCTCTCTGCCGCCGCCTTTACCATGGCGTACTCCCCGCTCACATTGTACACCGCAAGGGGCATGTCGAACGTAAGCGCCGCCTCCTTCAGGACATCCAGATAGGCAAGGGCAGGTTTGACCATCACAATGTCCGCCCCTTCGTCTATGTCCGCACGGATTTCCCGCAGCGCCTCCTGCCCGTTGGCAAAGTCCATCTGGTAGCTTTTGCGGTCCCCGAATCCCGGCGCCGACTGCGCCGCGTCCCGGAAAGGTCCATAGTAGGCGGAGGCAAACTTCGCGCTGTACGCCATAACCGGCGTCCGGGTAAAGCCTGCCCGGTCCAGCCCTTCCCGGATCGCCGCCACCCTGCCGTCCATCATATCCGAGGGCGCCACCATATCCGCACCCGCCTCCGCCAGACTCACCGCCATCTTCACCAGATACGGCAGCGTCTCGTCATTGAGAATCTCCTCCCCGCGCACCATCCCGCAATGCCCGTGGGAAGTGTATTCACACAGACACACATCCACCACGATATAGATATCCGGGTACTTCTCCTTGATATAGCGGACCGCCCTCTGGGTGACGCCGTCCTGCGCGTATGCCTGACTCCCCTGCGGGTCCTTATGGGCCGGGATGCCGAAAAGCATGACGCCCCCGATACCAGCCTCTTTCACCCGGTCTAAAATCTCATCCAGACGGTCAATGGAATACTGGAAAACACCCGGCATGGAATCCACCGCATTTTTGATTTTTTCTCCTTCTATTACAAATAACGGGTAAATAAAATCCTTCGGGTGCAGTCTCGTCTCCTGCATCAGGGCGCGGATTCTCTCATCCCTTCTCAGTCTTCTGAATCGGTACATGGTTTCTCTTCCTTTCTACGGTAAACTTAATACTTCTTAACGAGTCACCCTCTGCTGTGACTCAGATCCGTGCGGAGAATGCCCCGTTTCTCACGCTATCACTACAAAGACAATCAACAATGGCGCCCACATCCGCTTTCTCTGCAATCAGGGGCGGCTGCGCCGCATACTTTTGCACTTCCTTTGCGCACTGTTCCCCGATGCACACATAGCGGCTCTTCGTGTTCCGGGCGCCCCTCCTCTCCATTCCCTCAAAATAAGCCTTTGCGCCCATGGCGGAGCCGAAGACAATATAGTCCGGCTCCTTAGCAATCACCGTTTCCCGCTTTTCCTCCTGCACCCCCAGCTCATAAAGGGGATGCTCCTCACAAGGGATTCCATGCTCACGGAAAGTCTGCGGCAGCACGTCGCTTCCCTGCTTTGCCCGCAGGAGGAGTACCGGGCACTGTCTCCCTTGTCCACCAGCCTTTTGGCATCTTCCCTCGCCACCCGGACCTTTCGTCCTGTCCTGTCCGTCCAAAATGATGTGCGCCAGCCCTTCCGCCAAATGCAAGGAATCATAAACCGGCGGCATATAGTCCACATTGATTCCGACTTCCTCAAACGCTTCCGCCGTTCCCGGACCAATCACCGCGATTTTGTGCCCGGACAGCGTCCGCAGGTCGCGCCGCTCCCGCCGCATCCTTTCCAGAAAAACCCGCACCCCGTTGGGGCTGGTAAAGACAAGCCAGCCGTAACCCAAAAACTCCGGCAGGGATTCTTCGTTGGGTTCAATCTCCATAAAGCTCATATTCCACGGTTCGGCGCCCTTTTCCCGGAGCACGGATGACATCCTGCCCGCAAAGTGTGCCGTCCCGGTCACGCCGACGGTGACTCCCGCCAGAGGCATATCATACAACCTTTTCTCCGTGCAATCCGCCGCTTTCCTCCCACTCTCTGCACCGTATGACTCCTTACCTTCCGCCACACCGCATTCCGCCTCCGCAGTTTTCTCTCCTTTCCTCTCCGCTCCGTTCGTTTCTATCTTCTCAGAGTAAATGAAAGTTTCCCGCCCTGCCTCTGCTCTGCCTTCTCCCGCCATGATGAGCTCCAGTTTTGCCACCGCGCCGACCACAATCACCGCCGGGGAGGTAATCCCACAATCCGCCGCCCGCGCTGGCAGTTCAAAAAGCGGCGCTCTCACGGCTCTCTGTCTGTCCGTCGTTCCTTCCATAATAACAGCACAGGGCGTAAGCCTGTCCTTGCCCGCCGCCAGCAGCCCAACCACAATCTCCGCCAGATGATGCATCCCCATCAGGATCACAAGTGTTCCCTTAAGCTGTGCCAGCGTGTGAAAATCCAGCTGCTGTTCCTCTCCGCCGCCTGTCTTTGCCGCCGTTCCCGTCACCACCGTCACGCTGTCCGAAAGACCCCTGTGTGTCACCGGAATCCCTGCTGCCGCAGGAACCGCTATCGCCGACGTAATGCCGGGTATCACCTCACAGCGGACGCCCGCGTCCCGCAGCGCCATAAATTCTTCCCCGCCTCTGCCGAACACATAGGGGTCGCCGCCCTTCAGGCGCACCACCGTTTTCCCCGCCCGCGCCTTTTCCACGAGAAGGGCATTGATCTCAGACTGTCTTTTGCTGTGACAGCCATACCGCTTTCCCACATATATTTTTTCGCAGTCCGCACGCGTCCACTGTAACAGATCCTCTGACACCAGACTGTCATAGACCACCGTGTCACATTCCTGCAGAGCCTTTAACGCCCGCAGCGTCAGAAGTTCCGCGTCGCCACAGCCGCCGCCCGCCAGATATACCTTCCCCTCGCTCAAGGTTCCCCGTTCTCCCTAATCCTACAGCCTGTCTGCTAAATTTGCTTCCTTCACAATCCGCACACCCGCTTTTTTTATTTATGCTTTACATTATCGGCTGCAGCGCACGCCGTTTTATCCTGCCGGCTTTTCACGCTCTGCGCCGCACACCGCGCCAGCCGTATGCCTTCCGCCTCACTGACCAGTCCAGTCATCTTAACCCGTCTGTCCGCGTACATCACATCCAGAACCAGTCTGTCCGCCCCATATGGCGTTTCCGACGAACCCCCGTTCCGGCTCTCTTCCTCTCCCAGAATCCTGCACCATGCCGCCGCGGTCTCGCTGCAGTCAGCCGACATCTGCGCCAGCGCCTCCCGCTCCACCGCGTAACAAAGCGCTGTCTCCGCATCTGAAATCCCTTTGCAGAGACCTGCCGCGTCAGAGCCTTCCACCGCCTCCACCGCAAGGATGCCCTGACACGCCGCCGGCAGAAACACCTCCGGGGAGAGCGGATAAAAAGCAAACGCCTCTTCCCTGTCGAAAGCAATTTCAAGCCGGTCCAGCCCCGCCTTCGCCAGAATAATGCCGTCGTAACTGCCCTCCTGCAGTTTGCGAAGCCTTGTGTCCACGTTGCCGCGGATCTCCTCACAGACCACGTTCTCCCAGACTTTTCCCGCGAGGAACTGCCGCCGCCTGCTGCCGGTGCCGAGACGGAATATCTGGTCGCCGTCTCCCGGCACTCTGCCGCCCTTTGGCACCACCAGCACATCCCGCACATCCGCCCTCGGCAGAACCGCGGCAGTCGTCAGTCCATCCGCCAGTCTCATCGGCAGGTCCTTCGCGGAATGCACCGCCAGATCAATCTGTCCGGCGAGCAGCGCCTGCTCCAGTTCCGAAGCAAATACACCCTTGTCGCCAAGTTCCGAAAGGGGGCTGTCCTGTATCCGATCCCCCCTTGTGCGCAAAATGACCAGTTCAGTCACTATATCGCCGCAGGCACATGACAGGGCTTCCTGCACGAGAGCCGCCTGCCGCAGAGCCAGTCTGCTCCCCCTTGTGCCGATTCTTATTTTATCCATGTATCCGGCATTCCTTCCTCCGCAGTTATGTTCTTTTCTCTCTCCGAACGTTTCATACAGTAATAAAACAGCCGCTCAAGCAGTTCCTTTCTGGCGCTTTCCTCCTCTTCCAGCTCCATCACCACCGGGCGAATTTGACCCATTAAGTCAATCACTTCCCCGATTGACTCCGGCAGCATTCCCGCAATCTCCCGCCGCACCCACGACGCCGCAAGCGGGCTTTTCCCGTCTGTGGAAATCCCCACGGTAAGCGCCCCGTCCTTTATGAGCGCGGGAAAGAAAAACGTGCACTTGTCCCTGTCGTCCGCCACATTGACCGGGATCCGCCGCGCTTTGCAGTAATCCGCAATTTCTCCGTTCAGCGCCGTATCGTCCGTGGCGGCAATCACAAAGTCCGCGCCTTTCAGATCCGCCATCCGAAAAACGCGTTCCTCAAAGCGAAGGGAGCCCGCCACGTCCTCTTGCAGCAGCTCCCCCTGTGCCTTCACACACGCCTCTATGTCCGGCGCGATCACCGTCAACTCCGGTCCAAATGCGAGCAGCTTCTCCACTTTTCTCGCAGCCACCGTGCCGCCGCCCACGATTACGCCCCTTTTTCCTTCCAGTTCTACAAAAAAAGGAAAATATCCCATGTGTACGCTCCCTCTTACTTCAATACCGCCAGCACCCTCTCAAAGGAGGCGCTGTCCAGCCCGTCCCGCAGCAGATAGAGCAGTTTTTCCGCCGAACAGTCCGCATACCGCTCCTTCCAGTGCGCGTCCGTCTCGGTAAACCGATGGAATGCCAGCGCCTTACAGAGCTTTTCTAAGTCTTCCTCCAGAATCTCTTCCGCGTCCGCAAATGCCTGCTGCTTGCGCCTGTTGTTCTCCTCCGCCAGCTTTTTGATATCGTCCAATGCCACGAGGCGGCAATGCGCCAGTTTCCCGATCTCCGCATCCAGATCCGGCGGCATGGATATGTCAAGGAAAAGTCGTTCCTTCGGAGACTGTATGGCCTCCCTGACCCGCCCCGCCGTCAGCGTATAGTGGGGGCTTGCGGTTGCCGAAATAATGGCGTCCGCCTCCTCCAACGCGGCGTAGCGGTTCTGATACGCCACATGCTCCACCTGCTCACCGCCGCTTTGGCAGACGCCTTTGTGTGACCGCACCGTAGCAATGATGCGGACATTTTTCTGACTGAGCAGATTCTTCAATATAATGCTGCCCATCTGCCCGCTGCCGCCCATCAGAAGCACCGTCTTACGGGAAAGCGGCAGACGCGCCACCTCATTTGCCGCCAGTGTCGCTACGGAGACAGCCGTCTTGGAAATCATCGTCTCCGTCTTTACCCGCTTGGCACAGGCGAGCGCCGCCTGAAAAGCGCTGTTCAGCTCATACCCGGTATACCCAGCCTCCTTTGCGGACAGATAGGCGTCCCGCGTCTGCCCGAGAATCTCATCCTCCCCCAGCACCATGGATTCCATGCCACAGACCACGCGAAAAAGATGGTAAAGCGCCCTTTTTCCCTGATATCTTCTGGCAAGGCTCCTGATCTGCTCCACCTCGTTTCCCGAAAACGTACCAAGCGCTTTCTCCAGTTCACAGAAGCGGTTTTCCTCCCCCTCCACATAAATCTCCGTGCGGTTGCAGGTGGAGAGAATCACACACGCCTTCACCCCCGTAACCGCCCGGATTTTTTGCAGGAAATCGCCTGTCTTCTCTTTCGGGATATAAAACTTCTCCCGCTCCCCGGAATCCGCCGTTTTATGACTGATACTGATACACTCCATTTTTTCTGCCGCTTACTCCTCATAACATCTTCTGCCAGAGAGTTTGACCGAATCGGTCATTCTTCCTGCGCATAACATAGTGATACGCAGACACCATGTATCAGATGTTTGCATATCACTTCCTGTCCACATTAGCAGGTCGCCCCGCCTTTCAGATGCACCTTCGCCCCGAGAATCGCTTCCTTCCTCGAAAGCAAATCATCCGCCATAAGCTGTGCCTGCACGTTCTCAAAGCCAAGCCTGCTTATCGTATCCGCAAACCGCTCTCCCGTATTGCCCTGTTCGCGGAACAGCAGGATCGCCTTTTCCAGAACGGAAAGCACTTCCTCCTCATCGAGGAATATCTTATCCAGCTTCTGCCCGTGCGCCACTCTCTTGCCCCAGCGCCCGCCGATGTAGATGCGGTAGCCGTACACGCTCTCCTCCGACGCCTTGAAGGGGCATTTGCCCACACAGCGTCCGCAGTTGTTGCATTTGTCGGGATCGATCACCAGCTTACCGTCCACCACCTGCGACGCCTCCACCGGGCACGCCAGTGAAACCTGACAGATCTTACAGCCCCGGCACTTCTCCAGATCAATCGCCGGCACCCGCTGTCCCACGATACCGAAATCATTCAGATCCGGCTTCACGCAGTTGTTCGGGCAGCCGCCCACCGCGATCTTAAACTTGTGCGGCAGCTTCACGGACGCGTAGCCGTGGAAGAACCGCTCATGTATCTTGTCGGATAAAGCGTAGGAGTCTAACAGCCCGTACTGACAGGTCGTTCCCTTGCAAGCCACAACCGGGCGCACCTTGGAGCCGGTTCCGCCAGTCTCCAGACCTTCCTCCGCCAGAAAGGCACGGATGTTCTCGATCTGGTCAAAGGGCACGCCCACGATCTCCATGGTCAGGCGCGTCGTCATAACCACGTCGCCGCTTCCGAACCGCTCCGCCGCCGCCGCGATCTTTTTGTGCTCCGCCGTGGTAATCTTGCCGTTTCTCGTGATCACACGGACGTTAAAATTGTCTGTCCCCTTATTGTGCAGACAGCCAAGCGCCTTCACCCGGGTAATCTCCTCCGCCGGCACCGTCACCACGCCGGGCTTGCTGTCCACTTTCACCACGTTGAAGAAGGAGGAGCCCTCCAGCACCTTCGTGTTCGTGTAGCCGTAGCGTTTCAGCCTGTTCTGCAGAAGATATGCCCGCTTGCCCTTGGCGCAGACAAGCAGAAGCTTCTCGTCCTTGGAAAGTCCCGGCACCTCGCCCTTTACCTTGAGCAGATCCACGTAAGTCGCCCCCGCAATGGTCGGTCCTGCGGGATTTACGTCGATCACGCGGTACCCTTCGGCTGCTCCCGCCAGATATTCCGCGGGCGTGAAGCTATCCATATCGCCCGTTATCTTATTCAACAGCATATGTACCGCCTGCACGAAGGGATGGATCGCCGTGGAGAAAGGCGGCGCGTAGGACAGATCCAGACAGGTCATCTGCTCAAGCGTGGCGCCGAAAGTCACAGCCATCACACCGATATCCGTCACCTTATCCACCGCGCCCGGTCCCAGCACCTGCACGCCAAGCAGCTTGTGCGTCGCTTTGTCCGCCACCAGCTTGATCGCAAACCATGCGCTGTCGGGATAGTAGTGCGCCTTGTCGTCCGTTACCGCCAGCACGCATACCGGCTCGTACCCAGCCGCTTTCGCCTGCTCCTCGGACAACCCGGTCCTGCCGCCCGAAAGCCCCGGCAGCTTGACCACGCCTGTCCCAAGCACGCCCGGATATGCCACATCCCTGCCGCCCAGCGCCAGTGCGAGGGTGCGTCCCTCCATGTTGGCGGAGGAACCCATGGGCGACCACTGTCTCTCCCCTGTGAGACGATTCTTCACCATAGCACAGTCGCCCGCCGCGTAGACATCCGCCACGTTCGTCGCCATCCTGTCATCCACCAGAATCGTTCCCTTAAACATCTCTATCCCGGTATCCTGCAAAAATCCCGTGTTCGGGCGGATGCCGATGGAGAGAATCACCACGTCCGCAGGGAGCAGCCCCTTGTCCGTCTGCACCCCTTCCGCTCTCACGTCCCCGGTCACGCCTTCCAGTTTCGTGGATGTCATCACCTTGATGCCTTTCTTCGCAAGATGCCGCACCGCGTAGTCCGCCATCTCCCCGTCGAATCCCGGCATGATCTGGGGCGCCATATCAATCAGCGTCACCGAAAGCCCTTTCTCCAGCAGATTTTCCGCCACTTCCAGTCCGATGAAACCGCCGCCCACTACCACGGCGCGCTTCACGTCGTCACCCGCTATGTAATCCCTCGTCTCAATCGCATCATCCGGCGTGCGCATCACAAAAACACCCGGCAGATTTAAGCCCGGCAGAGGCGGTACCACCGGGGAAGCCCCCACCGCCACGATACATGCGTCATATTCATAAATCTCTTCCGCGCCCGTGCGCAGATTCTTCGCCACCGCCTTCTTTGCGTCCGTGTCAAGCGACACCACTTCCCGCTGGGGATAAACCATGGCGCCGGTGAGGGAACTGTATTTCTCCGGCGTATTGACAATGAGCTGCTCCTTCTCCGGGATCGCCCCGCCCACATAATAGGGAAGCCCGCATCCCGCGTAGGAAATGTCCTTGCCTTTTGTGACAATGGTCACTTCCGCCTCCGGGTTTACCCTCTTGAATTTTGCCGCGGCTTTCGTCCCCGCCGCCACGCCGCCGATCACAAGTAATCTCATAGCATACCTCCTTCTTTCTGATAAGAACCAACCTCATGTTCTCCAAAAAACAGCGTCTTAAATTATAATAAAAATCGAAATTTTCTGCTCTTCATCATGCCATAAAAACAGGCAAAAAGCAACTTCGCACCGCCGCCCATCCGTCACGTCAGCTTTTCATCAATATACGCAAAATAAGCCTTTTTATTGACTGCGTCTTCATTTGACCGATACCATCTTGCGGCTTCCTTTAACCCCTCTTCAAACGGGATGGTATTCGGATAAACCGCCTGCATTTTCTGCACATCCAGCTCATAATCATAGTCATAAAAACTGAAATAGTTTCTCTGCTCGATCTCTTTAGAAACATGCACAAAGGAAGGCTCTTTGCCAAAGCAGGCATAGCACATGGTCACCCATTCTTTGACTGACACAGTCACTTTATTTCCCACATTCAAAATATGGGCGGCGGGGTTTGTCTCCATGATCGCTTCCATAACACCGCACAAGTCCCTCACATGAAAGAACTGCAGCCGCTGCCCGCCGTCTCCCGGCAGATAGAACTTCCGGTCCGCCTTCGCGCAGTCAAACACAAACGCCTCCCTGTACACATTGTTCATCGGTCCGTACAGATATGGCGGTCTTAAGAGATACGCATCCGGGACCCTTTTTAGCAGCTCCGTCTCCGCCTCCATTTTGTCCGCCCCGTACTTTCCCCAAAACCGATTGACTACCCTTGGCGATTCTTCCCGGAACGGCTTCTCTGCGTCCTCCGGGTACACCGCGCCCGAACTGATCATAATGTACTGCCCAAAGGAGCCGAGCGCATCACCCAGACAGTGCCTGTCCCCCAGTCCCGCCAGACCAATGACACCTTTCTTGTATATTGTAGCACAATGCCCCGCCCGGCATCAACGTTCTGCCGGACGGATTTGCCGGATACATTTTGCCAAATGCAGGAAAACAACAGTTGACAAATGCCCTCATTAATGATAGATTTCTTTTAATATCATTCCCATGGGGGAGTAGCAAGCGTATATCGTAACAAGTCAACATACTGACCGTCCGGTCTGGCTTGTTTTAAATTGCGAGACTCATGTATAGTGAAACTATACGTGGAGTTCGTCTATTTTTAGCACATACCAAGTATAGTTTCCGAAACTGTACCTGGTATTTTTTATGTCATATCCGATTTTAGAAAGACTGCCGCTTCCCAGTATACGGGCGGCACAGCGGACAGGACAACGCTCCCGCCCGATTGCTTACATAGGAGGAACAAAAGATGGAGTGGAATGTATTGTTTTTCATTAACAGCGCGCTGCTCGGCGTCGGGCTTTCCATGGATGCCTTTTCCGTATCGCTGGCAAACGGATTGCACGAGCCGGATATGGCGCGGAAAAAAATGTGCGGCATCGCCGGCGTGTTCGCCTTTTTTCAAGCGGCAATGCCACTAGCGGGCTGGGTCTGCGTCCACACCTTCATCCGATATTTTACCGCCTTTCAAAAACTGGTGCCGTGGATCGCTCTGGCGCTTTTGCTTTTCATCGGCGGCAAAATGTTCGCGGACGGCATAAAGGGCGGCAATGACGAATCGGAAAAGCCCGGAACAGACATGACTACCCTCCTGCTGCAGGGGATCGCCACATCCATAGACGCCCTGTCCGTGGGCTTTACCATTGCAAAATACGGGTTTACCATGGCGTTTGTCTGCGCTCTTATCATTGCGGCGGTTACCTTTGTGATCTGCATGGCGGGGCTGGATATCGGGAAGAAATTCGGAACGAAATATGCAGACCGGGCGACTGTCCTTGGCGGCACGATTCTGATCCTGATCGGCATTGAAATTTTTGTGTCGGGCGTATTCTAAAACCTGCAAAAAGAAGTTTTGTTTAAGTAACATAAGAATTTAACATTACCCATACACATCCCCCGGCAGACGTAAAAAAAGACACCCAGACCAGCTGCCCCCGGGAATCTTCTTCACATCCTTGAAATGTCTTCTACCAAATCCCTGCATATTTTGAGACCATACTATAAGGAGGGACGTAGGGAATACAGCGCTTTCCGCGCTAAAAAGTAGAATCCTTCCCTACATAATGCCGAACCCTGCTCTACTTAAAAAAGAAGCCTGTTCTACAAAAGACTTTTTAAAAAAGGCTGTTTTGGTCTGGTGCTGTCCAGCACCCGGCTATATTTTTGTAAAGTGTAAAGACCCGGCAGCGCGCCAGAGAGGAGGAGGCTATGGCATACAAAAAGATACCGCTTGAAGAACAGCTGGAAAAGGCAGGACAAGAACGCATACACCCGGAGTATGATGCCTGTGCCATCCGGGCATTTGGCAGGATGCCGTTATCTGATTACATGAAAAACGACAACTGCCGCACAAGGCTCGCCATGATGCTCGGCATCCCATCGGAACGGCTTGAAAAAATGACCGTCCGTGAAGTGGCACGCCTGATAGGCAGGCACAGAAGGCCCGGACCGGGCGTGCTCCCGCACAGGGAACTGTTACGCCTGTTTGCGGCACCCATGAGTGAGGCTTACCGGGCATGGAAGGAGGCACAGGATAAAAAAGATGAAAGAAAAGAAGATGCTTGAGGAAAGGCTTGCCGCCTGCGGGGACGAGGTAAACAACGCATATCCGGCTGTCTGCTGGATTGACACCCTCTGCTATTTTTATGCGCTCTCCAACATGCGCGGCGATTTTTATTATTCCACGGTCCATAACTGCATGGCATCGGATGAGGCATACGGGAATGTTTCTGACAGTTTTGTCGCGGAAATCCTCTCATGGGCGTACCGCGGGGAACTGCCGGAGCTTGTCTGTGACGAGGTAATCTGCCGCATCCTTATCGAGCCTTTCTGCGACAAAAACATCATCTGGAAATAAGGAGGAAAACGCATATGAATCTGTATCTTATGACACCGCACATCATAAAAGAGAGTTCCGAGGGCACCACCTACTGCCCGATACAGGACGAGCTTTTCACAAACCGCCGCTCTATCGAGGTGGTCGGCGAGATTAACCGTGAATCCGTCTACTCACTGATTTTACAGCTCCGTTACCTGCACCATGCAGACCCGGAGAAAGAAATCACCATGTACATCAACAGCCCCGGCGGCTCGGTCACGGACGGCCTTGCCCTCTATGACGTGATGGCAGGAATCCCTTGCCCCATCCGTACCGTGTGCGTTGGCATGGCTGCCTCTATGGGGGCGCTGCTGTTCGCTGCCGGGAATGAGAGGGATATGCTCCCCCATGCCGCCGTGATGATACACGACCCACTCACAACGGGAATCAGCGGCAGCGCACTGTGCGTTGAACAGGCCAGCAGGCGGCTCATGGAGACGAGGGAGATTACCGCCTCGATCCTTGCAGGGCACACCGGGCATACCATCGAAGAGGTATACGAAAAGACAAGGCATGACAGCTATTTCAACGCAGAAGAGGCGGTTGCGTGGCGCCTTGCCGACCGCATCGTCACAGGGATATAAGGAGGCGGAAACATCATGGACGATACTTACAGAATCCTTGCACATGGGCGGACGGTCAGCAACGATACATGGCAGACCGGGCTGAACAACAACGACTTAATCATAGGCCCGTCCGGCTCAGGCAAGACAAGGGGCTATGTCATCCCGAACATTTTACAGTGCAGCGAGAGCATGGTCATCACGGACACAAAAGGGGCGCTCTGCTCAGACGTCGGAACGGCGCTGGAACAGCAGGGCTATAAGGTGGTGGAGATAAACTTCGCTGACTGTGATTCATCCCCTTACGGCTACAACCCCCTTGCCTGCATCAGGCAGGACAGGGAGGGGCATTACCGGGAGCAGGATATCCTGACCCTTGCCGCCTGCATGGTGCCCGTTGAGAGCCGGCATGACCCCTACTGGGAGCTGACCGCAAGGATTTATCTGGAATCCTCCGTCAGCTACGTCCTCGAAGCGCTGCCGGAGGGGGAGCGCCATCTCGGGAGCGTGGTGCGGCTTGCCGGGGAGATGGGCAGGGACGGGAGATACAAGGCACTTATGAGGGAGCTGGAAATGGTGGATCCGGGGAGTTTCGCGCTCTCCCGCTACCGGCTGTTCCAGTCCGTCTCGGAAAGCGCCGAAAAGACTGCCGCCTGCATCTTCAGTTTCCTCGCCTCCAAGCTGGCGCCGTTCTCTTTTGGCAGCGCGGCGGGGATTTTTAACAACCCCGAGAGAATCAGTTTTAAGGAGCTGGGCAGGAAAAAGACGGCGGTGTTTCTGACCATATCCGACACGGACGACTCCATGTACCGGCTCGCCAGCCTCTTCTACACGCAGGCGCTGCATACCCTGTGCGAGCTTGCGGACAAAAGCCCCTGCCACAGGCTGAAAGTGCCCGTGCGGTTTTACCTTGACGATTTCGCCTCAAACGTGGTGATACCGGATTTTGACAGAATCATATCCGTTATCCGTTCGCGGGAAATCTCAGTGAGCGTCATCATCCAGTCACTCTCACAGCTGGAATCGCTCTATGGGCAGGCAAAAGCGGTGACAATCCTGAACAACTGCGACAACATGCTCTGCCTCGGCGCCGGGCGTGACATATCCACGGCGAAATATATCAGCCAGCAGGTCAACAAACCCGTCAGCGCCGTCCTCAATACGCCATTAAGTGAGGCATGGCTCCTTACCAGAGGGGAGGCGGCACGGAAAGTCAGGAAATATGACCTGAAACAGCACAGCCTCTATGACCGGCTCCCGGAGGCGGCGCAGCCGGAAAACAGCGGCGCCTTAAAACGACACCAGAATGAAACAGCAGGTATGACCCCGGCGTTATAGGCACCGGGGCATCCCTGCGCCCAGCATGAAAGGAGAAACAGAAACATGAATGAGAAGGTGAGGATTGTATGTGCAGGGATAGGCGCCGGAACGCATATGGGAAACAGGGGAATGCAGCGTTGCCGCTCCCCGCCCTGTATGCGGAAAGACAGCATTTATGCCTTGAAAAACATACACATGTGCAGTATAATTGAAGTTACGAGATAAATAAAAAAGGCAGGACGTGAGGGACGGCCATCCCCCACGCCCCTATGCAGGAGATGCGAGCTCCTAACACAGCATAAATACTTATGCGCCAATACCTATTTTACTAGATTTTCCGCCTTTTATCAATAAGGAAGTCTGGTGATTTGGGTCTGTGTGCTGTACTTTATGACGGTGTGGGTATATGAATCCTGCGCCGTCTTTTTATTTGTCCCGGCAGTGTAATAACCCATGGGGAGACGGTAATCTCCGCGCTCCCCCATGGGTAACTGTGTGGGAACAGGATAAACCCTGTCATAAAGGCAGGATGAAGAAGAAAGTCCTGCTATAAAAAGTTTATCAAAAATAAAACCTGATAATCTGATTCCGTGTCTGATAATCAGAAATCAGGTACAAAAAACCGGGATAAGGAGAAAACAATGGAAACAAGGGAAGAACTGATAAAAGGGCTGCATTACACAAAAGATATGATAACAAAGATTCTGGCTGTCCAGAAAGAACAAGTCGGGATTGTGGCACAGTACAGGGAAGAAGAACAGGGGATTGCCACCACCGGGCTGAAAAACCGTGCCCTGATATGGCTGACAGTTGCGGCTGCTGCGGCAATACTGTTCCATCTGGTCCACGGTGCGCTTACCGGGGAATTTTATTCCCTTATATGGCTCCTGTTTACAGGCGGCATGGCGTTCAGAGGGTGGAAGAAAGGGAAGCGTGGGAAGAAACTCTGGACGTTTCTCGCAGTAGCGGACGGTGTCGTGATGCCCTTTGTTTATTACTGGAGGTATTTGGGATTCTGGCTTACGGTCATTCCGGCAGGGATAGTGGCAGCCTTTGCCATAAGATATGCCATCAGGAAAAAGAATGAAAAGGCACAGACAGAAATCAACAACAGCCTGAAGCAGCAGACGCTGAATCAGGAGAAAATCAATAAACAGTTACAGTATGCAAACGTGCTGAATATCGCCAGCCTGTTCCTGCAGGCAGGCACGCAGGCGGCTGTGGATGCGAATACCCGTGCAGTGATGGATAACACGGATGTGGCGAAAAACCTATATAACAGGATGTACTGACCAATGATTCTTATTACAGAAAAACTGTGTGGAGAGACAGAATGGGAAATAATGACAATGATATAACGGTGCTGATAAAGAAGAGCCAGAGGGGCGATGCAGCGGCAATGGAGGAACTGCTCCGCGCCGCCTACACACCCGTCTACTACCAGTGCCGCAGGTTTTTAAAGACTGGGGCGGATGCGGAAGATATGACGCAGGAGGTACTGCTCCTGCTCTACACAAAACTGGACACGTTAAAGGAACCGGCGGCGTTCTGGGGGTGGCTCGGACGTCTGACCGCAAACCGCTGTAAGAACGCCCTTACCCGCACCCACGCCGACCTGCCACTCCTTGAGGACGAAGAAGGGAACAGCACCCTTGACAATATCGAAAACGGAGACAGGCAGACCGTGCCGGAGGAAGCCTTTGACAATGCCGAGACTGCCCGGATGATAGGCGGAATCGTCGATGCTCTCCCGGAGGCGCAGAGGGACTGCGTCCTGCTCTATTATTATGATGAAATGAGCGTAAAAGAGATTGCGGGCGTGACCGGCGTGGCGGAGAATACCGTCAAGAGCCGCTTAAATTACGCAAGGAAGACGATTAGGGAAAACGTACTCGACTATGAAAAGAAACAGGGCATCAGGCTGCACAGCCTTGCACCTGTTCCGCTCCTTTACTATTTCCTGCACATGGATGCACAGGCATGCGCGGATGCCGGGAAAGCGGAACAAGCCGTATCAAAGGTTATGGGACAGGCGGCAGCGGCATCTGCCGTTTCCCTTTCCGCGCCAGCTGCCCATCCTGCCGCCACGACAGCCGCCCATGCCTTACAGGGCATTTCCATTAAGACGGCAGCCGTAGCCGCCGCCGGGCTCCTGCTGATAGGCGGCACAGCGGCAGGGATTGTAACAGCCCTTAATCATGGCAAAGAAGAAGCGGCTGAAGTATACGCCCCCATAGAAACGGGAACCCCGGACGGCGGCGATGCGGTGGCAGATACAGCAGAACCGGAAAAAACGGAAGAGCCTGCTGCGGCACGGGAAGACCCCCTTTTCCCGGAAGAAGCCCTTGCCGCCCTGCCTTATACGGGCGATACCAGCCAGTGCGCAATGACCATGGAACAGGCAGGGGCTTTTGCCGTGGCGCTTGATTCATGTATCGCTGAAAGCCGGGAAGAAGGATATGATGTGCCGTTCTGCCGCGCCGCCCTGTTTGACGCGGGAAACGGCATACCTGCCCTGTTCGTGGCATGGGGAGCGGATGCCGGCTATGGGGATGACAGCGGCTGTATGGCTGATGTGTCGCGGATATACTGCTGGGACGGCAGAGAAGCATCAGCCGGTGCCGGAGGAAGGCTGGAGGAAATCCATGGAGATACAGCCGTGACGGACAAAGGGCTGCTTACGGATGCGGGATTTTACACATTTACGGATGGCATGGCGGAGCTTGCCCATACATACGAGGACTTTTTCCTGTATGGCGATACCGCCCCGTCGTTGGACAAATTCAGGGAATATATTGCGGAGCATGGTGTTTTTGAGGGCACCTATGATTTTGGCACGCTGACGGAGGACAAGTGGCAGATATACCAGTATGAGGATTACGACAACTGGCCCGAAGACGGGTACAGCGGGCTCCTGCTCAGTGACGAATACGGCTCCCTTGTCTCTTCCCTTGACGGCGTGTTCCTTACCCGCAGCGAGGCTGAAGCCGCCGGACAGGATATGGCATGGTACCTGACATGGCAGGACTGGAATCTGGGGAACGGGCATCTCGGCGCAAGCGATGTAAGCTGGACATGGGCCGGTGACTGGATGGATGCGGAAGAACTGGCCGCACTGCTCCGGGGCGGAAACGGCACAGCCGCAGGCAGCAAGGCGCCTGCCCCGGAAAATGCGGCGGTAAGCACGGAGGGGAACATCCGGCGCACTGCCATGGATTCCCGGGGCCATGATATAGAAATCTGGTATGAAATCCCGGATTTCCCCGAAGACACGGACGGCTATAAAGCAGTCAATGCCTTTTTTGAAGGGCTCCAGGATGCGTTTTTGAACGATGACAGCGGCGGGCTGGCTGATTTATGGGATATCGTGGAAGGCAACCCGCCCCAATCGGAAAACTATTATTATACCGTCTCCGCCGAAATAAAATCACAGACAGCGCAGTATGTGAGCGTTATCCAGACACAGGAAATTTACCTTGGCGGCATAAGGGAAAGCGAAAGCCGTTATTATAACTTCCGCACCGACACCGGGGAAGCTCTCCTTCTCACCGACATTCTGGAAGGGACGGCGGATCAGATTGCGGATGCGGTTGCTGTCGCAGACCCTTACACGGAAGAGACGGGCGCACTGGATAATATCAGGGGACGCGATATCGGGGAATTTGATTTCTATATATCAGATGGACATATACACCTGCGTTTTGATACTTATGACCTTTACGGAACGTCTTACGGCGGGGACCCGCCGGTAGAGGTGGAACTCCCGGCAGAACTGAGGGCGGAATGGAGATAAAAAATATTTAAAAAATTTCTGGATTTATAAAACCTGTGCCCATACTTCCGTGTCTGATAAGTAAAAGGCAGGGAACTGTCCTGACATCCGCCGGTGCCTAAAAAGGGAGGTGTGGCAGCGCACACGCAGGCATACGGGCGGGAAACATAGTAAAATCAGACAACCTATATTTCAAGAAACTAAGGAGGTAACTTCGATGAAGAAACGAGTTTTAACAACAACTATGGCACTTGCAATGGCGTTCACCACCGCAATGAGCGGAATGGGAACACTGACAGCTCATGCTTATACCGATGACGGCGCGTATCACGGCGATGATATGGCAGACGGCGGTTCCAGCGCATCTGACGGAAGCGATGATATCGGCAGCGGCAACAGCGGTTCCAGCAATTCCGGCAGTTCCAGCTCCGGCAATAACAGCGGTTCTACCGATGATGGAGCATATCATGGCGATGGTATGGCAAACGGTGGTTCCAACGCATCTGACGGAAGCGATGATATCGGTGGCGGCAACAGCGGTTCCAGCTCCACAGCATCCTATACAGCGCCCAAAGCGGCAGGCAAAGCGGCATCCGCAGGCAAAGAGACGTTCCGCGCAGTCGCAAAGGCTGGTGCAGGCACTTACAAAGTCACTCACAAAGGTATTGAGATTGCAACATTCAGTCTCATGGACATAGATAAGAAAGCCGTTTCCTGCACATCCGTAGCTCTTAAACAGCGCGAAGACAAGAAGTACGCTATCGACTTCCAGGTTGATGACGCAACTGGTCTGACCATTGGCGCGCCTCTGGACAGGACCTACATGTACAGCACACTCGGCGTAAGCTACGTTACGATTAACGACACGGTTATCATCGACATCGAAGCTGAGGTTGCGGCAGCTGCAGCAAAGACTGCAAAATAACAGCGTAAACTAAGACCGGATTGAAAAACGCGACGTCCTTTCAGAAACAGGAAATAAGCAATAGAGAAGAAAGGTTCTAAACGAACCACGGCAACAATCATGAAGTAAAATATAAAAATCTCTCAACAAGAAAGCGAGGACTTTAAGGATGAAGAAAAGAATTTTGACAAAGGTTATCACAATGGCTATGGCTTGCGCTCTGGTCGTTGGAAATACAGGTTTGGTCGCTCATGCTTATACCGATGACGGTTGCTACGATGGTGACGGCAGAGAAGATGGCGGTGGCGGAAGTTCTGATTGGGGAAGTTCAGGCGGTTCTGAAAGCTCCGGCTCTAGCTCCAGCTCAGGCGGTTCCAGTTCCAGCAACAACAGCAATTATACCGATGATGGCTGCTACGCCGGTGACGGCAGAGAAGATGGCGGTGGCGGAAGCTCCGATTGGACATCCAGCAACGGCAGTTCCACAGCATCAGCATCCTATACAGCTCCCAAAGCAGCAGGCAAAAACGCATCCGCAGGCAAGGAGACATTCCGCGCAGTCGCAAAGGCTGGTGCAGGCACTTACAAAGTAACTCACAAGGGCGTGGCAATCGCAACGTTCAGCCTCATGGACACAGATAAGAACGCCGTTTCCTGCACAAAGGTTGCTCTCAAGCAGCGTGAGGACGGCAAGTGGGCTGTCAACTACGACGTTGCAGATGCGACAGGTCTGACTGTCGGCGCACCGCTTGACAGGACTTACATGTACAATACGCTCGGCGTAAGCTACATCACTATCAACGACACAGTAATCATCGACATCGAGGCGGAAGCGGCTGCTAAATGAAATAAGTAAGGCTGAGGAGCCCCATGCAGGACGCATGGGGTTCCTTTTTTCCTGTTCCGTTCAGACGTCTGAACGGTTCCGCCCAATTTTCCGCCCCACGTCCCGGCTGACTGGATGCGCCTTACGGCGCTGGGCATCGTGACAGGACAGCTGACCAAAGACCCTGCGGTCTACAACAACAATGACGGCTCACGGAAGATACGCTTTACCGTGGCGGCTCAGGACCATTTCACGGACGGCGATGGAAACAGGGGTTCGCAGTTCATCCCGCCAGAAGTCTTTATCCCGGCGAAACAGACGGGCAACGGCCTTGTGCTCCTTGTTGACAGTATCGCACTGCTCGAGAGCAGGACATCTAAAGAGGCGCGCTTTGCATTCAAACGGATGAACGCCCTGACATTTTTATTTATGGAATTTACCGAGCACGTCATTGAATCTCCCGTCATCATAGCTTTCATCGATTTCAGTGTTGGCTGGAACCGCAGGAGGCGGCGTGGCAGTTTCATTCACGGCAGGAGGGATATCAGCATCATCAGGATTCGGATCCCTTTTTCTATCATAATGCTTCTTCAGACCCTCTACATTGCTCTGGGTTATCCTGGGGTTATCTTTCCACTGCCCCTTGGAGGCAAATCTGGGATTTATCTGGTAGCATCCCCTGCTCACCTTACGGATGGCGTTGCACTCACAGAGAGCCCTCAGCCCTTTCTGGAGGCTGTCCCTGTTCCCCCACCCCATGATTTTCATTATCTCGTCACGGAATGGCTTCTCTGTAATCACCAGCTGGCTGTGTTCCAGGTCATCCCGGTCACAGTAGCTCATCCTTGACGCGAGCACGACGAACAGGAAGCGGTAGGCTGCGGGAAGCTTCAGCTGGGTGGTATCTTTCCCATCCGCAGCATTTTTTCCACGGGCGGGGGCGGTCTTTTTCCCGGCAGGGGAATCCTCCTTATCTTTGTTACTCTTTTTAGGCACCCATGCATCGGTGTACAGTTTGATGAAGTCCGGCTCGCCCGTCCTCTCGATTGTCCATGTGCTCTCGGATTTCTCTTCCTTGATTATGTTCCCATCATTGTCAACAACGGTCTTTGTTTTTTCGTGTTTATTTATTCTTGCCATCACATATCTCCTTTTAACTTTTCCAACGCCTGCGGCTTCAAAAGTAGAATCATCTTCTACAAATTTAACACAGTGCGTTTTGATTGTAAAGCGCTTTCCAGCACCGATCATATCAAGGAGCCGGTGAGGAAGCGCGTGACCAGATTATACTGAGCACGACCCGGTCTTGTCTGGACATGCTGAACTGGTAAACAATGCAATTTTGCAACGGAAGTATGCCCTTCCAAAAACAAATACGCTTGTAAAAACAGTTTGAGATATGTCCCGGGATTGTTTATAATAATAAGTAAGAAGGAAAACACATTCAGCAGCAGAAAGGGGGACGCATTTATGTATAACATCATCACAATCGAGCGGCGTTATGCCAGCGGGGGACACGAGATCGGAAAAAGGCTGGCGGAATCGCTGGGATATAAACTATATGACCGGAATATCCTGTTGGAGGCGGCGCAGAAACTTGACATACCGTTTTATAACATTGAAACCCTTGAGGAGAGCAGCTCCGGCAATGTCCTTTTAAACTTGTCCAAAACCCCTCTGGGCGGACTTTCCGGCAATAAGAACCTGCCCCTTGCGGACCAGCTTTTTCTGGAGGAAAAGCGCATCATTGAAAAGGCGGCAGAAGAAGGAAACTGCGTGATCGTCGGAAGAGCCTCCGGCTATATTTTGAAGGATGTGGAAAACGCCCTGCATGTGTTTGTCTATGCCAACCATGAAAAACGGATACAGCGTGCAATCGAGCGGGAGGGCATCCAGAAGGCGGAAGCCGAAAACGCACTGAAAAAGAATGACAAGAGAAGAAAAAATTTTTACAATGCGCTTACCACCCACGAGTGGGGCGATCCGAAAAACTATGACCTGTACATGAATGCCGGGAATCTGGGGATTGACCTCTGCGTCAGTATTCTGATGGAGGCGGCGAAAGGGTAAACTTGCAAACGCTATGGGGCGCGGATTGACTATGCAAGTCAGTCTGCGCCCCTTCTTATCCGGATAAGCCTAAGAACATCTTTGTACAGGTCGTCTTCATCCTCCAGATCAATCATCAGCCACCGCTGCCCGTTTCCCTCCTGCGTCTGTTGATAAATTTGCTGCAACTGCGCCGTACAAACAGGAAGCATTTCTTCCACAGCCGCCTTTTCCTTTTTGCCAACCACCACCAGAACGGTAAAATACCCCTCTCTCGGATAGACCGTGCACAATGATTTTCCCGCCTTTTTCCACTTCACGTTCCATCCCTTCTCCCAACTGCAGGAGCTGTACTCCATTTTTTCCCCGCACTTATAAGCAATCTTAATCTCCGAGCAAAACTGCGTGAAAAGGGGATTTCTGACATATTCGCCCAACTCTTCCATGGTGGGGCATATATTTTTATCCTGCAGGTCGATCATATTTTTTGTCCCTCCAAATCAAGTAATTTCCTTTTTCTGGATGCCCGTCAATGTCTGCCCGTTTCCAAACCATTCCGGCATCCCCGCTAGTACACTAGCCCAATTTGTAATCTTCCCTTTGTACCAGCTCGTAAAATGCAAATGTGAAAATAATATTCGCGGCAGTCCGGCTGTACCACATCCAGCGTAGTTCCCGGAGTCAACCGCCATCTGCCGTCCTCATATGTATGTCTGTAAATGACGCAGCCACTGTCCAAGGCAGCCTGCGCAACAGACAAAAAATCTTGATATCCCATGTAGTAATTGATCTGCTTTCCCATATAATTACGCGCTGTTCTCCCAAAGCCGTATTTCAGCCGAACTCCATGAACATATCGTTTTCTTCATAGTAGAGAATCGACTTCCCAATCCTTAATTGTTACAGATATCCCCGTCTCCCCGCCTCTTCCATCAGCCGTGGCTGGATATCGGGATATGTCAGCCCATCCGGCAGTTCTTCCATCAGCGCAATCTGCTCAATCTCGCTGTGCAGTTCTTCCTCAAAACGCACAATCTCGGCAAAAAACAGCATACCAAAAGATTCTTCTCCATGACCGGCATGGTCAGACACCGTGACGGAATATACACAGACCGGGGCTATCTGAAATTCCAGAGCGCCTGTCTCCTCGTACAGTTCCCGCTTTGCCGTTTCCAAAATATCCTCCCCACGTTCCCGATGCCCTCCGGGTATTTCCCATGTTTCCCTGTCCCTGTGTCTGCAGAACACATATTTATCCTGTGCCTTGGACAGTATGACCGCAAACGCAAGCCGTTCGTCCGCTATCTCTTCATAAAACTTAACCTCTGTCATTTCCTTCGTTTCTCCCGGAGCAGCGGTCCACCGGCATCCCCGCCACCCCCTGTTTGTCTGTCCCAAGCCCCTTATCGTCCGCTTAAAAATAAAATAATTCTTCAAACTTTTTATTAAGCGCAATGCACAAAACCAACGCTAATTTAGCTGTGGGATTAAACTGTCCCGTTTCGATTGAACTGATCGTATTGCGGGATACGCCAACCAGTTCCGCCAGTTGGTTTTGTGATAATTTCCGCTCCGCCCGCGCTTCCTTAAGACGGTTTTTTAATATCAGTTTATCGTCCAAGTCATCACCGCCTTACAAAACCAGAGAAGATGCAATCAGACAATACACATGATATCCCGACATTACAGATACCATTATGGTATAGACGACTGCCATGGCAAACTCACGTTTATGTCGGAATCTCCTGTATTTCACCCATAATGTCACCATCTCGGGCGTAAAAGAAAGCGCCCACAGCCCCCAATGTATGCCGCCTCCGAGAAGCATCTGTACAATAGTAAAGACTCCCACAAGAGCCATCATTACGATGGTCGCTTTCGCACTTGCCTGTTTTAAAATCTCAAGTTCATAGATGTCCTTATTTCTATTTTCCGCCCTGCTTCTCTCCAAAATTTCTTCTCTGTCCACGGAATAACCCCCAATCCACATTGCCAAGTTTTCTTGTCATACCCTCATTATAATGTTGCCAAGTTTTCTTGTCAATATTTCTGAGATGTTTTTCCGAAAGCAACAGTACCATACCGTTCCAAAACCAAAACCCTACGCCAGCACCAACGCCTTTTTCGGGCAAAGCTTTGCACATTTGCCGCAGCCGATACACTTGTCATAATCAATCTGGGGCGCTTCAAAATCTTTCTGGCTTAACGCGCCCACCGGGCAAACTTTTACAGCCGGGCATTTGTGGTTTTGCGGACAATGCTCCACTACAATGCTTAATTTTTTCTCCATAAATCGATTCCCTCCCTCTTCTAATTCGTCGCTATGTCTGTTTCGTCACTTGGATTCGCACATTTGAAATGCAATCTCCACATGATTGCTCATAATCATTCTTTGATTGTCCAATATAAATTCCGATTGTGATTTGATGATTTTTAAGGGAAACATTAACTGTTATATTTGTTTATTAAAATCTCCGCCAACCCTTGAAAACACTAAGTTTATCGCAGGTGAACTTTCCCTTAAAGTTTCCCTTGTGTTATATCTTCTTGCAGGGCATTACGAACCCTGATAAGGGAAAAAATGAGGGAAACAAAATCACATAAAACATTATAACACATAATATACGGGAATTGGTAAACTGATTGAAATGCTTTCAAAAAATCAATGAAAAGAGGACAGATAAAATGAATATGATTTACGCAACATACAATATCCACCATAACAGCATTGACGTATATACCTATGCAGGTTACTTCTTGCGGATAGACTGCAACAAAGCAGAAGAAGGTTTGAAAACCACTCCCTGCTCTGAATGTGCCTTAAATGCTCTGGCAATAGATGAGCCGCTTGAGTATGCAAGATTGTATCTTGAAGGAAATATGCAGATGTGGGTGGATGCGGAAGATAGTCTTGAGCTGTGGTAATTTTAATTCCCCCGAATTCGGGGGAATTAAATCACTTCAAAATCTTTGTAGTCTGTTCTTCCAAAATAGACATCTGATGTATTGCAATTTTATTTAGTTTTATTAAGCGTTCTTTCTGGCTCAGCCCATCTTCTATCAGTACTGCATTGATGTTTTCCATGTTTGATAGGCATATCAATTCATTTATACTTGCATAATCTCGAATATTGCCTTTTTTATCGGGGTTATTATCCCTCCATTGTTTCGCTGTCATACCAAATAAAGCCATATTCAGCACGTCAGCCTCCGATGCGTAGATGATAGAAGTCTGCTGTGCTGTAAGTTCCGGTGGAATAATATTGACCTTAATCGCATCAGTATGTATCCGATAATTAATTTTTGCCAATTCCCTTTTGGCACTCCATCCAAGCAGAGCCTGTTCTTCTTTCTTTAACCGTTCAAATTCCTTGATAAGATATAATTTGAATTGTGGAGATACCCAGCTTGCAAACTCAAATGCAATATCTTTATATGCGTATGTCCCTCCATACCGTCCTGCCTTTGCCACAATACCCTTTGAATTTGTGCGGGAAACCCACTGCTTAACCGACATAATAAAGCGGTTTAATCCCGCTCCCAGCATGATTTCTTCATAGGCAGCAACATTAAAATCTACATTATATATTTCTTCCCATATACCGAGAAATTCTATTGTATTCTTGTTGCGTAACCATTTTTCTATCAGAGAAGGTCCGTTATCAATTTTTCTTACCATATCCGTTAAAGAGATATAATCGTCTTCTTCAATCTGTAAGACTTGTATCTCTGTTCCGTCAACATTTAGTTTTCCCATAAGAAGATCCTTTCATTTAATAATCACATTCCATTTACCGTTTTCAATTACATATTGAAATTCCGTTAAATTATCATCTTCCATCACTTGAAGAAGTGGCGGTAGGTCATTTACAGTATTCATCTTTGACAGGTCTGCCTTTTTTACCCAAATCATTTCTCCCTCCTCTGATGATGTTACTTCTCCGAGAAATTCGTCTGTATGAAATAAAAATACAATGTACCGCCCATTCTCAATGGGAAATTGCTTGATTCCACATAATCTTGGATTCTGAATATCAAGTCCCGTTTCCTCTTTCATTTCCCGAATGACAGCATCTATGATAGATTCATTTTTTTCAATATGTCCTCCGGGCAAAGTCAAACCTTTCCAATCATCTTTTAATCTGTTTTGTAGAAGGTAATTATCATTTCGATGAATCAGGCATAAAACCGTTAATTCGACATTTTCTGTTCTCTGCACACGCTATCCCTCCATGTACCGCTCTATTTCATTCCAATTCTTTACCGTCAAGATATTTATATCTTCTGTGTAAGGCAGATCAATCGCCCCTATGTACCATATCGGCAGAAGACCGGCATTTAAGGAGCCTTTCACATCGCATTCATACTGATCTCCGATATACCAGACTTCATCCGGCTGTAATTCAGCTTTTTCCAAAGCCAAATCAAATATCCTTTTGTTTGGTTTGCGGAAGATATAATTACTTGAGGTAATGATAAATTCAAAAGCATTTTCCGGAAGCAGTCTGTTAATACGCTCTGCAACCACAGAAGGGGCATAAGAAATATTGCTGATTACACCTGTGCGGATATCCTTGTTTTTCAAATATCTTAAAAAATCTTTTATCCCCTCTGTCGGCACTCCCGGAGCAGCGGCATTCCAGAATACCGTATTAATTTCAGAGTTGCTTAATGCAATCTCTATTCCCTGCGATTCATAAAGATAAGGCGTAAACATTGTGTCGGGTATCTCTATCTGAAATAAGTGCCTTTTCTCAGGATCAAATCTCCCAAGTTCCCGGTTAATTTCATTTGCTTTGGCTTGCACCTGCTCTGCCGACAAATGATACTTATTTTTTGTTGCATATCGTAAGACAGCCTCTGTTCCCTTTACCCCGTCAAACTTCGGTTCTGCAATCAGCGTCTGACCATAATCAAACAATACCATTTTGGGTGTTTTCATGTCATTTATCTCCACATTCAAAATATCCCTCTTGTATCAGCAATTCCAATACAAGTGCCTCTCGTTCCAACATTACCTGAGTGAAATCATCCAGTATCGTTTCCCTGTTTACACCTATTGCAAGCTGCGGCTCCAGAAATTCAAGCGTAAAGCCTTCGTCCGCTTCATACTTGTCCAAATTTTGTTGTTCTA
>ERZ778518.87-NODE-87-length-91822-cov-10.266872_pt1 | contig 91822 bp, 81 predicted proteins | sample MGYA00510340_ERZ778518 | MGnify/ENA primary metagenome ERZ778518 (study PRJEB29527, sample SAMN07138967) | mouse gut metagenome | material: feces | host: mouse | place: China:Nanjing | collected 2016-01-25 ...
ACAGAAGTTAAGCTTTGTAACGCCGATAGTAGTTAGGGGATCGCCCCTTGCGAGGGTAGGAAGTTGCCACGCGATCAAAGTCGTTAGTCGATTTGACTAGCGGCTTTTTTTGTATATCCTGCTATTTGATGAACACTTTGTTCAAGTGGGGGGGAAATAATTGAATAATATGATAAAACAAACGGAAGATGATATTTTAAGAGAAGTCTATGACATTATTTAAAATCAAAATGTAACAAGAGATGAACAAAGATCGCTTCGCATAAACAATTAAAAGCTTCGTGAGTTATCGGTGGTTATTGACGTATTTATTTGGAGCGAGTCCGATCGCTGAAGCGAATTACTTTAAAAAAGGTGATAAATTGACACATCCAGTTCGCAGTTTACGCCAGAGCAAAAAATACGGTTTTGGCTCTAACTTTACACCTGATTACACTGATGTTGAAAGTTATTTTGCGCGGATCAAGCGGGCTGTGGCTAAAAAAGAGATCTACACAGCAGCGCAATTCCATGGCCCTGTTCGTTTTAAGGGCGATAATGTGGAAAATTTGGCAACGGATGGGATCAAATATTTAAAACCTCGGATGTTAGACCTTGATCCAACGAGCTATGTTGGGATAAGAACTGGGACTTTGCGCTTTATTCGGTTGTTGGCAAGTTATTTTATCATGAGTCCAACGTTAAATAAGAGCGAAGTCAGTGAAGCTTTGGCCGTTGCAGATAAACGAAATGAGATCGTCGCTTTAGAAGATCCGACGAAAAAGAGTCGATTATCAGAAGCTGCGATCGCATTGATCGAACATCTAAAAGTCTATGTCGATCTGATCCAAGCAGGACCTGAATATCAAGAATTGATCGAAGATATGCAATATCGGGTCAAGATCCCAATGCTCCAAGTGCTCGTTTAGTTCGGCATATCAAAGATGATTCACTGACACATTATGCCTTAAAGCGGGCTAAAGCTTATCAAAAATCAGCTTTGCTTGCGCTTCATCCGTTTAGAGGTTTTGAAGATAATGCGAGTTTGACCGCTGATGAATTAAAAGCAAAGATCTTTCGGGGAAGTTGGGAACCGGATAATAGATAAAAAAGATCGACTTCATCTCTAAGTAGTTGAAGTCGATCTTTTTAGCGTTCGATCAAGTCAGTATATGTTTTAGGCAACCATTTGAGTTGCCCTTCTTGGCGAGCAATCGCACGGTTTAAAATAAGATAATGTCCAAAATGCGCTTGGATATAGGAACTATCCTCAAAAAGCAAGTGTTTTCGTTTTTTTAGATATTCAAGTTGACAAGCTATCAAGTCGATCTGATTTTGAAACAGAGGGTGTAACTCAGGAGCAGTCGGTTCAGTCCAAGCAACTTTATAGACGCCTTCAGTGATCATCGTGATATATGCGGGCTGATCTTTGACCCAACGACCTGCGACCATGCCCCTGTGGATCCGATAGTCGACAGTATGGTCATTTTTAGCATACCATTCATATTCCCACCCATTGTCATAGGTATAAATAATGAGTCAAGGTATTATGTTGTGCCAATTTTAATCACCTGCCTTTTGTGTCGTTATTTATATAAATTCAAGTGGTCTTTGGCTAAGGTTCTCAATGGCTGTTATGCTTGGCTGAATAAAGGCGGTAGAGGTGCCATGAAAAGATCAAGTTGCCACTAATGATAAAAAGACTGATCAAGATCAAACGGACTATGAAAGCTGGCAAGCTATCTTTTAGCATAGCTTGGTGGTAGACGTTAGAGTAGAGTAAGGCAGTTGGACTATGTAGTTGCCAAAGCGAGACTAGCTCGATCGTCAGCCCTAAACATACTTGTTGTAACAGACGCCCAAGTGTTTTTATTTGGCCACTTTTATCAGGTAAAAGCCCGTCATTTGTATTAGCTTTACCAGCGATCATTGCAGATAAAGCCGTGATAAAGTAACCAACAAGATAGATCCTAGAAGATAGCATCAATAAGAGCCCACAGACTATCCCTAAAAATGCCCCTATTTGGATAGTTACGTTAGGATAGGCCAGTTTGTGATAGAGAAGTGTGCCTAAAAAATTGCTGAGCATCAAAATGATAAAAGACCAGATGATCAGTGAGACTTGCCCGCGAATAAAGAACCAAAAGAGGCTATAGATGATCAAAAAGTTTTTCAATGCCCCTAACCAAAATTGATAGGTCTGTTCATAGATGCGAAAGATATCTTGATAAAGAAAAAACAAGAAAATGATCCCACTAAAGATCAACATCCATTCAAAATCAGCGATCAAAGCAGTTTGACGATAAGTTCTGATCATTACATAGAGACATAAAATAATACCAGCAGGGACAAAAGAGCGCAGGTTTAACTTGAGCTGAGCTAGCATCTGTGTTTTAGGTGCAGGTAAATAAAAGGAAGCCATTAACGTCATGAGTAATAAGAGTGCCAGTAGATAGAGATTGAAAAGATTGCTGAAATATTTAATATTTACCCCTACTAGCAAAGCGATCAAAATTGAGAACACTAAACCAAGCTTACTGCTTTTGAGCAAAAGCCCTTTTTTGATGAGTGTTGGCAAACAAGAAAGTCCTGTCCCTACTAAGATCCCACTGAGGTCTAATAAGATCTGTTGTTTAAAGAGCGTTCCGATAATTGCAAAGAATACGCCCCCTAAAGCTACACCAAGATTTAGCCGCAAGACTTTAGTATAATTTGTGATCTTGCCAAAGCTATTTAACGTAAAGACCCCCATCTTTTGAAAAGAATAGAGTAAGATAAAGGGTAATGCAGTATGTAAAGTTCCAAGGCCAACTTTGACATCGATCATAAAAGCAAAAATGATATTAGGTAAAAGCAGATAGAGTTTGCTGAGCGTGTCGCTAAATAAACTAAAAATTTTTTCCAATTGTTACACTTCTTTCTTTATGTACATTTTACACCTTAAATGCTAAAAATTATCTCAACGAGTCGATCATGAGAGTAAATTAAAAGAATAAAATAAAAAAATTAAACGAAAAGGTTTACATTTTTAAGAAGAGTCGTTATAATAAAAAATGTAATGAAACCGATTGCATAAATCGGTTGCATAACTTAACGATTTAGAGATAGTTTTTAAAGGAGTGAGGTAGTTGAAAGCGCAATTTCAAAAGTTTTTCAGTTTCGAATTTTGGCAAAAGTTCGGTAAATGTTTGATGGTCGTTATCGCCGTAATGCCAGCCGCTGGTTTGATGATCAGTATCGGTAAGACATTGGCAATGATCGATCCGAATATGACCGTCTTGGTTACGACCGGTGGGGTTATTGAACAGCTCGGTTGGGGTGTTATCAATAACTTGAATATCCTCTTTGCATTAGCGATCGGGGGTAGCTGGGCTAAGGAACGTGCTGGCGGTGCTTTTGCTGCAGGTTTAGCATTTATTTTAATTAACATTGTAACTGGTACTGTTTTTGGCGTTAACGCTGAAATGATGGCAAAATCTAAGGCTTATGTACATACCATCTTTGGTAGTAAGATCTTAGTTAGTGATTACTTTGTTAACGTTTTAGGTGCACCAGCACTTAACATGGGTGTCTTTGTTGGTATTATTGCAGGTTTTGTTGGGGCTACAGCTTACAACAAATACTACAACTTCCGTAAATTACCTGATGCTTTATCATTCTTCAATGGTAAACGGTTCGTACCTTTCGTAGTTATTTGGCGTTCTACAGTTGTAGCGTTAGTTTTAGCTATTATTTGGCCAGTTATCCAATATGGGATCAACAGTTTCGGTATGTGGATCGCTAACTCCCAAGAAACAGCTCGTTTCTTAGCTCCATTCCTCTTTGGTACTTTGGAACGTCTCTTGCTTCCATTTGGGTTACACCACATGTTGACGATTCCGATCAACTATACTTCATTAGGTGGGACTTATGAGATCTTAACAGGCGCTCAAGCTGGTCACCACGTATTTGGGCAAGATCCATTATGGCTTGCTTGGACAACTGACTTGGTAAACTTGAAGGGTGCCGGTAACATGGACAAGTACAACTATGTCTTGACACACTGGACTCCAGCTCGTTTCAAAGTTGGGCAAATGATCGGTTCGAGTGGTATTTTAATGGGGCTAACGCTTGCAATGTATCGCAACGTTGATCCTGATAAGAAGAAACAATATAGCTCAATGTTTATCTCAGCTGCACTTGCCGTATTCTTGACGGGGGTTACTGAACCACTTGAATACATGTTCATGTTCGTTGCAGTACCTCTTTATATCGTTTATGCGATCATGCAAGGGCTAGCCTTTGCCACAGCTGACCTCATCAACTTGCGGGTACATTCCTTTGGTAACATCGAATTGCTGACACGCTCACCAATGGCCATAAAAGCTGGGTTAGGGCAAGATATCTTCAACTTTATTTGGGTATCGTTACTCTTTGCGGTCGTGATGTACTTCATTGCTAATTTCATGATCAAGAAGTTCAATTTAGCAACACCAGGACGTAATGGTAACTACGATGGTGTCGATCTAGGTGGAGATGATTCGACAGCCACAACAGCAGATGGTAAAGCAGATCCTAACTCGCAAGTAGTCAAGATCATCAACTTGCTAGGCGGTCGTGAAAATATCTCTGATGTTGATGCCTGCATGACGCGCTTACGTGTTACAGTTAAAGATGGTACTAAAGTTGGCTCTGAAGAAGAATGGAAACAAGTTGGCGCAATGGGCTTGATCGTCAAAGGCGAAGGGGTCCAAGCTGTTTATGGACCAAAGGCTGATATTTTGAAATCTGATGTGCAAGACTTACTTGATTCTGGTGTCGAAATTCCAAAAGTTGATGTTATGAGTGGCACAGTTACAGAAGAAAAGAAGATCCAATTCAAAGGTGTGACTGAAGAGATCCATAACGTAGCCGACGGTGATGTGATCAAGATCGAAGACGTTAATGATCCAGTCTTCTCACAAAAGATGATGGGTGATGGTTTCGGGGTCAAACCAGATAACCAAAATGTTTATGCCCCAGTTTCAGGGACAGTTACTAGTGTCTTCCCAACCAAGCATGCGATCGGGTTGCTGACGGATGCTGGCTTAGAAGTCCTAGTTCACATGGGTCTTGATACAGTTGGCTTGAATGGTGAACCATTTGAAGTCAAAGTTAATGACGGAGCTAAAGTTAAAGCTGGTGACTTGCTTGCCTTAGCTGATCTTGATAAGATCAAAGCTGCTGGTAAAGATGATACAATTGTTGTAGCATTTACTAATGTACAGGATATCAAGGAAGTCAAAATCGATAAGTTAGGACATCAAGCTGCTAAGACAGTTGTCGGAACAGTTGAAGTCTAAATGATCTAAAACTAAGCGACGCCCAGATATCTGGCGTCGCTTAGTTATTTTATGGAGGAATTTTACGTGGCAAAATTTTTAACGTTGAACACACATAGTTGGTTAGGCGAAGATCCTAAGTGGGCTTTAGAAACGCTAGGTAAACAGATCTTAAAGGCAGATTATGACGTGATCGCTTTACAAGAGATCAATCAACGGATCGATTCAGCGAAAGTTTTAAACACACCATATACGTTAAAAAATCAACATCAGTTACATGAGGATAATTATGCGTTAAAGTTGGTCGAATATCTAAAGGAACATGGACTGACCTATCATTTTACCTGGGCATATAGTCATATCGGATATGACGAATACCATGAAGGGGTTGCCTTACTTTCTAAGCAACCATTTAGTTCAGAGAAAAGTGTTTTGACCTCTGCAGTAGATGATGAATATAATTATCACACGCGACGTGCATTGATCGCCAAGACTACTGTGGCAGGAAAAGAATTATGTGTCGTTAGTGGGCATTTTTCCTGGTGGAAGAGTGATTTTAAGTCTGAATGGCAACGCTTAGAGCAAGCTTTGGCAGATGAACAAGCACCGCTAATCATCATGGGTGATTTTAATAACCCGGAAAATACTTTGGGACATGATTTGGTCTTAGCAAGTTCTTTAGGTTTAAAAGATAGTCATTTAGCTGCTAAAAAAGTTACTGGTGGCCCGACGATCTTACAAGATATCGACGGTTGGGAAAATAACGACAAGGCTTTACGGATCGATTTTATCTTTGTCAGTCAGCAATTAGAAGTCAAGGAAAGCCACGTGCTCTTTGACGGTAAAAAATCACCATTGATCAGTGATCACTTTGGTGTTGAATGTGTGATCGAATAAGAAATGCCCTACAGTGTAAAAACTGTGGGGCATTTTTAGTCAGGCTTTGTTTAATTCATTTAAAGCAAGCGTCTTGGTAAAGAGCTTTTGTTCTTTTGGACTTAGTTTATGGGCGATCTCGATCACAGTCCCATCAAAGGTCGCGATCGCTTTTTGATGGATCAACTCAGAGAGCTTAGGGTCTAAAGCGGAAGTTCCTTCATCAACTAGTAAGACTTGGCGGTCTTGGAGCAAAGCCCGGGCTAATTCGATGCGCTGTTTTTGTCCCCCCGAAAGATCAGAGCCATCTGCTTTTAGTGAAGAATCAAGTCCACGTTGGGCGACTAATTCAGTTAGTCCAGTCAGATCAAGCACTTGAGCTAATTTTTCTTTTGAAACGTCTTTACCTAAGCAAAGATTAAAACGTAAGGTGTCGGCAAAGATGCGTGGCTCTTGGGCGACATGGGCAAAATAAGCATGGACGCTTGCGCGATCGACAGGCGCACCGTTTAACTCATATGTCCCAGTGTCTGGAGTCAATTCACCCAATAAGATCTTAAAAAGCGTTGTTTTACCAAAGCCAGACGGTGCCGTCCAAAGGAACTTTTCGTGTTTTGAAACACTAAGATCAAGCTCATGGTAGAGCTCTTTATAACTCACTTGATTTAAGTCAAGTGAAGCAAAATCTGTCGCTGAAGGGAGATCCAGGACACGTTTAGTTTTTTTAGCTGTCAGATATTTTTGGTAGATCGTATTGGTCGTCTTAAGGGTATTTAGGTTAGAGACAAGAGACATCAAGGGGCTAGTAAAATTATTTGAGAGCTGTGAGATCATCAAGAACGTCCCAAGAGTTATCTGATGTTGCATCGTTAAGTAGACCCCAAGTGAAAAAGAAATTATGATCGATGTGGTCAAGGTCGTCCCGATAAAAACTTCATTTGTATAACCGATATAAGCCTTCATTTTTTTGAGAGCTTCTTCTAAATTTCCTATTGGATCTGACATCTTAGCAGAAAACAGTTTGCGCACATCATAAAGTTTGATGACTAGAAGATTTTTAAGTAGTTCATTGACTTTAGTTGTATAAGTACTATTGCTTTCTTGCCAAGCCTTCGAAGTTGCAGTGATCTTTTTTTGAAAGAGCCGTTGTAATGCTACCGGTAAAATAGAAGCTACGAAGTAAACCAAGGTCAACAATAAATTTCCAGCAAGAGCAGCGACCAGGGCTAACAAAAATTCAAACGCAAAAATAGTGATATTTAACTGACCTTCGATCCGGGCAGTTTCGAGTTGTTTGAGATCATTTGTCAAATAAGAAGCATCAAGCTGAAGTGCATTATCAGTTCCAAGTAGATAAGCGACTAGATCGTTTTTGATCTTGATATTGACTTCTTTTAACAAGGTGGCGCGAACTTTTTGATATCCAAAATTCAGCAAAGTAAAAAGCAAAATACCTCCCATCGATAATACTGATACAAAAAAGAGTCCATGATAATTTTGGGTTTGAGCTAAATTGATGTAGAGCGAAACAATAAAAGCGATAAAAACAGATTCGGATGCTTTAGTAAAAGCTAGTAGAAAAAACAAAAAACTATTTTTTTTTGAACAGTATTTATAAAACATATGTTTCCTCCTATGTATATGGATTTGGATGATGGATGAGTTGTTGAAATTTTTGGATATCATGAGCATCTGTATAAAGGGTAGAGTTATATTTATTAGACAATACCCCATTACACCATACTTTTCTTCCTCTTACTTTAAAAGATAAGATATCGATATACTTATCCCAAGATAAGGCTAATTGAAGAAAATTTGTTGATTTTGTTACTATACCAGCGTAGATCAACATAAGACTAATACCTGCTGCACCACCGGTAATGTTTGCACTTTTTACATAACGACCTTTAAGCATAGCTAAGAATTTTTTCAAAGTTTCAAGTTGTGCAGTAAGATCATATTTATCGCAGAAGTATAATATGATGTAGGCTAAACCTGAGACCCCCTCATAGATATAGGGAGAGTAATTATCTTTTACCTTACGATAAGCTAGTCCTTTTTTAATAATAAAGGAGTTTAGTAGTACATCTAGTTCTGCTATGACCTTACTTTGGCTACTTTTAGTTAATTGATCGAATAAGAGTTGATCAGCAGGGGCGAGTGATCTATATAGCCATTTTGAAATGGACTCCTTATGAATTAAAAAATCGTCTATCACTAATTCTTTTAGCTGAGGAGAAGGTTGATGAAAAGTTAATTTTCCTAAGCTTGGACTATTTATTAATGCTTCAAATTTTTTAATATCATTTTGAGATAAGGCTATAATGATCTCTACCCAATCTTTTGAGAAATTTTGAATAGCTAACGCCTTACTAAACATTGAACATACTTGTGCAAAGGTTGCTGGAGGTAAATTTCGATTGATCCCACTGAGAGCATCTATGATCAAGAGGGCTAATTTAAACCAGTCTTCTGCAAAAGTATTACATAAGTTGCTTGGAACAATATATCCTGGAGTTATTATTTTATCTACATACTTTTTTTGATTATTCATGACAGAATCTGCACAATCAACAAAGAAAACGTCATTTTTGCTAGTAATAATAAAATTATTAGGCTTGATGTCACGAAGGATCACGTTCTTACTATGTGCATAAGAAAGTAGATTTCCGATTTTCTTTATAATGTCGATAAAATCGGTCATTGCCTGTGCTTTTTGATCTATATCAACAATAAGTGGCCCTACAGAGGAAAAGTAGTCATAAAATGTTTTTCCTGAGATAGCTTCAGTAACCAAATAATAATTTTCTTGGCTATAAAAATCTGTCAAACATTTAGGAAAATACTTTCCATTGAGTAGCGATAATACATAGTGTTCGTTTTTTCTTTTATCAATAGCTGTTCCTGTATTAGTTCCTACGCCGAAACGAGCTTCTTTCAAAACAATTTTGTATTTATTTAGGTAGTTGCCTAAATATACCCCACCTCCTAGAGAAAATTGAATAGCATAATCTAAAGAGATATTATCCCATAAAGTATTTGGCTTAATAGGATCAAGAGCATCTTTAGCAAAGGGATCAGTATCTATAAATGGTGGCAATAAAAAATATGGTTCTTTTTTATCTAAATACTTTTTTCCATTGCAATAGAGATAATTTTTTTCTTCAGTAGCTACAAAAAGTCCATAGCGGTATGAAATATTTGTAGTCCCCTTAAATTGAGCATCAGTAAGAATGATCGGTCCAGAAAAATTTTTCAAAAAACGATATAAGTCATATAACAAGCGACTACAATGTTCTTTATTTTGGGGATAAATCGTTATTAACTTTCCACCATTGATACGACTACCATGTATATCAAGTAGTGAATTGATCAATGAGATAGATGATGCATATTTAAAAGAAAATTTAAGCTTTTGAGATAAAAAAGCAACATGATTTAATACAGTTTGATAGTTTTGGATTGTTGCAGATACATGTATTTTCCACCCTTGATGAGGAAGCAGATAAAAGTTTGAGCCACACCATCCGTTATGCTCATAACTGATAGGGATTTTGTTAATAGGATACATTACTAACGCCTACCTTATTTGAAATTTGTAATAATACTAGCACATAGAAAGGAAACGTAACGAAAAATGTCGTATATTACAAAAAAATAGCAGATTAGGCATTAATTTTTGAAAAGTTCGTATTTTTTTGTCAATTTCAACAAAAATATAAAATATACAAAAACGGGATTATACTATGGGAAATAATATAAGGAGGTGGATCTTATGGATGCAAGAGAATTACAAAAGTTGCGTCCAGTACGTGAAGTTGTTGAATTACAAGAACATTTCACAATTGGATGTACGACTGTTATCATTGACAACTAGTTTCAGATATTGAAACTATGTGATAATGTTAGTAATGCTCAAATCAACTTTAAAAAAGTTGAATTTGAGCATTTTTTATTACAGTTTAAGCAATAAAAACTTAGAGGTTGTCAAAATGTTTTGTGTGATATTGATAAACCGTCTTACAATAATATTTATGTTAATTTTTGGCAATTATGAAAAATATTAAGAACGTAAAAAGCAACTGGACTAGAGCTGTCCACGAAATACTATTCAGATCGACTTGTCAAGATTGAATTTGGAAGTTTTTTATTATAGGCTGAGCAATGAAAAAAGAAAAAAGGTTTGGAGGGCTTTTGATGAATTGTGGGGAATTAGTGCGAAAGATCCGGTGTTCCAAGAAGATGACACTACAGAAAGTAGCTAAAAATGTTATCTCACCATCTACCTTGGCAAAATTTGAACGTGGGGAATCAAATTTATCGGTGGAGAGTTTTTTGAAAGTGTTGCAAAATTTACATATTTCATTGCACCAATTTGGCTTTTTTTATGAAAATGAGCAGATCAAAAAATCAGAGGAATTTTGGCATCGTTTTAAAGAACATACTTTGAAAGTCGAACAATTACAGCTCTTAAATGATAGTCAAAATAAGCGAGGGTTCAAATATCAGTTGAAGACAGCTTACAGTCCTAATAGGTCAGAAGCTGATGTTATGTATTTCAACGAATATTTCTTTGAAGTCGATGTCTGGTCGCTAGATGAATTGAGATTATTAGCCTTTAAAGCAGATCTATTGAATATTCAAAGTCTAGAGCATTGTCGGTCAGTGCTAGAAGAGCAGATCTTAGCGGATACATATGATGGTGCTTATCTAGTCGAAGTCTACGAAGTTTTATTGAGTTTATATAGTGAATTATTAGTAAACAAGAAACATTTTAAGCCAAGAAGAGAAGTCTATGAATACATTCAAGAACTAGATATGAAGTATTTATGGTATCAACATTGGCTCAGCTTATTACTCTTACTAAATGATTCGATCTGTGAAAAGCAGATGTTAGGCTTAAAAACGACGGTCGAATCTTTTTTATGCTCACCGTTTCAAAAAATACCTTATTGCGTAAAAAAGGCGCTTACTGATCTTGGGTTCAGTTACTAAGAGCGCCTTTTACGGCCACACTAAAAGGGCGCCCAACTAACTTGTTGAGCACCTGTTTTAGTTTGATCTAGAAGTCGAGTTGCGCTGTAAAAAAGTCACAGGCAACTTATATTGCATCTGCTTGAGCGGTTCAGTCGGTTGCTTGATCCGTGCTTTTAAGACTTCGACTAACAGTTCAGCGATGTCTGAGATCGGTTGAACGATCGTCGATAATTCAGGATGATAGAGCTGGATCTGCGTCGTACCATCAAAACCAGTGACCTTTAACTGCTCGGGCACTTTGATCGCTAACTCTTTAGCTGCTTGTAAGACCAAAAGTGCTGTGAGATCATCGGTACAAACGATCCCGTCAGCGACACTTTCTTGCAAGAGCCGTTTGATCGAAAAGAGCTTGAGCGAAGGTGACTCTGAAAAACTCACCGTATGGATATGGCGACTTAAGCCATAAGTTTCTAGCGTATCGCAATATCCTGCTAGCCGTTGATCAGTCGGGTTACCTTGTTGGTGCGGATTTCCCAGGAAATAAATGTGACGTGCGCCCGCATTATAGAGTTCTTGGACCGCCAGCTTGCCTCCAGCATAGTTATCACAGGAGACGATCGGGATCTGTTCTGAGAGTTTACGGTCAAATGAAACGATCGGTAAACCGACGCGATTGTATTCGTCGATCCCGAGGTTATGTGCCCCAGCGATGATACCGTCGACTTGGTTAGCTAAGAGCATCTTTAGGTATTCGCGTTCTTTTTCTTTATCTGAACCAGCATTACACAAGATGACCTTGTAGCCTTCTGAAAAGAGCTTTTGTTCGATCTTTTCGACTAATTCAGCAAAAAAAGGATTGGTGATCGCAGGAAAGATCAGACCAACTAAATTAGTGCTCTTACCGTGTAAAGAGCGTGCTAATGAGTTGGGTTGGTAGTTCAACTCTTCCATCGCAGCAAAAACTTTATCACGGGTCTTTTGACTGATATAGCCATAGTCATTGATGACACGTGAAACGGTTGTGACAGAGACGCCCGCTTTTTTAGCGACGTCAGTTAATTTGGGACGCATAGGCTCCATCCTTTCTAGATGCTTTTAAGCTTCCAAAAAGTACCCCGATAGTTTAACGCAGCCTCAGTTGGTGAAGTAAGCGCGATCTGTTTATTGCCAGCTTCGGCAAAGAAACGTAAAGTCAGCACATGTTCACCACCGTTGACAAAAATTTCACAAAGCGAGTGATCGATAAAGATCTCAAGGTCGAGCGCTTGTTGGTCTGGGAGCGCAATGGTGCGCATTGTACCAAATTCAGTTGCAAATTGTGCGCCGCTATCTGCACGTGAAACCGTCAAATATGCGTCTTTTCCAGTTGAGAATTCAAGCTTCAAACTTTGGCTAAGGTCATCATTGCCAGCTAAATGGAGGGTACCATTCTGGTCAGTATCTAAAGTCAATTTTAACTCATATTGCTCGCCACTTTCAGCAATTATTTGCTGTTTAGCATTAACTTTTTTAGCTGCTTGGAGCGAAGTGCCTTTTTCACGCAGATCAGCCATGGAAACAACAGGCCGTTGAATGAGTTTGCCATCTTTTAAGGAAAGTTCTTTGACTTGGCTCAAGCAACTAGCCCAGTTTTCTTCATCAGTTGGGTATGAAACGTCAGGTAATCCGACCCAACTGATCAGATAAGCTTTGCCGTCTGGGGTATTGAACGCTTGGGAGGCATAAACATCGAATCCATCATCTAAATTTTGGATCTGATTAGTTCCAGCTTCAAATTTGGCTTTGTTTAGCTGAACATCTTCACCTAGAAGATACATATTAGGATAGATATTGTCATAAGCTACGACATCTTTGTCCAAACCTTGTGGGCAAAAGACCAAAAGTGGTTTGTCATCGACAAAGATCAAGTTAGGACATTCGATCATATAGCCCATGTTGTCTTCAGTGAATTCAAGATAGCCCAAATCGGTGAAATCCTTAAGGTCTTTAGATGAGAATAGGGAGATCTTACCCGTCTTAGTTTCTTTATCTTGAGCGCCTAAGATAACATAGTAGAGATCGCGGTGCTTGAAAACTTGCGGATCGCGGAAATGATCAGTCGTATGATCTGGTTGTGTGATCAATGGTTCGTCTAATTTTGTGATCTGGCCAGCTTGATCCATCCAAGCACCAAGTTGGAATGGATGTCTGATCCAATCTTTGTCACGATGGTTACCAGTGTACATTAAGAATAATTTATCATCGATAGGTAAAGCGGAACCAGAATAAGCACCATGACTATCAAATTTTGTATCTGGTGCAAGCGCTAGGCCGAGATCTTTCCAATGCACTAGGTCATCGGAGACTAAGTGCATCCACGACTTAAGACCATGAGCGGCACCAAATGGAAATGATTGATAAAAAACATGCCATTGGCCGTTGAAATATGAAAAACCATTAGGGTCATTTAAAAGACCTGAACTTGGGCGAATATGGTAACCCATTTGGTATTGTGAATTAGCTGCTTGTGCTTGTAATTTTAAGAGTGTTTCGGCGCTCCAGTCGGCATATGCCCGATAGCGCGTTTCACGTGTCCATTCCATAGTTGAATATCCCTTCTTTTTAAGCGTTTTTGAAAACGTTGTCTATATATTGAATTTTAACTTTTACACCTGTTTGTGTCAAACGTATATCATAATATATCGAAATAAATTTCTAAGTTTAAATTTTTTAAAATAAATTTGTGATAAACGATTGACATATTTTTGAAATACGCTATTATAATAAATATAGAAAATGTAAAACGTTTACAAAAAGGAGTGTTTACGATGGATCACAAAAAAGTGGCAAAAGACGTCATCGCAGCGGTCGGTCGCGACAATATGGTGGGAGCAGCCCACTGTGCGACCCGTTTGCGTTTAGTCTTAAAAGACGATAACAATATCGACCAAGCAGCGTTGGATAACAATCCAGACGTTAAGGGGACCTTTAAAACAAATGGCCAATATCAGATCATCATTGGACCAGGGGATGTCAACTTTGTTTATGATGAATTGATCAAAGAGACCGGTTTGAAGGAAGCTTCGACCGAAGATCTAAAGAAGATCGCTGAACAAGGTAAGAAGTTCAATCCGATCATGGCCTTTATCAAGCTCTTATCTGATATCTTTGTTCCGATCATCCCAGCTTTAGTTGCGGGTGGTTTGTTGATGGCTTTGAACAACTTCTTGACATCTAAAGGCTTATTTGGACCACAAGCGATCGTGGAAATGAATCCAATGATCAAAGGTTTGTCTAGCATGATCCAATTGATGTCGGCAGCACCATTTATCTTTATGCCGATCTTAGTTGCGATCTCGGCTGCTAAACGTTTCGGGGCTAACCAATACCTCGGGGCAGCGATCGGGATGATCATGACAAGTCCAGACTTGATGGCGGGTAAATCATGGGATATCTTTGGAATGCAAGTTATGCAAAATAACTACTACTACCAAGTTATTCCAGTTTTAGCAGCAGTTTGGATCTTGTCTGTTTTAGAAAAATGGTTACATAAACGTTTACCAGCAGCAGTTGACTTCACCTTTACACCATTGATCGCAGTTATGTTAACAGGATTCTTGACCTTTACGATCGTTGGGCCTGCAATGAAGACAGTTTCTGATTGGGTAACCAATGGTATCGTTTGGTTATACGACACAACGAGCTTTATCGGGATGGGTGTCTTTGGTCTTACTTACTCAGCTATCGTATTGACTGGGTTACACCAAAGTTTCCCTGCGATCGAGACCCAACTTATCACAGCCTTCAGTAACGGTAAAGGCGCGGGTGACTTTATTTTCGTTGTAGCTTCGATGGCTAACGTTGCGCAAGGTGCGGCAACATTTGCTGTTTGGACATTGACAAAAGACAAGAAGATGAAAGGTCTTGCATCTTCAGCTGGCGTTTCAGCTTTGCTTGGGATCACAGAACCAGCCTTGTTTGGGGTCAACTTGAAGTATAAATTCCCATTCTTCTGTGCTTTGATCGGTTCAGGTATTGCAGCGATGTTTGCTGGGTTGATGCATGTTGTTGCCGTTTCCCTAGGTTCCGCTGGTTTCCTTGGTTTCTTATCGATCAACGCTTCATCGATCCCAATGTATATCGTAGCTGAGCTCATCTCATTTGCGATCGCATTTGCTTTGACATTTATCTATGGTAAGAGCCACAGTGAATTATTGAATCCAGCTCCAGTGGCTGCACCAAGCGAACCAAAAGAAGTTAAAGAAGCAAAAACAGAAGCTAAGAAAGTTTCTGGGGTCGAAAATCAAGTTGTTGATTCACCCGTTGATGGTAAGTCCATCGATCTAGGCGAAGTAAACGATCAAGTATTCTCCACTAAGATGATGGGTGATGGTGCGGCAGTTGTGCCAGCTGACGGTACGATCTATGCTCCAGCAGATGGTGAGATCACAGTAGCTTATGAAACAAAGCATGCTTATGGTATCAAGACAGATCAAGGTGCAGAAGTATTGATCCACGTGGGTATCGATACGGTCAACTTGAAAGGTCAACATTTCACATCTAACGTAAATCAAGGTCAAAAGATCAAGAAGGGTGACGTTTTAGGGACAGCTGATCTAGAAGCCATCAAGCAAGCTGGTTACGACACAACGGTAATGGTGATCGTAACGAACACAATGAACTATGCAAGTGTTGAACGCATCGATGTCAACGAAGTAAAACACGGTGACAACTTGATCGCGATCACAGCTGAATAAAAAATGAGTACAAAGTAAAAATAAGTATTTAAAAGTGGTCTAGCTACCATGAGTATATTTTAGCTCATGGTGACTAGGCCATTTTTTATTGATATTTTGGTTTACATTTCTAAAAATGAGGCGTATATTCGGCTTTATCAGAGACTATTGGGGATGTTTAAGGGGAGCGCCTATGCGAAATAATAACACGATCAGATATGATGTTTTGAGCTATCAGGGACTTTCAGCGCTGTATGCTTTAGGGCTAAGCTTATGGGCTGGGACGATCTATCTTTATATGAAGCAAGTCGGATATAGTTATGGGCAGATCAATTTATTTTTGGCTCTTTTTTGGCTGGTCACATGTTTGACTGAGATCCCATCTGGTTTTCTCGCAGACATGTTTGGTGCTTTGAAATTAACATTTTTAAGTTCCTTATTTCGCGGGAGTGGCTTATTGTTTTTAGCACTCTTTGAGCATAATTTGACGATTTTAGTGCTAAGTGCAATTTTAACGGCAGTCGGTGATTCATTTTATTCAGGAACTTTAACTGCTTGGATCGTTGAGAAAACGAAAAAGACAGATCTTGATCAAAATAAGTTATTTTCACATAATTATATGTTAGTCAGCTTGGTAAGTTTTATCGGGGGCTATTTTGGAGCTGATTTTTTGGGGAATTTTGAACTAAAAGTACCATTGATCTGTGGCGCATTTATCTTATATGTTACAGGGGTCTTGGCTTTAAGTTTGACACGTTTTGAGCCAGAGTCTAAACCACACAAAAAGATAGTTAAATTTGACCATAATGTTTGGCAAAAGAAGCACCCGTTATTTGAGACCTTTGTTTTATTTTTACCATTAACTTTCGTGACAGTTGGACCGTATAATCAGTGGCAACTTTATTTTCAACATGGAACTACGATCAAAACAGGCTTGATCTTGGTAGGGATCAACTTGTGCGCTATTTTAGGAGCAATAGTGTTTGGCTTTTTGGTCAGACTGAACTTGCAAGCCGAAAAGCTTTTTTTAGCCCATGTGTTAGCGCTTTGTATCAGTGTTTGGATAATGATATATAGCCCTTATTATCTGGCGCTCATTTTTATGTGGCTCCATGTTGCTTTATGTTCTTCAGCTGAGGTATTGCAAACTAAGTTATTACATGAAAAGATCACCGATGACTTACGTACGACGTGGGTCTCAGTCAATAACACCTTAGAAGCCTTGGCGACGACGCTAGCGTTAGCCTTGAATGGCTTTTTGGCAGATCATTTTGGTTTAGCTATAGCATGGGGTGGTGGAGCATTATTGGGATTTTTGAGCACATTTGGTTGGTATGCTTGGCAAATAAGACGGCGAAAAGTCTAAAAAAGGCCGTGGTCAATAGTTTTTATTGCTGTTTATGTTAAATTTGTATTATAATAGTAAGCATAAAATAATTTAGGAGGTTTTTTCTAATGAAAACTAGAGGCGAACTTAAAGCTGAGGCGCGTGAGTTGCTTGCTGGTAACTGGGGAAAAGCTATTTTATTAAATATTATTCCGATCCTAGGTTCCTTAGTGGTAGGGATCATTATTGCGCTTTTAGCTGTAGTACTCGCATTTTTGGTCCAAAGTGGAGCTTTTTCTGGTGGGGAAACTTCGCTCACTGAAACGACAAGTAATGGTGCGGCTAACAGCGGTGGCCAATTGTTTAGTGGTTTGATCATGGCTTTGATCACAACAGGTATCGCTTATACGACACTTGATTGGTTGCGGACTAAGAACAATGATTTTAGTCCAGTCCGTGGGATGTTTTCGATCTTTTCACGTAAATATTTTGTGCCAGTCTTAGTCTTGTATATTTTACAAGCGATCTTTACTTTCTTATGGTCCTTATTATTTGTTATCCCAGGGATCATCAAGGGATATTCTTATTCACAAACATACTATATCTATAAAGATGTGAATCAAAAAGGTGAAGCTAACAACTTGAATTATCTCGATTACATCACACTTAGTCGTGAATTGATGAACGGGCATAAATTTGAAATGTTTGTTTTACAGTTGAGCTTTATCGGTTGGTGGTTGCTTGTTTCAGTAACCTTTGGGATCGCGGCAATTTGGGTCTACCCATACTACCAAACAACGATGAGTGCCTACTACAAGAACTTAGCTGGTGATAAATTTATCAATTATCGCGGTTAAGCCTAGATGAGCTAAATGCGTTCGGAGCTATTTTATCTGAGCGTCTGTCAACTGATATGGATGACCCGTAAAACACTTCCTATAGAAATGTGGGAAGTGTTTTTTACTAAAAAACTAGTATAGAGTTTTCAACCATACTAGAAAGTGTTAAACAGGTGGATATTACTATAATTTAACAAATCCTGAAATATTTAAAAATATTATAGAGCAGAGGAAGATTGATATGTGCAACTAAATAATAAAAATAGCTTTAGCCCAATTTGATAATGATTTAAACCATATAAATAGAACAATGTCAAAAATTGAAGAAATAGTAAAAAAAGCATCCCAGAAAAAAGTTGATTTCTTGGTCTTTCCAGAGCTATTTTTAACAGGATATGATTTGCCTTACATTATGGAAAAAAATAATATTTTGGAAATTAATGACGAACGCATTTTATCTCTTTGTCAAATGGCTAAAAGAAATGACATTTCTTTTTTAATAGGGTTGCCTCTTAGGATTCAAAATAGAGTTTATATTTCTGCTCTGTATATTAACTGTGAAGGGAATATAGAAGAGATAATTTCAAAAAATTATTTATATGGTATGGAAAGTGAGTTCTTTACGCCAGGGACGGTAGCAAAGTTGATCACCATTAAGGGATTCCGTATAGGCATAGGGATCTGTTTTGATTCTGCCCACTCAGAGCATATAACGGCTTTAAAAGATAGAGGAATAGATATGTTTATAGGGAGTTCCTTATATAGCAGAGGGGAAGGGAAAAAGGAAATGGAACACAATTTTAGTCAAATAAGTAGTAAGTATGATATTTTATCAGCTGTCGTAAATTACGCTGATAAGACTGGTAATTGGCTTTCTTGTGGTAATTCTTCTTTTTATGATAAAACTGGTCACATATATATGAAACTAGCTGAATGTAAAGAAGGACTATTGATCTCACAAATACAGAAGGATGGAACAGTATGCAAGTATGTTTGATCAATAATATTAGAGGCACCAAACCTTTAGCGCAGGTCTGGTGCCTCTTTTTATTGGTCTTTAAAGTGTGTCTGAGCGTAAACGAGGATAAATAACAAGGCTAACACAAATGTTTGTAGTAACATGAGACTAGCGATGTTAAATGAGATAAACCCCAAAAAAGCGGAAAGCAAACTTGCTGGGCCTAGGATGTTTAGCATCAAGTTAGTCGCTTCTTTAAAAGTCGTGATATCAGTTAAGGGACTATTACGGGTGAGCCATAAAAAGAAAGCTCCACCTAAAATAAAAATCAGATCGGTCACCAACATGATCGTTAAGACGAGCGCCATCATCGAGAAGGTGAGCGTGGCTTTATTTTGTTGATACCAACTCTTAGTTAGCTGGTTAGCTATGTCTCCTTTATTAGGCGGAAAACTTCTTTGGTAAAAGATACGATAAGTCTGACTACCTTCATGAAAAATAAAAGAGCGTGGTTGTAAAATGATAGCTACGGCATATTTTTTGGCTGTAGTTGTCGTTTCGTCCAAAGCGATCAATTTATTTTGCTTTTCAAAGATGATCTCTTTTTTGGTAAATGAATAACTTCCATTTCTAAATGGAGTTTGGTGTGCCACTTGTTGGAGCTTTTTATTTTGCAAGAGCTCTGTTACTCGAGGGAGATAGTTTTTAAGCTCAACTGTTGTTTGCTTTTGAAAATAAAAGGGGATCGCTAATAGGTTCAAAGCTAATAAGAAAAGCAAGACTAAAAGCATTTGAGCCCAATTTAGCGTATGACGCCCAGCAAACATCTTCTTTGGACTTAGTTGAGCATAAAAATAATTGAACGGAAATAATTCACGCATTAGACACACCTCGTTTTAACCTTTGGCACCACCAGCGGTCAAGCCAGTGACAAAATATTTTTGTAGATAAAAGAATAAAGCACAGATCGGTACTGCGATCAAGATCGCGCCAGTGGCAAAGAGTGCGACCTGTTGATCTTTTGGATCTTGGATGAACTGTTGTAATCCTACGGCAACAGTCAAGTTGGCATCTTCGCGTAGTAAGTACTTGGCAGTCATGAAATCACCAAAAGGTCCCATGAAAGCCCATAACGCTTGCACAGCGATCATCGGCTTGACTAAAGGCATCACGATCTTCCAAAAAATGGTGAAGTTACCTGCGCCGTCTAATTTAGCCGATTCATCAAAATCATATGGAACAGTGTCAAAGTAGCCTTTCATCAGCCAAGTATTCATTGGGATCCCACCACCAATATATATCAAAGTTAAATACCAGTAGTGATCAAGACCGTTGATGAGCATCCCTAGAACATAAAAGGCGGTCAAAGCTGCCATCGTCGGGACCATTTGTACTACTAAAAAGAAAGTCAAAGACCATTTTTTACCAGCAAAGTTGTAACGACTGTAAGTATATCCGGCTAAAGTCACAACGGCTACTTGGATCACCATCGTAAAAAACGAGATGACTAAGGTGTTTAGATACCAACGACCGTATAAGGTAGCACTAAATAGTTCTGAAAAGTTATTTAGTGTCCAAGGACCTGTGAAGTTTAAAGTGAAAGCTTGGACTTCGCTGTCCTTAAAGGCAGTCAAGCAGGTGATAAGTAATGGATATAAGATAACGACACTGAGAGTTACCATGTAAAAGTAGGTAAAAAATTTTTTGAAAAAGCGCCCACGTTTGATCGAGCCACTATTTTTGATCTTAGTTGTCATATTGTTATTATTGCTATATATACGTGGAATTTGGCGAGAGTATATAGCATTTCCTTTCTATGATTTATCGTATCAAAATTAGATATCCATTCCACTTTTATCGTTTCGCTAGATATCAGATCAGTCCATTTTAAACGCATTAGTCTTTTTAAAGACGAGTAACGATACAGCGATGACGATCGCTGAAATGAGCAAAGTCACAGCTGAAGCTAAACCGTATTGAGGCGTTGTGTTGGTCGTTAGTTTGTAGATCCAACTGATCAAGATATCGGTATTGCCAGCACCACCACCAACATCACCCGGCCCACCTTCGTTGAATAAGTAGATGATCGAGAAATTATTGAAGTTAAAAGTATATTGAGTCACAAAAGTTGGAGCTGCAACGCTTAGGATCGCTGGCAAAGTGATGTTATTGAACTTTTGGAGCGGAGAAGCACCGTCGATCGTCGCAGCTTCATAGAGATCATCTGAGATCGATTGTAAGATCCCGGTGACAAGGACATAGATATAAGGAAACCCCAGCCAACCTTGGATCATGATCAAAGCGACTTTAGTCCAAAACGGATCGGTCATCCAATTGATCGCTGAAAGATCAACAAAAGGCAGCAATTTGTTGAGCAATGGGATGATCTGAACATTGATCGCACCAGCTGAATCGTTGAAGATATTAGAAAAACTCATGATCGTCACAAAAGCAGGTACAGCCCAAGGTAATAAGAAGATGATCCCAAAGATCCTTTTACCTTTGATCCAATCTTGATGTGCGACTGTCGCGGTAAAGACGCCTAAGATTATCTGAAGTGTTGAAGCGATCAATGTCCAGATCAACGTCCAACTAAAGACAGCCATAAAAGTTGAGCGATAGGAGCTCAAAAAGAACATGTCTTTGAAATTTTGGATCCCGATCCAGTCGATCAAAGCGGCTGGAGGGATATGGTTGAAGTCATAGTTAGTGAATGCCATAAAGAGAGTAACTAAGACAGGCAACACGATCGTAAAGATCATCAAAATATAGGCCGGAAACGTCAATAGATAGGGAAAACCATGGGTCGCAAGCGATCCTTTGATACCAGTAAAGCCAGTAGCGATTGGAAGACCTATAGTTTTATTTTTGTTGACCTTGATCGCATCGCGAATTTGGGAAACATAAAAACCGACAAAGATCAAAGTAATTAGAAGTTGCAAAGTACCACGGACCATCAAAAACATGGAATTATCTATGCCAGGTTCGCTTCCTAAAGTGATCAATTCTTGTAAGGCATTGATTCCAAAGAAGGCTGATTCGAGGCAAAAGAGACCAAAGATCGTTAAGAAGATCGCCCCTTTTTCTTTTTGACCATTCTTGAACTGTCCCAAACCGGGAATAAGAGCATAGAGAATGATCTTTTTATCATACTCTTGTTTTTTCACGAAAGTTCACTCCATTTCTTTATGAAAAAAGGGCCTTAGTTTTGCTAAAGCCCTTTTGACATCACCAATTATTCTTTGTATTTTTGCTTGATAGCTTGTTGGATCTGTTTTGTAGCTTTATCAGCTGCTTGTTTTGGTGTATCTTTACCACTAGCGGCATTGATGACCATATTTTCAGCACCAGTCCAAACTTCTGTCATTTCAGGAATGTTTGGCATTGGTGAAGCGTCTTTGTATTGCTCGATCACGGCTGAAGTGAGTTCGTTATTTGTTTTAGCGACAGCGGTCCGTGTTTTTTCGTTAGCAGGAACTTCTTGAGTCATATCGTAGAATTTTTGCATGTTCTTATCATTGGTCAAGTAATCAATGAATTTTTGTGCCATACCTTTGTTCTTGGAATATTGTGAGATGACCCAAGCTTTACCACCACCAAAGGCTTGATATTTTTCACCGTTAGCTAAAGTAGGGAGTTTAGCCACACCGTAATTGACGCCTGCTTTCTTATAAGCAGCTGCTTGCCAAGGGCCATCGATGATCACGGCTGTTTTACCTTTAGTGAATTGATCAGTGATAAAGTTTTGGTTTGAAGTTTTTGCTTGCATCCCTTTTGGCCAAGTGTTTTTGAACCAGTTGGTCATGTAAGTGATCCCCTCTACAGCACCTTTGTTATTTAGACCGATATTTTTAGGATCGGTCCCATTATCCCCAAAGATGTAACCACCGTAGCCTTTGATCAGACCATAAGCGTTGTAGAAGTTAGTCCATTGTGTCAAGAAAGCGACGTTTTTGCTCTTGTCGTTTTCATAGGCATATTTAGGATCTTTAGATAGTTCTTCTAATTCTTGGAATGTCGTTGGTGCATGATCGATCAAGTCTTTATTGTAAAATAAGACCAGTGTTTCGATCGTCACAGGTTCACCGTATTGTTTTTGATTTAAAGTGACATTTTTCTTATCGGCATCACTGTAGCGCCCGTCAGTTGGAAGTTTAACGGTAGCTAATTGACCTTGTTTACCTAAAACACCGACACGATCATATGGTGCCATTAAAACATCGGCGGCTTTACCTGCTGGACCATCGAGTTTTAAGTTATCCAGTGCGGTCAAGGCATCTTTTGTTTTGACTTCGACTTTGACACCGTTCTTCTTTTCAAAATCGCCTTTCACACGATTGATATAATCTTTGTAGCCTTTATCGACGGTGATAGTGATCGTTTTGTTGTCCGCCTCTTTTTTAGAATTGGAACACCCCGCTAAGATAAGTCCGATACTGCTCGCGGCTAAGGCCAAGAAGCCGAATTTTTTTACTTTATTTAACACAGAAAAAACCTCCTTAAAATTAAATAATTGCTTAACTACGCCTCCATTATAGACAGTAGCAAATAATCTATGCAAGCGGTTTCTTTATGTTAACGCTAACATTTTATCGCAGTGGTCTAGTTGTCTGACGAACTAGTAGATCGGCGGGGAAAAGGCGACTGTTTAAAAGTGGTTTAGTATAAATCTTGGCTAAAAGCATCTCAGCTAGATAAGTTCCCATGAGTTCAAAATTTTGGGCCATCGTGGTCAAGTGATGATCAAAGAGTTTATCTAGTAGGATACCATCATGACCAATGACACCAAAATCATCAGGTAATACTCCCTTGGTCTCTAAAATAGAGCTGACTTCAAGCGCGATCTTGTCTGTAGCACAGATAAAAGCGCTGTTTTTTTTGAGTGGCAAACATTTTAAAAAATCAAGTTCACCGTCGTGTGCGCCTGAAATAGTAAAGATCTGGGAATTTTTATTTAAGTGACTGATGGCTTGTTCATACCCAGAGCGGCGTTTTTTAGCAAAAGTTTCAAGATGATCTAAACCGATGTAATAGAGATGTTCATAGCCACAATGGGCAGCGTAAATAGTAGCTTGATAGATGTCTTTTTGGTTGTCGGTATCAGCAAAATCAAAATACGGATTTTCCCCAAATAAGACAAGCGGCTTGTCGAGCTTAGCGAGTTTGCGGTGATCGGTATTTTTAGCTCCCATGACGATCAAACCATCACAAGTGTCGATATCTAGGTCAAATTGAGATGAGAGTTGTAAGGAATATTGCAAAGTATCAAGTTTTTTTGTGATTCCTGCCAGGACCCGCATATAATATGGTTCGGCACTGGATATATTTTCTAAGATCAAGACTTTGATGACTTGAGTCTTTTTATTTTTCAAAGCTTTAGCGCTTGCATTTGGATGGTAATTGAGTTCTTTTACAGCAGAAAAGACGAGCTCTTTTAGCTCATCGGAGACTGTTTCGGGATGATTGAAGACGCGCGAGACTGTCATCTGGGAAACGTTAGCTTTTTTAGCCACATCTCTTAAGGTAGTCATATATATCACTACTTTCTTTATAAAAATTTACAGATTAATTTTAAGGTATTAGTTATCTTTTTGCAACCGCTTTCTAAGACGGAAGTTATCGATATACAAAAATATTTTTTGCAAACGATTGCAAAAAAGTCGATACTTTTATAAGATTAAGGTGTGAGATTTTATAGAAAGGTGGGAAAAAAGTGAGTACATTAAGTGCTAAAGAGCGCATTATCTATCAAATATACCCCAAAAGTTTTAAGGATAGTAATGGTGATGGGATCGGGGATCTAAAAGGGATCACGGCTAAGCTCAAATATTTAAAGCAACTAGGGATAAATACGATCTGGCTCAATCCGATCTATGTTTCACCCCAAATTGACAACGGTTACGATGTTGCTGATTATTATCAGATCGATGAAAAATTGGGCACAATGGCAGATTTTGATGAATTAGTGGCTAAAGCGCATGCCTTGGGCTTAGACATTATTTTAGATTTTGTAATGAATCATACCTCTGACCAACATCCGTGGTTTCAAGCAGCTTTAAAGGACAAAGACAGTGAATTTCGCAATTGTTATTTGTGGCATCAAGGTAAAAATGGTGGTCCACCAAATAATTGGGGCTCCTTTTTTGGCGGAAGTGTGTGGCAAAAAGATCCTCTTGACTCAAATAATTACTATTTTCATCTGTTTGCAAAGGAAATGCCTGATTTGAATTGGGCTGAACCAAAAGTCCAAGTTGAAATGCTCAAGATCGCTAAGTTTTGGCTCGAGCATGGCGTCGATGGTTTTAGATTGGATGCCTTTATCCACATTGCCAAAGCCGACTTTGAGCAGGATATGTTAGCCAAGTCAGCTGAGCCCCAGATCGCAGAGATGTTTTATGCCAACTTACCGCAAGTTCAAGTTTATTTAAAAGAATTTATCGCTCAATTGCACCAGATAAAGCCCGATATCTTCATTTTAGGTGAAGCCGCTAGTGCCGACATCGATCTTGCTGTGGATTACACGACACCCAAAAAAGAGAGCTGTGATACGGTCGTGACTTTCCGCTACTTTGCTGAAGATAAAAGCCAAGTCGAGTCTGATCTGCCTCAGATCGGACAGCCTGTGAAATTAGATATTCTCGGCTTTAGATCCAACATGCTCGAGTGGCAAAAGCGACTTGAAGGGGTGAGTTATCCAACTTTGTATTGGAGCAATCATGATATGCCACGGATCTTGAGTCGTTTTGCGCCTAAAAAGGAATCTAAAGCTTGTGCAAAAATGTTGGCAACGTTGATGTACTTACAGCGAGGCATAGCCTGTATCTACTATGGGGAAGAATTAGGCATGCGCTCGCAAACTTTAGGCACGGTGGCCGATTTTGAAGATCCCCAGATCGTTGATTTTGCTAAGCAAGCAAAGCAAAAAGGCTGGCGTGATGGCGAGATATTGCGCAAAGCTAGTCAAGCTCATAAAATGGCAGCTCGCTTACCATTACCGTTTGATACGACGGCCTATGCTGGCTTTTCTAACGTTCAGCCCTGGAAATGGTCTAAAGAAAAAAATGTTGCCAGTATCGCTGAACAAATGAGTGATCCTGATAGTGTATTGAATTTTTATCGCCAAATTTTACAGTTAAAGCAAAAACCGGTATTTATTGAAGGGCGTTTTATTTTAGAAAATACTAGCTCTGAGTTGTATGTGTATCGGCGAGTAATAGATGAACATAAACAGGTGTTGGTCATCTGTAATTTAAGTGAACATGAGAAGAGTTATCCGTGTGGTGCCTTTACTAAGGTGCTCTTGAGCCAAAATGCTAAAGTTAGTGCAGCACAAGCCAAATTAGCACCATATGGATCGCTCATTTTACAAAAATAAAAAGTGAGGAAAAACGATGGATATTGCAGCAGTTTATCACCGCCCTGATAGTGAGATGGCTTACTTAGGGGCTAATGGAGTTTTTGAGATCCGTTTGAAAGTCAAACATGATGATGTTTTTAAAGTTGAATTGCTATATGGTGATCCATATGGAACTAAAGTCAATGAAAAAGATGCTGGAGCTTGGGAGTATGAGACCGTTACGATGGATCGGGCCTTTATCACTAAGACACATGATTATTTTTTAGCGCAAGTAACATTACCTTTGCACCGATTACAGTATGCTTTTAAGCTCACTGACAAAGGGGGACATCAGTGGCTTTATGATGACCGGAAATTTGTCCCTGCGACTGCAGAAAATCTTTTAGACTTGACCTGTTTTCGCATGCCATATTTGCATGAGATCGATCGGATCGCTCCACCTGAATGGGTCAAAGAAACAGTTTGGTATCAGATATTTCCGGAAAGATTTGCCAATGGTGATCTAACAAATGATCCAGCCAAGACATTACCTTGGGGCAGTGAAGAACCTACGCGTGAAAACTTTTTTGGGGGCGATCTTCAAGGGATCATCGACCACTTAGATTATTTACAAGAGCTCGGGATCACGGGCCTATATCTGTGTCCGATCTTTACGGCACATTCCAACCATAAATATGACACGATCGATTACTTTACGATCGATCCGCATTTTGGGGACAAAAAGACCTTTAAGCGTTTGGTCGATGAAGCGCATAAACGTGGGATGAAAGTCATGTTGGATGCTGTTTTTAATCATCTGGGCGATTTTTCGATGCAGTGGCAAGATGTGATCGAACATGGGCAAGAGTCACGCTTTGCTTCGTGGTTTCACATCAATGAATTTCCCGTCAGCTATACTAAGACGGATAATGATGAATTTGCCCGTGATCTAACTTATGAAGTCTTTGCTAACACGCCCCACATGCCGAAGTTAAATACGGCTTCGCGTGAAGTGCAAGATTATCTGCATGAGATCGCCGCGTATTGGATCAAACAATTCAATATTGATGCTTGGCGTTTAGATGTGGCAAATGAGATCGATCATCACTTTTGGCGTCATTTCTATTCACTGACGCATTACTTAAAGCCTGATTTTTATGTTTTGGGTGAAGTTTGGCACAATGCCCAAAGTTGGGTCAACCAACATGAATTTGACGGTGCGATGAATTATCCATTTACAGAAACTTTAAGTGATGGAATAGTGGCTAAAAAGATCAGTCTCAGTGAAATGGTCTCGCGTTTAAATGAACAACTGATGCTTTATCGCATGCCGACAAATCAAGTGATGTTAAATTCGATGGATACGCATGATACAGCTCGGTTGTTGACGCTTTGCCAAGGTGATAAAGATCTAACGCGTTTGACTTTGACCATGATGTTTTTGCAAATGGGGTCGCCATGTATTTACTATGGGACCGAAGTTGGGCTGGCTGGTGGCAATGATCCAGCGTGTCGAGCTTGCATGGTCTGGGATAAAGACAAGCAAGATCAAAAGATGCTCGCTTTTATGAAAGCTTTGATCAAATTGCGTAAAGATCAGCAACCTGTACTCAGCTATGGAACTTATGCTTGGCAAGTAGATGAGGAAGCCCAAGTTGTAAAATTAACGCGCCAAAAAGCGGCTACTAAGCTCTGTGCGATCTTTAATTTAGGTGAAAAGCCGTATGCGGTAGCTCCAACTGGTAAAACGCTCCTGGCACAAAATTTGACAGACGGGAAACTGGAAAAGAATGGCTTTGTGATCTTTGAATAATATCGCTTGTCGAATTTGGGATAAAGGACTAAAATTAAGGCGAAAATCAAAAAGGGGGTCAAAAAATGACAGTCGAACCAAAATTAGCCCAAGATGTTTGGAAAGATGCTGGCAAGCATGTACAATTCACGGTACTTGAGTTAAAGCGCCAAGATCAAAAGCATGAACAAGAAGTGATCACTGCTTTTGCTGATCGTTACCAAGCTATCTTGCGCTCGTTGCATATTCGAGACAATGAAGGTTGCTTACGGGCAACATTTGGATTTAGTAGTGATGCTTGGGATTATTTGTTCCCTAATGCACCGAAGCCAAAAGAGCTTGTTCCATATCAGACCTTGCGGGGAGATAAGTACGAGATGCCAGCAACAAAAGGGGATCTTTTCTTCCACATTCGGGCTAACGATGAAGCCGTTGTTTACGAAGCAATGTCACAATTTATGCTCTTTTTACGTGATATCACTAATGTGGTTGATGAAACGAAGGGCTTTCGTTACTTTGAGGGGCGTGCGATCGTAGGCTTTATCGATGGGACAGAAGCACCTGAGATGGAGTTAGCTTCCCAATATGCTTTAGTCGGTGATGAAGATCCAGAATTTGTCAATGGATCTTATGCCTTTGCGCAAAAGTGGTTGCATAACATGGATTTTTGGAACAAACTCAAGACTGAAGATCAAGAAAAGGCGATCGGACGTCAAAAGTTCAATGACCTTGAACTTGATGACGATGAGAAGTTCAAAAATGCGCACAATGTTGTCTCAAAAGTTGAGCTCAATGGTGAAGAACAAAAGATCATTCGGATGAATGTCCCTTATTCTGATCCGGCTTCCGGTAAGACGGGAACGTATTTTATGGGCTATTCGCGTTATTGGCAAGTGACTAAATTGATGTTACTGTCAATGCTCAAGGGGCATGATTTCTTGTTGTCGTTCTCGAAGATTTTATCAGGCCAATTGTTCTTTATCCCATCAAAGACGGTTTTAGATGAGATCGCTGATGGTGAATTTACCAAGTAATTTAATGATTTAGTTCAAGCAGTTGAGTTTTTCTTGACTGCTTTTTTTGCGCTATCTGGGCTATAATAGAGTTAAATACTTTAGGCAAAAGGAAGGTTTGTATGGAAAGATCAGCTATTTATCACCGCCCAGCAAGCGAGATGGCGTACATGGCGAATAAACAAAACTATCGGTTACAATTAAAGACCAAGCATCGCGATATTACGCGGGTGCAGGTGATTTTTGGAGCACCACAGATGCTGGTCAAAGATTCAGGTCAAACAGATGTTTGGAAATATGCGACTAAAGAAATGGATAAGCGTCTGCAAAATGGGATCTATGACGTCTGGGAAGTTAAACTGCCGATCCCTGTAACCCGCAAGCTAAAATATGCATTTCATTTACTTGATCGTGAAGGCAATGAGCTTTTATATGATGCCAATTTAATGCAACTCTATACTCCAAAAGCTGTTCAAGAAATGACGGGTTTTTTGACACCATACTTAGTCTTGGATGAAACTGCAACAACGCCAGAATGGACGAAAAAGATGATCTGGTACCGCTTGATGCCAGATCGCTTTGCCAATGGTGATCAAAAAAAAGATCTTAAAGATACACTTGAATGGGGCCAAAAAGCTGATAAAGCAAAGTTTTTTGGTGGCGACTTGCAAGGGATCATCGACAAGTTAGCTCACATTCAAGGATTGGGCTTTAATGGGATCTACTTAAGTCCAGTTTTTGATGCTTATTCTAACCATAAATTTGATACGATCGATTACTATGAGATCGATCCAGCCTTTGGGACCAAAGAGAAGTTTAAAGAATTGATCGAAGCGATCCATCAACGGGGGATGAAGGTCATGTTAGATATCACGTGCGATCATCTAAGTGATTTTTCGCTTCAATGGCAAGATGTGCGTAAATATGGGGCGCGGTCGAGTTTTGCCAAATGGTTTTTGATCAAGGAATTTCCGGTGCGTTACGTACCTAGTGAATTGCCTGATTATTCTGAACGTTTGACCTATGAAGCCCTGAACAACAATCCACATATGCCAAAAGTCGATCTGGAAAATCCTGAGGTCCAAGCGTATTTTGGTAATATTTTGACGTACTGGACACGTAATTTTGATATTGATGGCTGGAGCATTGCGGATTCTAATGAGATCCCAGCTGCCTTTAAACGTTACCTACTAGAAACATTACGTCAAGTTAAGGCAGATATCTATCTTTTAGGAAATACGATCGCTAAAAAAGCTGAACATGACGATGTTTTTGCGGGAAATAATTCGATCGACGTGCGTGAACTAGTTGAGGGAACTTTTATCACTAAGAATATTCCGCCGACTGAATTAGCCTATGCGCTAAATGAGCATCAATTACGGGCTGATCCAAGTACGCTTTCAGCTTCGCTTTTGGCAGCGGATAGTCCACAAACACAGCGGATCTTAGCCAAGTGCGAGGGTAATGTCCAATTGTTGCGTGCAGTTTTGGCATTTATGTTCATGCAACCAGAATCACCAAGTATTCTCTATGGTACTGAAAAAGGAATTAAGGCGGGAACTGAAGCCGCCTTACAGCCATGCATGGAGTGGAAAGATGATCAAGTAAGTGTTGAAATGCAACGCTTCTTGAAAACTTTATTAGCAATGCGGATTCGTTATAACAATGTATTGTGTGAAGGTTCATTTGAGTGGGGCCAATGTAGCAATCAATATTCTTATTTGAGTTTTAGCCGGCGCTTAGGCGATAAACGGCTGTTTGCGTTGTTTAACTTAGGCTATGGGAGCATTAAGATCATCTTACCGCAAAATTGTAAATTATTACTGGGACAAAATCTAGTCGAACAAGATAAGCGTTTAGGGCAAGCAGGTTTTGCGATCGTTGAATTATAGTAAAAAGAGCGCAGTCAAAAAGTTGGCTACGCTCTTTTTTATCTTTATGAAAAGACCCAGCATGATGCAGATGCATTATGCTGGGTCTTAGTTATTCATACGGCGCTGACCGCATGGCTGAATCTTTTTTAAAGCTATCTTTTAGTTTACGTGTACGGCAAATGATGGCATGAAGTAAGCCATGTTACCGATCTTAACGCTTTGACCTGGTTCTGGAGCAGCAACGAAGCTGTTACCACCTAAGTAGATCGCAACGTGGTAAGTTGAACCTGGTGTACCCCAGAATAATAAGTCACCAACTTGTGCTTGGCTAACTGGGATATGTGCACCAGCAGATTCTTGAGCGATCGTGTTACGACCGATCTGCTTACCAAAGTGTGCATAAACGTATTGTGTCAAACCTGAGCAGTCAAAACCAGATGGTGTAGAACCGCCCCATACGTAAGGTGTACCGATAAATGATTGTGCATAAGCTGCAATCGCAGCACCATCAGCTGAAGTTGAAACAACTTGTTGTTGAGGTTGTTGTACTTGAGCAGGTTGTGCTTGTTGTTGCACTTGTTGTGCTGGAGCTTGTGTTTGAGCTGGAGCTTGGTTTTGTACAGGTTGTTGTACTTGTGTAGCAGCTTGTTGTTGTGTAGCTTGTTGAGCGGCAGTTTCTTGTTGTGCTTGAGCAGCTTGTTGAGTGGCAGCTTCTTGAGCTGGGTCTTTAGCTGGATCGTTGATCGTCAATGTTTGACCAACAAGTAAAGTAGCACCCAAGTTGTTAGCAGCACGTAAAGAATCAACGGTTACACCGTAAGCTTGTGCGATAGAGTAAAGTGATTCGCCAGCTTGTACTGTGTGAGTTGTGTGGTTAGCTGAAACAACAAGTTGAGGTTCTTGAGCTTGTTCTTGTGTAGCTTCTTGTTGTACGACAGGTTGTTCTGGTTGTGCTTGTTGTTGCACTGGTTGTTCAGTTTGAGCCGGTTGTTGTGTTGCTTGAACTGTACCATTGACCTTCAAAACATTACCTGGGTGAATGAGGTAAGCATCTGCAGCTAAGCCGTTCAATTCACGTAATTTTTCAACTGATGTGTTATATTGTTGTGCAAGTGTCCAAAGAGTGTCACCAGCTTTAACAGTTACCTCAGAAGTGTTTGCTGTGTCAGCTTTCTTATCAGTAACTTGGGCTGGAGCGTTGTTTTTAGCCACTTGAGCATCTTTAGCTGGAACTTTCAATGTTTGACCAGTAACGATCAAGTGAGAGTTTTGGTCGATGTTGTTCAAAGTTTCGATCGCTTGGATAGAAACACCATATTTTTGTGAAAGATCCCAAACTGTATCGTTTTTAGCAACTTTATGAGTTGTATCTGCATTAGCTGTTGCTGTTGTAGCCAAGAATAATCCAGCTGCTCCGACTGTACCGACTAAAAGTTTTCTTGCTGTATGATTCAAAATATATATTCACTCCTAAATAAATTTCAATAATTTCTAAACGACTAACTTCAATTTGACTGATATATTTATTTTAATCCATTTATGTTGCAAGCTAATGCAAAAAAGATTACATTTTATCAAATTTTGTAATAAATAACCGCGAACCCTTGAAAATATTGGAGAAATAAATTTATTAAGATTTAGTAAAGATGGATAAAGAATTATAAATGTTGATATAACAAGATTTTTGATGAGGAAAGAGTGAAATATCAAAAAAATAATGTTACAAAAGTATTACAAAAATCATAAGTTATCAGAGTGAGAGAAAATGCCGGTTGTATTAAAGTTAGTCGAAGCTAAGCATGTAATGCGAGAGCAAATCGATGTTACAAAAAAATTAAATTACCGTTAATTAATGTTACTATCAATAATTATTAATAGTTATAGTAGATATATTTTAAATATCCCTTTAAAATCATGGTAAATATTGACTTTTGATGCGGGGTCCAATAAATTTATTATTATCAATTATTAATTTTTTAAATTAGAGTCAGAAGGAAGGTACGAGCTGTGAAAGTGTATAATTTTTCAGCGGGACCGGCAATGATGCCCCCCGAAGTGGTAGCTCAGATCCAAGCTGAGTTGGTATCCTATCGCGATAGTGAGATGAGTGTGATGGAGATCAGCCATCGTTCAGTGCTATATGAAGAGATGTTTCAAACTGCTAAAGCTGATCTAAGAGAGCTTTTAGCTGTTCCAAAAGACTACAAGATCTTATTTTTACAAGGAGGGGCATCGACACAATTTACGACGGTACCGTTGAATCTAGCCCGGAAGACGAAAAATATTGCTTTTGTCGACACAGGACATTGGTCGCAAACAGCGATCGCGGATGCGCGACTTGTACCTGAGCGCAGGGTCGATGTGGTCGCTTCAGGAAAAAGTTCTGCTTATACCCATTTGCCACACGAGATCGCTTTGGATAGACCTTATGATTATGTACATTTGACGATCAATAACACGATCGAAGGGACGATGTATCGTAAATTGCCTGAATTACAAGGGCAAACGATCGTTGGAGATATATCTTCAAATATTTTGGGTTATCAGCACAATGTCCAAAAGTATGGGCTTTTGTATGCTAGTGCGCAAAAAAATATCGGTCCGGCTGGGATGACTTTAGTGATCGTTAAAGAATCGCTTTTAGACAAAGAACAAGATCTGCCTTCAATGCTTGATTATGTGAAGTTGATCAAACGTGACTCTAATTTGAATACACCACCGGTTTTTCCGATCTATGCGGCTGGTCTAGTTTTCCAATGGTTGAAAAAACAGGGGGGCGTAAAGCAGATGCAGCAACAAAATGAGGCTAAAACGGCACTTTTATATGATATGTTGGATAACTCAAAACTCTTTTTGGGAACGGCACATGCACCTGATCGTTCGTTGACCAATGTTCCTTTTACGACAGGAAGTAAAGAGCTTGATGAAAAATTCATCACCCAAGCTGAGAAAAACGGGCTAAAAAATATCCGAGGGCATGTCTTGGCTGGCGGGATGCGGGCAAGCATGTATAATGCCTTTCCATTTGAGGGAGTAAAGGCTCTAGTTGATTTTATGAAAGCATTCGAGCAAAAAGAACGCCGGATCTATGCGACCACGATGAAATAAACGTGGTATAATATAGTTCCTTGGCAGGGGCGCTTTGGCGGTCGCGTCAAAGACTTAGTGTCACGCATTTGTGTGGCACTTTTTTTATTGGTGTGCTAGGCTGTGGATAAGGACAGGTGAACGATATGCAAGATAAGATATTTGAAGCGATAAAAAATGATCCCGCGAATAAAAAATATACGCAAGCTGGGATCGAGCCATTATATGTAGCCCCAAAAGAAGCTAAGATCTTGATCGTGGGACAAGCACCGGGAAAACGAGCGCAGGATACACGGTTGTTTTGGAATGATCCTAGTGGTGATAATTTGCGGGCTTGGATGGGAGTTTCACGGGAAGAATTCTATCAGTCAAAAGATTTTGCGATCTTGCCGATGGATTTTTATTTTCCAGGCAAGGGTAAAAGTGGTGATCTACCGCCACGAAAAGATTTTGCTAAAAAATGGCATCCATTGTTGTTAGAACAGATGCCTAATATCGAACTGACACTGTTAGTGGGAAGTTATGCGACAAAACATTATCTACATCTCAAAAGTACAGCGAGATTGACCGATGTTGTGCGCAATTATCGGGCATATTTGCCAGAGTACTTTCCGTTAGTTCATCCTTCGCCTCGTAACAAACTTTGGCAAAGTAAAAATCCGTGGTTTGTTAAAGAGGTATTGCCTGAGTTAAAAAGGCAAGTCCATTTGATCATTGATTAAAATTCAAGTCACATCATGTTCGATGTGGCTTTTTGTTGTAAAAAAATAACCGACCAAGCGCATACTTGATCGGTGGAATAACTAAATTAGTGCATTAAGCGACTGTCTAAACGTGAAACAGCGCGCAAGATCAAGAAACTGATCGCAGCTTCGATCGGCCACATGATCAAGTTTTTAGGTCCGCGAACGCTCAACAGTTCCCAGATAGGTGCTTGGTACATCAGATGGATCCATAGAGTATTGAAGAAGATATTAGACACGAAGATCTGAACGAATTGGTAAACAGCGAGACGTTGCCAAGTAACTTTTTGTTGGTAAAGAAAAGCGCCAGCGATCAAGCCAGTGATAAAGGCACTAAAAGTAAAACCGATAAAAAACGTGCTTCCCGTAGAGAATAAAGTATTCTTGATCAAATCGCCAATGACTAAAGCAACACCGCCAAGCCAAGGCCCTAGAAAGTATCCGATCAAAGTCGTGCCCATAAAGCCAAGTCCGAATTTGACTAGATTATCAGAACCAAATGAGATCTTACTTAAAACCGTCTGCAAAGCGATGAGCATCGCTGCTAAAGTGACCGTTCGTGTCGTGAGTTTTGGACTTCTCCAAGATAAATTCGTCATAAAAAAACATCTCCCTAAAAATAATTTGGGGGGAGACAAGCACCAGTAATGGTTAGATCATTGGTGAATGCGGAAAATACACGCAGCTAAAATGACGGTTTAGCTTTCTGCCTACGTTCACATTCCGTTCCATAAGCCCGTAACGCATAAATTCCTACCCCTACAAGCGTAGATTTTAGCATGTATCACTAAATAAATCTACTAGTAAAACACGAACAATGAAAGCTTTTTAGTAGGAATATAGTTTAAAAGGTGAATGGTTGGTGTAATGGAAAAGTATTTTGTAGAATTAAAGCGAACTGGAAAAACAGGGGTGAGATGATGGATCTATTAACACGTATCAACCAACATTATCAGGAATTGACCGAGCAAGAACGCCAAATGATCACAGCTTTGCAAAAAGTCGATCTTGCGTGGGATGACTTGACTAGTAGTGAGTTAGCTAAAAAATTATATGTTTCACGGGCAAGGATTTTCCGAATGTTGAAGAAGTTAGAGCTCGAGAGCTTTGCTGAATTAAAATATTTGATCCAACAAGAGAAACAAACCGAATTGAGCTTTAGATAAGGAACAGAATTCTCACAGATCGTCACAGCATACCACACATATGTTGAGCAAGGAAAAAATATACAGATATTGATCATTTGAAACATATGAAAATCTGTGAGGCTCTATATGAGTCAGTAGATATGGGAAAAATGATAGATATCTAATTGCAAAGGAGCTGTTTTACTATGGAAAATAGAGAGTTGATCGTCAAAAATGCACGCGAATATGTATATGATGCTTTGAATAATGAAGGTAGTGGTCATGATTGGTGGCACGTTTTTCGTGTTACAAACAACGCTATCGAAATTGCTAAATATGAAGAGGCGGATATTTATATTTGTGAATTAGCGGCATTATTACATGATATTGCTGATGGAAAATTAAATGAAAGCGAAGAAGCTGGCCAAAAAAGGGTATATACATGGTTGGTCGATAATGGCGTGTCTAGTGAAACACTAGATCATGTTATGGATATTGTGTCAAAGATGTCATTTAAGGGTGGAAACCAAAAGGAAAATGTTTCTACTTTGGAAGGAAAGATCGTTCAGGACGCTGATCGTTTAGATGCTATGGGGGCAATAGGAATCGCACGGGTAATGTGTTATTCAGGCCACGTTGGACGTCCGATCCACGATCCAGCTATGAAGCCTAGAGAAAATCTCACTTTGGAAGAGTATCGCAATGGTAAAGATACAGCGATCATGCATTTTTACGAAAAATTGCTTAAGTTAAAGGACACTATGAATACAAGCTATGCCACGAAGCTAGCGCAGGGACGCCACGAATTTTTGAAAGTATATTTGGATCAGTTCTATCAAGAATGGGATGCCAAGCGGTAGTAGTTGATTATATTCACGCCAAACGAGATAAGTTATAAAGAGCAAGTAGTGATCATCTCATTACTTGCTCTTATTTTTCTGAAAGGACTCTGATTTTTGAGTGATAAATTGTGTATGGATAAGCCTTTTTTAGGGAGCATAATGTTTTTTTGTGCTCATTAGATCTAGTATTATTACTCTATAAAATGAGGTGGTAGCATGCACAAAATTTTGATAGTAGATGATGATATGGAGATCCTAAAGCTCATGAAAAATGCGTTAGAACTAAAAAATTACGCTGTGACAGTGATTCAAGAAGTTACATTGCCGGTAAAGTTAGCTGAATTTCAGGGCTATGATTTGATCTTATTGGATATTATGCTGACTAATATCAGTGGGATCGAGCTTTGTAAGCAACTCAGGAATCAGATCGCGACCCCGATCATCTTCATTAGTGCTAAGGATACCGAAGATGATATTTTGCAAGGTTTGGCTAATGGTGGGGATGACTATATTGTTAAACCATTTAGTTTAAAACAACTGGTGGCTAAAGTTGAGGCTGATCTAAAGCGCGAGGATCGAACTAAAAAAGCTCACGGCGAATTTAATACAGTCAGAAGAGATCTCGGTCAGATCACATTTTATTTGGAAGAAAAGCAGGTCTATATCGGTAGTAAGGCCATACCACTTACTAAACGTGAATATGCGATCTTAGAGCTTTTATCACGTGATCTGACCCGGGTCTATACGCGCGAGGAGATCTATTTTAATGTTTATGATGAATCTGCCGATGCTCTTTTTCGTTCGATCTCCGAATATGTCTATCAAATACGCAATAAATTTTCAATGTACGGGGTAGACCCGATCAAAACAGTGCGGGGAATGGGGTATAAGTGGAATGATCAGTAAATACACGATGCAACAGCGAATCTTATTTGCGGTCTTGGAGATCATTATTGGAAGCTTACTGGTCGTAGTTACTTTATTTTTAGGTTCATTTTTACTGGTACAAAGTGGACAATTGAGAGTATTTAATGAAGCTAACGTAACTTTTGATAAAAATGTTAGTCAGCAGGATATAACTAAAGCGATGAAGGCTAGTCCGTATGACTATACACTTTATGATGCTAAATCTAAGCGCTTGTTAACGGGGAAATATGCTCCTAGTGATATCAATAATTTTGAAATTGCTAAAGATAATAAGCGGGATCTGACTGTAGATACAGTAAAATACAAATATTTTGCTGATAAAAATTATATGCTTATTATCCGCCAAAATAGTGTACCAGAGTTTGCTGATCAGCGTTTGCGCGTGATCTCATATAACCAAATTAGTTATCTTTTTGTAATGTTGGGAATTCTTTTAGTGATAATGATCGTCGTCGTTAGACTTGTACGTGAGCTGGCAAAAGATTTCCGCTATGTCGAAGCGATCGCACTATCCATGGGCGAAGGTAGCACCGATCAGCCTAGAAAACACGTCAAAATCATTGAGTTTGAGCAAATATTGACCAATCTCTACAAAAAAAGTGATGAATTAGCTTGGTTGATCGAAAAAGAACGGTTAGAGAAAAAAGATCTATCCTTTCAAATAGCTGCCTTGGCCCATGATGTAAAAACTCCGCTGACAGTTGTTAAAGGTAATGTGGAATTACTGGAAATGACTTCGTTGACCCCAAAGCAGGTTGAATATCTAACTTCGATCAATAAAAGCATGGCAGTATTTGAACGCTATTTCAACAGTATGTTGACCTATACACGGCTGTTGAATGATGATCAAAGAGAAGAAGTGAAAGTATCGGACTTTATTTCTGAGCTAATTATCGAATTTAACGAAATAGCCAAAACGTATCAAGTTGAGTTACAGACAGAGCTAGAAATAGAGAGTAAGTTTTTTTATGGCAATCGCTTAGCGCTCAGTAGAGCAGTCCTAAATATTTTTGTTAATGCATGTCAGCACGCTAAAAAAGATGCGGGAAAAGTTACGGTAACGTTTAAAGAGACGGCAACGCAACTGATATTTGAAGTCTGGAACAACGGAGCCCCTTTTTCTAAAACCGCTAAGGAAGATGCAACTAAGCTATTTTTTACTGAAAATGGGGGACGTAATCTCGATAAGAAACATTATGGGATTGGCTTGGCATTTGCTAAAGCGGTCAGTTTAAAACACGGTGGGTACCTTGAGATATCTGATCCACCAGCTGGGGGCGCTAAAGTAAAATTGTGCCTAGAGCGTGTAAGAAAATGTGATTAGCACTATATGAATAATGAGGGCCCCGCCATGCTTTGGTGGGGTTTTCGTATTGTATCATCAAATACATATTTTGAATATCTGAATGATCTATGAAATTGATCAGCTATGATAATAAAAAATAAAGGAGGCGCTAAAAATGGAGATAAAAATACAAAAAATATCAAAAGCCTTTAAAAATGGTCAAGTTTTAGATGAAGTGAGTTTTGTGATCAAAAGTGGGACGGTCTGTGGTCTGTTAGGGATCAATGGTGCAGGAAAATCAACTTTGATGAAGATCATCGCTGGTTTAAAAAATGCTGAGCAAGGACAGGTATTTTACAATGGCGAGACGGTGATCCCTAAGGAAAATTTGGGGGCTTTGATCGAAGAACCCGCAATCTATAAAAATCTATCGGCTTTTGATAATTTGAAGACTAAAGCTTTGTTGTATGGCATAGATGATGACCAAATAAGAGATATTTTGAATAAAGTTGGCCTACAAAATGCAGGCAAGAAGCGTGCGGGAAAATTTTCAGTAGGGATGAAACAACGTTTAGGGATCGGGATGGCACTTTTGACAAAACCGGCTTTTCTTATTTTAGATGAGCCGACAAATGGTTTAGATCCTGCAGGAACAGTAGAGTTATTAGCGCTGATCAAAGAATTGAGCACGCAGGGGATGACGATCTTACTCTCAAGCCATCAACTCAATGTGATCAGTCAAGTTGCCGATCAGATCGTTATTTTAGACAAAGGAAAGGTCCGCTACGATGATCGTAGAGAAAATGTGGTAGATCTTGATCGGAAGTTTTTTGAGATCGTTCACGGAGGTGTTTTGGATGCGTGAGCCAAATTTAACAGCGATTTTTAGTTCAGAGCATTTAAAATTGAAGAAAACAAAGCGCTATTCGCTACTTTTCTCAGTGACTTTAGCTGCACCAGTGCTAGCCTATCTCATAGGTGGTGTTTTGATCTTCCTACCCTTTACGCTATATTGGTGGGAAGCCTTGTTTTTGTTTTTATTAGGTGGCCTGTTGTTTTTAGGCGATGTAAAGCGGGAAAAAAGTGCAGGAGATTTTCAAAATATCGAGAGCACAGAGATAAAAAAACAGATCTATTTTGCTAAGGTAGCCTTGAACTTTAGAACGTTATTTGGGGCGAGCTTCATATTATTTGGAGCGATATATTTAGTTACTCTATTATATGGGGGACTTCTACAAGCAGAGAGTTTGCGTCTTATAGTCGTTATTTTAGCTCTTTTAGTTACAAGTTTATGGAATATCTTTTTTATCTATTATCTATCTAATTGGTTAAATGCATCTTTAGTAGTTGTTATAAACAGTTTACTGTGTTTGTTCATCGCACCTTTAGTGGCTCAAACTAAGCTATGGCTGCTCTTTCCATATACTTACCATTACAAGGTGGTGGAGGCCTTGATCGGACTTAAGCCAAATGGAGTTCAGTCACCTGATTTTTTAAATGTTGATTGGGGTATGTTTGGCAGTTCAGTTGGATCAGCGTTATTGAGTGCGGTGCTGTTTTTCTGGTTACTAGGGAGGAGATCGGATGTTCAAAATAGTAAGAAGTGAAAGTGTGAAGTTGAAGGGGAGTTTCCAGCTGTATTTCGCAGTTGGTGTGATGGTGCTCCAATTGGTGACTGTGGTCCCATATGTGCTCTTGCTAAAAAATGGAGTCGCTCTAGTTGATGTTTTATTGCTTACATTTGCAGGTTATCCCTTGGTGACCAGTATGAGTGCTGTTTTGCTTTTTGAGCAAGAAAAAATGGCTAATTCATTTCAAGAGATCAGATGTTATCCTAAAAAATATCGACTTTGGGGAAGCAAATTGGTTTTGAGTGATTGCTTATCGATCGCTACACTGACAAGTACATGGTTGATTTTAGGTCAGATAAAACTAGCACTAGTCTCATTTCTTTTGGTAGTTTTACTTGAGCACATCCATGTTGGGCTAACTTTTTTTGTCGATCAGACTAAAAATATCCTGCTCGGTTTTTTAGAGGTCCTATTTATCATTTTTGCAAGTAACAAGGCTTTATTGAATATTTACGTATTGCCCGTGATCTTACCAGTAAATTATATTTTTCAGCCTAACAGTTTATATTTGCTCCTATATGTTGGCTATTTCATCTTAGCGACATGTATTGTATTATGGGGGATCCGGCGCTTAGATCGGTGATATTTTCGTGAAAATAAAAGAAGTCCCCTTGCTTGCAGACTAGGGGACAACTTGTGCTCAAGCGAGCCAATTAATTCAAGCACAGTATAGCATATTATTTATAGCGGTATTTAAACAAATAGGGTAAGTAGCTCGTATCGACACGTTCTACTTACCCTGTTTGTTTATTTTTGATGGTTAGCTAAATGGTCTTTGGCGATCGCTGCCCCATAGATCAAGGCTTCGATCACGGTGATAAAGAAGCTGACTGGCCAATCAGTGAGATAGCTAAAGTATAGCCCAAGCCAAACTCCAGCCAAAATGAAGACGAAATTTAAAACGATCATCTGGTAGAGTCGATGGGCGAAGTATTTTGTCGCCGAAGCTGGGATCGTTAAGAGCACAAAGATCAGTAACGCACCGACGATCTGAGCTGTAATACTGATCGTTAAGGCGAGCATCACTAAAAAGATGATCGAGATAGTTTTGTTAAAGCGCTGATTATACTGAGCTCCTTGAGAATCAAAGGAGTTATATGCTAGACGCTTGAATAAGATCGTGATCGTCAACAATAGTAAGATGCTAAGTGCGATCAAAACTTCGATATCGTTGCGGTCGATCCCAACGATGCTCCCAAATAAAATACTTGTCGCATAATTAGCTTGTTTATCTGAGAGTGATAAAAATAAGATCCCAAGCCCTAAGAAAAGACCGGAAAAGACACTGATCGAAGCTTCACGTCGCCCGAGCCGTTCACCTGACATCCCGATCAATAGGGCACTAGCCGTAGTAAAAGTCAGCATCCCTGCTAAAGGCGAGATCCCGATAAAGATCCCAAATGAAGCTCCAGAAAAACCGATCTCAGAGAGCGTATGGGTGAAAAAAGATGTTTGGCGTGCTACCACAAAGGTCCCCATAACACTACAGATCAAAGCGATGAAGATCCCGGCAATAAAGGCATAGCGCATAAAATCATAAGCAAACATTATTTTTTAGCCCCCTTTTCAAGTAAGACACCAGTTTGATCTTCCAAATGAAGTTCATAGTCGGCGTATTGTTCGATCAGCTCGGGATCGTGCGTGATAAACAAGATCGTTAGCCCGTGTTGTTGCATGACCTCACGTAGCATTTGTAACAATTCATGTTTGTTGGTCGTATCTAAACTTGCGGTAGCTTCGTCCAAGATGAGTAACTTGGGATCAGCACAGAGCGCTTGGGCTAGATAGGCCCGTTGCTTTTCGCCCCCAGAAGCTTTGCCTAAAGGTTGATCTTTGATCCGCGTCAGTTTTGTCTCCGTCAAGATCTGTTCGAGTTTTTCGTTTAAAGGCTTGCGGTTCCAAAAGAAATTGCGCTTTTTGAGACCAAAAGCTACGAAATCCTTGATGCAAAGGGGATATTCATCATCAATGTTGCGCAATTGTGGTACGTATTGGACTTCATCACGCTTGACATTAAAGACCGTGTGAACGGTATAGTTGTTAGCTAGATCTTGCAATAAGTGTTTGACGAGTGTTGTTTTTCCGACCCCATTTTCACCTGTGATACAGGTCAAACTACCTTGGGCGATCTCAAAGGAGAGATTGGAGAAAAGCTTGCGGTTGGGGATGGAAAGATCCAAGTTATGCACTGATAGGATCGATTTCATGAATAACTACTTCTTTCTATTTTTGAGTATCTAAGACAGCTTGGTATTCGCCTTGTAGCCAAGTTACGTATGTCTTATTTTTAGGTAGCGTTTCAGTAACTTTGACGACAGGAATGTTGCTTTCTTTACAGAGTGAAACGATATTTTTGATCACTGAGCTGTCGCTTTGGGTATTTTGAACAAAGAAAGCGATCTTTTTGTTTTTGATATCGTTTTGTAATTTCTTGATGTCTGAATATGATGGGTCGCTACCTTCTTCAGTTGCTTTAGCGAAGTGACTGTTAGCGATCTTGTAACCCATCTTCTTTAAAGAATAGTCAAAGACTGGTTCTGAAACAGCTACTTTTTGATTATTGCTGTTTTGTTTGATCTTGTCTAGCGTTTGTGTTAATTTAGCTAAAGTTTTTTTGTATTTAGTAGCATTTTTCTTGAAGGCAACCTTATTTTTAGGTTGTATTTTACCAAATTCAGTTGCCAAACGATCGGCGAGTTTTTCCATAGTTGTTGGATCATACCAGAGATGTTCATTTTGACCTTCCTTAACTTTCATGACATCAGCCACAGATAGATATTTTTTACCATTCAATTTTTTGACCCAGTTATCGTAGCCGGCACCGTTATAGATGACAAGATCAGCTTTGGAAACGATCTTAGCGGTCTTAGTTGTGGCTTCAAAGTCGTGGGGATCAACATTAGGACTAGTGATCAATGAAGTGACGGTTCCGTGATCACCTAAGACAGCCTTAGCAGTTTCGCCGTAAAAATCAAGGGTCGTTACTACATTTAGCTTATCAGATGCAGCGGCGGTATTTTTGTGACCAAAGGTGAAGAATGCTAGAAAAGCACTCACGAGTAAGATGAAACTAAATAATTTTTTTCGCATGATAAATATATCCTCTCTTAAATTGTAATGATTACCATTAACGATACTAACGTTTGAAATTACTGCTGTCAAGCGTTGTGGAGCCTAAAAAGCCTCAAATTACGATTAAGTATTTTAAGAGAGTACGTCAATTAAACTTTGAGAGCTTTTGAATTACGATTTAAAAAATTCTAGGAAAAATTTTTGCATAGTTTTTAGTGTTAGATATAAGTCTAGTTTAGTGCTAGAAATCCCAGTATAAAGGTAAGTCTTTGGACTTGAAAAATCCTGCGTACAGATCCAAAATAAAGTCAAAAGGGGATGGGAGATTTGAGTACTTATGAAGAGGCCCTTAAAGCATGGAACTTAGCGGGTTTTAAAGATGGGATGATCTTTTCGTGGATCATCTCAGAGCATAAAGACATTTGTTTAGAGCTGTTGCAACTGATCTTACCTGATTTAGGGATCGTAGACGTTAAAAACATCAAAAAAGAAGATACGCATAAGCAAAATACCGTCTTTCACGGGGCTCGCTTTGATATCTATGCTGAAGACGAGCATGGACGAATGTATGATATTGAGATGCAGGTCAGTGATGAACATAATTTAGGTAAGCGGATCTCATATTATCAAAGTTATTTGACCCAGCATGCTTTGGAGGCTGGGCAAGACTATAGTGATAGGGTCGATACGTATGTGATCTTTATCTGTGATTTTGATTTTTTCGGTGTAGGGTCACCGGTATATACGACTGAAGTGCGCGTAAAAGAAAGTGATCTGGTACTCGATACAGGGGAACATAACATTATTTTAAACGCTAAAGCTAAAGATTTTTCAGCTGTTTCACAAGAATTGGCGGCTTTTTTGAAATATGTAGATACAAATGTTCCAACGAGTGCTCTTACATGTAAGATAGCTGATGATATTGTTATTTTGAAAACTAACACGCAAAAGGAAGGTGATTACATGTTCTATGAATTAGAATTTCGCTCACGCCTTGCTAGAGAAACAAAAAAAGTAAGTAAAGAGGCACGAAAAAAAGGTCTAGCCGAAGGACGAAAAGAAGGACGAAAAGAAGGTAGAAAAGAAGGCAGAAAGGAAGGGCGGAAAGAAGGACTCACTGAGGGATGGGCCAAAGGGGAAAAACGAGTTGTTTGTGATATGATCAGCCGCTTGACTGCTAAGGGATATTCCAAACAAGATGTCATTAGTGCGGTTACAGAATTGACTCACTTTACAGTAGAAGAAGCTACTGTGCTTTATGACAAGTTATTTGTAAAGTGATCGAAAAAGGCTCACGTTGAAAAGTTTTCAGCGTGGGCCTTTTTGACTTGTTAGTGAGTTATTCATTTGGTGCTTCGTAAATATTACTTTGGCTTTCAGTACTTGGATCCAAAGTAGGTCGTGTTTGCTTTTGGGGTTGGGTGACTGGCGCAAGTGCATCATTGAGACGTCCGATCGGGTCATAAGCCCACAAGAAGAGGCTGACGACCACTAAGTTGAATAACGTAAAAGCTAACCACCAGTTGAATAAGGCATGCATGATCCCATTAGTCGTAGCTTTTGCCTTGAGATAGGCGTGTCTATATGGATCGTTTTCTGGTTCCATTGGAGTCATCCTTTCCTATGTGTTATAAAGTTATTTTTACTTAAAAATAGATTTTTCGCAACTAAGATCATTAATTTTATTCAGCTTCATAAACATCACTTGTGTCAGTACCCTCTTCTGTGGTTTCGGGTGTAGTAAAATATTGCTGCTGGGGTCGTGTTTGCTGGATCGTAGTGTTGATCGTTTCGGTTATCCGTCCAACAGGGTCAACGATGATCCAGAAAAACCACAATATTAAACAAGTGATAATGATATGAAAGAGACCAAAGATCAAATACCAGATAAAGGCTGAACATAAAATCCCATTAGTCGTAGCTTTTGATTTCAAATAACGGTCTCTATAAGGGTCGATATCTCTTTTCATAATTATCATCCTTTCTATGGTGCTATTCTAGGCTATCCGTACGGTTCAAAGCGTTGTGATATAAAAAACCTCCGCAAGGGGAATGCGGAGGAAAAAAGGAGTATGTTTACCTAGTAGCAAGGGGGGCTGACTAGGTAATGTTTCAGCTATAGGACTACACCTGTGTGATGTTTTGCTTTAGCTTATGGTTACAGTATAGGCGCTTAAGATAAAGAAAAAATAATCGTTTTCTTAAGGATTAGATACAAAATACTTAAAAATATGTAAACAATAAATTTTTATACTAAATTTGTTGAAATGAATACCTGATAAGCATTTTGTTTGATGCTAGACCAACTTTACCAGTCAGCTTTAAAAGCTGTAACGTATGATAACATTAGTTCGTGACGTTCTTTTGCGATCGCTTTAGCTTCAGCAGTATTTAGCATATCCTTGATCTTGAACAGTTTTTCGTAAAAGTGGTTGATGATCGTTTCATTTGAAAGATCACGGTAGGCTGCTTTATCGAGCTCTTTTCGAGGTGGCATAGCAGGGTCGTAGAGCTTTTCTTTGTGGCGGGCACCATAATAGATGGCACGGGCGATCCCGATCGCTCCGATCGCATCTAACCAATCGGCATCCTGGACGATCTGACCTTCGAGGCTAAGTTCTTGTTTGCCAGCTAAAGAGTGCGAAAATGACATCTTACTGATGATCTCCATGATGTGGTCTTGCTCACTTTGACTCACTTCTAAAGCCTGCATTTGTGCAATAACGCTGGCTTTAGCTTGGTCGATATCGGTAAATAATTTCTCATCGACGACATCATGCAATAAGGCTGCTGCTTGGACGACAAAGCTGTTGCCACCGAGTTTTTCATTTAGGGTACGCGCCATTTTGACGACCCGCTCAATGTGCGCCATGTCGTGACCGGTGTGATCGTGAGACAGTTTTTCATAAGTATAGGCATGAAGCTGTGCCAATTGTTGTGTTTGATCCATTTGAACGACCTCGTTTATTTTTTAGTGAAACTATGCTTGATAAATTCGAATAAGAAATCTAGGCTATATGGAGTGAAGAAGGCATCAGAACTAAGGGTCGCCCCCTCAAAGTTGAATAATGAAACTTCACTTCCGCGAGACTGGATAGTTGATAAGAGCTCGGTTGCTTGTTTATCAGTCAGGGTATTGTCTGCGGTACCGTTTAAGATCAAAAGTGGGGGTAACTTTTGGGTGTTTTGTAAGAGCAACTCACTGAGAAATGGCCCCGAAAAAGGCTGTGGTGTCAGCGATGTTTCTAATAGCACTCCACCCTTATAACGTAAAGGCGAGCGTCTGACATCTTCATCATTTGACCGTTGTTGTCCCTGTTCTAGAATGCTCAAACTACTCAAATATCCCCCTAGACCTTCGCCAAACAGTAGATAGCGGTAAGGATCAAGCTCGTATTTGAAGGCGTGATCGAGTAAAAAGCGGGTGGCTGAGTGGATGTCTTTTACCATGGCAGTAACATCAGAATTAGTACGGTATGAAATTAGAGCTACGGCATAGCCACGTTTGCTGATCTCTAGCATTTGTGCAAAACGCTCATCGCTCTTGACCATATTGTGCTCATCAACATCAGGAACATAAATGAGTAAGGGAAAATGGGCTTTAACGTTTGGTAAGAGTGGGGGAGTGATGAGATCTAACGTTAAGGGACGTCCGTCTTTAAAGGCATAGACGAGCTTGGTCTGGATCTTAGGATAGCGTGGGACAAGTGGTTCATTGAAATTGATGATACTATTTTGTTCCATATTAAAATCCTCCAAATTTAAGCTTGATTTGCGGGGGCGAGACTTGTATTTCCGCATTAAATAAATTACTATTATAATAGCACGTGAAACATATTAATTAAACAATGTTTCACAATTAGATCAGATGAGGGGAACAAATGACACCAGAAGAATTTAGAGCGGAATTGGCAAAGCATGGAGTAAAGCTTTCTGATGAGCAAATGCAACAATTTCAAACCTACTACGAATTTTTAGTTGCCACAAATGAACACGTCAACTTGACTGCGATCACCAAACAAGACGAGGTCTATTTAAAGCACTTCTATGATTCACTTTTACCGGCGCTTGAAGTCAAAGATCTTCAAACATGTCCTTTTAGCATCTGTGATGTTGGTGCGGGGGCTGGGTTCCCATCGATCCCACTTAAGATCGCATTCCCAAATTTAAAGGTCACGATCGTTGATTCTTTGAATAAACGGATCAAATTTTTAGAGGAATTATCCCAAAAATTAAACTTAACAGATACGTATTTTTATCATGCTCGGGCAGAAGAATTTGCTGGTAAAAAGAGTGGTTTTCGTGAAAGTTTTGATGTCGTTACGGCGCGGGCGGTTGCGCGTTTGTCGGTCCTAAGCGAGTTTTGTTTACCATTAGTCAAGTTAAATGGGCGTTTTATCGCATTAAAGGCGCAAAAAGCAAGTGAAGAATTAGCCGATGCCAAGTATGCAGTGGCTACACTTGGTGGTAAAATTGAAGAAGATATCCAGACCGCTTTGCCTAAGAGTGATGAGACGCGGCATATCATTGTGATCTCAAAGAAAAAAATAACGCCAAATAAATATCCGCGCAAGCCAGGCACACCAGCTAAGCAGCCTTTGCAGGCGCCCCAAGGGAGGAAATAAAAATGGCATTTTCATTTTTTAAGAAGAACAAAGAAGAAGAACCAAACGACAAAAATCGGGTCCAAGAGATCGAATTGAGCAAGATCGTGCCTAATCAAAACCAGCCACGGACGATCTTTAGTGAAGAAAGTATTGCTGAATTAGCAGATACGATCTATGATCATGGTTTGTTGCAACCGATCGTTTTGCGCAAGTTAGGTGATGAGCAATATGAGATCATTGCTGGTGAAAGACGTTTCCGGGCAGTAACTAAGCTTGGTTATGAAAAAGTTCCAGCGATCGTACGTGAGATGAGTGACGCTGAATCAGCTTCCTTAGCGATCATCGAAAACTTACAACGTGAAGGGTTGACAGCAGTTGAAGAAGCTAAAGCCTACGCTCATTTGATGCAATTAAATGAATTGACGCAAAAACATTTAGCTAAAGAAATGGGTAAGAGTCAAGGATTTGTAGCAAACAAATTACGCTTGTTGAAGTTACCGCCACAAGTTCAAGATGCGATCTTAGACCGTTCGATCACTGAACGGCATGGGCGGAGTTTGTTGACGGTCGAAGATGAAGCTACTCAATTAGAATTATTAGCTCAGATCAAGGAAAATGATTGGTCGGTCAAAGAAACAGAAGCGGCGATCGCAGCCTTGGATCAGCCAAAACCAGCCAAGAAGAAAAAAGCTAAGACGACCACAAAGAATGTGGCACCTAACCAAAAAGTTGCTGTCAACACTGTGAAAAAAGCGGTCCAAATGGTTGAAAAATCAGGCATTAAAGTCAATATGACCGAAGAAGATACAAAAGAGTTCCATCGCATCATTATTGATATTCCAGTCGCTAAAGACTAGGGGGGATAATTTTGGGAAGAGTTATTGCATTAGCAAATCAAAAAGGTGGCGTTGGTAAAACGACCACCAGTGTTAACTTGGCTGCCAGTCTTGCCGATCTCGGGCAAAAAGTGTTATTGATCGACATGGATGCCCAAGGAAATGCAACGAGCGGGATCGGGATCGACAAGGGACAGATCAAACAAGATATTTATGATGTATTAGTCAATGAAGTCGAGCTAGAAGATGCGATCTTACATACCAAACGCGATAAGTTAGATGTTGTTCCAGCAACGATCCGGTTATCTGGAGCTGAGATCGAGTTGGCCTCACAGTTTGCGCGTGAGAAACGTTTAGCTGATGTATTGGTCTTGATCAGGGATGAATATGATTTTATCTTGTTGGATTGTCCGCCTTCACTGGGGTTATTGACGATCAATGCCTTTACGACATGTGATTCGATCTTGATCCCCGTGCAAAGTGAGTACTATGCTTTAGAAGGCTTGAACCAATTAGTTAATACGATCAAATTAGTGCAAAAACACTTCAATCCTACTCTAAAGATCGAGGGTGTTTTGATGACAATGCTTGATTCTAGAACTAACCTAGGCAATCAAGTCGTTGCCGAAGTGAAAAATTTCTTTGGCGACATAGTTTATCAAACGGTGATCCCTCGGAATATCAAATTATCAGAAGCTCCAAGTTACGGAATGGCGATCGTTGATTACGATCCAAGATCTAAGGGAGCTTTAGCTTATGAAGCTTTGGCAAAGGAGGTTTTGGCGACGGATGCCAAATAAGAAAAACAAAGCCTTAGGGCGCGGGCTAGAAGCTTTATTTTCGACTTTTGAAGGGGACGCTCAAGCAAAAGAAACTGTGGTCGAACTAAAGATCGATGAGATCCGATCAAATCCTTATCAACCACGGAAGATCTTTGACGAAACTGGGTTAGCAGAACTAGCGGAGTCGATCAAACAACAGGGTGTCTTTCAACCGCTCATCGTACGTTCCTCAAGTGTGATGGGTTATGAATTGATCGCAGGCGAAAGAAGATATCGAGCTTCCAAGCTAGCTGGCAAAAAAACGATCCCGGCGATCGTGCGTCAACTAGATGAAGCAGAGATGATGGAGATCGCGGTGCTAGAAAATCTTCAGCGCGAAGATCTCACACCTTTAGAGGAAGCTCAAGCATACAACACGCTGATGGAAAACTTGCATTTGACCCAAGCTCAAGTTTCAGAACGCTTAGGAAAGTCACGCCCGTATATTGCTAACTATCTGCGGTTGTTGAGCTTACCAAAAGAAGTCAAGGAAATGTTACAAGCAGGTCAATTGTCAATGGGCCAAGCACGGACCTTGTTATCATTAAAAGACAAGAAAAATTTGGTCCAGTTAGCTAAAAAGACGGTCAAAGAAAATCTGACCGTTCGTCAATTGGAACAATTAGTCAGTGAACTAAATGGTGAGAAAAACCATAAGAAAGCTGCTAAAAGAAAAGTTGCTTTAGATCCACATCTGCAAAAGAGTGAAGATTTATTAAAGGAACGCTTCGGGACAAATGTTGCGATCAAAAGCACGGCACGCTCGAAAAAGGGCAAGATCGAAATTTCGTATTTATCGATGGATGATTTGAACCGCATTTTGGATATTTTAGATATTCATTTAGATTAAGTGAGGGATGCTTATGTATGAATTGCATGATATCGTTGAAATGAAAAAGACTCACCCCTGTGGCGTTAATCGCTGGGAGATCATTCGCATGGGGATGGACATCAAGATCCAATGCACCGGCTGCAAACGTTTGATCATGATGCCACGTAAAGAGTTCGATAAGAAGATGAAGAAAGTTTTAGAAAAAGCCGGGGAATAATTTTTTAAGAAAGAGTGGAAAACAAATGGCATTAACAGCAGGTATCGTCGGGTTGCCAAACGTCGGCAAGTCAACACTATTTAACGCGATCACAAAGGCAGGGGCAGAAATGGCGAACTATCCTTTTGCGACGATCGACCCTAATGTTGGGATGGTGGAAGTTCCAGATCCACGTTTAGCACGGATCGATGAGATCATTCCCGCTAAAAAGATCGTACACACGACCTTTGAATTTACTGATATTGCTGGGATCGTTAAGGGTGCTAGCAAGGGTGAAGGTCTAGGGAACAAATTCTTGGAAAATATTCGCCAAGTAGATGCGATCGTGCATGTTGTGCGGGCTTTTGATGATGAAAACATCACCCACGTGGCTAATAAAGTTGATCCTTTGGAAGATATCCAAACGATCAACTTAGAATTAGTCCTAGCCGATCTTGATTCGGTCAACAAACGCTATGCCCGCGTAGAAAAAGTAGCCCGGACTAAGGATAAAGATGCAGTGGCTGAATTTGAGGTTTTAAAGAAGATCAAGCCAGCTTTAGAAGCAGAAAAACCAGTGCGTTCACTTGAATTTAACGAAGATGAACAAAAGATCGTCAAGGGCTTATTCTTGTTGACCTCTAAGCCTGTCCTTTACGTGGCAAATATTGCCGAAGAAGATATGGCCGACCCAGAAAGTTCCAAATATTACCAACAGATCAAAGAATTTGCGGAAAATGAAGGTTCGCAAGCTTTGGCTGTCTGTGCCCGAACTGAAGAAGAGATCGCTGAAATGGATGACGATGAAAAGCAAGAATTCTTGGAAATGGAAGGTGTCGAAGAATCTGGGCTTGATCGTTTGATCCGTGCTTCTTACAAATTACTGGGCTTGGCAACCTTCTTTACTGCTGGTGGTAAGGAAACTAGAGCTTGGACTTTTAAACAAGGGATGAAAGCGCCACAAGTTGCTGGTGTGATCCACTCTGACTTTGAACGGGGCTTTATCCGCGCTGAAACGGTCTCATTTGCTGACTTAGATAAGTATGGGAGCATGCAAGCTGTTAAAGAAGCAGGTCGCTTGCGCCTTGAAGGTAAAGCATATGAAGTTCAAGATGGTGACATCATCGAATTTAGATTCAACGTTTAAGCGATAGGAGGAAAAGTTCATGGCAGAAAGTAAACGCAATGAAAAGGCAGCACAACAGCAACAAGCACGTGCTAAAGCAGTCGAAGTGACGATGCGTGATGGTAAGTTTTCGGGTCTAACTAAGCGTAATGAAGATTATCTTTTCCACTTAGACAAGGCTTTGACCGAAAAAAATTATGATCGGGAACAAAAAGAACAAGTTTTAACTGAAATGTATCAAGAGTTAAAGGAGAAGCAAAAGCAAGGGGTCGTGGCAACTAAGCTCTACGGTACGGTCACTGAAAAAGCTGAGTTGATCGTCAATGGACCTAAAAAGTCAGAAGCTCCGACTGAATTACCTAAGTTTTGGATCTTAGCTTTGGATAACGGTTTGATCATGTTTATCATGTTCTGTATCATGTATACCTTATTAGGTGTCTTTTCACCAAAGCAAGCTGATGTCAGTGGTGGGTGGATCACCTTGTTAGCAACTTCAACGATCGCTGGGGTCGGCTTAGCGTTCTTTTATCGCAGTATGCTCTCAGCTCGCAAAGAAAAGGGTAAAAAGCGTTGGATCAAGACCTTACTGATCACATTAGAATTGATCTTGATCTGGATCGTTGCCTTTGGGGTGATCGCCTTTATCCCAGTTTCGATCAACCGCACGATGGAACCGATCGTTTATGCGATTTTAGCTGGTATTGGCTATTTAGTAAGACGCTATCTAAAGAAAAAATACAATTTCAGAAGTGTAATGTTTTAGTTCGAGTACGGTCAGCACCGTATAAATAACAAGGGCACCACTATGATACATTTTTTGTATCATGGTGGTGCCCTTGTTATTTATATCAGGCGTTGTATTACAGGCGCATTTGTCTGCCTTGTAATACTTTTGAGCGGATGAGCTTAGTGACCTATGCTAGATCGCTAGTGCAGGTTATTTTTATAAAAAACATTGGATATTAGTGAGTTGTAGTGTTAAAATTCTATTTGAAAATGATGTGTTTTAAGTAAGAAAGAGAAAAATTATTGAGGAATTGTAAGACACTATGCAAAGAAAATACAAGTTAGTAGTTGTTATGATCGTTAGTCTATTTTTGATAGGCGGAGCTAGTATAGCGATCATTAAGGAAGTTGAACATTTACGGATCGAAAGACAAAACTGCCAAAAAGCCGAGTCGATCCAGGAAAGTAAGAAAGAAGTCAAAGAGCAAGCTAAAGCCAGACAAAAGATCGCATTGTGGGTCGTACAACATTATGAGGGGAAGGAAGCTATTGAAAAAATAGGTGTTAGTAAAATCTATACAAACGGAATCTTTGGATCTGCTGGTGAAAGCGTTGCAGTTATCATAAATGGTAAAGAAAAAAACATAATTGATGGAATACATTTAGGCGATGATCATATTCCAAAAGAGCCAGGAGCACGTTTCGAAAACAGCGATTATAAATACAGCAACGAACCTTTGCTAAATAAAGACTTAAATGGTGTTGATGTGTATTATTGGAGGGGGAATAACAATGGAACCAATGAATGACTATAATTTACTATCTAAAGATGTGTATGATGTGGACTTCTCTAAGGGTGGAATGTATAGAGAAGGGAAAATTTTAGATAATACAAATTATAAAATTCTCGACATCTCCCGCAACGGCATCTATGGTAATAAAAAGCAGTATGGTGTTCCCAACCATATGCAGGCGATGACAGTTGCGCAAAATTACATAGGAGAAATTTATGCTAAAAAATAAGAGTAATAGTTGTTGTGATCCTTAGTCTATTTTTGATAGGAGGAACTAGTATGGCGATTATTAAAGGAGTAGAACATTTACGGAGCGAAAAGCAAAAGCGTCAAAAAGCCGAGTCGATCAAGGAAAGTAAGAAAGAAGTCAAAGAGCAAGCCAAAGCCAGACAAAAGATCGCATTGTGGGTCGTACAGCATTATGAAGGAGCAGAACCAATCAAGACGATCGAAGTGGGAAAGATAAGGACACATGGAATATTGGGATCTGGCGGAAGTAGTGTTTCAATTATTATAAATTCAAAGAAGAAAAATATGATTGAGGGTATAGGAGTTGATCAGCAAGGCAATCCGACAAGTGTAGGATTCTCTTTTACAGATAGCGACTATAAATACGTAGAAGAGAAATTATCGAATAAAAATTTAGATGGGATCAATATTTTATATTGGGAGGAAGAAAATGATACCAGATTTAAATGAGTTCAATCAGTTGTCTAATAAGGTATATGATATTGATCAGTTGAAGGGAAGTAATGGACAAGAAGGTAAAAATTTAGATGGTACAAACTACGAAATCCTCGACATCTCCCGCAACGGCACCTATGGCAATAAAAAGCAGTATGGTGTTGCATATGTAGGCAATGACAGTCACGCCAAATTACATAGGAGCAAATTATGCTAAAAAATAAAAAAATAAGAGTAATAGTTGTTGTGATTCTTAGTCTATTTTTGATAGGAGGAGCTAGCATGGCGATCATTAAGGGAGTAGAACATTTGCGGATCGAAAAGAAAAAGCGTCAAAAAGCTGAGTCGATCCAGGAAAGTAAAAAAGAAGTCAAAGAGCAAGCCAAAGCCAGACAAAAGATCGCATTGTGGGTCGTACAGCATTATGAAGGACCAGAACCTATCAAGACAATTGAGGTAGGAAAGATATATACACATGGAATTTTAGGATCAGGTGGACGAAGTGTATCAGTCATCATAAATGCAAAGAAGCAGAATATTATTGAAGGTATAAGCGTTGATGAGGACGACAATCCAACTGATCCAGGTGGATCTTTTGATGATAATGAGTATAGCTATGCTGGAAAGACTATGAAAAATAAGACATTAGATGGTGTTAAGGTGATCTACTGGGAGGGAAAACAACATGATGAAAGATACAGAAGTGATTCCAGATATCAATGATTATAATTTATTATCAAAAAAAGTATATGACGTGGATCCTCTAAAGGGTGCAGAATATTCTAAAAATCAAAAACTACATGGAACAAACTATAAAATCCTCGACATCTCCCGCAACGGCACCTATGGCAATAAAAAGCAGTATGGTGTTCCTAATCACATGCAGGCGATGACAGTTGCACCGGTAAAGAATGGCGTGGTAGACTACAGCCAGCTTACGATCGCTTATGCTGGGACTAACCCAGAGGATAAAGTCGATCTAGTGACTGATGTGATCGATGTTGCTGATGTGGATGGCACCTTATCCCAAACTAAAAATCTGGTCGAACTCTTTGAACCGCCAGTGAGTCAATTCGATACCGCTTTGGGCTATGCTAATTATATTCAAAAACGCTATCCTAAAGCAAAGATCACGGTAACAGGCCACTCTTTAGGTGGTTCGCTAGCTTTGACTGTTGGTGCCAAAAAGCACCTAAAGACAGTAACGTTCAATGCACCAGTCCCTAAAGATAAGCTGAGTAAAAAAGATAAGCAGTACATCTTAGATAATCCGACAAAGATTACTAGTTATTTGAATGTCGACGATCTTATCGGTAATTATAACAACAGCTATACCTTGTTTGGTGGACTTTTCAAGGGGGATTTTCAGCATTACTATAAAAATGGGACAGGGATGGGTGATATCGATCTTGAAAAGACATTACGCTCACTCTCACAAGGCAAACTCGTTTTGAAAAACGGCCAGACGATCCCTGTAAGTAAAGAAAAATTAGAAAAGCTCATCAATGAAAATCATAACGTAGCTAACTGGTTCGATGAAAAAGGGCAGCTTAGATATTCACAGCATAAAGTGACGGTTTCAAAAACACAGGCCACGTTTGAAATAAAAGTGTCAAAGGCTGACACTGCTTTAGCTGAGCGTTTGGCTAAGATACGTGGATTACGCAAGAAGTATGGACATAAATATAGCGTCAAAGGTGGCAAGATCAAACTAGATGCAGCTTTGGCTTACGCTCTAAAAGCTGCGATCAAAGAACACGGACAATCCGGGATCGAAGTGCTCGAACAGACGCAAAAACAGATCGAAGCAAAGTTAGAAGCCAATTGGAATGAGACTTTACAGATGGCGCGCCAGATCGGGACGGATCTCACGGAAGAAGAAATACTGGAAGTCCTGCATTTTGCCGGGGCTGATAAGGAAAGCTTATATACCAAGCCAGTTGAGAAATTAAACGAGCAATTAAAACCACTAAAGCAACTAAAAGAAGAGCTAGCTGATTTCGATAGGGCATTTGACAAGCGTATAAAGCAACGGATCGCTGACGATCAAGAATTAGCAGGAGAATTTGGACTATGATGATGAAATCTGTTTGCTTTTGTCTGTTTATGTTATAGTTGAGTTATCATAAAATTAGGGGCTAAGGCGATGTTAAAAAAAGAACGTTTATTAAAAATTTTAGAGATCGTAAATCAAAAAGAGATCGTTACGGTAAATGAGTTGATCACTACGCTAGGTGTTTCAGATATGACGATCCGGCGTGATCTAGATGAACTCGATAAGAGCGGGAAGTTGATCCGATTACATGGAGGCGCTCAAAAGATCGCTAATATCGAGGAAGTCGAACTCTCGCGTAATCAGAAAAAAGAACTTCATTTGGTCGAAAAACAAGAAGTTGCTAAACTAGCTGCGCAAAAGATCAAACCCAAAGATACGATCTATATTGGAGCTGGCACGACCCTTGAATTGATCGTAAATTATGTTGAAAAACCAGAAACTTTGCGGGTCGTGACTAATAGTTTGCCGGTCTTTGAAGCTTGGCAAAAGACTGACGCTGAATTGATCTTAGTCGGAGGCAATTATCGGCGTCATTCGGGCGAATTTATTGGTGGTTTAACGATCAAATTACTCGAAGATCTCAAGTTTACCAAGGCGTTTGTAGGAGTCAATGGGGTCAATAATGATAATATGATGGCAGCTAATACTGAGGAAGGTCAAGCTGAGGCACTTGGTTTGAATAATGCACAAGAAAGATATGTCGTGATGGACAAATACAAGTTTAACCGGAATGATTTTTATAACTTTTATAGTCTCTATAATGTCGATGCTCTCTTGACTAATAGTTCATTAGCACCAGATACTTTAGAACATTACCAGGCATATACGAAGATCGAAAACTAAGACAATAATAAAGGCCTCACCATGATTTATCGTGGTGGGGCCTAATTGTTTTATATAGCTGAAAGCTAGATCGGTACTTGGATGACTTGAATACCATTTTTTTCAAATTTAGCAATGAGCTTAGGATCAGCAAATGAATCAGTGATCAAAATATCGACATCATCAATGCTACCTACAGTAAAGTTAGAGGATTTGCCTAGTTTGGTGTAGTCGGCTAAAACAATGACTTGCCCAGAGTTTTGAATGATCTTGCGGTTGATCCGAGCTTCATTTATCTGAGAAGTCGAGATCCCAGTTTGGTCGTTTAGGCCATTGCAGCCGACCAAGGTCACATTTGAGCGCATGCTGTTAAATGAATTAAAAGCAATATCGCCGATCATGACCTCTTTAGCAAAATTGACTTCTCCCCCACTCAAAAAGATACTAGTCTTAGAATTTTTTTTATATCCTAAAGCATGAAGGTTATTAGTCAAGACAGTGATGTTTTTATCTGCCAGATATTCAAGGACTTTGACAGCCGTGTTACTCGAGTTGATAAAGATGATCTGACCATCACTGATCAGATTGCTGGCTTCTTTAGCTAATTTATCCTTTAATTTGTCGAGCGGATCTTCAGAACCGATCTTATCGACAGTTTGTTCGACGTAAACTATCTTCCCAAAGGAGCGTTCTAATAAGCCCATCTTTGCTAAGATCTCGCAATCACGGCGGATCGTCATTTCAGAAACGTTAAATTGCTGACTCAATTCGCTGATCGTGGCAGTTTGTTTTCCTTTGAGATAGTCGGTCAATGCAGTGCGCCTTTTTTTGATAGCTTGATTAGAGCTTTTCATTATAAATTACCCCCTGAAGTGCATAGTATTTTGATACTTGCGGGCGAGTTTTAAGTAGTGCCCCACCTGTTTGGAATCATTTAAGATGCGGTATTCATTTGCCAAAATATGATAGTAATAAGCCTTTTCGCGCGCATTTAGTCGTTTAGGTGAGATCTTATCCAAGTGACGAATGCTCTTTTGGTGCAAACCGTTAGCTGAAGCGATCAAGGCGTCGATCTCATCAAATGAAAAAAGTGGACTAAAATGTTTTTGATCACTGTGTTTGAATTCGCGTAATTTATCGCCACAGTAAAGCATTTTTGTAGGCTCTTTTAGAAAATAATAACATAAAAGCTGGTTGTACCAAAAGATGAACAAATAATCAGGTGAACCGTGGAAAAAATCATGGTGCTGGTTCATGTGTTCTAGGCAACCTTGATAATTTCCTTCATCCATCAAGCAAAGAGAATCGAAAATGATCAGTGAGCCTTTGAAGCCGTTAAAAATATCATATTTGACTAACTTTTCGCGGGCTTTTTTACATTGTGCAAGATCAGTCTGCATTGTCAAAGCTGTTGTCATTTTGGTATAGAGAAATTTCAAGTATTCATAGTACAACGCACCAACTAAGATCACCCCCCCACCAAGTGCATAGAGCAATTTAGCACTCAAGGCTGGAGTAGTTATGGTAGCTGTGACGATATAAAGCGTGAAAATAAGATAGATGAACAAAAGTCCGAGTTGTTTAGTGACTGAGTAGGAATTCCAAAAGAACTTTTTCATAAAATGCGCCTCTCCTTTCGGATCTTTTCTAATTATATGATAACAAAAAGCGTTTGCATTAACAATAAATAGTTCATTTTCCTGAAAAAATTTTATTTTTATGATTATTAACATAAAATATATGATATTAACATATAAAGTTGTGTTAAGCGTTTCCAAAAGTGTTATTCTATAAGCGTAGAGAAAAACTTGAAATGGAGGAAGTAATATGGCAAAAACGATCAATGATGTTTCGCGAAATAGTTGGATCTTGTCAACTTTTCCAGAGTGGGGCACATACTTAAATGAAGAGATCGCCGCTACAAAGGTCAAAGCTGGTAGCTTTTCAATATGGTGGCTTGGTTGCACCGGGATCTGGCTAAAGACACATGAAGATACCAATATTTTATGTGATCTATGGTGCGGAACAGGTAAACAGACACACGGAACAGGTAAAATGAAGGCTGGTCATCAGATGATGCGAATGTCAGGTTGCCAGAATCAACAACCTAACTTACGTAATCAACCGTTTGTGATCGATCCATTTGCGATCAAGGATGTCGATGCGCTGTGTGTTTCTCATATCCACTCTGATCATTTGGATATCAACACAGCAGCGGCAGTCAATAAAAACTGCCCAGAAGCTAAATTTATCGGTCCTAAAGAAGTTGTAGCGACTTGGAGAAAATGGGGCGTGCCGGAAGAAAAATTGATCGTAGTCAAACCAGGCGATGAAGTCAAGGTCGGTGCGGTCACGATCAAAGCGATGGAAGCTTTCGACCGGACGGCTCTAGTAACAGAAAGTGATCCTGAAGTTAAATTAGCGGGTAAGCTACCACAGGATATGGATAAGATCGCTGTTAATTACTTATTTGAAACGTCTGGGGGCAACCTTTATCATGCCGCTGATTCACATTATGCTAATGAATTTGCAAAACACGGCAATGAAAATCAGATCGATGTAGCATTGGGAGCTTACGGTGAAAATCCACGGGGGATCACGGATAAGGTAACTTCGATCGACATTTTGCGCATGGCAGAATCACTGCGCGCTAAAGTTGTGATCCCAGTACACTATGATATTTGGACTAATTTTTATGCCGACCCTAAAGAGATCACAGAACTGTGGCGCTTACGCAAGGACCGGTTGCAATATGATTTCAAACCATTTATTTGGCAAGTTGGGGGTAAATTCACCTATCCAGAAGACAAAGATCGCCTTGAATTCATGTATGATCGTGGCTTTGAAGATGTCTTTACCAAAGAAAATGATGTGCCTTTCCCATCATTCCTATAGGAGGGAATCGTTATGTTACGTTACTTTTATGATAATAACTTAGTTGCGATCAGCAAAAAGACACCAAAAGATTGGGAAGAAGCGATCCGATTGAGTGGGGAGATCTTGAAGCAAAATGAACTGATCACTGATCAATATGTCGATCAGGTGATCAATGATGTCAAAGAATACGGCCCCTACATTGTGATCGTGCCTGGAGTCGCAATGCCGCACTCATCTGCTAAAAATGAAGGCGTTTTAGGAACTGGGATCGGTTTTACCCTTTTACCGGAAGCAGTTTCTTTTGAGGCGGGGAACCCTGAAAAAGATGCCCAACTCTTTTTCATGTTGGCAGCTAAGGATTCGGCAGCCCATATGGAAAACATCGCTAATTTGTCAGATCTTTTAATGACTGAAGGTCTGATCGCTGATCTCAAAAAGGTAAAAACAATGGAAGATTATATCACTGTGATGGAGAAATATCAGCTCTAGCTCAATTTATAAAAGGAGGATAACGCAATGGAGGCGATTTTAGATATCTTGATGGGTATTTGGGATTACTTTGCTCAAAACATTTTGACTCAACCCGCCTTTTTGATCGGTTTTATCGTTTTGATCGGTTATTTGCTTTTGAAAAAGCCACTTTATGAATGTATCTCAGGTTTTTTAAAAGCAACAGTCGGTTATTTGATCTTAACGGTTGGTTCAACTGGATTAGTTACTAGTTTTCGTCCGATCCTAGTTGGGTTAAAGGAAAGATTCCATTTAAGCGCGATGGTAACTGACCCATATTTTGGACAAAATGCTGTAACGGCTGGGATCGAAAAAACTTTTGGCCGTACTTTTGGTGATACGATGCTCTTATTACTGATTGCATTTATCTTTAATATCTTGCTAGTTCGTTTCAAAAAGTACACTAAATTGCGTGCTGTGTTCACTACCGGTAATGTTCAAGTCCAACAAGCCGCGACGGCCTTTTGGCTTTTGCTCTTCTGTTTCCCAGATATGGGACGTTTGCACATCCTATTTATTATGGGACTGATCTTAGGACTCTACTGGGCTGTTGGTTCGAATTTGACCGTTGGGATCACCCAAGACCTTACAGAAGGAGCTAGTTTTGCGATCGCTCACCAACAGATGTTTGGGATATATCTGTTTGCCCGGTGGTCTGAACGTTTCAAGAAGAAAAAATCTAATAAACGTTTGGAAGATATTGAACTACCAGGATTTCTATCCATGTTCAATGACAACATGGTCGCAACTTCGATCTTGATGCTCCTCTTCTTTGGGATCATCTTGGTAGTTTTAGGTCCAGATTATTTGGTACAAGCTAAGTTTATGGCAGAGGGCCAGAGTTTTGTCTTCTACATTTTAGAAACGTCACTGATGTTTGCCGTATATTTGGCGATCTTGCAGCTAGGCGTGCGGACTTTCGTGGCGGAACTGACAGAATCGTTTCAAGGGATCTCCAATACATGGTTACCAGGGGCTGTACCTGGGATCGATATCGCGGCGACCTTTGCCTTTGGGTCACCAAATGCAGTTACGATCGGCTTTTTAATGGGGGCGTTAGGTCAATTCTTGATGATCATCTTACTGATCGTGTTACAATCACCAACGATCGTCGTTGCAGGTTTTATCCCACTCTTTTTTGATAACGCTGCCATTGCTGTTTATGCAAATAACCGTGGTGGGATCAAGGCGGCAGTGCTCTTCCCATTTATCTCAGGGATCATTCAGGTGCTTGGATCGGCCTTTATCGCAACTTGGGTCGATTTAGCCCAATATGGTGGCTATATCGGGATGTTTGACTGGGCAACAGTTTGGCCATTCTTCACAATTTTGATGAAATACGCTGGTTATGTTGGTATCGCCTTAGTCGTTTTGGTTTTAGTACTCATTCCACAATTACAGTATCGTGCTGATCCGGAAGGTTACTTCTTGAAAGCTGAAGATTATGATAAGTGGCTTGAATTGCAAGAAGAAAAAGTTGCTCAAGCTTAGACAAACACACATAAATGGAGGTATTTAAAATGAGAGTTTTAGTTTCATGTGCAAATGGTTCAGGTACAAGTTTGATGATGATGCGGACAGCCCAAAAGGCTTTGGAAGGTTTGGGGTTTGATATTACTAATATTCATCACTGTTCGATCTCAGAAGGTAAAAATACGGCGCGTAACTATGATGTTGTTTATACCCCAACAACATTTACCGATATGTTCAAGGATGCTGCTGCACGTGGGGTCGAAGTGATCGGGATCAAAAATCCAATGTCGGCTAAAGAGATCGCAGAAGCGACCGAAAAATCATCATTACCAGAACGATTCTTAAATAAATAAAGATCGAAAAGAGGCTTGCAAAGGTAGCCTCTTTTTCAAAGAAAGGATGAACGAGATGGCAAAACCAAACTTACAGATCGCTTGTGACTATAATGATCTTCCTAGTGCTTTAGCTGATCTGAAAAATGTCGGCGATGCAGTTGATATCATTGAAGCGGGAACGATCTTGCTCTTACAAGGTGGCCAAGAAGTCATTAAAAGCTTTAGAGCCCTTTATCCAGATAAGATCATCGTTGCAGATACTAAATGTGCCGATGCTGGGGGAACAGTTGCCAAGAACAGTGCTGATGCTGGGGCAGATTGGATGACCTGTATCTGTTCAGCAACGATCGAGACGATGAAAGCAGCAGCTAAAAAAGTCGGTGAGATCCAAGTTGAGTTGTACGGGGATTGGACCTTTGAACAAGCACAACAATGGTTGGATGCTGGTATTTCTCAGGCAATATATCACCAGAGTCGGGATGCTTTATTGGCAGGAGAAACTTGGGGGCAAAAAGACTTGGATAAAGTCAAAAAATTAGTAGATATTGGGTTTAGAGTCTCAGTAACTGGTGGGTTGAATGTTGAAACGCTTAAATTATTTGAAGGGATCGATGTTTTTACCTTCATCGCAGGGCGCGCGATCACACAAGCACCAGATCCATTAAAGGCAGTTAACGCTTTTCAAGCTGAGATCGTACGGCTCTGGGGCAAATAGCAACGGAGGTGTGGTAAATGATCTCATTAGGGATATACGAAAAGGCATTGCCACGTGATATTTCCTGGGAAAAGCGGTTGGAGTTGGCCAAGGAACTCGGATTTAATTTTGTGGAACTTTCGATCGATGAAAGTGACAAACGTCTGGCTCGCTTAGATTGGAGTGAAGAAAAGATCGCCCAGATCAATGCGGCGATCAAAAAAACTGGCATTCCGCTCTACACTTTGATGTTAAGTGGACACCGGCGTTATCCACTGGGGTCGCTCGATCAAAAAACACGCCAAAAGGCCTTGGATATGCTAAAAAAAGCCGTCATACTAGCTGAAAAACTGGGGATCCGAAATATCCAAATGGCTGGTTATGATGTCTTTTATGAGGATAAGACGGCTTTGACCCGTGAATATTTTATCGAAGATCTGCATAAATGTGTGCAAATTGCGGCTGCGCATCAAGTCACGTTAGCGATCGAGACGATGGATGATCCTTTTATCAATACGTTAGCCGATGTCGCTCAGCTAAAAAAGCAGATCAAAAGTCCGTGGTTACAGGCCTATCCTGATCTAGGAAATCTTAGTGCCTGGTCAAATGAAGTGGCTAAAGATCTCGAAGATCATGTCGAGCTGATCGCAGCGATCCATCTCAAGGATACTTTGCCAGTCACAAAGACAACACCTGGAAAATTCAAGAATGTTGACTTTGGCAAGGGCTGTGTTGATTTCAAAGGCTTGTTAAAAACGCTCCAACGCTTAGGGTATGAAGGCACTTATACGATCGAACTTTGGTCACAAGAAACAGCAAATGATCCATGTCAAGAGACTGCCCGAGCAAAAGCGTTTTTTGACCAGATCTTTGCTGAATTGGAGATCAAACAGCGTCCAGTCGCAGGATAGAAAGCAGGGGATATGATATGCTTAGTGAATTAAAAAAAGTTGTTTATGAACAAAATATGCGTTTACCAAAACTTGATCTGGTCAACTTTACTTGGGGCAATGTTTCTCAGATCGACCGCAAGCAGGGGCTGTTTGTGATCAAACCTTCAGGCGTTGCCTACGAAAAACTAACGCCTAAAGACATGGTAGTCTGTGATCTAGCTGGAAATGTGGTCGAAGGAACGCTTAATCCTTCCAGTGATACCCCGACCCATGCATATCTGTATCGGAAGTTTAAAGATATCGGTGGGATCGTGCATACCCATTCGCCGTGGGCAGTTGCTTTTGCTCAAGCAGGCGTTGGACTCCCTGCTTTGGGTACAACGCATGCCGATACTTTTTATGGAGCTGTACCGATCGCTAGAGCATTGACGAAAGAAGAGGTTGCAACTGAATATGAGGCCAATACAGGAAAAGTGATCGTGGAGACTTTCAATGGTCATGGACTCGATCCAGAAGCGATCCCAGCTGTACTTGTACGGCAACACGGTCCGTTTACTTGGGGCAAAGATGCGGCCACAGCTGTGTACAATGCAAAGGTTTTGGAGGTCAGTGCGCAAATGGCATTTTACACGATGCAATTAACTCCTAAACAAGCGAGTGTTCCTCAATATTTGCTCGATAAACATTATTATCGAAAACATGGGGCCAATGCTTATTATGGCCAAAGATGATCAAAAAAGCTGGCTACGAAAAATAGCCAGCTTTTTTTACGTTAAAAAGAAAGCGCTTAGATTTTAAATTTGATTGAATAAAAAGATTATACTATTATAAAGTTAGGTAAATTTTTAAAGGGGTGAGCTTATGGAAAAAATTATGATCATCAACTCGGGGAGCTCGAGTTTAAAGTTTAAATTATTTAACAATGAAACACATGAAACCTTGGCAAGCGGGATCATCGAACGGATCGGGATCCACGGTTCAAAGATCAAGGTGAAATATGGTGCTGGGCAGAAGTATGAACTAGACCATGAGATCACCAATCACTTACAAGGGATCGAACTTTTACTAAATGTCTTAAAGGAATTAAACTTGATCGCGGATCTAAGCGAGATCAAAGGTATCGGACACAGAGTTGTCGCTGGTGGGGAGTATTTCAGTCAGCCAGTGATCGTAGATAATGATGTTATTGCTAAGATCAAAGAATTAGCACAATTAGCACCATTGCATAATCCAGCCAACTTAAATGGGATCAAAGCATTTCGGAAATATTTACCCAATTCTTTATCGGTAGCTGTTTTTGATACGGCATTTCATCAAACATTACCACAAGAAAATTATATGTATAGTACACCATATGAATGGTATGAAAAATACGGTGTTCGTCGTTATGGTGCTCATGGGATCAGTCATGAATACGTGGCGCGTAAGGCGGCTGAACTAATGGGACGTCCTTTTGAAGAACTCAAATTGATCACTTGTCATTTGGGCGCAGGGGCATCGATCACGGCGATCAAGTACGGGCGCTCATTTGATACTTCGATGGGCTTCACCCCACTGAGCGGTATCCAAATGGCAACTCGTGCGGGCGATGTCGATATATCTTTAGCTAACTACATTATGAAAAAACTAGATATTCAATCGATGTCTGATATGGTGTATCTATTGAATGAAAAGTCAGGCTTTTTAGGCGTCTCAGGTGTTTCAGCTGATATGCGTGATGTTGAAGATGCCGCTGCAACTGGCAATGAGCGTGCGAAGTTAGCGATCAAGTTGTTTTACAATAGTATCTTACGTTATGTTGGACAATATATCGCTGAGATGGGTGGTGTCGATGGGATCGTCTTTACCGGTGGGATCGGTGAAAATTCACCCGAGACGAGTGAAGCGATCATGAAACGCCTAGCTTATATGGGCGTGACGATCAATGAGACTGAGAATAAAAAACGTGGAGCGCAAACGATCATTTCGGGACCTGATTCGACAGTGACTGTGATGCGGATCCCAACCGATGAAGAATATATGATCGCACAGCATGTGTGGCGTTTACTTGAGAATTAAGTTAAAGTAAGGCAAAGGTCTCACTTTTTTTAGGTGTTTTTACATGACAATTTATTAATAAAATGCTAAAATCGATAACCGATATTAAAAAAATTAAGGTGGTCTTTTGTTATGCAAACAAAACAGCGGAATTTCGACTGGTTTAGTTTGGTCGTTGGGATCGTTTTTGTGATCGCTGGGATCGCAGCCTATATGAAACCCGACGATACTTTGAAATTTATTTCGATCTGTATCGGGATCGGGGCTTTAGTCAAGGGATTTTACGAATTATGGTTTAGACGTGGGATCGGCAACTTGTTTGGTGAAAGCTCAGGTTGGTTGCTCTTTATGGGGATCGTTGATATCATTTTAGGTCTCTTATTTATCTTTAGAGCAGCTTCTGGTGTAGTGGTGATCGCCTACATCTTTGCCTTTTGGTTCATCTTTGATTCGATCGCTGAAATTGCGACAGCTAGCTATTTCAAGCAATTTAACCGGGGCTATTATATTTTGAACTTGATCTTAAATATCTTGGCTTTGTTCATCGGTTTTGTACTATTATTCAACCCATTGATCGCAGCTACGACTTTGGTCTTGATCATCGCCTTTTACTTGATCTTGATCGGTGTCATTAAGATCATCCAAGCATTTTGATTTTATAGAGCAAAGCGGACTAAGTGTAAACTGGGTCCGCTTTTTTGATGAGGTAATAAAATGAGAAACGCTGAAAAACTCCCCCAACAGATCGAAGTTCGTGGGGGCAAAGTTCATAATTTAAAAAATATTGATATCGATATCCCGTTGCACCGGTTTGTGGCGATTTCAGGTCTTTCTGGTTCGGGCAAAAGTTCGCTTGCGATGGGGATCTTATATGAAGAAGGTTCTAGAAGGTATTTAGAAGCTCTTTCGACTTATACTAGAAGACGACTCAAGACTGGAAATAAAGCTAAAGTCGAAAGCGTCAAGCATATCCCATCGGCCTTAGCTTTGCGGCAACGGCCCGCGATCCCGTCTGAACGGGCGACAGTTGGGACGATGAGCGAATTACTGAATGTGATCCGGCTGGTCTTTTCACGTTTAGGGCGCCCTGTTTGTCCCAATGGGCATCAATTATCTCCAAGTCTTAAAATTGCTCAAGCGATGAGTAAAACTGGTGATCAGATGGGACTGATCGATTGTCCGACTTGTGGGGTGGATTTTTACGCTTACAGTGCAGAAGATCTCGCCTTTAACTCAAGTGGTGCGTGTGAGAAGTGCCATGGGACAGGGAAAGTACGCCAATTAGATGAGAACAAATTGATCGCTGATGAAAACTTGTCTTTAAATGAAGGGGCGATCGCTTCGTGGCGTTTGCCAGGGCGTAATTTTATGCCAAGTGTTGCTGAACAAGCAGGTGTCAGAGTCGATGTTCCCTTTAAAGAATTGACTGCTAAAGAAAAAGACTTTATTTTAAATGGTCCCCAAAAGAAGTTCAAGATGGATTTTCGCACAAGTACGGGACGCGTTTTCCATGACTTTAATGTCTTGTACGAAAATGCCCACCAAGCTGTTTTAGAGTCGGCTAAGACAAGTAAGAGCGAGCGTTCCCAAAAGAAGATCAGCGAATTTTTCCATTATTCGACTTGTCCTGTCTGCCATGGGACACGCTTACGTCCAGAACTATTACAACAGACAGCTGGCAAGTTAAATATTGCCGAGGTCACTGAACTTAGCTTGCATGAGCTACCAACATGGAAAAAACAAGTGTTAGCAACACTACCGTCTGAGATGACTAAGATGGCACAAGCGATTTTTACCGAATTTGATGATGATCTACGTCCTTTATTGGAATTAGGCTTAGATTATTTGACGTTAGCCCGTAACGGTAATAGCCTTTCAACTGGAGAGTTGCAACGGATCCAGTTAGCGCGGACTTTGCGCACTGAAACGACGGGTGTCTTGTATGTTTTAGATGAACCATCGATCGGGTTGCATCCAGATAATATCCAAGGGCTATTAAATGTCTTTAAACAGTTAGTCGCACAAGGGAACTCGCTTGTTGTGGTCGATCATAACGTTGATATCATCAAAGCTGCCGATCATATCATCGAGATCGGTCCTGGCTCAGGCAAACAAGGTGGACATATCTTAGCGACTGGAACACCAAAAGAACTAGCAGCCAATAAAGATTCATTGATCGGACCATATTTGAGTGGAAAAGCAGAGCTTAATGCCCGCAAAGTTTGCTCTCTGACAACTAAGAAAATGACTTTAGCTATCAGTGATCACTATAACCTCCACGATGTAAAAGTTGAACTGCCACTAAAGCGACTCACGGCGGTCACTGGTTTTTCTGGTGCTGGTAAGACCAGTTTGATCTTAGATTCCTTAGTACCAGCGATCAAGGCCAAAGCTAAAGGAGAAGGTTTACCGGCGCAAGTAAGCGAACTTGAGTCACCGATAAAAGATGTAGTAAGTGTTGATGCGAGCCCGATCGGTAAAAGTACGCGTTCGACAACGGCAACATATACGAGCATCATGGATAATTTGCGTAAGTTATTTGCTAAACAACCACTGGCTAAAGAGCGCCACTATACGCCGAGTTATTTTTCCTATAACAATAAACAAGGTGGATGTCTCGAGTGTGGTGGAACTGGGGTCGTGACCTTAGATGTCCAATATTTACCTGATATGGAACAGACATGTCCAATATGTGCGGGGAAACGTTACCGTCCAGAGATCAGCGATGTCAAATGGCGCGGCTATTCGATCGTTGATATTTTAGCCCTCGATGTCGCACAAGCACTGACTGTTTTTAAAGATGAACCAAAAATCTTGCGGGAATTAGAACTTTTACGTGAAGTAGGGCTAGATTACTTACATCTAGGCGAGAGCACTCCGAGCCTTTCTGGGGGAGAAGCCCAACGCTTGAAATTAGTGAAACACTTAGATCACAAGCAAAAGACGACTTTATTTGTCTTTGATGAACCAACGATCGGACTTCATCCACTTGATGTCAAAGTATTGCTAAAAGTTATGCAAAAACTTTTAGATCAAGGGGCGACGATCATTACGATCACGCACGATCAAAACCTGATCGTTAATGCCGATAACATCTTAGATCTAGGACCACGAGGTGGAAAAAACGGGGGTAAAGTCATTTTTTCAGGCCCGCTTTCTGAATTATTGCACCATCCAACAAGTTTGACAGCTAAGGCTTTAGTCGACTATTTAGCGCATTTTGAATAATTTTTTGGTATCGCTTGAGATGAGCGATACCTTTTTTGTAAAAGCTTGATATGATATTTAGTTAAAAACTTAGATATGACTAAATATCATTGTACTCTTACTCAATTTATGACAGGATAACTTTAAAATCGATCTAAGGGGATCATATCACTTTGTCTTTTATCAATGACTGAGTTTTTATCTATTTTTTAGGTATATACAAAATCATAGATAATATCTATGGTAGAAAATATTCATGAAGTATCTTTTGATAAATTTTGTTTAAATTAGTAGGTAACAACTTACTGTAACTGGGAATAAGTAATTTTTTAATTTCTTGGAGATTCATTTTAGGTTGTAACATCACGTGAAAGGAGAGCTTGGCGTTCTTTTTCAGTTAACGAAAATTTATTTAAAAAATTATAGTCATCTGAGAGAAAATCGGCGATCAACCTCTGATTTGACTGTAATTCTTTAACTAAAAAATTAGAATATTCAGACGTTATCAAATTGTACTTGAATCATTTTTTAATTTGTGTCATGATAGTGGCATAATTTTAAAATTAATACAAGGGGAATTTTTATATGATACATTTTAGTAACGTATCACTTGGATATGATACTACTACAGTGGTCAAAAACGTTGATTTTACCTTGGAAAAAGGGGAATTTGTAGCATTAGTTGGGGCTAATGGATCAGATAAAAGTACATTAATGAAAGCAATGGTCGGGATCTTAGCGCCACTTGCAGGTGAGGTCTCAGTAGATTTACATACAGCAAGGAAAAATCCGTTCAATGATATCGGATTTAGTCCACAAAATCAGATCATAGATTGGTACATGAATGTATACGACAATGTTTTTCAAGGACCACTGTTGGTCGGATTTTCTAAAAAAGAGGCGACAAAACTTTGTCAGCAAGCGCTTGAGCTGATGGATATCACTAAGATAAGTGACAAACAGACCGATCATATCTCAGGAGGACAGTTGCAACGAGTTCAAATAGCGCGAGAATTAGCTAAAAAACCACAGCTCTATATTTTGGATGAGCCGACAACAGGGCTTGATGTAGAAACTTCTGAAAGGTTATTTTCATTTCTAAAAAAACGTAGCCAAGAAGGTGCACTGGTCTTGGTGTCATCCCATGATCTAGTCTTATTGGAAAATTACGCTGAAAAATTGCTCTTTCTTGACAAGGGCAAACAAAAGTATTTTGGAAATCTTCAGCAATTTTTAGCGCAGGGTATGAGTTTACGAGAAAAATACTTGCAAGAAAGGACTGAAGAACATGGATCCGATGAATTTTAGAAATATTTCCACTGGGATCGGTGCGATAAAGATCATTGCTTACAGTGAGTGGGTTGCTTTCAAACGGAATAAAGGTTTGTTATTATCAATGGGGATGGGACCTGTATTATCGTATGGTTTATTGGTCTTGGCATTGAGTACTAGTTTGAAAACAGTCAATTTAGAAGGTGTAGCTATTTTGTATAAACAGTATGCCTTGACTGGTGTATTGACCTTTTTTGTGACAAGACAGATGTCACAAGCTATGTATCGCGCTACGATCGATAAAGAATATGGGCTATTGGCACTCAAATTTTTGAATGGGATCCAACCATGGTATTATCTGATCGGAATGAGTTGCTTTCCGATCGTGGGCTTACTTTATCAGTGTTCGATCTTATTTATCCTTGGGATGATGTCAGATGGGATATATAACATTGGCTTTTTCTTATTGTCCATTATCGTTGTGATCATCTCACTTGGCTTTTGGTCAGCCCTTGGGATCTTACTTAGTACTAAAATATCGACCTATGAAAAGCGAGATATTGTGATGACCTTGATATTTAGTCCGGTATCGTATGCAGCTGCTGTATAAAATATGAACAAACGTAATCAAATATATCAAATGATTACATTTGAGAAAGAAATATAGCTTTTCCTTTCCTAAATTTTATTTACTACCGTCAACGCTAGTGTTCCCATATCCTAACAAGAGGGTAATGACATTGACTAGCTCAGATAGCTTAAGGGTGTAGCCCACCCCGTTATATTTTCTAGTTTAATAAAGCTAAAAGATTAGCTACGGCATTTTCATCTCGATCCATGATCGCACCACATTCATAACAGATATATTCGTTATGCTTAGTTTTATGTTTTTGATTACCATCAAGACTAATTTTTTCATCACCAGTCTTGATATGACCGCAATCAGAACATCTTTGTGTGCTTGGATAGTATTTATCAGCTAAGACTACTTCTTTATCATACCAGCCAGCTTTATAGGTCAATACTTGTCTAAAGTAACCAAATAATGATCTTTGTAAGCCTTTAGAAGCTACGTGTGTCATCTGCATTTTCTTTACATCTAGATCTTCGATCACGATTTTGTCATAATCACTAACTAATTTAGTTGTAAATTTATGGATAATATTATGTTGAATATTAGCTACTTTGCGATAATCGAGTTGTAACTTGGCTCTCGTTTTAACGTAATTATTTGTTTTAGTAGCTTTATTTCCATTGACCACACGTTTTCTAGCTAACTGACGTTGATAGTGTTTAATACGTTTATAAAGCTTTTTTAAATGATCAGGTAGTGTATCAACTTTACCTTTGGTATAGTTAAAATGACCTACATTAATATCTACTGCTGTTTTATTACCAGTTTTACCTTTTTTAGTTATTTCAACTTCAAAAGGTAGACTAGCCCAGTATTTATCATTTTCACGGTAAATTGAAACGACTTTTAAATCACCTTCTAAAGACTTAGCCCCTTTAAATCTGATGTCGTACCAAGTTTTGATTTCAAGTGGTTTGTCAAGTCTTAGCTTACCATTAACGATCTTAGCCCTATCAGTTTTAAAACCTTGTCTAGGAGCTTTCTTAGACTTAAATTTGGGCTTGCCCCAATCAGGTCGTGCCTTATCAAAGAAATTTTTCCAAGCTTTACCTAGGTCAGAGATCGCTAATTGTAAACAACGAGCTGATAATTGATACTGCCAATCCGCTTTATTAGCTACTAATTCATCACGAACCCTACGTTCGCTAGGTTTTAATTTTTTATCCCCTAAAATCAAGGAACTATCATACATATCATTCCATAAAGCTATACCTTGATTCCAACAGTATCTACGATAATCGCATAAATTATCAAGAACCTTCTTCATTGTTTGATCGGGATAGAGTCTTACTTTTTGAACTCGAATCATTATTTTCACCACTTTTCAAAGACCTGTCATTTTTCAATTTACTTTTATACTTGCGTAAACCATATAAGCGACAAGAAAATACATGTACAATGCTTATCATATCATCGATCATTTCTTGAGTAGGACTAGTTTTAATGTTATTTAACACTACAATTTCCGTATTGTGCATCTTACATAATCTTTCAAACCAGTCATAACCAAAGCGGATAAATCAATCTTTATAGGTAATAAAGATTGTGTCAACTTGATTATCCATTACTTCTTTTAGTAATTGTTTCATCAAGAATAACACCTTTAGCATGGGAGCACAATAAGCTTTTAAAGTCCCATTGTTATCCCAGCGTTGTAGGATTAAAACAGTAACGCCCGATCTTTCAGCTATTTCTTTTGGTTTTAATATCTACCTCACATTTTATCTTTCTTGTAGATATTACATCACATTTGATTATATTTTAATGCATTTTAACTAACAGTTATTTCCTCCGACGCTCTATGTTTTTTCTGATAAGTTACCACTGTTTGTCAAATGTTTGATCATGATCAATCCGCTTACATACCAACTAAAAGCGATCAGGACGGTGGCATTTGGCTTTTTTGAGCCACTACCTATTTTGGTGGATCTCTTGCTTACACTTGGAATGATGTATCTAGCACAACGAATTTTACGAAAGATCTCTTTACAATTATCAGTAAGATAAAAAAGATCTCTGAAATTTTCGGAGATCTTTTTTGCTTAATATTTAGCGTCATCTTGGTATCGATTGAAGTAGGCGAGTTTGATCTGCCCGTTATCGTCAACATCAAAGCGAGTAACTGAACCATTCTTGGGACTGACGGTGATGTCGATCTCAGGAGCAAAATGTGAAGTCAGGCTACGGATCAAAGTTGAATGCGCGACAAGCAAGATCTTATCGCCATCGTTTGCGATCTGATCGAGATATGCAAATCCACGGTCTAAGCGTTGCCAGTATTCGGTATTGTTTTCTGCATCATGGAAAGGATCGGCTTCCTTGGTAAAATCACGTGCTTTTTCGATCGAGTATTTGGTGATGATATCGTTAAAAGTCCGACACCCGTGATCGGCTCCGATCATCAGCCAAGCCTGACTGGTATCACTGCCTTCAAAGTAACCAAAATTTTGCTCGCGAAAATCAGGCAAAGCTGTAGGGATCAGCTCTTCAGCACTAGCAACATTTTCTTCTAGGATATAGCGACATGTCCGCGCGGCGCGATTCGTGTCGCTGTGAAAAGCATGCGCAAAGTTTAAGTGTGCTAGTCTTTTACCAGCTTGATGCCCATCTTCGATCCCTTTTGGAGTCAAAGGCGAATCACACCAGCCTTGGATCTTGTTGTAACGGTTGAGATAGGTCTGTCCATGGCGGACAAAGTAGAGCGAGTATGCCATAAAAGTTTCCTCCCGTGACCAATATATTTGTTTCTATTATAGCATGAAAGCGGTTTTGTTGACGGGTGAAAAAATTTAGTTTTTTTACTTGACTTGAAGTTAACTCCAAGCAATAAGATTATGACAATATATTTTATCACTAGTCTACGTAATGATTCCTCGGATAATATTCGAGGCTTACGGCACTTTTTTCGCTTTTGTTGATATCTATTTTGGGCATTTACGATAGAATATTTCTCTTTACCACCATTACGTGATATTTCACGACTGATAGTACTTTTAGAATATCCGATCTGCATAGCTATTTTTTGATAGATAAAGTATCAATTCTCTATCCTTTAGTGTAAAATGTTTATATAGTCATTAGCTTAACTCCTCGTAATATAAGATTTGAAGCAAATATAATTGCTTCAGTGATAATAAATTTTGAGATATCTTTCGATATTGTTGTCTGCCTAAGATAAAATGTCATTAGGAAAGGATCCTTATGGGTAGTGGTAGTTCTTATCACTCCTTAATGAATTAGTGGTTTTTTCATTGTACTTGGAGTTGAGGCAATGAGTCTCTTTTTTTGCCGTATGCCTTGCATTTGAATTGTAAATTAAAGCTAAAAAAATAAGGAGAGTTTTTTATGTTATCGAGAAAAAATAAATGGGAATACAGTAAAAAGTACAGTGATGTGAGTCGAAAATATTGCATCAAAAGGATCGGACTCATCACGACATCAGTCTTGATCGGAATAGCGTTTATGGGAGCTAGGCAAAACGTTTTAGGTGATGAAGTGGGGACTAATGTCACAGAAAATGAAGTCGTTTTGACCACAGCGCCTGTTACAGAGGAAAAGTCTACCGATGAGATAGCGGAAGCGAAACTAGAGCTAACTGAGCAAGCTGATGCTAGTCAAACAACGGATCAACCTGAAACTTTGGCGGCTCCAGCAACAGTGAATACTGAACGCCAAGCTGAAGATGATGGTTCAACTGCAGCTTATTTAAGTGAACTTGCGCCACCAAAAGAAACAAGCACAGCTGACACATTTTCTTTAGATGATTGGGAATACGACGTCAATGTAGCCGATAAACAGATCCGCTTGACCATGTATAAGGGAACAGGTCCTGAACTCACGATAACAGGGAGAGTTTCTGACCCACGTTATCAAGATTATACGGTCGTAGCTGCTTGGGATGTCCCAGTTTTCCTCATTCGCTTTTTATATCGGAATGCGCCAACGCATTTTAATATCTTAAAGACATCAGATGGTAAAAAAGTGCTTTATGATAATCCGCATTTGAGTTTTTCCGATATAGATGTGGAAAGTCTTGATTTATCAGGTTTAGATACGTCGAAAGTGGTCAATATGCATGGTGCATTTGATCACATGCCCTATGCGAAAAGTCTGAATTTAAGTGGACTTGATACGCATAATGTGACTGATATGAGTAGTATGTTTTGGGTTTCAGACAAGCTAGAACATCTGGATCTAAGCAGTTTTGATACTAGCAAGGTTACCGATATGTCTGGCATGTTTTTCGGTATGAGTGGTTTAAAAACGTTGGAGCTAGGTAATTTTGATACGCATAATGTAGAGAATATGGTCGCGATGTTTGGCAGTCTGTATGAGCTAAAAAAATTGGATGTCAGTCATTTTGATACTAGCAAGGTGACTGACATGGAAAGTATGTTTGCCCACGCGGAGAGTTTAGAAAAACTGGATGTCAGTCATTTTAACACGTCTCAGGTGACTGATATGCGCCGTATGTTTGCGAATTTACCTAAACTAAAGGAGCTGGATGTCAGCAATTTTGATACACGCAAGGTGACTGATATGTCTGGCATGTTTTCGTCGATGGAGGAACTAAAGGAGTTAGATCTAAGTAATTTTGAGACATACAATGTACGTGACATGGGTTCGATGTTTTATGAGACAAAAAACTTGGAGGCTTTAAATTTAAGCAATTTTGATATTAGCAAGCTAAAAGATCACTCCTATAGCAGCGATAAGCCGAATGTTTTTGCTTTTGATCGGAGCCCTAAATTGCGGTTAGTCAATCTAGCCAACCTTGATATTTCAAACTCAAGCGAAAAAGTGCGGGCTAGTTTAGCCGGAGCGCTCAATAACCGCCAAGGAGCTGTAGCGATCGTCGCTAAACCAGAAGTTTTTAAGTTGATGAAAACAGATAATAGTGGGACCGTGATCGGGCCACAATATGAAGCGGGTGAAGGCAGATTTCAAAATGGGAGTGCGACACTCAACTTGGTGAAAAGCCAAAATATAGATCCGGCTGAGCTATATGCAGCCTTACCAACTCAAACAGAGCTAGCTAACGTTGAGAGCCCTGTTTTAGCGGGGTATAAATTGAAAAACTGGAGCTTGATCTCAGATGAAGTTGACAATCTTAGTCGCTTAGGCTTAAAAGGATATGCCCCTAAATTCAAGACAGTGCGTTACCAAGCAACGTATGAGCCACTAAAAGAAACTGATGCAGGTATAGTTACGTATGTGCCAAAAGCTAAAGATCTGACAGTCAGGGTAAATGAAGATCCTGTTGCCCCTGGAGCAATCGCCAATAAAGAGGAGTTACCGTCCAATACGAAGTATGCTTGGAAAGAAAAAGTCGATACTACCACAATTGGTGCAAAATTCGGCACGCTTATCGTAACTTATCCAAATGGGGCAAAAGAAGAAGTAGTAGTGAAGATCACGGTGATAGCTGCTGATCCTGTGGTTGATACTACCGCTTCGAAATCAGAACTAGAGCAGGGGAGCGCTAAAGGTTTTAGCCCGCATATCAAGCAAGAAAGTGACAAAGCGCCAGCTCATACTAACGCCAGCGATGAAAAACAAAGCTTGCCGCAATTAGGGGACGCAAATGCTAACCTAAGCTTGATCGCAGGAGTGCTTGTAGCGGGAGTTGCAAGTCTGCTGGGGGCAAGCTTGATAGTTAATAGAAAACGATAAAAAAATAAAATAAGTGGCTAAATATTGTTACCATATCGGGATGTCCGTCAACTGATATGGATGACCCGTACAACACTTCCTACAGAAATGTGGGGAGTGTTTTTTTACGCAAAAAAACTGGTATGGCATTTCCATCCATACCAGAAAGTGTACACCCACCATTTTTGAAAAAATCAAAAATTATGGTTCGGATTTCTATATTGATAATTGGTAACTAAGTAGTTTTTCCCCAGCCTCATTTCTTTATTCATAATCATTTAACTTACTGATCTTTTTACGGATATCATTAACAACGTCTTTGTTAGCCGAGAACAATAGATGGTCGCCCACTTGGATCTGGGTGTTACCATTGACCGGGATCGCTTTACGGTGCCTAAAGATTCGGCTGACCGTGATCTCTTTGATAAATGGTAATTTGCGTAATTCAAGCCCAGCAAATTTGGCGTTGCGGACAACGACTTCATATAAGCGTGAATCGCCGGTGATCAGATCAAGCGTTGATGGGGACTCGATGATTGCCCGCATCATGCCAACTGTGGTAGCAAAGGTCGTAAAGAACTCGACCCCTGCGTCAGACAGGCGTTTGTCCATTTCTGCCATGCTAGTTGGGTCACTATTTTGGATGCGAGTCAAGACACGGTCAACCCCGTATTCTTTAGCAGCTAAAGCCAAAGAATAGTTGATATCAACATCAGAGTGCCCTAAGACTAAGATGTCAGTGTCAAAGATCTGTTCTTTGATGAGGTCTTTTGGCTCAAGGCTCTCAACTAAGTGCACATTGGAACGGTAATCGTAAGTTTGGTAATTTTTTTTCCAGTTAGTATACATCTGGATATCATACCAGTCTTCATTTAGCTGTTCAGCGGTGTTGATCGTGACCAAGTTGACCCCGATGATCGTAACTTTGGTCTTTTTGAGATCTTCTGGTTCAGGTTTATGCAGTTTATTAAAGACTAGTGGCCCTAAGATACAACTGACCACAGCGGCTAAGATGAAAGCCCCAGATTGTTCACTCGAGATGACTTTTAGATTCTGAGCAACGGTCAACGTCGCTAAGACTAGTGTGATCGTTGTTTGGGAAAGCATCGCCCCGGCTAAAGCATTGATCCGTTTGAAGCGTTGACGCAATCCCAAGTAAGCTGGGGCTTTTGCCAAGACATAAGCGGCAAAAAACAACGGGATCAAGATCAAAGTCTTAGGTGAAGCAAGGAGTTCAGGAATATTGATCTTAGCTCCTGTTAAAATGAAAAAGAACGGGATAAAAACACCATAGCCGATCGCATCGAGTTTTTCTTGGGTACTATGTGCTGGTTGGAGCAATTTGATCACGATCCCGGCGATAAAGGCCCCTAAGATATCTTCAGCACCAACAGATTCAGCTAAGACGACTAAGGTAGTAATGACTAACAATGCCAAGCGGATATCGATCTGAGTCGTAGATTTGTTGATCTTATCTAGGGATGTGAAAAAACTGCGGAAGCGTTTGAAGATCAGGGCTCCGACGATGAAAAGTAAGAAGATCAACCACGCACTTTCACCTTTACCTGAGACAAAAGAACTATAGACCGTCAAACAAAGCAAAGGTACGACTTCACCTAAGACAGCGATCAAAAGCAAGGTTTGTCCGAGTGGTTTATTTAGTAATTCATTTTCCTTTAAAACAGCGATCACGACCCCTAAAGCAACGGTCGAAAATAAGATCGCAGCTAAGATAAAGTTGCTAAATAGACCAAAAAATTTAAAGAGCAAAGCTAAGGCTAGTGCCATTAGTAAGCTTCCCCCATAGGCAACAGCAGCGACTTGAACGGGTGAAGTCGAGGGCGCATTGGCGGCTTTTTTGCGTGCCAGTGGGGTAAGTGGTCCGTTATTTTTCTTGAAAATAGAAAAGTCGATCTCCATCCCACTCAAGAAAAGTAAGAAGATGACCCCGTAATTTGAAAGAAAGCTTAAGATACCTTCAGTTTGCACGAGGTCAAAGCCACTTTTGCCAAGCACGATCCCAACGAGTACTTCAGCCACAGCAGTCGGTAAAACACTGATCTTAAAGCGCTGTAAGATCATTGGTGTGATAAAAGCAGCAAACGTAACTATCAGTACAGAAACTGACATGAAATTTCCTCCTTAGAAAACGTTTGTTCTATTATACACAATCATTTCTCTAAGTTCAAAAACACGACAAAGAAAATTAGATATGCTACAATAGAATATCGAAAATTTGTTTGTGCGGAGGGTAAATAATGGCTGAAAGTATTAAGCAACAAGAACAACAACGCATGGATCGGGTAGTCGCTCAGATCAAGAAAGCGCAAAAAAAGGCGCAAAAAAATATCGCTACTGCTAAAAGCGATACGCAAGCGATCCAAGATGATTTCAAGAATAATCTCCGTATCAAGACGGGAACTTATTCGGGGATGATGGAGACCGCTTTGACTGTGCGCCAACAACAACAACAATTAGCCGAACGAGAAAATAACAAAACGCAAGCCGCCAAACGTTTAGATGTGCTCGAAAAGATGGAGCAAAAGCCATATTTTGCCCGGGTCGACATCAAAGAACAAGGTGAACAAAAGCAAGAAAAGCTTTATATCGGGTTGGCTTCATTTTCTGATGAAAAAGATCGCTTTTTAGTCTATGACTGGCGGGCACCGATCTCAAGTGTTTACTATGATGGCGGACTAGGAAAAGTTGAGTACACGACACCTGTCGGCAAGCGTGAAGTCGAACTCGAATTAAAACGCCAATTCATGGTCGAAGACGGTAAGATCGTAACGTTATTTGATACGGATGAGACTGTGGGTGATCAGATGTTGTTAGAGGTTTTAGATGAAGGGTCCGATACGAAGATGAAAAGTATCGTGACGACCATTCAAAAAGAACAAAATAAGATCATCCGCGATACTGACTCAGAATTGTTATTTGTTCAAGGGGCAGCTGGTTCAGGTAAGACCTCAGCTGTTTTACAACGAGTAGCGTATCTATTGTATCGCTATCGGGGCAACCTCAATTCTGGTCAAGTGGTGCTTTTTTCACCAAACCAGTTGTTCAATGACTATATCGACCAAGTTTTACCTGAATTAGGGGAACAAAATATGGTGCAGATGACTTATCATCAATTCACCAATCGGCGTTTACCAAAAGTTCGAGTCGAAACACTCAAAGAACGTTTTGAAGAAGAAAACCAAGGTATCGACCAAAAGATCAAGGCGGTCAAGGATAGTTTGAAATTTTTCAAAGTTGCGACAGCTTACAGTAATTACCTTGAAAAAAATGGCATGCGTTTCAAAAACATCATGCACAATGGTGAAATTTTCTTCTCCAAAAAAGAAATCAGAGATATCTACTACAGCTTTAATGAAAATTATCATCTGGGAAATCGCTTGAGTGCGACTAAGGAAGCTTTGATCAAGCGGCTAAATTCTAAAGTTGCTCAAGCAGCAAAAACTGATGAAGTCCAAAAAGCGGTCCAAGATCTGTCACAACAGCAATTAAATGAGTTGTATGGCGATCGGCCGCGGAATTTTGAAAATGGCGATAAAGAACTGAATTTCTTAGCGCGCCAATATGTCATGCAAGACTATAAAAAGATCCAAGTGGCGATCATGAGAAATCGCTTCTTAAATATCAATGCGCAATATGTGCATTTCTTACGTAGTGTGCCAGAAATGCTAGAGCTAAGTGAGTTTGAGCTGACTAAAACAGCGTGGGAAGCAGGTATCGAAAAGACGATCAGCATGCTTAAACAGCGTCGTTTATCTTTGACCGATGTAACGCCATATCTTTACTTATATGATCGGATCACGGGTAAAAAGGGCGAACGTGATATCAAGCATGTCTTTATTGATGAGATCCAAGACTATACGGCCTTTCAATTAGCGTATCTCAAAGCTGAATTTCCACGGGCTAAATTTACAATGCTTGGTGATCTGAACCAAGCGATCTTTACGAAGGAAAATAGTCATACGCTTTTGAGCGAGCTTGGCACAATGTTTCCAAAAGAAAAGACAAAAGTCGTGCAGTTGACGACTTCATATCGTTCGACCCAACAGATCACGGACTTTACGAAGGAAGTTTTAGTCAATGGTGAAAAAGTGACGGCTTTTGAACGCAATGGGAAGAAACCAACGATCATTGTTGACCAGGACAAAGCTGCTTTAGTGAACGATGTTGTGGATATTTTAGCTAAAAATGATGCTGCTAAACAAACGACAGCGATCATCGGGAAGAGTTTAGCAGAATGTGAAGCGCTCTTTACCTTATTACAAGCCAAAGGTGTCCAAACGACTTTGATCCGGACGGAAAATCAACGTTTAGTTCCTGGAACTTTGATCGTACCTTCTTATTTAGCTAAGGGGCTTGAATTTGATGCAGTCATCATGTGGAATGCCGATCAAAAAAATTATCATGATGAAAGCGAACGGCAACTGGTCTACACGATCTGTTCACGGGCGATGCATCAACTGGATATCTTGGCACTAAAAGAGTTATCCCCATTATTTGAGACTGTGGATAAAAATTTATATCATTTGATCAAACGTTGAGTTAAAAGCGGTGTTTCGTGATGAAACACTGCCTTTTTTGACGGAGAGATGATTTCAAGTTTATAGATAAAATTAAAAACTGATAAAAATTTAATGATAAAAACATTGTCTTTTAGGAGGCGGGGTGATATTATTGACTTATTAAAGTCATATTGGGGGAGAATTTATGGGGAAAACAGGAGATTTTTCTAAAAAGCAACTGCATTTATCGCTTGGAAGCTATTTTATTGGGAATTTTAGCAGTGGGATATTTAACTTTATTTTAAGTCTTTATGTCTTAAAAGTGACAGATTCGAGCTTTTCATTTTCATTGATCTTGATGTTAGGGCCGTTAGCGACTATCTTAGGAAGTCCGCTAGTTGGACAGATGGTAGATAGATATCCACATAAGAATATCGCATTAGGGGCACAACTTAGCAGTATTTTGATCGTAAGTTTAAGTATGTTGTTATTTACAAGGTTTCAAACGCCTCTTGGTAGCGTGATCATTGCAGGTACCATAGCCTTTTGGTTGACATTATATGATGATTTTCAAACGATCGCATATAAAGCCTCTACCTTGAACTTAGTGGCTAAGGCTGATCATCAAAAGCTGATCGTAGGTGAACAAACGATCTCTGCTTTGATGATGTTAGTAGCTCCGATCTTAGGTGGTGTTTTATATCCGATATTTACACTGAGGCAGATAATGTTTTGCGAGATCGTTGGTGAAGCATTGGTCTTTTTTAGCTTGTTACGGTTAGATTTTAAGGCATTTGGAAGAGAAGCTAGGACCGATAAACAAGAAAATATATTATCAGGTATCGTTGCTGGAATGGGATATATCAAAGAAGATCGGCTACTGAGAACGCTACTTATTTTTGGAGTAGTAGCGAATCTAGTCTTGACCGCAGTAGAGGTAGGTGATCCGATAGTTTTAGTCAAAGATCTTGGTGTAAGTGCACATACCTATGGGTGGATCATGTCTAGTTTAGCTTTGGGGATGATCGTTGGTTCTGTTTTGATGGGAAATGTCAAAGTAGCGCAAGGAAAATGTCGTTTTACGGCAAAAGTCTCATTTTTGATGGTCATTTCTTTGCTAGCTATGGCGACCGTCCTTTTGTATAAAAGCACTTTACTTGTGAGTACAGTCTTTACGGTGAGTTTATTTTTGCTAGGGCTAGCGATCTGTTTAGCAAATGTTCCTTATGCACTACACATGCGCACTGAAGTAGCTATGGAAAAACAAGGTCGTATCAATGCTACCTCTGCTGCAATATTAGAACTAGCTTCTCCGCTAGGGCTGTTTTTCTTTGGTACCTTATTTCAGTACTTGGCACCAGGAGCGATCTTCTTTTTGGCTAGCATAATTTTAGCTGGTGTTGGCTCATGGTTGTATGGTAATAAAAAGGAACACTGAGATCTTCAGCGTTCCTTTTTATCAACTTAAACTATCTAGTTTATTTTTTAGTAGTGGGGTGAGATGTTCGACGAGTTGGCGATATGCCATCTCAGAGTAGTGCAGATCATCTGCTTGTAGTAGTTCTTTTGGATCTTTATCTTTGCAGATATCAAACCAATCTAAGGCTGGGATCTTAAATTCATTGGCGACTGTCAAAGTCTCTTTAGCATACTGCTCCATCTTAGAAAGCGGGCGCAGATTGGCTCGTGTTGGTCCTGCGATCCCAGGCGTTACTAAAAGACATTTGTTAGGGCTGATGCAAGTCAGCATATAAGCTAAATTGTTGTGGTAATTAGCTAAGAAGACCTCTTTACAGGAAACATCATTGGTACCAAAGAAGATCACTACGATATCGGGGACTTCATTTAAGACATCCTCGCGCAGCCTTTTGCAGGCATTACGTGTTTGATCGCCGGGTAAACCACGGTTGATGAACTCAACATCAGGGAATTTATCTTCTAAAAGTCGGGTAAAGATGGGGCTAGGATGACCATCAACTACGCCTGCTGTTAAACTATCACCGAATAATACTACTTTAGTCATGTTTCCGCTTCCTTTATTAGTAAATTTATATAAAATCCGTGCTATAATTGTCTATTATAAGATAGAAAACGCTATACAAGGAAATAATACGCATGGAAAATCAAATAAATTACTATAAGATCTCACGCAAAGAGTGGAGTGGCTTTTATAAAGACCATATCACACCCTTGACTGAGGCTGAACTGCAAAAGATAAAATCGTTAAATGACCGTATTTCGACCGCAGATGTGGCTGAGATATACATGCCGTTGATCCATTTGCTCAAGATGTTTGTGACTACTCATCAAAAGCTCCAAGATGATCAGGCGAATTTTTTAGGGATACGTCCGCACAAAGTCCCCTTTATCTTAGGGATCGCAGGCTCGGTGGCAGTAGGTAAAAGTACAACGGCCCGTTTGTTAAAGACGTTACTCAGCGAAGTTTATCCTGCTAAAAAAGTTGAATTGATCACAACGGATGGCTTTTTATACTCCAATAAGGTGCTAAAGAAAAAAGGCTTGATGAATCGTAAGGGCTTTCCTGAAAGCTATGACATGGAGCGGTTGATCAGTTTCATCAATGATGTTAAAAATAATTTGCCCGCTAAGGCACCAGTCTATTCACATGAGGTCTACGATATCATTTCGGGTGAATATGAAGAGATCGCATCGCCTGATATTTTGATCGTTGAGGGGATCAACGTTTTGCAACTGCCAAGTAAGCAAAAGATCTATGTGAGTGATTTCTTTGATTTTTCTATTTATGTCGATGCTAAAGAAGAAGATATCAAACAGTGGTATTTGGAACGCTTCGGGTTGCTGTTAGATACCGCATTTAAAGATCCTAAGAATTATTACTATCCTTATACTTTAGGCGATCGTAAAAAAGCATTTGAGATGGCAGCTAAAGTCTGGGATGAGATCGATCACCCTAATCTGCACGATTATATCTTACCCACTAGAAATCGTGCCGACCTGATCATCGTTAAAGGGAAAAATCATTTGATAAATGAGTTGATGTTACGCAAATACTAGTACTGGTTCATTCGGATTCTAGCTAAAATTTAATTAAATTCATGAAAAATGTACGTGAAAAACGATTGACCCAGCTTAACTCAATGAGTACAATGTAAGATAATACATGCAAAAATTTTATGATGAGGTGAATATCTTGGCTAATGTTGACATGCAAGCTTTTGACAAGATCATTGTATTGGACTTTGGGAGCCAATATAACCAATTGATCACTCGTCGGATCCGTGAATTCGGGATCTATTCTGAATTATTATCACACAAGATCACGGCTGAAGAGATCAAACGAATGGCACCTAAGGGAATTATTTTCTCTGGTGGTCCAAACAGTGTCTACGATGAAGGAGCATTTAAAGTCGATCCTGAGATCTTTGATTTAGGGATCCCAGTGCTTGGTATCTGCTATGGGATGCAACTTATGACTCAAGAACTTAGGGGCAAAGTCGAAGCTGCTGATAATAAAGAATACGGTAAAGCAGAGATCACAGTAGCGGATGCAGATGCAGTGATGTTCAAAGATCTACCTAAGGAACAAACAGTATGGATGAGTCACGGTGACTTGGTGACAGAAGTTCCAGCTGGGTTTGAAGTTACAGCAACAAGTGCAAACTGCCCAATTTCAGCAATGGCTAACACAGCCAAGAATTTCTATGCATTACAATTCCACCCCGAAGTACGCAACAGTGAATACGGTAATGATATCTTGCGTCACTTTGCGTTTGATGTTTGTGGTGCGCGTGATAACTGGTCAATGGAAGACTTTATCGACATGCAGATCGCTAAGATCAGGGAACAAGTCGGTGATCGTAAAGTCTTGCTTGGTCTTTCTGGTGGGGTCGATTCGTCTGTTGTTGGGGTCTTGTTGCACAAAGCGATCGGTGACCAGTTGACTTCGATCTTTGTTGATCATGGCTTGTTGCGTAAAGGTGAAGCTGAACAAGTTATGGAAAGTTTAGGCGGAAAATTTGGCTTAAACATCATTAAAGTTGATGCTAAAGAACGTTTTATGGATAAATTAGCTGGCGTTTCTGATCCGGAACAAAAGCGTAAGATCATCGGTAATGAATTTATTCGTGTCTTTGATGATGAAGCAACTAAACTCAAGGGTATCGATTTCTTAGCTCAGGGAACTCTTTATACTGACGTGATCGAATCAGGTACTGATACAGCTCAAACGATCAAATCCCACCATAACGTTGGTGGTTTGCCAGAAGATATGCAATTCGAATTGATCGAACCATTGAACACATTATTCAAAGATGAAGTCCGCGAATTAGGTGAAAAATTAGGCATGCCACACGAACTTGTTTGGCGTCAACCATTCCCAGGTCCAGGTCTTGGGATCCGTGTTATTGGTGAGATCACCGAAGAAAAATTACAGATCGTGCGTGATTCTGATCTCATCTTACGTGAAGAGATCGCAAAACACGGTCTCGATAAAGAGATCTGGCAATATTTCACAGTGTTACCAGGGATCCGTTCTGTGGGTGTGATGGGTGATGGTCGGACTTATGACTATACAGTCGGTATCCGTGCCGTGACTTCGATCGATGGGATGACGGCTGATTTTGCGAAGATCCCATGGGATGTATTACAAGAGATCTCAGTGCGGATCGTAAACGAAGTGGCCCACGTCAACCGCGTCGTCTATGACATCACTTCTAAGCCACCAGCAACGATCGAATGGGAGTAAAAATTCGCAAAGCTATCTGAGATCTATTATTAAATGATCAGTTGATAGAAAAAATAAATAACTCTGTATTAAAAGTCCTTAGTTATGGATAGAGATCCATGACTAAGGACTTTTGTGTCTTTATTCTGATCTTTGGGTTAGCTTTTGATTTTAAAATTTAATATAAAACAATATATGATTTGTGCAGTCGAACCGACTATAAATCATCAACAAAATGTAGAAACAGAAAGTAAAACTGATGCTTTAAAACAAATGCACAGATGGTAAAGTTACTGAATGTACTAAAACAGGCACCTATGCTTTATCAAGAATTGGGTAGTTATATCCTATCACCGATCCAAATAAAGATACACCAGTACCATATGAAAAGATAGTTCACCAGAGAAAAGCGAGTCAAACAAGAATACCATAAGAAGTTTTGACTTAAACTGATTATATACGACAAATACCGATCGCTTTAGGATCACCTGTTTATCAGAAAAAAGAAGATAAAGAATAGCGTAGCAGTGTTATAAAGAGTTTTATGAAGATAGCTTGAGCTTATTTGGGTGGTACTTTTTTTCTTATGGAGCTCAATAATTACATAGTGTTAGGTTTGCCTGTAGAGCCTATTTTCACGATAAATAATAAATTTATAAATATTTAATGTTTTATACAAACTACTAATTGTTGTATAAAATAATTTTTATAGAACAAAACGACAATTATGTGGTTTAAAGAGTTGTTTTGTCTTAATAAAAGTTTTATAACAAAGCTGAGCAGGATCGTATAGGGGGAGTATCTATAAAGGTAGGGAAAAATATGTTATCAAAAAACAATACAAATCTTTATTCAGCTAAATTAGCACCGAAACATCAGAAATTTGCGATCAAAAAGTTTACAGTTGGGGTGGCATCAGTCCTTATTGGGACAACATTTGCCTTCTATACTGCACCTAATGTTTTGGCCGATCTATCAGATGCCCAAAGTGATCCAGTAACGACTAAAGATCAAACCAATGCTTCAGCCTCAAAAGAGCAAGCATCACGAAAAGATGCGACATCTTCAGTAGATAAAACACCAGCAGAGCAAGCTCCTGTAGTTAAACAGCCTACTGAGCCAGAGCAAACTTCTCAAACTCCAAGTCAAGATGCTAGTCATGTAACTGATATGGCACAATTAAAAACTGCGCTAAATGACAGAAATGTAGCCGAGATCGTATTAGATAAGGATGTTACTAATGACACGGATAAATATGTAAATGTTGATCAGGCTAAAGTCGCGCGTAAAGTGACTGTTTGGGGGTCTAAAGTAGATGATAAGACAACGACGCTAAACTTAGGTGATCAATCACTATATTTTTACAATAAGACAGAAGATGCTGAACATAAGTGGGATCTGACATTTAAAAATCTAAATGTGACGACCAATGATCCCCATGGATATGGTGTTGTAAGTTTTCAAAATAATGGTAAAAATGCCAATGTTACCTTTGATAATGTCAAAGCAGGAGGCAATGGGGTCTTGGCCTATGCACCTAATGCAACGGTAAATTTGCATGATGTAAGTGTGACTCCAAGCTATGTTGAAAGTTCACCTACTGCCAATTTAACAGCCGATAAAGTTGATCTTAGTGGTAATGTTGACCTGAATGCTGAGGTAAATAATAGTTATACAGCAAAAAATATTGAGGCAGGTGGTCAAGTTACGGTTAAAAGTGGGGCTAATGTAGTTTTGACGACCACTAACTCCAATAGCAATCGGTTACAAAATTTGACAGCCGGTTCATTGAACGTTGAAAAAGGAGCTAAGTTAACGGTCAGATCAAAGACGACAGCTTCAAATGTCAAAGTCCCTTCATCTGCTTCTTGGAGCGGCCTAGTAGATAATTCAAGTGCAGTCTATGTGACGAAAGGAAATGCTAAAGTTGATGGTGAGTTGAAAGTTGAGCCGTTTACTAAAGATAAAAAGTCGACTAGTGTGGTCGGAGCTGTTGTTTTAGGGGCTTCTGGCAATGAGGAAAATAATCTTGTAGTGGGATCGACAGGTAAATTAGTTGTTGATGCGACACAAGCGCCTAATACCCGTGGCGTTTATTTTACGCATAATAATCATGATTTTGGCCTACAACCAGGAGGTCAAGCAGTATTTAAGATGGGACATGGCGTTTCGAACGCTGTCTTTAATCCAGATAATCTGATCTTAAATGAAGGTTCTAAATTAGTTGTTGAGACTTATCAAGATAACAATGGGGTGACCAATGTAGGTTTTGATGATACTGGCGCAGGTGCTCATTCAGGTGTGATCACATTAAACTTAAATAGCAGCGATCATTCTAACAATTCTTATGTGACAGTTGGAAATATTCATGGAAATTTGACGGTTAAGCAAGATGCGCTTTTAAAAGTTGTACGTAAGGTAGATGAGACTAGTCAGCAAGCTGCAACGCCGGTATTATCTTTTGGGGGAACTGGAATAAATAATGGAACAAGTATATTAAATGTCGATTATGGTTCGGTAGTGCTAGAAGATGCGCTCCAAAAAGATAGTTTAGCACATTCCAATTTGAATTATTATTCATACTTAGGGATCAATAATAATGAACACTCACCGATATATCCATTGGGGATGGTATCGATGTGGGGAACAAGTTCGACCGATCGAGTGAATTTAGTGGCACCAAAGCTTTTTAAGATGGTGCGTACGGGTGAGCAAAAAGGGATGCTCTTTCGGTTAGAAGCTGAGGATAATAAAATAATGTTAACTACTGACGAAGGAAAAAGTGTACCAGTAAAATACGGAACTTTAGGCAATGTCAAATATAACAATGGTCTAGTTTCGCAGGCTAAAGATTATCGGTGGGATCTGACTCATTTGAAATCAGTCAATTGGTTTGGCGATTTCTCGATGAATTATCTCAATAAAAATCAAACAGGGACACCATTTGGCTTGTCTCCAACAGCAAGTGTCAGCTTCAAACAAGAAACGCCTCAAGCTGCTAAAGATGATTTCAATAACTATTTTAACTGGTGGAGTTCTACGAATTTAGAGCTTGGTACTGATCTCAATGGTTTTCATCCATTTTATAGACCTTTAGTAGTTTTACAAAATGAAGTCCAAAGTGAAAAAGTATCATACCCTGAGCATGAAAACCCTGGTGATGTGACTTATAAAGTAGGTGCAACAGATGGCGACTGGGTGAAAGTCGATGCAACAGGGACTTTATCAGTAACGCCAAATGCTACAACTAGTGTGGGGATGCATAATGTGCCGGTCGAAGTTAGTTTTGCTAGTGGTCAAAAAGTAGTCGTTTATGCCCCAGTAACAGTACTAGATAGCAATTCTAAAGCAGTATTTAATGGTGAAAATGTATTGCTTGGTGAGGGGCGCCCTGTATTTACACATAAAGCCAGCAATAAAGCATTAGTTCCAGCTCCAATGCAAGCATTAAATAAATTAGTTGTTTATACTAAAGATCTAAAAACAGGGAAATATTTGCCAAATGCAGTCTATGTTCCAGATAAAGCAGGCGAGTTTACTGATGAAGCTACAGGTAAGGCTTTAGTAGGTGTTAAAGTAACTTGGAAACAAGTACCGTCCCCTTTGGTTGCTCAAGATAGCTCTAATACAGGAACTGAATCATTGCCAGCAGTGGTCAATGTAGCAAATGATCTGGTCGATTTTCCAAAAGGAGGTCGTTTCCCTGATCTGGGTGAACTACCGGTAATGATGACAATGTATGGTGCTAGTGCTAAAAATGATGTCCAGGCAACTAGTGGGCTAGAGAAGACGTTACCTAGTGCAAGTGATGTTGTTCAAACTGAGGAGCTTACACCAGCGCATCATGCTGAAGTTGCCAGTGTTGCTTGGAAAACAAAGCCTGAGTTAACGCGACCCGATCGCCAAGCTAAAGGGGTGGTCAGTGTTGATTTTGTTGATGGAACAACACTAAACGTTCCTGTTTTAGTGAATGTTGTTCCTAATATGGCTGAATCCAACACACCACAGGGGCAGGAACTGACTACTCCATTAAATCAAGTACCAGAAGCACAAAGGGGGATATCAAATACTTCTGAGCTACCTACAGACACAAAATATAGTTGGAAGGCTCCGTTAGATGTGACAATCCCAGGTACGCGTCAAGCTACAGTAGTGGTAACCTATCCAGATGGAAGCCAAGATGAAGTGCCAGTTAAAGTGGTAGTAAAAGCACCTGAAAAAGTTCCAACAGATGCTGAAAAATATACGCCACAAAGTCAAGAAGTAACGACAGCCCAAGGTAAGGCTCCAGAAGCTCAGGCAGGAGTGTCCAATAAAGCGGATTTACCAACAGACACGAAGTATAGTTGGAAAGCACCGTTAGACGTGGAAACCCCAGGTCAGCATGAAGGAACAGTAGTGGTAACATATCCAGATGGCAGTCAAGACGAAGTGCCAGTTAAAGTGGTAGTAAAAGCACCAACAGATGCTGAAAAATATACGCCACAAGGCCAAGAAGTAGAGACAGCCCAAGGTAAGGCTCCAGAAGCTCAGGCAGGAGTGTCCAATAAAGCGGATTTACCAACAGCCACGAAATATAGTTGGAAGGCACCGTTAGACGTGGAAACCCCAGGAGAGCACGAAGGAACAGTAGTGGTGACATATCCAGATGGCAGTCAAGACGAAGTGCCAGTTAAAGTGATGGTAAAAGCGCCAACAGATGCTGAAAAATATACACCACAAGGCCAAGAAGTGGAGACAGCTCAAGGCAAGACACCAGAAGCCCAAGCAGGAGTGTCCAATAAAGCGGATTTACCAACAGCCACGAAGTATAGTTGGAAAGCACCGCTAGACGTAACGACTCCAGGAAAGCACGAAGGAACAGTAGTAGTGACATATCCAGATGGTAGTCAAGACGAAGTACCAGTTAAAGTGGTAGTAAAAGCACCAACAGATGCTGAAAAATATACACCACAAGGCCAAGAAGTAGAGACAGCTCAAGGCAAGACACCAGAAGCTCAGGCGGGAGTGTCCAATAAAGCGGATTTACCAACAGCCACAAAATATAGTTGGAAAGCGCCATTAGACGTGGAAACCCCAGGAGAGCACGAAGGCACAGTAGTGGTGACATATCCAGATGGCAGTCAAGACGAGGTACCAGTTAAAGTGGTAGTAAAAGCACCTGAAAAAGCTTTAACAGATGCTGAAAAATATACGCCACAAGGTCAAGAAGTAGAGACAGCCCAAGGCAAGACACCAGGAGCCCAAGCAGGAGTATCTAATAAAGGCGACTTACCGACAGCCACAAAATATAGTTGGAAGGCACCGTTAGACGTGGAAACCCCAGGAGAGCACGAAGGAACAGTAGTGGTGACATATCCAGATGGCAGTCAAGACGAAGTGCCAGTTAAAGTGATGGTAAAAGCGCCAACAGATGCTGAAAAATATACACCACAAGGCCAAGAAGTGGAGACAGCTCAAGGCAAGACACCAGAAGCCCAAGCAGGAGTGTCCAATAAAGCGGATTTACCAACAGCCACGAAGTATAGTTGGAAAGCACCGCTAGACGTAACGACTCCAGGAGAGCACGAAGGAACAGCAGTGGTGACATATCCAGATGGCAGTCAAGACGAGGTACCAGTTAAAGTGGTAGTAAAAGCACCTGAAAAAGTTCCAACAGATGCTGAAAAATATACACCACAAGGTCAAGAAGTAGAGACAGCTCAAGGCAAGACACCAGAAGCCCAAGCAGGAGTATCTAATAAAGGCGATTTACCGACAGACACGAAGTACAGTTGGAAAGCGCCATTAGACGTGGAAACCCCAGGAGAGAA